>Ga0210400_10003653_pt1 | contig 13572 bp, 5 predicted proteins | sample IncBWH26MmetaG_FD_155456 | JGI IMG/M metagenome (GOLD analysis project Ga0210400, IMG submission 155456) | Forest soil microbial communities from Barre Woods Harvard Forest LTER site, Petersham, Massachusetts, United States - Inc-BW-H-26-M | ecosystem: Environmental > Terrestrial > Soil >...
GAACCTGGATTGGCTCAGTCGTGGAAGATTTCCAAGGACGGCCGGCAGATCACGTTCCACTTACGCAGTGGGATCGCTTTCTCCGATGGCACGCCATTCTCTGCCTCGGATGTTGCCTACACGATCCAGCAGTTAATGGACCCGGCGTTGCATTCGGCAACGGGCGACGCATTCCGCTCGGGTACCGGCAGCGTGGAAACCAAAGTGATTTCTGCAACACAGATCGCAATCAATTTCCCCGCCCCAGTGGCAGGATTGGATCGCCTCTTCGATCAGGTCGCAATTCTTTCGGAGCATTCGCCGCGAAAAGAAATGGCGGTGCTCGGGGCCTTTATGGTAGCCGACTATAAGCCGGGAGCCACAGTACTGCTCAAGCGAAATCCCAACTACTGGAAGACGGACGAACAAGGACGGAAGCTGCCATATCTGGACTCCATCCGGCTGGACATCCAGCCGAACCGCGATGTCGAAATGCTGCGTTTCAAGCGCGGGGAATTGGATTTGATCAACACACTCGACAGTGAATATTTCGACAAGCTGGCTGCGACGTCACCTCAACTGGTGCAGGATGCAGGCGCATCGCTCGACAGCGAGCAGCTATGGTTTAACGAGGTGGCGAAATCGCCCATCCCCGCTTATAAGAAGAATTGGTTTCGGTCGGCGACCTTCCGCCGCGCAATTTCCGAGGCGATCAATCGCGAAGATCTCAGCCGCGTGGTATACCACGGCCACGCTCAGCCCGCCGTCGGACCATTTTCGCCGGCGAATAAGTTCTGGTTCAACAGCAAGCTTAAGCCGCAAACCTACAGTCCCGACACGGCTTTGAGGGCGTTGCAAGGCGATGGCTTCCGCCTGGAAAACGGAGTGCTCAAAGATAAAGACGGGAACGAAGTTGTATTTTCCATCATCACGAATGCCGGCAGCAAACCGCGCGAGCGCATGGCGGTGCTCATTCAGGATGACCTGCAGAAGATCGGCATCCACGTGAATGTGGTGACCCTCGACTTCCCTTCCCTGATCGAGAGGATGACGCAATCCTTCGACTACGAGGCCATCATCTTAGGGCTCACCAACGTGGACCTAGATCCGAACGGTGAAATGAACGTATGGTTAAGTTCTTCGGAGAATCATCAGTGGAACCCGCAGCAGAAAACTCCGGAAACTGCCTGGGAAGCGGAGATTGACCGTCAGATGCGGGCGCAGGCCTCTACCACAGATCCCAAGCGGCGCAAAGAAGCCTTCGATCGCGTGCAGGAGATCGTGGTTGAGCAGGAGCCATTCATTTTCCTGATCAACAAAAATTCTCTTTCGGCGGTATCTACGGCAGTGCATGGCGCGGCTCCGGTGATTCTGTCTCCACAAACATTTTGGAATGCGGAGCGGCTCACAGTGACTCCGAAATAGTCGGAGATCATTTTCCACGGATTTCCACGGATTCACACTGATCAAATAAAAGATCTGAAAACCAGAAGCACGGATTGCTAAAGCGATGTCATTAAAAACCCCATCACACCAGGCTCTCCTCTCCGCGCGCATCTCAGTACGATATTCGGAAAAGCAGCCCGTCCTGCGGGAAGTGGAAATGGAAATTCATCATGGCGAGGTCCTCGGACTGGTTGGACAAAGCGGCTCCGGCAAGAGCACGCTGGCCATGGCGATTCTGGGGCTACTCGATAAGAAGCGCGTAAAAGCGGAAGGCTCGATCCGGTTTCAAGATTCGGACCTGTTGTTGCTTTCCGAACGCGAACTGCGAGAGCTGCGTGGGCGGGCGATTTCGCTGGTGTTGCAGAGTCCGCTCTCGTCGCTGAATCCGGCGCTCAAGATTCGGACTCAACTCAAAGAAGCATGGCGGGCGCACGCCTCGGGCACAGGCGCAGACTGCGCCACTGCTATCCGAGCTTCCCTGCAGAGCGTTTCTCTTCCGAGCGATGATGAGTTTCAGCGCAAGTACCCTTCGCAGATGAGTGTAGGCCAGGCCCAGCGGGTGCTGATTGCAATGGCAATCCTGCATCGGCCGGCGCTGCTGATTGCGGATGAAGCCACCAGCGCGCTCGATGTGATCACACAATCCGAAATTCTGGCATTGTTTCGGGAACTAAATCGTTCGACGGGCATGGCGATCCTCTACATCTCCCACGATCTCGCTTCTGTGGCGGGGATTTGCGACCGCATTGCTATTCTTCACCAGGGCTCGATCGTAGAGTCCGGGACCACGGAGCAGATTTTCTCGCAACCACAGCACGAGTACACGCAGCGGCTCATGGCCGCGCTGCCGCGGATTCTTACAGAAAGCACGCCGTTGGGAATCAAAACTTCAGCGGCCGCGGGACTGTGAGATTTGCAAATTGGCGGAACCCTGTCCGCCCGCGGCGCAGCAATCCCTCGCAGCAAATCTTTAACACAGAGGACACAGAGTCACACGGGGTAAACCATAGTGATCTACCCTGTGTTCCTCTGTGTCCCCTGTGTTTGAGATTTTGCTCTTCCTACCAACAGCACCGCTACTTCACCAAGTAACTTCGCAGTGAAACCGAAGTAATCGCCAGTCAACACTCTGGGACAAACTGACTCATGCCCACGGGTAGGGGACAGACTGGCGCAACCGGCCCCAAGAACTCCGCCGTAACCATCAATCAAAGCAACAACTTACGGCGCTTCGATTGGCCCGACCCGTGCACTGATTAAGCCGAGTCGAAGCACAATTTTGTGCATAGAAGGGTGAGACTAATGTCGCAGACACGAAAACCTAAAAGCCCCGGCCGAGGCGAGCGTCACAGCGCGGCTTGGGGAAAACGCTTGAGCATGGTGTTGTTGCTCGTGGTCGCGGAGGCCGCTTTTGGCCAGGGCCGAGGCAATCTGGCACAGCGTAGCAAGTTTGCTCCGGATCTCGCGTCCGTTGTTGGACGCGCCCAGCAGACGTCGGCGAACCCGACCGTGAAAGTGATCGTGCAGTTCAAGTCTGTTCCACGGCTGGAACAAGTAGGCCGGGTACAGAGAATGGGCGCGCTGGTAAATGCGCACCTCGGCCTGGTCAGGGGCGTGGCTCTCACCATTCCGGTGAGCGCGCTGGCCGCTCTGGAGCGGGACCCTGAAGTTCTTTCCGTTACTATCGACCATCCCTTGCAGGGACTGGACGACGTTACGGATGGAGCCACCAATGTGCAAGCTGCGTGGAACGCCGGCTACAACGGCACGGGAGTCACAGTCGCCGTGATCGACAGCGGCATCAACGACAGCCATCCCGATTTGTGGGATTCCACAGAGTCCACTTCGCGCGTGCTTTATCGCCAGGACTTCACTGGCACGGCGACCTCGAACTCCACCGGAGCACAATATGACCTGTACGGTCACGGAACTCACGTCGCCGGAATCATCGGCGGCAACGGCTACCTCTCCGGCGGGAACTATGCCGGCGTAGCGCCCAGCGTCACCTTCGTTGACCTGCGAGCCCTGGACGCCCACGGCTCCGGCAGCGACAGCAGCGTAATCGCCGCGATTCAGCGAGCCATTGCTCTGAAGAACACTTACAACATCAGAGTGATCAACTTGTCGCTCGGCCGCGGCGTTCCGGTCAGCTACACTCAGGATCCTCTCTGCCAGGCAGTGGAATCAGCCTGGAAGGCAGGCATTGTGGTGGTAGTAGCAGCCGGGAACTACGGACGTTTAAGCGTCAACGGCAGCAACGGCTTCGGAACCATTACGGCTCCGGGCAACGATCCTTATGTGCTCACCGTCGGAGCGATGAAGAGTAACGGATCTTCCTCTCCCTCGGCCGAGAGCAAGGCCAGTTACAGTTCCAAAGGCCCCACCACCTATGATCACGTGGTAAAACCCGACCTGATGGCTCCAGGCAACGCAGTCGTTTCGTTGTCGGCTCCGGGCGCCACGTTAGAAGCCGCCTATCCAGCTGAACTGGTGAGCGGTACCGACGGCAATGCCGATTATTTCAAACTGAGCGGCACCAGCATGGCGACTCCGGTGGTCAGCGGGGCGGTGGCATTGCTGCTCCAGGAGAACAGCAATCTGACTCCCGACCAGGTCAAGGCGCGGCTCATGAAGACTGCTTACAAGGTATTTCCGTTCTCGACCGCTGCCTGGGTTCCTCACCTTAACTCTAACTTCACCGATTTTTATGATCTGTTCTCGGTGGGTTCGGGGCTGCTGAATGTGGGGGCGGCTACCTCAAACACGGACCTCGCGCCCGCCACGGTCGGCGCAGCGCTATCTCCGTCAGCTGTCTACAACCCGCTCACTGGCACGGTTTCTCTGGTAAACGGAAACGGCAGCGTAGCTGCGGGCTCGGTGGTCTGGGGCACCTCGGTGGTATGGGGTACGTCAGTGGTTTGGGGCAGCAACGTAACGGGTAGCTCGGTGGTTTGGGGCAGTTCGTTGCCCTGGAACAGCAACCAGCTAAGCGCATTCAGCGTGGTGTGGGGATCCAGCACCGGCACTTCCGCCACAAGCGTGGTTTGGGGAAGTTCTATGCTGAACGGTAACAGTGCGTTCTCCGATGCTGGAGACGATGAACAGTAGCCGTGGGTAACCAAAAACAAAGAGAGGAGAAGATCATGAATCGCAACACACGGCTAACGCAATCATTCATCGGAGCAATGGTCCTGGCGGCGACTGCAAGCAGCGTATACGCCGGACTCGGAAGCCACACACTTCACTCCTTCTATGCCCTGGCCCTACTGGCACTGGCGGCGGCGACGTCGCGGCTGAAAGTGAAATTGCCCGGGATTGAAGGCAACATGTCGGTCAACCTTCCGTTCCTGCTGATGGCAGTGATTAATCTGAGCGCGGTGGAAGCAGTTTTGGTCGCGTCCGCATCCACCGTGGTGCAGTGCTGGCCACAGCCGGACAAGAAGTTCAGGCCGGAGCAAATGCTGTTCAATGTCAGCATGATGGCATTCTCCGCGACTATGGCGAACTTGATCTGGAACGCCAACTGGCTGAGCAAGGCGAGCGGGTCATCCCTGCCGCTGATGCTCTCCGCGGCAACCGCCAGCTTCTTCTTCGGGCAGACGGTTCCGGTTGCAGCCATCATCAAACTGACGCAGAGTACGTCCCTGCGGCGCGCCTGGATGAGTATCGTACAACTGTCATTCCCCTATTTCGTGGTCAGCGCGGGAGTGACGTCGATGCTCAACCTGGTCAGCAGTCGCTTCGGATGGGAAGCAGCGCTGGTGGTATTCCCTGTGATGTATGGGATCCATCACTCTTACCGGTTGTACTTTGGCCGGTTAAGCGAAGCGCTGCGGACACCGGCACCACTCGCGAGAGCTGTAAGCGCGGGAATGTGAGGCTCGTTAGTAAGCAAATGGCGTTCCGGCAATTCGCCCGGAACGCCATTTTATTTTCAGGTCGACGGAAACAAATTCGTTGACCGCAGAAGCGTCGCCGCTCTAGAAGCTATATTTCACGGCCAATTGCAAGGTGCGCGGACGGTGCGCATCCACCGGATGCAAGAAAGAGTTGCCCGTCAGGCAATCCGTCCCTCCGGGGAAGTAGGCGCCCGCGGAATAATTCGACCCACCATAGCAATTGATCGTGTTGCTTCCGGTGTTCCCCAGGTCCGGGTTATAAAGGCGGAACTGCGTGTGGTTGAAGACATTGAACGCTTCCGCGCGAAACTCCACCTCGCTACCCTCGCGTATCCGGAAGTGCTTGAGCAGGGACATGTCAAAATTCAGGCGGCTCGGATTATTCAAGAAATTTCTTCCAGCATTGCCGAACGTGAGCCCGCGAGGCGCAACGAATTCATTCGGGTTCAATAACAGTGGGCCAAAGCTGCTCGCATTTGTCTTTAAGGCTGCGGGCTCCGGGTTCGACGCCAGATCGGGATAGGAACCGGCGCCAACGCCATTCGCGACTCCAGCGTTGTCCAGGACGCCGATTCCGCTGCTCCCGGCATTATTGATCACGCTGAATGGCGTGCCTGACTGGTACGAAGTAATTCCTGACAATTGCCAACCATCGCCCAGCCATCGCATCAGGCGTGAGGGCTCTTCGGAGGCGGGCTCATTTTTTTCCTCGCCGGAGGCGGCGTCGAGAGGGCCAAGCAGATCTCTCTGCAGTGAACGGCTTAGATTCGGCAAACTGTAAACGTAACTGATATTGAGCAAGTGCCGCTGATCGAAATTGGAGCTGGCCTTATTGGACCGCAAATCAAGCGAATTGACGAACGTGGGATCGGTCCGGTCAGAAGAGTCGTCAATAGAGTGGCTGTACGAGTAGGCGACTCCGGCCGTCAAAGGGCCTCGAGTACGCCGAATCGTGGTCTGAAAGCCGTGGTAGGAGGAATCGGCGCCGTTCTGCAAGGAGAAAATCTCGCCCAAGCCGGGGTAGGGGCGAAATGTATTCGTTACCCCAATCGGGGCGATCCTTGATTGCCCTTGACAAGCTACTTGCATGTTGATGGATGCGGGGTTATCGCGGCTGACGGTTACGCCGTTCTGCAATTGAAAAATAGGATTGGTGGTCGAGCCCACGTTGTCGCAGTCGGCGACCGAGGCGCCGGGAACCGCCAGAAGAAATGGCTCATGCAGTGCGAAGGGATTCAGCGCCGGCGAAACGGGTTGAAGTTGATTGAGTTGGCGCTCGACCGTGAGGTGCGTACCCTTGCTCCCCACGTAGGCGAACGTCGCCACAAAACTCCTGGGCAATTCGCGCTGCACGCTCAAGCTCCACTGCTGCGAGTAGGAGTACTGCGTTTTCCTGGGGATGGCAGTGACGTTGATGGGAAAGGCCCCGGGCATGGAAGGGATGCCGTTGCCGGATATGTCACAATTCGGCCCAAAGTCTCCGATGCAGGCATAGCCTGCGGGGAAAGGCTGCGTAAGGTTAAGGACAAGGGGAGCGCTGGCTTCCAGAGATCCAGTGTTGGCTTCGTCGCCCGTGCCGTGCTCAAAGAAAATGCCGTAGCCCGCGCGCAGCGAGGTTTTTCCGTCGCCCCGAGGATCCCAGGCGAATCCGACACGGGGTGCTGGGTTAAACACGTGGCTATCGACGCAACCTGTCGGCACGCCCTTGACGCCGCATTCGACGATTCCATTGATGATCCGCGGGTCCAGATTGCCCAAGTCAAAGGGGATCGGGCGGTTTTGCGGCAAGCCGATCAGTTGTCCGCTGGAAGGATCAACCTTTATCAGGGCCGCGAGGGACTGGCTGAAGGCTTGTGGGTCCCAGTTATAGGCTCGCAAGTATTTCTCGTGGTAATTTCCGAACAAACTCACTCGCAAGCCCATGTTGACGGTCAGGCGCGGGCTCACTCTCCAGTCGTCCTGAAGAAATGGCTCGCCGATTTGGTAGCGGTTGTAATACCGCAATTGCGTGCTGTCCTGGGTGTAGCTGCGGATGGCGTTGGCTCCGCCGAGAAAGGCGCTGTTGCCGTCATTGTAGAGAAGATTCGCGAAAGCGTTTCCGGTGCTGAAAGCGCCGCCGTTCACATTGCTATAGGTCAACAGGCCCTGAGTGTCTCCAGAGGCCGCTCCCAAGGCGCCGTTGGTTTCATTTTTCTGAGCCAACACATACTGCACTCCGAACTGCAGGGTGTGTTTTCCCCAGACTTTGCTGATATCGTCGCGAAAGTTGAAAGTGGGATTGGTGTGCTCCCAAGGCATATAAGAAGGATCAACCGTAAAACCGGCTCCTCCGTAGGCCTGATTGTTTCCCGTAAGCACCACGCCCGGTGCTTTGCCCCCGAAGCCGTTGTTGAACAAGTAGCCCATGGGACACACGGGGATAAGACCGACCGTGCCAGTGCACGTGCCGACCTGGGTTGGATCTCCGAGTCCGGCCGGTCGCTGGTAATTGGCCCCACCGGGGCCGTTCTGATCGGCCAGGGTTATGCGGGCGTCGGTGTAGCTGAAAACCGTCTCGTTCAGCAATGACGGAGTGATGGTCTGGGTCAGGCGAACCACCATATCGATTCCCGGTCCGACAAATTTGTTTTGTACCGTGGGGAACGTGTTCTTCACGGTCCCCCAGTTGGGAGTGGGCGTGACGGTGTCCCAGGAATCGTGAATGTACCGGAAGCTTAGATGAAGGCGGGCGTTGAAGTTGTGGTCGATGCGGAACAGTTCCTCGCGCCAGTGGGTAGGCTCGGAAATGACCGCGTCGTAACACGGCATGATCGGCTGCTGCGTGGTGTGATCGACTTGCCCCACAAGGCTCGAGTTACAGCCATTGAACGCGTTGGGTAGTGGAATGAGATTCGAATTCAGGAGGGCTAACCCGTTAGGATCAAGGCCCCCATTTGGAGGAGCCGTGCCACCCGCACCAGTAGTGCCCATGAGGTTGTTATAGGTGTAAATTCCCGATGGGCTCTGATCTGAGAATAAGAGGCGAAACCCTGGGAGTGGCGTTCCGTTGGGAACACCGGGACAGTCAGGGTAGGAGGCAATGGGAAAGATGTAATTCCCCAGCGTCGCGGTTGCTTTCAACTTCTTCAGATCCTGGGGATCGTTTGGATTGGGACAAACATCGCTGAAGTTTCCCTGGCGTTCCGCCAGCGACGGCACGGCCTGATTGAAGTTCGGCTGTAACTCACTGGGTGATTTTTCAATGCGAGCTTCTTCGGAAAAAAAGACGAATGTCTTATCCTTATTTCGATTGTAAACGCCGGGAATCCACAATGGACCGCCGATAGTGAAGCCGAAGTCATTTCTTCGGTAAGTGGGAGCTTTCAAGGTTTGGTCGAAGTAATTTCGTGCGTTCATCGCCTCATTGCGAAAAAAGTCGTAACCGTTTCCATGCCACTGGCTGCCGCCCGATTTCGTGTTCACCTGAACTGTGCCGGACGCGGTTCGTCCATACTGTGCTCCGTAGTTGGAGGTGAGAACTTTAACTTCCTGAATTGCATCAAGGCTGGGATAAACGACCAGAGTGCTCTCGGCCCCGCTTAAGCCGGCGTTCAAGACATCACTGCCATCCACCTCGAAAGAGTTGTATTCAACACGGCCGCCGTTCACGCTGTACTTCACGCTGCCATTCACTCCCACTTTCGCTTCATCCTGCCCGGTCTGATTGCTTACGCCGGGAGTCAGCGTGATCAACTGAGTGAAGTTACGGCCATTCAGCATCAATGTGGTCGCTTCTTTCTGCGTGATAGTGCCGGAAACCTCGGCGCTCTCCGTCTCGACCTGCGCGGCTCCTCCCGCGCTCACATTGACTTCGGTCTTCTCTCCGCCAGTCTCGAGCATCGCATCCATGGGAAGAGTGTCGCCCGCGGTCAGAGTGATTCCGGAAGTCTGAAAGGGTTTGAAATTGGGCGCCGACACCGCCATGTCGTATGCGCCGGGCGGCAACCCTGCCACCGTATAAACGCCTTGACCGTTCGTAGTGGCAGTCTGTTTGAATCCCGAAGCGTTACTGACTGTCACGGTCGCGCCGGCAAGCACCGCCCCGGTTTGATCGGTCACCGAACCGGTAATTGCGGAAGTTGCTCCGCCTGTGTGGACTACGGTACCGGTGACTGCGGGCCGATTCTGCTCAGTGGAACCTGTCGGAGCGGTTGTGCCTTGGGGCGGCGCAGGTACGACAGGCTCGACATACAGCCAATTCGGAGAACTAGATTGAGTTTGTGATGGAGCCGCAGCCGCGTCGCCGGCGGCAGTTTGCTGCGCTACGCCTGCCGGGTGGTTTGCTGCGTGCAGAATCGGATCTGCGCCTGCCATGGTGCCCACAAAAATCAAAAGACAGAAACCGATCCTGGGAAATCTCACGATTTCTAAATCCCTCCGGGAGAGCTTTCGCATTTAAATGTTGAGACTGAGAGTACGCAAGTCCATCTGCGGCAACTCGCAGCGCATACTGCCGACCAGCAACAAATCAAGAACCAATCGGCTCACAGCTTTCGCCAAGAGCTCGTCAACAATCGCCCGTAAACAATTGCCATCCGACCGCATCAGATCTTTGACATGGAAATACAGCGCAATGCCGGAAATCAACGGAGTCCCATAGACTTACACGGGCGTTGTTACGGGGACATGACAGAACGATTAAATTCACGTTACAGTTCTGTTTCAGCGGAAAGTCTCCGCCTCCCAGCGGATCACGCGCCGGGCTGGTGATTTCGCATTACTTAAACGGCGTCTTTCCCACAAGGCCTCGCAGGAAATTCTTGGAAGTTTAATAATCGAGTCACGTCCCCGTAACACAGTTCCTCCATAGTTGCTGGCGACTGGCAGTGACGAAGCGCTGCTGGTCATTCTGACCTGAATGCAAACATCAATTTCTTGAGGGGCTCCATATTCTGGCGCGGATGAGTGTATCTGCCCGCATTAGTGTGGTCCCCAGCACCCATGTCCACGTTTGACAACTCTAGTCTCAGGAGAAAAGAACAATGACACGACTCAAATCTCTTTTCGCGGCCGTGGTAGTCACCGCGATCGTAGCCGTGGTTCCAGCCGCCAATGCACAGACCGTACACTTTGTCGGCGCCGGTTCCTCGGCGCAATTCCTGATGGCGGCCATCGCCACCGATCAGGCGGCCTGTACGGCTTCCGGCCAAACCTCACCCTGCACCGCAACCGGCGGCACTGGCACCATCAAGCACTGGAACGCAAAGAACGGCGGTTACGTCAGCGACAACCGCGATACCTTGAACCGCATTACCAATGAAGTTGGTAACATCAACCTGGTTTGGATCGAGGACATTAGCGGGAACGTTACCGATGCCTGGTTCCTCATCAGCGTCGACTCCACGGTGGGCGTGCGCACTTTCTCCGCTCAGGAAAAGGTTGGCGGCGTTCAGGTCTCCGGCGGTCAAGTGCAGATCACTGTAGCCACGTCGTACCCGAGCGATAAACTGGTCAGCCCCCAGACGCTATGGCCTGACAATGCAGCAGACGCCGCGCTCACAACAAACGCGCTCAATGCCATCAACACCAGCGTATCTGGCGGCGTTCACGTCAACGTTGGCTTGACGGACATCCGTGCGGAAGATGCGCTCTTCGCGACAACGCGCGCCCTCACCGCTTTGAACACCACCACATGGGCTGGCTTGGGTTATGTTGGGCCGACCGGCAACATCGGCGCTCCCATCTTCACCGCTCAAGGCACTGGCACCAACGCAACTCCAATCAAATTCGGCCTCTCCGGGCAAAAAGATCCCTTCAACACCACCTACGAAGTCCCCCCTTACATCTCGATTCCGATCGGGGCAGCTCCGATCGTTTTCATCGCCAATAACAACGGCTCTTCGACCTTCCCGAAGAATCTCATCACGGGCGTAAGTCCGGGCCTGCACTATAACGTTAACCCACCGCAACAGACCTACCCGCTTGAGCAGCTATTCGCGGGGGTGGTTCCTTGCACCACCGATGCCGGGGCATTCGGCGGAAACGACGATGGCGGCGGAACCGCACTCACTCTCTTCTTGCGTGAGCCTCTTTCCGGCACCATGAACACCACCGAATACTCGCTATTCCGCTCGTTTGGAGATAACGGCGTGGCTCCTGCCAACTCCGCCTACGGATCGCAGGAAACCGGGATCATCAACCCGACCCGTGCTCCCTATAACCCGCTGAACCTTGGCTGTCCGACTGCTGGTAACCGTGAGCGCTCCATCGGCACGGGCGAAGTAGTTGGAAAGGCCGGCGTCGACGGTCTGCTGAACGTTCCCAACTCGCTGGGTTACATCTTCTTCAGCTTCGCCAACGCTTCCAAGTTCGGTGGCTCGGCCAACTTCAATTACATGACCCTTGACGGCGTCGATCCGCTTGCGCTCGGCACGGCAAACCAGGAACTTCCCAACTGCTCCGGCACCACCTGCCCTGCCAGTCTTTGGAGCGGCAGCCTTAGTTATCCGCACCTCCGCGACGGTACGTACAAGGCATGGTCCATCTATCGCTGGCTCACGGTTCCCAATAGCGACCCCTTCGGCCCGGCGGCTGTTGCTCAGGCCGCTCAGGACTACGTGGACAGCGACGTAGCGGACTTTGTACCCTTCCAAGCATGCCCATCGGGCGATACTACTCCGATCTGCTCGTCGACCAATCCCGACGGCCTGGAAGTTTACCGCTCACACTACACTCAGTCAGGGTTTACCGCAGTCAACGGCAATGCGACCCACGCTAACACGCTGGACAACGGCAACACCCTGGGCGGCGGGGATTCCGCCTGTCCTGGAACCGCTAACAGCTGCGCTTGCACCGGTGCAACCACGCTTCCCAACAATTCGGGTGCGACCTGCACCTCAAGCGCGTCTTGCACCGGAACTGGTGCAACCTGCGCCGTGGTTGAGAATGGTGGCGATATGGGCGGCCTGATCGAAGGACCGTTCGGCACTACTCTGACCACAACCAACGGCTATGTCATCACCACGAACGTCCTGACCACCGGCAAGGGCTACAAAGTCACCTGGAAGGGTGGTACCAAGTTCAAGGCCGGCACCAGCTGGGAGGGCGGTTCCATCACCATCAACGGCGTCGCCTACACGATTTCCAGTTGCACTTCGTGCAGTTTGACGGCCACCGTCCTTTACGTGACGGGCTCGCCCACCATCCCGCCGCTGAGCAACATCGCACTGGCGTACGCGGCATCTGAAACCACCACTTACCCCGCGGCAACTGCTCCTGGCGTAATCAGCAAGAAGCAGTAGCTCGTTTTCGCGGATGATCGAAGAAGCGGCTTAACCTCTGAGGCGGACTGGCTAACTCAGCAGTCTGCCTCAGTTTTCGATTTTTAGGATCAGGCAATTCATTCGGAGTTGAGACCACAGGGATGACAAGGTATAAGAAGAGTTCGATGCAGAACCGGTATTGGTTGCAGACGATGTATTCGATCATGATTGCGGCCGTGGTAATGAGCCTGGGTGGATCGGCTTCTGCGCAGTCTGTGCCAGCCGCGCCAGCCAGCGCTGCAGCGGCGGGCCAGGCCATGGCGCCGTCCACGCCCGTCCCCGTGGGAGGAAATATCTCCAGCGATTCGATGAAACCCAGGATAGTTGAGGATTTCTCCACGCCTTCGCTGGAGGGCAGCGACCTGAAGACTTGGGACGTTATTTCCGGGGATGCCAACACGATCGACAACGCATATATACAGGAAGTAACTCGTGTGCAGTGGCGTCCCGGAGACCCGGTGGATCTTTACATCGTCAAGCCGGTTGGTGTGAAGAATCCGCCGGTGATTTTGTATCTTTATAGTTATCCTTTCGAGACCGATCGTTTCCTGAATCATGACTTCTGCAAATTTCTGGTGAAGAATGGCTATGCCGCGGTGGCCTTTGCTTCGGCCCTGACCGGGCCGCGCTATCACGATGTGGCTTTGAAACAGTGGTTCGTGAGCGAACTGAGAGAATCGCTGGCAACTTCCGCCCACGACGTGCAGATGATTCTGAATTACCTGGCGACGCGGGGCGATGTAGACATGAATCGCGTGGGCATGTTTGGCGACGGATCGGGCGCGAGTATTGCCATCCTGGCAGCAGCCGTAGACTCGCGCATCAAAACTCTGGACCTGCTGGACCCTTGGGGAGATTGGCCCGACTGGATTGCGAAGTCGACGCGAATTCCAGAGCGGGAGCGTCCGGACTACCTCAAGCCGGATTGGCTGGCCGCAGTGGCGCCC
>Ga0210400_10003654_pt1 | contig 13570 bp, 16 predicted proteins | sample IncBWH26MmetaG_FD_155456 | JGI IMG/M metagenome (GOLD analysis project Ga0210400, IMG submission 155456) | Forest soil microbial communities from Barre Woods Harvard Forest LTER site, Petersham, Massachusetts, United States - Inc-BW-H-26-M | ecosystem: Environmental > Terrestrial > Soil >...
AGCGAATCCAGAATTTGTTGCAACGCGGACTCCAACGAGACAGCGACTTCGAAGCTCGCTGGCCCGAGGTACTCGGCACACTGCTAGAGACCTAGTCACCGTGTGGCGATGCGCACACCCGCCGAGCTAATATAGCTGTTCCGGGTCGAGATATCGCAAGCCGCACTCGATGCCCAGAGGAGACAAGCCATGTCCTACAGCATCTCGACCTTGCTGATCCGCAATCTTCGTGATGTCTTCGGTGAAAACGATCCCGCTCGCCGGCGCGCCGCCATCGACGAGATTTACACGGAAGATTGCGTTTTCTATGACCCCAGCAAGGGAGTCTATCGTGGCCGTGACGAAATCGACCGCATCGCGGGCGCGATCAAAGCTACTCACCCTGAATTCCGATATCAGCCAACTACCGAGCCTGCGGAATCGGGCAATGGCGGGCTGGTCCGCTGGGTATCGGGCCGCCCGGGTGAGGCGCCAGCTTACGCCGGGACCGATTTCATCATTGCGCAGGACGGCCGGATCGCCGCCGCTTATCTCTTTTTCGACAAACTACCGTGAGCTGGACTCTGCCGTGCGACGTCCTATGCTTAGGATTGGCAAACGGCGGGAGGAATATTTCGCGGTCGCTCAAGCTGCTTTGCTTGAAGCGAAACTTCGAAAATCTATCGGCAATCCGGGAAAAAAGCGGCTATCTCCTTAGGCAACGGGGAAACGAGCACTTACGCGGTAACCGGAACGTGGCCCACTATCCGACCGCCGATTTTCTTGAAAGAATTGTTTTGCGTGTCTAACTTCTTGCGGATTCGGCTTGGTCGAAGGCGTGGTAAGAAGAGCGCACGAGCGGGCCGGCTTCGACGTGCTTGAAACCCATGGCTTCGCCGAGCACTTTGTATTCGGCGAATTCGTTGGGATGCACATAGCGCACGATGGGCAGATGGTCGCGAGTGGGCTGCAGATACTGTCCTAGCGTCAGGATATTTGTGCCCTGCGCCGCAAGGTCCTGCATCGTCGAGAGAACTTCTTCCTTTTCTTCCCCGAGGCCGAGCATCAGGCCGGTCTTGGTCGGAACTTCCGGATGCGCTTCCTTGGAGCGCCGCAGCAACTCGAGCGACCGCTCATACACCGCGCCTTTGCGGACTTGCCGGTACAGGCGCGGCACCGTCTCGGTGTTGTGGTTGAGAATATCCGGCCGCACGGCAAGAACAACATCCAGCGCGTCCCAATCGCCTCGAAAATCAGGTATGAGCACTTCCACTTTGCAGCCGGGAACGCGCCGCCGAATCTCCTCGATGGTGCGCGCAAAAATGTGCGCCCCTCCGTCGGGTTGGTCGTCGCGGTTCACCGAGGTCACGACCGCGTAGCGCAATCCCATCCTGGCTACGGCTTCTGCCACGCGAAATGGTTCCTCTTCATCAGGAGGGCCAACCGGCTTACCTGAGGGAACCGCGCAGAACCCACAAGCCCGCGTGCAAATGTCCCCCAGAATCATGAAGGTCGCCGTGCCATGCTCCCAGCACTCTCCCATGTTGGGGCACCGCGCGCTCTCGCAAACGGTGTGCAGGTCGAGCGTGCGCATGATGCGCTTCAAGTCCTGGTAGCGCTCACCGCCGAAAAACTTGACGCGCAGCCAATCCGGACGGGGGTGCGAGCCCGGAGAGGGCATCGGCATCGCCGGCGAATTCGAGATGATGTTGAACGGTGTCGCCATAGAGTAGACGCGAAACCCGTATTTTACGCGGTTCCCGCGTTCCACACAAACGCGCACTTTCGAACGATTTCGATTCGAACCTTGAGGGAGATTTTACAGCGGTTGCCGCGAAGACCGGATGAAATCGCGCAGAACCGTTACATTGGGGCCATAAGCGCCGATGCGCCCGGCATCCACGGGAAGTCCGAGACTCTCGGCGAGATCAAGGTCCACGCCCGCGTCGTCCAGCTCCGACAAACTGAAACCCTGCGCGGGCAGCACACGATTGATGCCCGTCGGATACACAGGGCGAGGCGGACGGTGACGCCGCCACGGACGCCGTGCCAACTCGTAAAATTGTTGCCAATCGCGTTTGTGCCAAGTCGTCATATCTTGCTTCACGGCAAATCGTCCGCCGCATCGGGCAAAACGTTTGCCTCAACTCTTTGGATGCGCGCGCGGCCGATTAGGTTCACTTGCGTCCTGTCGTCCATTCCCTATCCTGCAAACAGCACCATTACTCTCCGGCCTATTCCTATACTCCATAAACCGGGCGGCCACCTATTTTCCTTGCCTGTTGTTTCAAACACGTTACGGGACGAATTGTTTCGCGATACTGGCCGCGGACGCTGGAGTGGGGAGTGTGTTCATCGCGGTCTGTAGTTCCGTTGCGTTCCCACCGACGAAGTATTATGCCGGTTGCATCCGGCGGGCCACTGCATAGGTTCGGCCATGTCCACCAGCGGGATATCCCCAACACAAGATTTGTCCGCAGGCCGCAAATTTCGTCGCCTTACTCTTACGATTGGACGTGCCGAATCGGCAAATGTGAGAGCCGCAGCGATGTAGGGTTGACGCAGACGTACCACGAAGGACTCTCTGAGAGGGATCAAGGCGCCCCTAGAGAAGCCGGGGCGCTCGCGTATTCAGATTCGAACGGCCTACTTACCAGCGATTGCCACGGTCGCCGCGATCACCACCCCGCCCGCCACCGCCACCATGGCCGCCACGCCCGCCACCACCACCGCCGCGTCCGCCTCCATACCCGCCGCCGCGCCCTGCGCCACCACCGCCGCCGCGCTCTGCCTGGGGACGTGCTTCATTTACTACGAGGTTTCGTCCGCCGAAATTCTGACCGTTCAGCGAGTTCACCGCGCGATCCGCGTCTTCGTCATTGGTCACTTCCACGAAGGCGAATCCGCGCGACTGTCCCGTAAATCGATCGCGAATCAGATTGACGCCCGAGGGGGTTACACCGATCTGCGAGAACCACTCGTTGAGCTGCTCTTCCGTCGCGGAAAACGGAAGGTTGCCGATATAGAGCTTCTTCACCTCTCACTCCTTCTGCCCGGAACCTGAATTGCGAGTCGCGGAGCGCGCTGAAGGGGCTGCAGTCGTTCACAGCGAGGCGAAAAAGCGGGGCCGCCGCGGGGAGCGAGACCGGCACTTCAGCGGTCAGTGGCATCCTCCCGGAAATTGACTCCTTTTGCAACTGAAATTGTCTCGAAGCGGCACACTCGTTTTCCCAGCCGCCCGGCCGCGCTTTTCCACTCGGCGCCGCATTAGTGATACCATTCGCCCGATTTGCTCCCCGCCCGAGAGGTCGCATGCGCGGCACGATGATGGATTTTCCGTTGACGCTGCCCACCATTCTGGAGCGCGCCGGGAAAATCTTTCCGCGCGTCGAGGTCGTTTCCCGCAAGCCGGACAAGTCCATCGCGCGCACCTGCTACGGCGATTTTTATCGGCGCGCGCGGCGGCTCGCGGCGGCATTGACGAAACTCGGCTTGCAGCCCGGTGACCGCGTCGCCTCGATGATGTGGAATCACTCCGGCCACCTCGAAGCTTTTTTCGGTGTCCCCTGCGCCGGCGGCATTCTGCATACCTTGAATCTTCGGCTGCATCCCCATGAAATTGCCGCCATCGCCAGCCATGCAGGCGACCGCTTTCTGTTGATTGACGATGTGCTCCTGCCGCTGTGCGAAAAATTCCGCGAAACTTTTTCTTTCGAACGAGTGATTGTCGTGCCTTACGGCTGCAACACCGTGCCGCAAGGTTTCTTGAACTATGAGGAATTGCTCGACGAAGCCGGCGATGATTTCCGCTATCCGCGGATCGATGAAAACGACGGCGCGGCCATGTGCTTCACGTCCGGCACCACCGGTCATTCGAAAGGCGTGATCTATTCTCACCGCGCCCTGGTGTTGCACTCCTTCGCTTGCGGCCTCGGCGAAGTTTTCGGCATGACTAATTTCGACACCGTCCTCCCCGTCGCTCCCATGTTCCATGCCAACGCCTGGGGCCTGCCTTACGCATGCACCATGCTTGGCGCACGATTGGTTCTCCCTGGTCCATGTGTCGATCCGGAAAGCGTGCTTGACCTGATGGTCAGCGAGCGGGTGACCATCGCTTGCGGTGTTCCCACCGTGTGGATTGGCGTCCTCGAAGCGCTCGAGAGAGATCCTGGCCGCTGGAAACTTGACGCTCCCATCCGTGTCGTTTGCGGCGGCACCGCCCCTCCGCTCGAACTCATCCGCCGCCTCGACCGTTTCGGCCTGCAAATCAAGCATCTTTGGGGTATGACTGAGACCACTCCGATCGGCACGTCCGGCGGACTCCGTCCTCACATGCAAGACTGGCATGACGACAAAAAATACGGAGTCCGCGCCAAACAGGGTTGGCCCGCACCCTTTGTGGAAATTCGCTTGATGCGTCCGGAAGGCCCCCAAGGCAGGTCAGAAGAGGTTCCTTGGGATGGCGTCAGTTCCGGTGAGATCGAAATCCGCGGCCCGTGGGTCGCCGCCAGCTACTACGAGGCTCCCGACCAGGCCCATCGGTGGAGCGCTGACGGCTGGTTCCGCACCGGTGACGTTGCCACCATGGACGACGAAGGCTACGTCAAGATCGTGGACCGCGCGAAAGATTTGGTGAAGTCCGGCGGCGAATGGATCAGCTCCGTGGACCTGGAAAATACATTGATGGGTCACCCCGCCGTCAAAGAAGCGTGCGTGGTCGGCATCCCACACCCGAAATGGCAGGAGCGCCCCCTCGCCGCCGTGGTCCTGAGAGACGGCGCGCGGGCGACTCCGGAAGAATTGCGCGCGTTTCTCGCAAAGTCTTTCGCCAAGTGGCAGCTCCCCGACGCCTTCGTCTTCCTCGAGGCCATCCCCCGCACCTCCGTCGGCAAATTCAAGAAAATCGCGCTGCGCGAACAATTCGCGAATTGGCAGTGGGAATAAGGCAGAGGTTAGAGGTTGGAAGTTAGACCAAAATGAAAATCTGCACCCTGAAAACCGCAGGGATGCGGCACCCCGTCAAACGCCTGCGGCACCCGGCCAGAACATTTAGGAATGAGGTTCGACGGGGGAATTCTGAGAATCTCTGGCAGTCGCCAGATAGACCCTAAACACGGTGGTATCTGACAAATCGCGAAAACGAAGCATACGCCGCCACATCAACAAGAAGATGCCCAGGAGGACAGCGACGAAAGCGGTCGCTGCTACCCAGGGAAGAGGGAGAGTATGTGAGTCATAAAAGGCGATGCGGAAGGTGGGGATCAGCGCTAGTGCGGACAGCACAACAAAAGATCGGCAGAGGTCCGAAGTTGCGACGAAGATGTCTCGTTTTGCGAAGCGGTCTTTTATTTTCGTGAGGCAATAGTCAAATGCGGTGTCCACCGAAGTAACCGGATGGCCAAGGGCGGCTCTGATTGCGTTTTTCACGAGATCCCCGTCGGCACTTGTCCAAAAACGGTCCCGCGCGCTTCTCAGGTGTCGTTTTCCCCTGATGAGCTTTATCGTGAAATCCCCAAGTTCTTGAACAACGTTGCCTGCGCCGAAGGAGACCAGCAGCAAAAGCGTGAACCCAGTGCCGGTCATCTGGCCAATTCCAAGAAGAAACGCATGCCATCCGCGAAAGAAGATCCATCCTTCACAGAGGGCGAGAAAACCCGGCAGGATCAGTCCGAGAAGGTCATACACTTCGAGTTTGAGCTTTGAAAAATCCACAATCCTCCACAAAATACAAAATCAATCGCCGATCAAAGTCGTGGTGAGTTCTGATGCGCCCGGCTTTGTCAACAGTGAAACGCCTCCTTGCATGTTGGTGGAAAATATATATTTGGCTACACGCTTATAGGCCTTGACCGCGGCGGGGTCGGGATGCCCGTACTGGTTGTTGACGCCAGCGCTGATCAAAACAGTGTGCGGGTCAATGTGGAGCAGCGCCGCGGGATGTACGCCGTTGATCGACCCGTGATGCGCGGCGGCGAGAACATGGGATTTCAAAGCGCTCCCGAAAAGTCGCGCGATGGTCTCCCAGCGCTCCACTTCGGTGTCCCCCGTGATGAGATAAGAAAATCCGCCTGGGCCGCTCCCGGCGACCTTGAGGACGATGCTGCAGTTGTTGGAGGAGCTCATGTCGTCCGGGTGCGGGGAGAACAGCTCAAAGTCGAAATTGGTGGAGAGCCCGGGGAGTCGGCGATTCGAAAGCCGGTCGAGCCGAACGGAGATTCTTCGCAAGGGATGGGACAATCCGCTTCGGGCCTTCTCTTCGCGGTCGATTAGCCAAAACGCGGACTTGGCTTCCTCGGTATTTTTGTAATACTGTGGATACATCACCCAATCAGGCCGATATTTTTGCAGGACCAGCGCAATCCCGACGACGTCTGTGTGGTCCTCATCGAACCCGGTAAGGACGAGGCCTTTGACGCCGTGGTCCTTAAGCGCGGTGGCGAACATCTGCTTCACGAACGCAACGGTATTGTCGGAACTGGGAGGAATGCGGCAATCGACAATAATTGCCTCCTGATTGTGGCGGATGATTGAGAGTGCGCCTTGCCCAACGTTGACGGTGATGACGTTCATGGTTCTACTCCTTTGCCCGGCGGTACAATTCGTCGTTTACATCGATGTGGAGCTGCCACACGGCTTGCCTGGCGGATCGAAACGTGCGATCCCGGTATTGACTTAGAACCTTCGCTTCCCCTTCGCGTGGGTGTGGAATGGTAATCGAATAGGTGGGATCCTCTTTGTCGGTGTTCTCCATCACCAAAACCCCGGCAGAAGAGTGGTCGACCAGGTGAATTTGCCCTTTCCAGAAGAAGGTTCCTAGCCTTTCGGAGAAACCAGGTTCGAAGCGCGGATAGAACTCCGAGAAAACGGCCTGATCCCGCACGCGCTCTTGGTGAGCATCTGGTGCTGTTTTCTCCTCGGGAAGCGCCGCGGTGCTGAATGTGGCTTCGCCATTTCCGGAGCGCGGCCGGTCCAGGATGTGAATTTGGGATTCGTCGATCTCGTGGATTGTGTCGTCGCCGCGGAAGAGCATGAAGTGCCTGACTTCGTATCTTCTGTCGCGGCGGGCGTTCTTCCGCGTGACGAGGAGCGCATAAAAGAAATCGGTGTTGTGGTTGTGGTGATTGACGGTGGCGTGGTACGTTTCGCGATCGCCGCCGCTGAGCGTTTGCAGGCCGTTTACGTGGTGGGTGTGCCAATTCCCGAGGTGCTCGAGATTGGGGTAATCCCTTTCCGCTGCCCGAAAAACCCTCTCCTGATATTCGCCGTCTTGAAAGAAGCTAGTCGGGCTTCTCCGGGCATTGGGCCCTGGGCCGATGACGCCGATGACGTCGATCTCGTAGTCGCGCCCCTTTTTCTTGTACATGCCGATGATGCGGCCGCCCGTTTCGTCGATGTCGTGGCGATCACATTCGTCGAAAATGGCTTCAAGGGCTTTCCTGGGCATGGAAATATCAACCTTGCGGTGTTTAGACCTAAACATTGGCGGCACTCCTTACGGAACAAACGGCGCAGTTTTCCTGCGGGTCGAGCATGATCCTCTGCAGCTGAAAATGACGATTGAACGGATGGACCGGCCGGTTTCCCCAGACGAGGTAGTTTTCCTCGATGGGCGTCAAGTACTTCGGCCGTTCGGCAAGGCGCCGGGCGATAGCGTCGAGGACGAAGCGCGAGTGAAATGAAGCGATGAACGAGATGTCAATCGCGAGACCCGGAGAATCTTTGATCTCCGGGATTTCCATTCCGTAGACCTTCTCCCTTTCCTCGTCGGACACCAAGTCGATCTCCCTTACTCCCTCCCGGTATTGCGTGCGATGCAAAACGGATTCGAGGCAGGCGAGGCAGCCGCCAGACTGCGGCCGGTAGCTAAATACTTCTCCGCCGATGCCGCGAGTGAAGACCCGCCCGACGACAAACGGTACTCCGTGGTTTACACAGAGTTCGTTAACCCTATAGCGAGACGGTTCGTTGTCGGTGGCGAGGACAACGACGTCGGCTGCGGCAATGAGGCTGTCCATATCCGAGTACGTCATGATGTCCGCTTCGATACGGTCGATCTTGGCGTTGGGATTCCTATCCCACAGAACCTCGGCTAAAGCATCGATCTTTTTCTGTCCGACAAAACGTCTGCCGCAGACGTGCCGGATCACATTCTCTGGGCCGATCGTATCGTGATCGAGCAAGGTAAAGTTGCGCACTCCAGACATCGCTAGGTCTAGGGAAACCTTGCCTCCCCCGGAACCACAGCCTGCTACAAGGACATTGACGGGGGCAAACTGCTGGATGTCAAACAAAGACTCTATTCGTTCGAAGATTCGATCCGAAGTCATGAGGCGGCCTCCTGGTCTTCGGGCCATCGCCCGGTCCGTCGCCATGCGGCATACTGCCGGAGCCACTGACGCGCCAAACCAAGAGCGTGAACGACGTCGTGGCCTTTCCCATTCCAAAGGGAGGGATCGCCGAAGAGAGAGAGAGAGCCGTCGGCCCATCGATGTGGCGTGTCGGTGTCGAGTGGGTCCGCATGTACACGTGGCGCTGCTTGCGGGTAACCGTGCGGCAGGATCACGGTGACAACAATGTTTTCGCCCGCCGCTGCTTCGAGAAAACCAATCCGTAGTTCGTGCTTGTCGGTTATGGTCAGTGTGTATTTGTCGTTGTACTTCTCGTCGAGTTTTTCAATCTCTCGGGCGATGCGCTCGGGCGCGATATCGGGAAGCAGGAAGTGAATGGGAACGAGACAAGCCTTAGGTTCGCCATTCCGTTCGATAACGAAGACTTCACCGTCCCTCGCCACCCGGTCCAAGATCTCGCCCGGCGAATTGCGCAGTTGCATCATCGCCAAAGTCTTGAAATCAATTTTCGAATTAACTGTCAACTGTGGCTCACCCTAGTGTGCGATTTGCTTTCCTGGCCATCGACCGGTGCGTGTCCACACTTCATACTTGTTGAGCCACTTCGCGGTGCGCCAGATCACGAACTTAAGGTCGTGAGTGCCGGGATTCCACATGGTCGGGTGCAGGTAGCAGATGAGCCCGTTGTTGTACCGATGCGGCGCGACGTTGATCGTCGGCGCATCGATGGATACCCTTGGCATTTCGTTGGGATAGGTCTCGGGAAAACGAATCGAGGCGACGTACATTTGGCTGGGGGTTTGTAGCGCGGCTCTAGCGTAAACTTTGCCGTCGTATGTGGGGTGGAGTTCTACGTATTCGAAGTTCTTCTGTGCGTCGGCAAATTCCCTGCGGATGCGGTCAACGTTCATGGCTTGCTCCGCCGTACTCGCCTCCCAGGTTCTCGCGCATCGTGAGCGGTTTCTTGGATCCGAGTTCTGCAAGGCTGGTTTGGTTGAGTGACTGAATTTCGCCGTTGGGGAGAATCTTTACGGGCGTGGTTTCTTCACTGTTGAGGATGTTTTCAAGTTCCTGGATTGTCGGTTTTTTGGCCATGGCTCCTTCTTGACTACAGTAATTGTGTAGTACGCACTAATCGCACACTGTATATGAGCCGCCATCCCTTGTCAAGCACATTGCATGGCAATGTTTAAGAAGGGGGACACTATGAGCGATAACCTGAAAGAACTCCTCGAAAAGGCCAAAAGCGTAAAGGTGTCTCCGGAGCAGAAAGAAGAACAACGCCGCAGCTTCGCTTACGGCAACACCAACATCGAAAACCCTCGCATTACCCGCGAAACCGTCGATCAGGCAGCCGAGCAGTTAAAGAGCCGTTAAGCGGCCAACATGCCGGACGAAGATCGGCACAGCAAGGCTCTGGAAATCGAGCTGATTTCCGATCCTCAGGCAAGGGCTCGTCGGGAAGCAGAGAATGGCCTCCGCCAATTTGATGAAGTCCTGGAGCAAGTCAATTATTGGCTACAGCCTGAGCACCCTTTCAAGCTTCGCCCATCCGCAATTTTGAGTCTTCATCGCTGCGCGCTCGAAGGGATTAGCTCGTTTGCCGGCGTATTTCGTCCAGGCGGAATCGAGATTAAAGGAAGCGAGCATCAGCCTCCTGGAGCGCACCTAGTCCCTGAGCTTGTCGAGGGGCTTTGCGACTACGTCAATGAAAACTGGGCCAAATCCTCGCCGCTCCACATGGCTGCTTACGGGTTATGGCGCATGAACTGGATTCATCCATTTGTGGACGGAAACGGCCGGACTTCCCGCGCTGTTTCGTACTTAGTCTTGTGCGTTCGCTTAGGTTATGTCGTGCCGGGCACGACCACCATCCCAGAACAAATCTCGAAGAATAAAGATCCGTACTACAAAGCCCTGGAAGCCGCAGACAAGGCGAACGCTGCTGGATGGCTCGACCTGGCGGAAATGGAAAAACTCTTGGAATCCCTCCTTGCCGCTCAGTTGCTCTCAGTTATCGACGCCGCTCGATCGCATCCTTGACCAACGCACACGCGCGCCATGCCGACGGGAAAGCCGGCGCTACGAAATGAAGCGGCAAGGGCACGATGTTCCGGCTGCTGCCCGGAATCTTCAATGTCGTGCCCCTACAGGGCATCGGACAAAAGCAGATCCCTCGCTACACCTGCTGAAACACGCAGGCTCGGGATGACAGCGGAGGAGGAAGCAGCGTCAGGCCGCCGCACTCCAAAGGAGAGAGGATGGTTAGGGTTCGGAGTGGGGGAGGGATTTGATTAGGGAGGAGAGTTCGAGGATTTCGATATGGGGAGGGCAGTCGGGCCAGTTGTGGCGCCAGCAGACGATGACGTCGCAGCCGGTGAGGGAGTGGCCGTGGTCGCGGAAATTGCGGCTCTCGAATTCGAACTCGAGGTGAACGCGCTGCCAACGTTGCGGAGCGATCTGGCGCTTGGCTTCGCAGTCCGGGAAGCTGGATTGCACGGCTTCGACGGTGTAGCCGAGTTCCTTGGCGACCATGCCGAAGAGCAGCACAACGCCTTGTTCGTTGACGGGCTCGTGACGGAGGCCGCGAAAATCCATAGGCTGGCCGTAGATTGGCCGGTGGTCCAAGGGCGGGTAGCGAACTTTGCTGGGCGGAGACGTAGATGGCGATTGCTGGGTCGGCGGGCTGTCAGGTGGCGCACCTACGGTGCTCATGATTTTCTTGCTCTTTACCCAGCCCTGACGGGCTGGGCTAAAGGGTGACGCGCCTCCGGCGCTTCTGGTTCGAGAGTCGAGGGCGCGGAGACCGGGGTTGGCCGGCGCGTGGGATGCGCCCTTCGTTTCTCTGGGTAAACTGAAGCGCGCCCCTACAGGTCCAGGATGAACGGGCTTTGGTGCGGAGACAGGCAGAAGGGCCAGGACATCGGCCCATTCCGGTTTGCTCTGTGCAAAATTGCGAAAAACCTCGGGAAGTTGCGACCAGGGGCCGAAGCGGCGTTCGAAGGTGCGATGGTCGAATTTTCCCAGGTGGCGGTAGGCGCGGCGGGCGGGGATTGCACGGTTCCTGCGAACAGCGCAGCCCCAGTCTTCGAGTAGTTCGCGGTCTTCGAGGCGCAGGTTTAGGGTGTAAGGCGAAAGTCCGGCGGCGCGGAGGGCGGAGTTCCAGTTGGGGAAGAACTGTAAGACGGAGTGCTCGGAGATTCCGGAGAGGGAGGCGAATTCGGAGCGTGAGGGCGGGCGACCAGCGCCCCGCGCGATGGCGGCGAGGGAATCGAGAATAAGCTGTTTGTCGGGCCGTTGTCGCAAGGGACCTTTGCTATTTACTGATAATAGCCGACTAATTGATGATACTACAGGCGCCGGGTGGGCGTTAGTGGGGTGAGAGGAAGGCAGGGGGTCAGTTTGAATTTTGGGTAGTGGGTCACTCTGAATTTTGACCCCTATTGTCACGATCAAGGAAATTCAAACTGACCCACTATCGAATCTTGACCCCTATTGTCACGACTAAGGAAATTCAAACTGACCCACTAACAAAGCCGCCCCGCGCCGCCACAAGTCCCGGGCGCGCGGTTCTCCCGGCGTTTTGTCTTTTGTCTCTTTTCTGCGAAAGAACATGGACAAAGGGCCATGCTGTTGTTTACCGTATCTGTGTGGCTGAAGCCACGCGTGGGGCCAGCCCTCTGAGGGGTATCGAATGAAGAGGCTATTGCTATCGGCATTGCTGCTGCTTGGCAGCGCGGGCATCGCGTGGGCGCAAGTGGGCGCGCCAACCTTAAATCTCGACCGGGGGAGCGGCGCTCCGGATTTTTCCGCGACTTCCGCCGCCAAGGCGGCGCTTCTCAACGACCTCTCCGCTGCCGACACATTTGCCGCGCCAGCGGCGAAACCGGCGAACACGTTCGCAGCGCCCATTGTCGCCACTGCTTTGGCCCTGCCGCTCGACGAAGCCGAGCCGGCTGCCCCGTCACCGCACCCGAAATTCCTCTACGGCGGCCGCGATGACTACCGCTGGCAATTGGGTCTCAGCGCAAGCTGGTTGCGCTTCCGATCCTCGGTCTTCAATGCCAGCGCCGTCGGCATCAATACTTCCGTGGTCTATTTCACAAACGAGTGGTTCGGGGTCGAAGGAGCTATTTCCGCCGTTTTTGCCCCCACAATTCTTGTCGGCGAACACGTGAAGATTGCAACCTACGGCGCCGGCCCAAAGATCGCCTGGCGGCAAAGACAGTGGGAGCCCTGGCTGCACGGAATTTTTGGCGGCGCTCATGAACAGCCGCAGATCGCGGGCTCCGGCCGCAATTCCTACGCCATCAAGGCCGGCGGCGGGGCGGATTACCGCTGGAACCCGCGCGTCTCCTTCCGCTTGGAAGGCGATTACGTGCGTACCGGCTTCTTCAAGCAATCGCAGAACGACTTCCAGCTTTCCGGCGGAATTGTTTTCCACTTTTAGCGCCACTGCCAGCGAGGCATCCCTCCGGAAGCAACGGGCGCACGCCGGAACTCACAATATGCCACTGAAGTTCGCTGCCCTACCTTCAAGAATTTCTTGAGCTTGATTCGTGTCTCTGGCTGCGCTCGATTACCAAATCTTGCAGGTCTCTTCGCGCACCATCGGCTCGCCTTTTTTGCAAGCAAACGCTTTGGCAAACTGCGCCATGTTCGAGAGCGGGCCGTTGCCGCGGAACCTGGGCAGCGGGTGCGGATTGGTGTTAGCCATCAACCGTGCGTATTCGATGGTCTCGTGGGCGCCCCAGACCTGTGCCCAGCCGAGGAAAAAGCGCTGCTCGGGAGTGAAGCCATCTTTGTCCGCGGGCCGCGGCTTGCCGGCGATGGATTTCTCGTAGGCGGCGTAGGCGACGGTCAGTCCGCCCAGGTCGGCGATGCTTTCGCCCAAAACCAGCTTGCCATTCTCGTGTAAGTCGCCATCGACGACGTAAGCGTCGAATTGGCCGGAGACACAGGCGGCGCGGGCCTTGAAATTCTTCAGGTCCTCCGGGCTCCACCAGTTTTTCAAATTGCCGTGACCATCGAATTTGCTGCCCTGATCGTCGAAGCCGTGCGTAATTTCGTGACCGATCACCGCACCCATTCCGCCGTAGTTCACGGCGTCATCGGCATTGGGATCGTAGAAGGGCGGCTGCAAAATGCCCGCCGGAAAAACGATCTCATTCATGCTGCTGCTGTTATAGGCGTTGACGGTGGGCGGCGTCATTCCCCATTCGGTGCGGTCGACAGGCTTGCCG
>Ga0210400_10003655_pt1 | contig 13567 bp, 10 predicted proteins | sample IncBWH26MmetaG_FD_155456 | JGI IMG/M metagenome (GOLD analysis project Ga0210400, IMG submission 155456) | Forest soil microbial communities from Barre Woods Harvard Forest LTER site, Petersham, Massachusetts, United States - Inc-BW-H-26-M | ecosystem: Environmental > Terrestrial > Soil >...
CACGGTCGAGGTCAAGCCGGTAATTCTTCCCATCGATGCTTACGTGGTAGAGCATTTAAGAATTAGCTGGAATAATGTACTCACCTAACGCAGCGCTTCCCGCCGGCTCGCGCTCTTCCAATTTGAAGCGTTATCGTGCAGGCCGTTAGAGTTCGTGCCGTCACTTGTACCATTGGCTGCTGTGCCCAACGCCACAAAGATTCCTGCGGCGATTGCCGCCACCTCCGCTGCTCTCGAATCCTCAGCTTTATCTGCACTCCCCTTCAATAGGCGGTCGAGGAATCCTGTATCTAGTTTCGCCGCCCGAAAATCGGTATCGCGCAAAATGCGGCGGAAGAGCGAAACGTTGGTTTTGATCCCGCCAACAAAATATTCGCTCAGACCCCGGGTGAGCCGCGCGATGGCCTGATCGCGGTCGGTTCCGTATCCGATCAGTTTCGCCAGCAGCGGATCGTAATCAATTGGCACATTCCAACCCTCATACATGCCACTATCATGGCGAATGCCAGGACCGGAAGGCGCCAGTAGTAGAGTTACCTTGCCCGGACTCGGGAAATAATTGTTGTCGGGATCCTCTGCGTAAATCCGGCACTCCATGGCATGGCCACGGATGAGCACATCTTCCTGCCTGAATGGAAGCTTCTCCCCAGCTGCGATTCGAATCTGCAGATGAACCAGGTCGAGTCCGGTAACCAGCTCCGTAACCGGATGCTCTACCTGCAACCGCGTGTTCATTTCCAGGAAATAAAAATTCCTATGCTCGTCCACCAGAAACTCAACCGTGCCAGCGTTGGTATAACCTGCGGCTTGCGCCACGCGAACCGCCACTTCGCCCATTCGACGTCGCATCTCAGGATCGACGATCGGCGAAGGCGCCTCTTCCAGAACTTTTTGATGGCGGCGCTGCAGCGAACATTCGCGCTCGCCGAGGTAAACCGTGTTGCCGTGCTCATCGGCCAGCACCTGCATCTCGATATGCCGCGGATTAGTGATCGCCTTCTCGATATAGACTTCGCTGTCTCCGAATGAGCGCTCTGCCTCGCTGCGAGCCGCCTCCAGCGACGACTTCAATCGTTCGAGGGCGTCCACCAGCCGCATGCCCTTGCCACCTCCTCCCGCCGCAGCCTTCAACATCACCGGATAGCCGATGCTCGCGGCCACCTGCTCCGCCTCCTCGAACGACTCCACGCCGCGCGATGTCCCCGGCACGAAGGGCACGCCCGCCTTTTCCATGGCTTGCCGAGCGCGCGTCTTCGACCCCATCGCGTCCATAGCGGCCGCCGTCGGCCCAATGAATTTCACTCCCGCATCCACGCAAGCTTGTGCGAACTTCGCATTCTCGGAAAGGAATCCGTAACCGGGATGGATCGCATCCGCGCCTGCTGTGCGTGCGACATCAAGAATCTTGAGAATGCTGAGATAGGACTCGGAGGCCGCAGCGGGGCCAATGGGATAAGCCTCATCTGCCATTCGCACGTGCAGCGCGGCACGGTCCACGTCCGAGTAGACGACGACCGCGGCAATTCCCATCTCGTGGCACGCGCGGAGGACACGTACCGCGATCTCTCCTCGGTTAGCGATGAGAATCTTTTTGAACATCGAGGGCCGCCCCGGTGAATCGTCGGAAGAACCGACGATTTTACAGGAGATTCCGCAATTCTGGCGAAAACCGCCCGGGCGGCACGCGAGTGTTAACAACGGTTCAGCAACTGCCCAGCTTTACGGCGCCAGACCGTCGCCAAACATATCCTCATTCTTTGCACCGATGTGGCGGGAATCAGTCCACGAAAGCCGGAACGTGCCAGCCGTATCGTTTGCTAGGCCGGACGATGAGCGGGTCAATGTGCAGAATTCTGCATCATGCCAGTCTTCTCATGGGCAGCATCCATCCGAGTCGGTTTTCCGGTTTGCAAGAGCAGGAAGATTGCCAGGATTAGCAACTCGGGTTCAATGGGATGCCGGTAGCGCGCGTGCGGAAAAACAAAATAATAAGTCGTAGGATAGCTCAGGATGAGACCCGCGAAAAGCCATGCCCCGCGCACCTTCTGGCGTAGCGCTCGGGCCGCTCCCCAGATGGCAAGCACCGACCACGCCAAAAATAACGAGGTGCGAAAGTCCCACACAGCAAGGCTGTCACTGGGTTTGGGCACCCCATTCCAGTAGTAGAAAAATCTCTTCAGGCTGATCACCGCGAAGCGCCGGGGATTTTCCTTAGTCCATTCGAATGCCAGGCGTTTGCAATCTTCAGCGTAGGCCAACTCCCCCATGCTTCGAAATTTATCGAACTCCAACTTGTTAAGGTTCGGCTGGAGGTAAGCCATCAACATTCCATCGGCGCCCTTGGAGTTTCCCAGGCGGAACTGTAGGCCGAAATCGTCGCGCAGAAAAACAAACTTTCCAAACACCTCGTAATTCCGGACCAGCCACGGCGACAGCACTAGAAAGAAAACCGAGGACGAAACCGCGACACCAGCGAGCGAAGGCAGCCCGTTCTTGAATCGCTGCCGCCATATCCAAAGCCCACAAAACGGCAGGAATGCGAGCATTGAAGGGTTCGCCAGCGCGCCCACGCCCCACAGGCTGGCAAAAATCACCCAGCCCTGTAAGCCGCGCCACTCCTGCAGTTCGAGCGTAACCAGGAAAATCAAACTCAAAACCAGCGGCGTGAACGTCGTATCCCAAATCCAGTGAATCGACCAGTACCAGACGTAGGGATTGAGCGCCCAACCCCACGCCGACCAAACCGCAACGCGCTCGCCGAAGGTCCTGCGCGCGATCAGGAAAATCGGCAGCGTTGTCAGGGAGGCGAAGAGGCTGTTGATCGTCAGCAGAACCCACGCCGAGGCATAGCTATAAACGCCGAAGACCTTGAACACTCCGGCCATCAGATACGGATAAAGCGGAGGCTCCCACGCGGTAGGACCGGTATTGCCTCCGTAGGGATTGCTGAAGCCTTGTCCCATCGCGACGGAGCGGGCGACGCGTCCCATCTCCCAACCAAAAGCGAAGTGGTCTTCTTGTGGGCGCGTGCGATATTCCCGGAACACTCCGATCATCGCCACCTGCAAAACAAACGATAAGATGACGAGCCGGAACACAGACCTGGGAATCGGCGGGAGAGATGGTTTGTCCATCAGAGCGGAAGTGTATCAGGGGAACTGACTGCGTATCACCAAGCGCTATTCCATTATTCCGGTGGCATGCGAACGGAACTCACGGGAAAGGGCGACGGCCGTTTGACTCCAGCGCCGACTGACTTTGCCCATTGCGCACGTCGGCCAAAGCGGTAACGGAGCAGCGTCCAGATGGCCAGCCATCCATCGGAGTGGCGAATCTTCTTTCCTTCTCCCGCGGAGCGCGGCGTGTACCGGATCGGCATTTCGGCGATCTTCTCGCCCATGCGACACAGCTTCGCCGTCACTTCGGGACAGAATTCGAAGCGCCGGCAATCCAGACGAATTTGCGCAATCACCGATCGGCGAAACACCTTGTAGCAGGTCGCTTCATCGTGGATGCCCGCGCCATAAAGCAGATTGGCAAGATGAGTTAGAAGTTTTGCGCCCAGAAAAAATCGCAGGCCGCGCTCCGGACGGTCCGGACGTACGCCATACACAACGTTCGCTTCGCCGAGTTCGAGCGGGCGCAGGAGTGCCGGGTAGTCCTGCGGATCGTACTCGAGATCTGAATCCTGAATTAGAACGAACTCGCCGCGCGCATATTCAAGCGCCGTGCGAATGGCCGCACCTTTGCCGCAATTTTTGCGGTGCAGGACTACCGTCACGTCATCGGCGAGCGGCATGGCCTGGAGTTTTTCGCGCGTGCCGTCCGTGGAACCATCGTCGACGATGATGATTTCCTTCTTCACAGGAGAAGCATGGATGGCCTGCAGCAACTCGTCCACGTGTGCCGCCTCGTTGTAGACGGGCACGATAACGGACACGCATCCGGCCCACCGGTTATCGGCGATACCCGCAGCGGTACCCGCGCTGCTACGCGGCGACGCTTCTAATGACGCTACACTCATCATGCGACAGAGCAGATCTGAAACTCTTAGCTTCTTAGCATAATATCATTTGGATTCCGCGCTTGTTGCGCGACGACCCGATGCTGCCTTCGAGAACGCCGGAGAATACCGGGGAAAGCAACTCGCCGCCTGAACCGCGTGAACAGCCGCGCTGGACACGGGTTTCCGCTTTCACTGTGGTCGCGCTCGGAGCGGGCGCCGCGATGTTGCGTTTCCTGTTTCTGGTGCGGAAGCCTTTCTGGTTTGATGAAAGCTTCAGCGTTGAAGTTGCGGGGCTGCCCTGGCATGACTTCGGACGGCTGCTGTGGCGGCGCGAAGCCAACATGTCGCTGTATTATCTGCTGCTGCGCGGGTGGCTGCATTTTGGATCAAGTCCATTTTTCATTCGAAGTTTGTCTGTGATTATTTCCCTTGCAACTTTGCCTGCCGTTTATTGGCTCGCTAGCAAGTTGTTCGACCGGCGCGTGGCGCTGATTGCGGTTGCGCTGATGAGTTGCAACGCGTATCACATCCGCTACGCGCAGGAGGCGCGCAGCTACTCGCTGTTTGTGCTGCTGGCCACCTTGTCGAGCAGTTTCTTCGTCGTGTCTCTGCGGGAGCCATCGCGCCGTGAACGTTGGGGGTACATTCTCACCAGCGTGCTTGCGGTCTACGCTCATCTTTATGCGCTGTTGCTGCTGGCGGCGCATTGGTTGTCGCTGCGCCGAACGCATGGACGCTTGTGCTCTCACGCTCTGCGGCGTGCGTGGATCTGGATTGCGGTTGCGACCTTGCCTCTCGTGGTCTTCGCGGCAAAGACTGGCGCGGGGCCCATCCGATGGATTCGACGACCTGGTTTTCACGACCTGGTGGAATTCGCGGAACATACAGCCGGCAATGATGGACTGGTTCTGCTGCTGCTCTATGCGGCGGCTTGTGTGATGGCGATCATGCCTCCGGAGAAACTGCGCCAGACGTTTCGTGCCGACATTGGCTGGGATGTTTGGCGACATCGCTTTCTGTTGGTCTGGCTGCTGTTTCCAGTGGCGCTGGACCTGGTGCTGTCGCTGGCGCGTCCGATGTTTTTGGGCCGCTACTTCATCTTTTGCCTCCCCGCGCTGGTAATTCTGGCTGCGGCTGGTTTGGCGAAACTGCGTCCAGTCTGGCTTTCGGCTGTGGCGCTGGCGGCGATGCTTCTGCTTTCGTTGCAGGGAACATTTTCCTACTACGATCACGACTTCGATCTGGAGCGCGATGCATCGGATGCAGCTACCAACTATGTTCTCGATCATGCTGAACCTGGCGATGTGATTCTGTTCCACATCGCTGAGGCTCGCGTGCCTTACGAGTTCTTCAAGTCGATCCGGGCGAACGCGTCATCAGGCGGCGCGGCCGGGCCCGAAATTGTTTATCCACGACACGGCGAACGGCTTGACTATCGTGACTTCACGGGCAAGCCCAGCGATGAGTTTGTGCGGTCGCTCGCGGGGCATTACTCTCGCGTCTGGGTGGTGCTAATGAGTAATGAAACGGCCGGGCATCCCGACGCCACTACATTGATGCTCGACCAGGTTCTGGGCAACTCCTTTCCGCGGGTTGAGAGCGCACTGTTCCCGCGGGTGGAGGTGAGGATTTACAGTCGGCCTTGACCGCGTTGACAGGGTTCTTCTGGTGTCGGGAGCGGATCGATCCGGATCAAAATTTTCCCCGGATTTGAGGTCCAAATCTTTGGGGAATAAGGACTTACGATTGAGGACCCAGGCTGAATCCAGCTAAAATATTATATCTAAGGAACTTAGTCGCAAAATATTTATTTTCAGGGGTTTAGAGCGGCTCGGTAGCGAGCTTTTAACCGCTAAGATCGCCAAGAAAGGCCGCGAAGGTCGCAAAGGAGAGTCCTTGATGCGGGCGATGGGGTGCTGGCTAAATTGTCAAAGAGCGGATTCTCTTGCTTCGGTACCGGGAAGCTTCCATAGTTTAGGCTGGTCCAGCGTGGGATTGCAGTGACGAATGAACTGTCAGAGGCTGTGGAAAAATGTCACGATGCCATAAGGAGATTAAGAGCTATCGAGCTTGATCGGACAAGCGGAGGGCGGCTGTCCCACAGGAGCTTACCCTTTCCAGACGCCGCATACTTGGGCTGACCCATGCGATGCCTTGATGGCCGGGCTGTTTTTCGGCTGATGAGCAATCGCCCTCAGGTTCCCGTCCCGGTCAAAGCCACACTCTGCGGACTCGCGCCGCCGTTGTCGGTGATGTCCAGGGTTGCACTACGCGACCCGGTTGCTGTTGGCGTAAAGCTAATTTTGATTGTGCAGCTCGCCCCAGCGGGTATGCCGAGGCCGCAATTGTTGGTTTGCGTGAAGTCGGCTGGATTTGCTCCGCCAATCGAAATCTGGCTGATGGCAAGTGGAACCGTCCCTACATTGGTAACTTTGATCGGGATTCCCAGGCTGGTGGTACCGACCTGCTGATCCCCAAAGCTGATGCCAGTCGCGGACAGCGAGACCACGGTTCCGGTTCCGGAAAGCTTCACGTGCTGCGGGCTGTGGGTGGCATTGTCGGTGACCGACAGTTCGCCTGACTGCTGCCCACGAGCGGTGGGTTTGTATTGCACCTGGATTTGGCAAGCCTGGAACGCGGGTAAGCTGGATGGACAGTTGCTAGTTGCGCTGAACGCCCCAGTAGTGGCGATGCTGGAGACTGTGACGGCCAGCGTGCCGGTGTTAGTTAGAGTTGCGGTCTGGGACAGGCTCGTCGTTCCGAAGAGCTGTGTTGGAAAGCTGAGACTGGAAGGCGTGAGGCTGACGCTTGCGGCGTTGACGCCGATTCCGTTCATCGAAACAGTCTGTGGGCTGCCCAGGCCTTGAAAAGCAACGTTGAGGGCGGCTGTCTTGTATCCGCCTGTTTTTGGGGAAAAAGTGACCATGATCGAACACGCCGAGCCAGGGGCAACGCTGGTACCACAATTATTGCTTTGCGAAAAATTGGTGCCGCCGATGATGCTGATGCTCTGAATGTTGAGAGTAGTAGCGCCCACATTGGTCAGGGTCACGGTTTGAGGTGGACTAGTCGTGCCGGTGTTCTGGTTCCCAAAAGCAAGCGCAGTGGGTGCAAGCGTGACCGAATTCTGCAAGAGCAGCATGGTGTCTATACCGCCGCTGAAGACGAAATCAATCCGGCCATCTCCGTTGAAGTCGCCCACACCGAAAGTCAAGAAGCCGACTAACTGCTTCGTGACAGGGTAAAACATAGGGTTCTGAAATGTCCCGTTACCATTTCCCAACAACAGATCTAAGCCCCAGCTCACGCTGTTGCTGGAGGGAACGGCGGCGTCCAACTGCCCGTCGCCATTAAAATCCCCGAGGATCACGCCATAGTTTCCGCCCGCGCTAACACCGCCGGCGCTGGTGAATGTGCCATCACCTTTACCAAGCAGTACAGAGAGGCCACTGGTCACCAGGTCAAGCTTTCCATCGTTATTCACGTCGGCTGCAACGATCTCATTTCCGTAGAATTCCGTCGAATAGTAAACCGGATTCTGAAACGTTCCGTCACCGTTGCCCAGCGCCACCGCAACGCCGGGGAAGGCCACGTCGAGTTTCCCGTCTCCGTTGAAATCGCCAACGGCGGTTGGGCCAGCCGGCCCGCCTTCGAATCCAGTGCCGATCATGAATTGAGATTGGGTGAAATTACCCTGGCCGTCCCCGAGATAGACGCTGGAATAGATGGAGCCATTGTCCTCTTCCATAATGAGATCAATGTGGCCGTCGCCGTTCCAGTCGCCGACAGCGGTAGGTGTACCCGAGAATTGTTGACCCTGGGTGAAGGTGCCGTCGCCGTTGCCGAAGAATACGACCATCGGAGCGCTTTCCTCGTTGCTATTAGGGAACTGGGAAACCAGCAAGTCGAGCTTCCCATCGTCGTTAACGTCGGCAGGGATTAGTACTTCGACGCCAAACGGCGCGTTGGTAACAATCGGAAGTGAAAAGGTGCCATCGCCATTTCCCAGATATACCGAGACTGATCCTGAGCCATTGTTGTTGTTGAATTCGCCGATGGCGACATCAAGCTTGCCGTCATTGTTGAAATCGCCGACTGCGACCACGCCGGCCGTAAAACGCGGCGTCACAGCGAGGCCCACACCTGATGCCGACTGGCGAACAGGGAAAAACACTACGTTGGAGGCTCCGCCGCCCGGAGTGGGATTCACCACGGTTACGGATGCCGTGCCTGGCTTAGCGATATCCGCGGGCGTAATGATCGCCTGAAGGCCGCCGCCGGAATTGACGATGGTGACTCGCGGGGAACCGTTCCAGTAGAGTTCCGCGGTGGGTGCGAAGCCTGTGCCGGTCACGTTTAGAGTGAATCCTCCGCTACCCGGCGCAATGCTGGCGGGAATGAGTGGTTGATTGACCAAAGGAGCGGGATTGGTTTGCGCCAGCAAAGTGTTGCCTGCGAGAAGAGCGTACAGAAAGAAGCAGCTTATGGATCTCATGAATCCTCTCTTTCAGCGCGCCGCCTCTGAAAGCAGGCGAGGGAACAACAATTACCAGACACGGGGCAGGACCTGTAGGCGGAGGAACCGACGCTGCAGCATATATCTCCACGCCATCGCGTGCAAGATGAAGATTCCTGCAACTTTACAGCAACCGCGTCGTGACCAGAGATCAGCCCTCAATGACCAACCCGTGTAAGGAAGAAAAGCCTCGACACGGCATCGAGGCCTTTAAAAACCCTGGTTTTCTAAACCAACGCTACTTGGGCTGGTCCATGGTGATGCCTTGCTGGCCGGGCTGCTTTTCGGCTTTGGCTTTCTTGGTGAGCAGGGTTTGGTCGACCCAGTGGTCGGCGGTTTTCAGATCTTCCTGGCGCTGGTTGAGGTCGTCGCATTCCACGTCGGCCTTTTCGCGGTACATCAGGTTCAGATAGGCCATGGCGTCGTCGTAGTCGGGACGAAGCTGGATTGCCTTGTTCAGGCTGTCGATGCCTTCCTGGATGGAGGGCATATTTTTCGTCTTCAGTTCTTCGCAGACTTTTTTCTGGTCTTTGTTCTTGGGGTTGAGGCTCTCGTCGGGCTTCATGCCGAGTTTGGCGCGCTCCTCCATGCGAGGCTGGTAGCAGGCGGTCCAGTCGATGACGCCTACGGAGTAGTAGGGCTCGGGATCGTTGGGATCGATGTCGGCAGCCATGCGGTAAAACTTTTTGGCGTCGTCGAACTTCTTCATGTTCAGGTAGAGGTATGCGATGCCCTTGGCGGAATTTACTTTCTGATCGCGGGCCGGGTTCATGTCGAGCACTTTCTGATATTGCTCGATAGCCTGCTCCGCCATCTTGTTGTTGTCGGGAGTATCGGCGCCGGGAATATATTGCTGCGCGAAGGCGGTCGCCAGATACATTTTGGCGTTGATCAGAGTGGGATCAAGAGCGACGGCCTGCTGGAAGTGGTCGATGGCCTCTTCGTACTTGGCGTTCTTGTAGGCAGTGACGCCTTTGTTGAGCTGGTCGCGGGCGCGCAGTTTGCTGCAGCCCACGGAGGATAGGATGGCCAGTATCGCGGCCGCCAGCGTAAGCAGTCGAATAGATTTATTCATTGCGGTATCAGTCTCCCTTGCCACAGCATCCTAGGCCCAGAGATAGCAATTTGACAAGCGCGCGCGGGCTGAATGCGAAACGCAAACTGCGAGAATTCAGAAAGCAGCGCCTAAAGGCGCGTCGATAGTGGCGCTCGGATGGCACGCCGGCAGGCATGCCCCGATACGAACCTCAACAGAGAAGGACCTCGGCGCACCACCAGCCCCGAGGCCCTGTCCTGATACACCAACGGCTAGCCTCCGGCTTCGATTTTCGCCGTGATCAGACCGACCTTATCTACGCCCGCAGCGTGCGCGATGTCAATGACGTTGGCTACATCGGCGAAGGGGATGGGATCATCGCCCTTCACGAACATGACCTTCTCGGCGCGGGTTTTGTAGATATCCGCCAAACGGCCCTGAAGATTGTCCCAGGTAGCGTCTTCGTTGTTGATCTTCAGGCCGGGATCCTGGCCGGCGCCTCGGTCAATTAACTGGACGACGATGGTGCGGTCGGGAGTGTTGTTCTTGGGCGCGTTGGGCGGAGGCGGCTGAGGCACCAGCGCGTCCAGGCCTTTCGGCGTCAGCGGCGTGATCACCATGAAAATGATGAGCAGCACCAGTAGCACGTCAATGAGCGGAGTAACGTTAATGTTTGCGCTTTGCCCTCCGCCGGTTCCGACTGCCATACTCATGGTCGATCTCCTCTGAATCCTGATCCCGCCTACATCTCTGGCCTACAGCGTTCTTGCGCTATTGCCCGGGCGCCGGAGCGGCGGGCGGAGCGTTTGGAGTACTCTTTCTCTGTTCGGTGAGCAAGCCCAAGTCATCCACACCGGCGGCACGAACGCCATCCACAACCTGGACCACATTGCCGAAGTGAGCGCGGGCGTCCGCCTTCACGTAGACTCGCTTGTCCGTGCGATTGATCAGGCGATCTTTCACCTTGCCCGTGAGGGCGTCAGGCGCGATTTTATCCGCGCCAAAATATACGGTTCCATCACGCATGACGGAAACCAACAAGGCATCTTCCTTGTCCGCGTCCTGCATGGGCGTTGGATTGTTAACTTTGGCCATATCCACGCTGATACCCTTTTGCAGCATGGGCGTGATGACCATGAAGATGATCAGCAGCACCAGCATCACGTCCACCATTGGGGTAACGTTGATGTCGGAGTTGACGTTGGCGCCTTCGTTTCGTTTAGCTAAAGACATAGCGTGAATCTCCTAGCGGCAGCGACCGGTTGCCGGTTGCCAGCAAAACCTGCTCCGCAAGAGTCAGGAAGGCTGGCGCCGGGATTTAAACCGGCGCCACGCCAAAGCAACTCACAACGGAGCTCCCAACGACCGCGATCCTAGGAACGGCGAACGTCCCGACGCTTCAGGAAGTAATCGATCAGTTCGCTCGACGAGTTGTCCATCTCGACATCGAACGCTTCCACGCGTCCGGTGAGGTAGTTGAACATCATGACGGCGGGAATGGCGACCAGCAAGCCGAAAGCGGTGGTTACCAGCGCTTCCGAAATGCCGCCTGCGACCGCGCCCAGACCAGTAGCCTTCTGCTCGGAAATACCTTTGAAGGCATTCAGAATGCCCATCACCGTGCCAAACAGTCCCACGAATGGGGCCGTCGAGCCGATGGTGGCCAAACCGCCGAGTCCGCGCTTGAGTTCTGCATGGACGATGGCTTCGGTGCGCTCCAGAGCGCGCTTGGAAGCTTCAATGGTCTCGCCGGGGATGGCGCCGGGGCTATCCTGGTGAGCCTTGAATTCCATCAAGCCGGCGGTCACTACCTTGGCCAGATGGCTCTTCTTATTGCGCTCGGCAACCTTGATGGCCTCGTCAATGCGACCGTCGCGCAGGGCTCCAGCCACGGCGGGAGCGAAGGCGCGAGACTGCTTGCGGGCCGCGTTATATGCCATTGCACGGTCGATCATGACGCCGATCGACCAGCCTGACATGATGAACAGGATGACGACCACGATTTTCGCAATGATACCCATCTGCTTCCAGAGCGAAATCGGATCCCATCCCACTGCGCCACCTTCCTGCACAATCCAGGCGGCTACCCGGGGAACGTGATTGAGAGCTGCTACTGCAACGTGAGCTAACATGAGTTGCTTTTCCCTCCTCGAAACTTCTTAGACTTTGATGCGAAATTGAAGACAACTGTCAAATCGCCTTCCCTCAAAATGCCTCTTAATGAGATCTCGCCGGGCATGAAGCATGCCGCGCTCGACGAATCTCAGACCTGGCGGAAATGCCGGGTAGAAGGTCTCTCCCGGCCAGGGCAAGGTTGGAAGGGGGAGGCCATTTAAATTACAACAACAGATGGTGCAACCGCGTCACTCGGCCGGGGTCTAACCTCCGGCCAAACTAAAGTTCACCTGAACTTCGGTATCCACTTCCACGGGTTCGCCATTGAGCAGATACGGCTTATACTTCCACTGCTTCACCGCGTCAATCGCCGCTGGGGCCAGCATTGGATGTCCACTTACCAGCGAGAGGTTTTCGATGGAGCCATCCTTGCTGATCACAGCCCGCAGGACGACCGTCCCAGAAATGCGGGCCTGCCGCGCCAGAGGCGGGTAGTTAGGTTGAACCTTGCGGATTAAAAGGCCCGAGGTAACGCCGGCCGAGACCCGCACGCGCTGTGGTGCGGCAACCTTGGGCACGGCTACGGGCGTCGAACTGATAATGCCGCCGATGACGCCGCCCATCTGGCCGCCGGGAATGCCTCCCGGAACGCCGCCGACAACGCCAGAAGATGCCATCGCTGGCGGTGGGGCTTCTTCTTCCTTGATCATCTGAATTTTTTGCGGAATCTTGGTTGGGGTGCGGAGGGCGCCATTCACGATGTCGGTCTGAATCTGCTTCACGACTTTAACGGGTGCGGCGGCCGGAGGTGGAGGAGGAGGTGGCGGCGGGGGGGCTACCAGGAATGTCATCAACTGCTGCTTTGGCAAAGCTTCGGTGAAGATGAGGGGCATCAGAACCATGATGCCGATCAAACCTATCTCAAGAATGATAGCGAAGGTTGTGGTGCGTCCTCGCTTCGTCTTCAGCCTGCCACCGGATTCCAGAAGGCTATCTTCAAACATAGTGGTTTCTCCCTGCTTCTAGAGCCTACGTAAACTTAGACACCGACTGACTCCCCTTTGCTCCCAAAGTCAACTCCCTTGCCAGGACTGGCCCAAAGCCCATCCCGGTGGTGAAAACCCTTACAAACAAAGGCGTACCACAAAATCGCATCCAATTCCATCCGGCAATTACTTGGTTCGGACGGGCATCGCCATAGTCCGTTTGCCCTGGTTGATCCGCCAATCCTGATAAGCCACCAGAATTGGAGCGGCAATCGCGATCGACGAATACGTTCCGATCAGGATGCCGATAACCAGTGCGAGGCTAAACCCACGCAGCACCTCGCCCCCGAACAAATAGAGTGCAAGTACGGTAAGGAAGGTTAGCCCGGCTGTCAAGATAGTTCTACTTAAAGTTTGATTGATGCTCCGGTTAACGATCTCCGAGAGCTTCTCACGCCGCATGAGTTTAATGTTTTCCCGGATGCGGTCAAATACCACGATGGTGTCGTTATTAGAGTAACCAATCAGCGTGAGAATGGCGGCGATCACGGTGAGGGAAATGTCTTTGTTGAGGAGCGAAAAGGCGCCCACCGTGATTAGAGTGTCGTGAAAGACGGTGACCACGGCTGCAACGCCGTAGATCCACTCAAAGCGGAACCCCAGGTAAATCAGCATTCCGGCGAGGGAATAGGCGGTCGCCAGCAGGGCCTGGCGGCGCAACTGAGCGCCGACCTGGGGTCCGACGATTTCGACGTTGCGGATTCCAAAATCGGAATGGAAGAAGCCATCCGGTAGAGAAGCCGACGCTGCGGGATCGACCGCCCCCTTCAGTTGATCGAACGAACTCAGCACGCCGCCTTGCACTTTGTCCCGAGTATCGATGATCGCCTGGGCTTGCTGAGTGTACT
>Ga0210400_10003656_pt1 | contig 13566 bp, 13 predicted proteins | sample IncBWH26MmetaG_FD_155456 | JGI IMG/M metagenome (GOLD analysis project Ga0210400, IMG submission 155456) | Forest soil microbial communities from Barre Woods Harvard Forest LTER site, Petersham, Massachusetts, United States - Inc-BW-H-26-M | ecosystem: Environmental > Terrestrial > Soil >...
CGAATTCTTCATACGTACCCTTGAAGTCCTCGACCTTGCCGCCGTGGAAATGCCAGATGCGCGTCGCCACTTCGTCGATGACGTCGTGGTCGTGCGTCACCAGGAGCACGGTCCCGTCGTAACGCTGCAAAGCAATGTTCAGCGCGTTGATGGATTCCAGGTCGAGGTGGTTCGTCGGCTCGTCCAGCACCAGGAAATTCGGCTTCTGCAGCATCAGCCGGCAAAAAATCAGCCGCGCGGACTCACCGCCGGAAAGCGCCCGCGTCGGTTTCAGCGCATCTTCCCCGCTGAACAGCATCTGCCCCATCAATCCACGCAGTTCCTGCTGCGAAGCGGAGGGATCAAATTGCCAGAGCCAATCGATCGCCGTCATGCCTTTGGTGATGGACTCACCGTGGTCCTGCGCGAAGTAACCCACCGCAACCTCGTGTCCCCACCTCACCTCGCCGCCATCGATCGGAAACTGCAAGTCCTTGTCCTCAATAAAACCCGGTGCATTGCGAACCAGCGATTTCAGCAAAGTAGTTTTGCCAGCGCCGTTGCGGCCCATCAAGGCGATCTTTTCGCCCCGCACCACGCTCGCCGAAAATTTCGGTATCACCTTCAAATCCTCGTACGATTTCTCAACGCTCCGGATTTCCAGCGGGTGCTTCCCCGAATTCCGCTTCATATCAAATTTAATGTACGGCCGCTGGATGTTGCTCCTCGCCAGCTCCGTTGTTTGCAATCGTTCGACTTCTTTCTTCCGCGAAGTCGCCTGCGCCGACCGCGTGCCAGCGGAAAACCGCGCGATAAACTCCTGCAACTGCGCGATTTTTTTCTCGCGATTGGCGTTGTCGGCTTCGATGCGCCCGCGAATCTGCGTCTTGGCCACCACCATGTCGTCGTACCCGCCCACGTACATGATGATCGTCTCGTAGTCGATGTCCGCGGTGTAAGTACACACGCTGTTCAAAAAATGCCGGTCGTGCGAAATAACGATCAGCACGCCTTCGTAATCGCAAAGATATCTTTGCAGCCAGTGTACGGAATCAAGGTCAAGGTTGTTCGTCGGCTCGTCCAGCAGCAGCGCCGTGGGATTGCCGAAAAGCGCCTGCGCCAGCAGCACGCGTACCTTCTGTCCGCCCTGCAGTTCGCCCATCTTGCGCTCGTGCAACGCGTCTTCCACGCCGAGCCCGTCCAGCAGCACCGCGGCATCCGCCTCCGCCGTGTAGCCGCCTTCTTCCCCGACGATGCCTTCGAGTTCCCCAAGGCGCATCCCATCCGCATCGGTCAATTGCTCATGAGGCTTGCCGTACAGCGCGTCGCGTTCTTCCAGCGCCTTCCAAAGCGCCGCATTCCCCATGATGACTGTGTCGATGACGCGATATTGGTCAAACGCGAACTGGTCCTGGCGCAAAACGCCCATCTTCTTCGGCCGCGTAACCGACCCGCTGGTCGAGTCGAGCTCCCCCGTCAAAATCTTCATGAACGTGGACTTGCCCGCGCCATTCGGCCCGGTGACCGCGTAGCGCCGCCCCGTCATGAACGTGCAGGTGACATTCTCAAACAGGACCCGAGGCCCGAAACGCATAGTGATGTTGTTGACCGAGAGCATAACCCTCTAATTGTAGCGCGAATCCGCAGTTCATGCTCGCGCCTCGTGTCCACAGCCTATTGTCTGCGATTGTTTTTTCAACTGCGGTGAGAATAAAAAAACAAATTCCACGCCTGCAACGCGCCTGGTCGGCGCGCTGGCCGACTCTCATGGCAAGCCGAAAGTAAATAGCGCCGACCCCGCAGCGACGGCCACGTATTGTTTTCCATCGATCGCGAAAGTCATCGGCGACGAATACACCGACGCGCCGCACTGAAAATGCCACAGCGCCTTGCCCGTTGCGGCTTCGAGCGCGATGAAATTTCCCTCCGCGTCGCCCGTAAACACGATCCCGCCCGCCGTGGAGAGCACTCCCGACCACGTCGGCGACGGATGCTTCCATTCCCATTCCATTTTTCCCGTGCTCGGATCGATAGCCCGCAGCGCCCCAGTAAACGGCGCGGCATCCTCGTTCGGGAAATACGCGCTGCCGTAATAGGCGTGTCCCGCTTCGTACGCCTGCGGTGCCGTGCTGAAAATGTCGCACTGCTCCCGCGCCGTAACGTAGAAAAGCTGCGTCTGCGGATCGTAAGTCGGCGACATCCAGTTCGTAGCCCCCGCCGCGCCCGGGCACACGCGATTCCCTTCCAGCGTCGGCGAAGCGTCCGCTCGCGCGATGGGAACGCCGCTCGCATCCTTCGAATCGCTCCAGGTCACTTTCGCAAAAGGATTCGCGAACAACAGTTTCCCATTCGCGCGATCGATCACGTAAAAAAATCCGTTGCGATTCGCTTGCAGAATCAGCCGCCGCTCGCCCTGGTCCACCATGACCGGCACCTGCGTGGCGTCGTAGTCATGCTCGTCATGCTTCGAAAATTGAAAATACCATTTGAGCTTGCCCGTCTCCGGCTCCAGCGCCAGCAACGAATTACTGTAAAGATTGTCGCCCGCGCGCCCCTCGCCGCGATTCGAAGGCGAAGGATTGCCCGTAGTCCAAAAAGTAGTATCAGTCGCCGAATCGTAAGTCCCCGTAATCCACGCCGGCGCCCCGCCAATCTTCCACGAGTCTCCTTCCCACGTTTCATGTCCCGGCTCGCCCGGACCAGGAACCGTATAAAACCGCCATTTGCGCTCGCCCGTCGCCGCGTCGTAAGCGTCAATGAATCCGCGAATCCCATATTCCCCGCCCGACACTCCGATGATCACCAGATTCTTGATCGCCAGCGGCGCAAGCGTGATGCTGTATCCTCCGCGATAATCCACCGCGGCAACATCCCAAACCACATTGCCGGTCTTGGAATCCAGCGCGATGACGTGCGCATCGAGCGTGCCAAGAAAAACCCTGTCGCCCAAAATGGCCAGCCCGCGATTCACCCGTCCGCAGCACGGCCGAATATCCGCCGGCAGCGCGCGTTGATACTGCCAGATCGGCCGGCCCGACCGCGCGTCCAGCGCAAACGCGCGATTATCCTGCCCGGTGCCATAAAGAATTCCATCCACAACCAGCGCAGTCGTTTCGAATTTCCCGCCCGCCATCGTCTGATAAGCCCACTTGGGAACCAGCATCCCCGCATTTGCCGTGTTGATCTGCTCCAACGCGCTGAACCGCCGCCCCGCATAATCTCCCGAATACATCATCCAGTTCTGCGGCTCTTTCCCCGCATCCAGCAGCCGTTGCGCCGTCACCTGCCCGTGAGCCGAGGGCACGGCCCAAGTAGCAATAGCCAACAAGATGATTGTCGCGCCCACTCCAGCCGTCATTCCGAGCGGAGCGAGGAATCTCTCTTTGATTGCCCCATTCATCGATTCGCGTTTCATTGGCCACCCACCGCAAGCAAGTACGCAATCAAATCCTGCAGATCCTTATCGCTCAACATTTTCGGATCGTAAGCCGGCATCAGCGATTCCCTGCTCTTCTCCAACGATCGCAGTTTGCCTTTTTCAAAAAGGTGCAGTTGCTCCCGCGTATCCATCATTTGCAGCGTGAAATGATCTTCATTCATCACCACGCCCGTGAACTTCATTCCTTCCGCGGTAACTACCGTAACCGTTTCGTATTCCTGCGAGAACTCTTTCATCGCCTCGGAAATTCCCTGCGCCAGTCGCTTGCTGGGGCTCCGCACCGATTCCACCAGATAATCCGTCGACCGCGCCGAACCCGTCGTGGTGAGGTCCGGCCCCAGCCGTCCTCCCTTCCCCTGAATCATGTGGCAAGTCGAGCAAGCCGCGCTCCCATAAAAAAGTTCCTTCCCGTGCGCCGCATTCCCCAGAATTTGTGCCGGAGCCTTTGCCTGCACGCTGCGAATGTAACTGATCACCTGCCAGATCTCTTCCTCGGTCATCCCCACGCCCTGCTGCGTGGCTCCGTTCGGCGGCATCGCCGTCCCAGGCACGCCTTCGTTAATCGTTCGAAACAAGTCCGCGTCCGCGTTCCCGTGACGCTTCTGCGCCCGCGTCAAATCCGGCCCGCGTCCTCCGCCGCGCGCGCCCAATCCATGGCAAAACGCGCAGTTCGCCCGGAATTGCGATTCGCCCACCTTCGCCGCCTTCGCATCACCCGCAAACGGATTTTTTTGCTGCGCGCGGAGAACCAGCCCCGCTGCCCCACATACCACCAGTGCGCCGCATGCAAATAGAAAATGCAAGCCGCAGCGCCGCGCCCAAGATTCTCGTCGCTGAAAATCTGTTCTAGGCATGGACATGTTTCGCCTGCCCCCTTTGGATTGGTGTAGTTGGCGTGAGCTGCGGTTGCGTTTCATTCAAATGAGGACGGGTTCGCGGCTAATATACCATTCGTCGCCAACGAGCGGTCGAACTTCGCGGATCTTTCTTAGGCCCGCCCTTGACTCCAGCGAGCGCGCTAAGGATTGTAGTGCACCAGCCATCCCTGAATTTCATTGAAGAGATCGCGGCGTTGCTCGGCAAGCTTCGGAAAGTGCGGCGAGCCAGGATAGGTGACCATGCGCACGGTTTTTCCGCGCTCGGCGAGCAACACAAAAAACTCGCGGCCCTGGAACGTGGGAACGCGCAGATCCGCTTCGCCGTGGAGAATCAGGAGCGGAGTGCTGACCTTGTCCGCGTACATGACCGCGGAGAATTGCAGAAACGGAGCGGCGCCTTTTTCTTGCAGGCGCATGTCGTAATCGACTTGCTGGATGTCGCTTGTGGGGATGAAACTGAGCCAGTCCGTGATGCCGGCGCCCTCGATCGCCGCTTTGTAGCGATGCGTTTGCGTGACGGTCCAGGAAGTCATAAAGCCGCCGGCGCTCCAGCCAAAAATCGCCAGGCGCTCAGGATCGGCCCAGCCTTGCGCGACCGCAAAATCGGTGGCGCTGTCCACGTCGGTATAGGCGCGATCGCCGAAGTGCTGGTAAATGGCTTCCAGAAAGTCGGTGCCGTAGCCGGTCGAGCCGCGATACTCCGGCTGCAGCACGACGTAGCCAAATCCGGCGAGGATCCGCGCGAAGACGTCCAAGTCAAAACTATCGTTCGCTTCCGGGCCGCCATGCGGGAAAACGAGAAAGGGATACTTCCTGCCGGATTCGTAATTTGCAGGAAGAGTGAGAATGCCTTCCAGCTTCGTGCCGTCCTTCGCCGTCCACTTGATGATGCGAACTTCGCCAACGCTGACGCCGGTCAGCGTGTCATCTCCTTCATGAGTGATCCGCTTGAGTTCGCTTTGCTGCGCGACGGCGACATTCAAAGCGTGGGACGGATCGCCGACGGTAAAAGCCAAAACGCCGGGCGAGGACGCAAATGGCGAAACGGCGGGCGTTCCATAGATGATGCCTCCGGGCCAGTGATACGCGGGCTCGAACTTGCCGTCGCGGTAACCATAGATTTCCACGATGGTGCCCTTGTGCATCTCAACCCAGGCTGTGCCTCGCGGATCGCTGGCAACATTCACGACGGAACCATCGAGCTTCGGCGTGCGATCGACAGGCGCGCCTCCTGCAACCGGCACGGTCCACAAATGATCGGGAGTGAGCACATGCGTGGTTGTGCTCGCAAACGCCAGCGTTTTCCCACCATCCGCCCACGCGATTCCCGCCGTGGCATTCTCAATTTCCGCCACGCGGCGCGCGCCGGACGAAGTGCATACGCTGATTTCAGACCGAAAATCATGGTTGCCGATCTTCGGCGTCTGAGTGACCACGGCCAGTTGCGAGCCGTCGGGCGACCATGCCAGTTCGGCCACGGATTTCAGCTCCGGGCACCACCAAGCGCCGTCGGCGCCGTTGACTCCGACCGTGTAAATGCTTACGACATCGTTTTCGACCACGTGACGTACTTCCGTTTGCGGATCGAGCGGGCGCGGATCGGCGAGCGCGGCAAATCGCGTTCCGTCGGGCGAGATGACCGCAGCGTGAATGCCGTTCGGCAGCGCGAGAATCTGCGTGGGCTTGCCTGCGGACAAGGGAACGACCGCCAACTGCTCCTTCTTCTCGACTTCGTAGATGCCGAAGAGAGCTGTGCCATCCTTCAGGAATCCAGAAGGGGTGAAATTCTCGGGCAGTTCCAGTTTGCGGCTGTTTTCACCCGAGAAGTCCATCAAGCGCCATTCGCGCTTTTCCGGCCCCTTGTCTCCGTCGTAAGCGACCCGGTAGAGAATCGACTTGCCATCGGGTGATACGGCGACCGCCCGCGCACGCCGCAGGGCCTCCCAATCCCCAACCGTGAAGGCGTGCTTCTCCGCCGGCCACGGACGCGCAACTGTTGAGAAAATGCTCGCAAGAAATCCCCCCAGAAGAATCAGCGCCGCGAACCGAAAAATCCGCGTGGTAGTTGAAAAACAGTTCATACGCACCTCGTGGCGTTCAATACTTAAGCCAATCAGCCAGACAAGCTACCACAGAACGGCGCCGGCCACATCGTCGCCTGATGCCCGTTTACCCTTCAGAGAAATGGTCTTAGCTCCGATTCGATTACATTTGTGTATTCAAAGCCGACGACTTTCTTCTGCAGTATTCCTTGGCGGTCGTAGAGCATCGTGGTTGGCAAACCTTCAATGCCCCCGAACTTCTGCTTCAAGTCATCGGGTGCGACCGCCAACGGGTAGCGCACTCCAAGTCTCTTCGCAAACGCGGCTGGGTCTTCCATATCCATCATGGTGTCGAATTTGAATCCGACAACTGCAAATCCGCGCGAGCCGTATTGGTCTAGAAGTTTCTGATAGCCCGGCATCTCTTTCTTGCACGGTTGGCACCATGTGGCCCAAAAATCAATGAGCACCACCTTGCCGCGAAGATCAGCCGAGGAAACCTCACGCCCTTGCAAATCCTTGACGGAGAAGTCAGGCAACCGTGACCCGACCTCACCCGCCGCGATTATGGTTTCTTTTTTCGGCTGAGGGGGCCTTGCCGAATGCTGATTGCATCCGGCAAGGCCGACCGCAGCCAGGCTCAAAATCAATACGCGTTTTCTTGGCATCTATTCCTGCTTTTGCACTTCGAGAATCAGCAGCTTGAGGGAAGCCGAAGGATCCGCTTTCTTTTTCCCTGCTGGCTTTTTGTACAACTGGCCACGAACTGTGACCATCGTTTGAGTATCCGCAAGGGCTTCAAGTCCTTTCGACAGTTCGTTCGGTGTAAGGACGAATGGCTGATTCGGTGCAACCTGTAGAGCAAAGCCACCGGAAGCGTCCTTCACAATTTTTCCGCGTGCGGTCATATTCATCTCCGCGGGGGTCACACCGCTGTCGTAGGTCGCTTTTAGAAGCTGGGCTGGGTCAATCTGCCCGTCCTCTTTGGGCGTGACTTCAACTTTTCCATCGATCAAGCTGACTTCCACATTTTGAACGCCAGACTGGCGCCCCAGGTGTTGTTTCACCCCGTAGGCTCAAAAGTTTCATGTCATGCCTTCGACGCGCATTTCAATGTGCTTGATTTGTGCCTGAGACACTGGGCTAACGATCGAAACGAGCAGAGCAAACAGGGCCAGTTTTTTCGTGTTCATCGCTTCTCCTTTCCTTAACGGTGCATCCGAAACTGCTGCGTTATTCCAAGACTGACGTGACGGCGAACGGGCATGAACGCCGCGCCCGCGGAATGAACCACATCCCAATCCATCCCGAGCCAAACGTGCATTCCGGGGCGCACGCCGGCGTAGGTTGTGATTCCCGCGAGCAGCACATCGCCGCCGCTCCCGCTTTGGTTGACTCCTCCAATGCGCTCGTCCTGAGAATGCAGCCAAGTCAGCACTGGGCCGAGGAACCATTCACGGGCCACGTTCTTCGACTCATAAGGTCTGTACGACAACCAGAGACGCGATTCGATGTTGCTGCCGAGCCGTGTTGCCTGCGTCCCCTGCGAACGGATCAAGGAATGGAAATCCTCATCAGCGACAAGGCGCCTCAAATGGAAAAGCCCGGTGTAAGTCCAATTTGCCGCCAGGAACAGATCGGTGGAACCCGAGCCGGGTTGCAGACTGGCTGGCGGTCGTTTTCCGTTTATGTCCGTCAAATCGGTTCGCCCTGTTGGAATCTTGGGGCCAAACGTGACGGATGCCTGCGTGGTGCCGCGCTCCGAATCTCGCCGATAAAAGCGGTATTTCAGGAGCAGCATGGCATCCCCCAGGCCTGTCCCACCAACGGCTGGTGCGTTCCCGCTGCCAAAGTGATTCGTCACTACCGGAACAAGAACCGCCAAATCAAAATTGCGGTAGAAACCCCACGTGAAGTTGAAATCCGCTTCATGGGAGAAGGTTGGGAAAGCAGTCACAGGGACGCCGCCCGATGTCCCTGGCATGAGGCCTCGCGTCGTGAAGATGGAGTTGTAGGAAATGAGACCACCACCTGGGAAAAGGGGCGGGGCCGTCTCGGGGGCAGGACCTTGCGCTTTGACCGTCGAGACACATAAAAGCAAGAGGAACGACGGGGCCGCGCGCGCAAATCGGCCAATCAAATAATATGAATTTCGTATTCTCACAAATGTTTCCTCCAGTAGAAACGGGTATGCCGAAGCACACCAATGCTTCAAGTCGGGAGACGACTGGAGGAATGATTAGATGCGAAGGGGCAGCGGCGTCGGAGCGTGGCGGATTGGCGGAGCGTGGCAAAGCGCCGCAATCACGCGGCTAGAAGAGACTACGCCGTGAGATTCTCCAACCACTGGCAGCACGGCCAATACAACGGGAGAGTAGGAAACCCCATGCACGTTGGAGGGCTGCACAAAAGGAGCGCGCACGGTTGGCATGGTCTTGCAGCAATCCTGACCATGGTGGCCGTGCGACGAGCACGGCATCGAATTGCAGCAGTGGATCGCCTGTTCAGGCGTCGTCACTGCACCGCAGTCCAAGGCATACGCCGCAAGAGCGACTGCCAGCATCGCCACAAAAATTGGCCTAACTGAGCGCATCACCAAACAACCTACATGCCCGGGTAGTTTGAGTCAAGATTGAGGGAAGAGGGAGCCAGCAAACGGTTTCGCGGCGCACGGTGAGCTCTACCCCTTTGTTTTCTTCTCTTTGCAAAATCTTTCGAACAAATAATGTCAACTCGTTAAATACTAGTACTACAATAGTATTTGACAACTAGGGTAATCTAATGATACCATGGGTCGTGATTGATCGACGATATCTCCGCCAAACCCGTCACTCCTGCGCCCTCCCGCGCCTCTTCCTCTTCAGCTTTCCAACCTGCGAACCTTCAAACATTCCAACATTTGGTTTTCCGTACCTTCTTCCAAGTTCCGTAACCTGTAAGTCCTTTCCCTGCCACTCTTACGAAAACTGCCGGGGTGTGTATCAACAATTCCCATTCTGGAACGCATCTGCACAAAGCGAAGCCGAGGACCGCTCGCCACTCGCCGCCATACTCAAGTTCTTTCTTTTCAAATCCTTGCGCACTCTTTTGCTCTTTTTTGCACCTTCGAAAACCTCAACCTATTTGTTTTCAAATGCTTCCGCACTCTTTGCCAAAAACCACCCGGGGTGGGGGGTGGGGGCGCATGCCTCCGCTCACCTTAATTGGCTTTCCTTCACCTCATCCGATAAAATCTCCTCACCGCCCGCACCACGAGCGCAAACGCACCCGGTAAGATGAGGCCACCTCATGACCAAGACCACCATCGCCAATGACCGCATGAATCGCCCGCTGGACTCCGTCGATCCGCAAATCGCCAGCCTCCTCCGCGATGAAGCCCGCCGCCAGGCCACCGGCCTTGAACTCATTCCCTCGGAAAACCTCGTCTCCGAGGCGGTCCTCGAAGCCATGGGCTCGATCTTCACAAACAAATACGCCGAAGGCTATCCGGGAAAGCGCTACTACGGCGGTTGCGAGTACGCCGACAAAGTCGAGCAGCTGGCCATCGATCGCGCCAAGGAACTCTTCGGTGCGGAACACGCCAACGTGCAAGCCCATTCCGGCACATCCGCCAACGTGGCCGTCTACATGTCCACTCTGCAAAAGGACGATGTGGTTCTGGGCATGAATCTTTCCCATGGTGGCCACCTCACCCACGGCCACCCGCTGAATTTCTCCGGCCGCATGTACAAATTCGTCGCTTACGGCGTGAAAAAGGAAGACGAACGCATCGACTACGACGAAATTGAAAGGCTCGCCGCCGAGCACAAACCAAAGATGATCGTCGCGGGCGCCAGCGCCTATTCGCGAATCATCGATTTCGAGCGCATCGGCAAAGCCGCGAAATCAGCGGGCGCCCTCTTTTTTGTCGACATGGCGCATATCGCCGGACTTGTCGCCGCTGGTGTTCATCCGAGCCCGATCCCGCACGCGGATATCGTTTCCACCACAACTCACAAGACCTTGCGCGGCCCCCGCGGCGGCCTAGTGCTCTGCAAGGCCGCCTTCGCCAAGGAATTAGATAGGCTGACGTTTCCCGGAATCCAGGGCGGTCCACTGGTACACACCATCGCGGCTAAAGCAGTCTGCTTGAAAGAAGCCATGGAGCCGTCCTTCAAGGAATACCAAAACCAGGTGGTTGCGAACACCAAAGCCATGGCCGCCGCCGTGGCCAGACACGGCTTCCGTATCGTCTCCGGCGGCACCGACAATCATCTTTTCCTCATCGAAGTCCACCCCCGTGGCATCACTGGAACAGACGCGGAAAAAGCCCTCGACCGCGCCGGCATCACCGTAAACAAAAACTCGATTCCTTTCGATCCCCTGCCCCCCATGAAGGGCGGCGGAATCCGCCTCGGCAGTCCTTCCGTCACTACGCGCGGCATGCGCGAACCGGAGATGGAGCAAATCGGCGCCTGGATCGCGGAGATTCTCTCCAACATTGGCAACGCCGAGGTCGAACAGCGCGTGCGCAAGCAAGTCGCCGAACTTGCCGCGAAATTCCCCATCTACGAAGCCCGTTTGCGCGGCGGCCCAGCCCGAATCGAACACGCTCATGTCTAGCCCAAAGGAGTTTTGTAACGGCTCGGCATGAATATTCTCAAAGCCACCGCCGATTTCGAGCACTGGCTGGCCGGACAACTCCCGATCATCCGCCAGGATCTCGCCCTCAAGCACCAGCACATGGCGGAAGCAGCTTTCCCCTTCTTCCGTGCCACCTTCTACCGCTGGCTGCAGCTCTGGCCGGAGCTTTGCGCCCATTTGGCGAAGGCCCCAACGGTATTGGGCGTAGGCGATCTGCACATCGAAAACTTCGGGACCTGGCGCGACGAAGAAGGGCGCCTCATCTGGGGCGTGAACGATCTCGACGAAGCCTGGCCCGCCGCCTACACGCTCGATCTCGTTCGCTTGACCACCAGCGTCTACGTGGCCATCGGCGAAGAACACCTTAGCCTCACCAAAAGCGCCGCCGCCGAGGCCATCGAAGAGGGTTATCGCGACGCCCTGGCCGCGGGTGGCAAGGCCTTCATCCTGGCGGAAGACCATCGCTGGCTGCGTTTGCTGGCCCTCGGCAAGCTGCGTGACCCCGTGCATTTCTGGGACCGCCTGGAACACTTGCCCTCATTCACCGCCAAACCGCCGGAGGAAGTTCGCAAACTGCTGGAGAGTTCGCTTCCTTCCGCGCGCGAAGGATACGTATTGAAAAGAAGAATCGCCGGATTGGGAAGCCTCGGGCACCCCAGAATTCTCGCTTTGTCCAGATGGCGTGGCGCCTTCATCGCCCGGGAAGCCAAGGCGATTCGGCCTTCGGCGTGGGTTTGGGCTAGGAGGGCCTCTTCCACGGAAATTTGCTGCGAGAAGCTTGTGCAGCGCTCCATTCGCGTGCCGGATCCCTGCGTGCGTTTCCACGGCCGCTGGGTGGTGCGGCGCTTGGCGCCGGACTGTTCGCGAATCGAGCTCGCTTCGCTTGCGAAGGACCGCGACGAAGCGCGGCTGCTTTATTCCATGGGCTGGGAAACCGCCAACATGCATTTCTCCACCCCACAGGCCATCGACAAGGTGAAACACGACCTCGCGGCGCGGCGCGGCCGCTGGCTGCACAAGGCCGCCAAAGCCATGCTGGCGGCCACCAGAAAAGATTGGAAAAAGTGGCAGCGCGAGTGGAAGCGCTCTGCTCCCCGCCACGCTAGTCGCTGACGGCAGGCCTGTCCTCCTGCGTGGCGCTCCATCTTGAGTTCCGCTGACCCAAGACTGTCCTCCGGGTCAGTAGATTCCACTTGAGACTCCTAGTAGCTTCAAGAAGAACTGGAATGGGAAGCCTACTCGCCACCGTGTTACTCGCTGTTCCGCTCATCGCCTGGCTGCGCGGGACATTTCTTTTTGGTGACTCATTGCTGAAGTTGGCGCGATTCTCCAGCGCGCCGCGCGGGAACTCCCCCGTTTCCAGGAAATTCAATTCTGCTGAAATCGTCTCGCAGCCGGTTTCCCAGCGTCGCGCGGCGGTGGATGAGGTGAGGCCATGATGGATACCGAAGCCTTCCGTGAATTCAAGACTGGGTTGACACTCTTGCGCGACAATTACGCCTTAAAGGCTCTGCCGCACATGCGGCGCGCGGTGGATCTGGACAAGAACAATCCTTATTACATGTCCTACCTGGGCGTGGTGCTGGCGCGCTCAGAAGGAAAATGGGGCGAAGCGGAAAGACTATGCGACTCCGCCGTTCGAATGAAGCGGAATCAGGCGCAGCTGTACTTGAATCTCGCGGAAGTGTATGCCACCGCGGGACGGCGCGAGGATGCCGTGGACGCTCTCGAGACCGGACTGAAATTCGCGCGCCGCGATATCCGGCTGACCATTGCGATGAATAAGCTGACGTCGCGCCGGCCTCCCGTGCTCCGTTTCCTCGGCCGGACGCACCCGCTCAACCGACAACTGGGAATTATAAGGCATCGCGCGATGCGCATGTTCGCGCAGTCCGCTTAAACAAGTTTTCTCCACCCCCCAAACACAAGAACGGGCGTCCCGCTCATCCGGGGCGCCTGTTCTTGCTTTTATCGAATTGGTGGAGCGGCTTTTCGAATCGGCGAAAACTAGCGCGGCTTGGCGCCGCCAAAGTTGTAGGTGTGTTGAATTCCCATTTCCATGAGGATCTTGATCCCGATGCCGAACATGCCGGTGGGAAGAGCGTCCCTGCGAACGACTTCCGCGAGGTACTCGCGGGCCATGGAAGCGGGATCTTGCGAGTACGGCATGGTCACAAACAGCCGCATGCCAACTTCATAGCCAGATTCGCTGGATTGGAAAAATACCCCGGAGCGGGAAACGCTGACCGAGCCGCGCATGTCTTCAAAATGCTCTTTGTTGGGATCGGAAGGACGGATGCGCATGAGCTGCGTAATCTTGCAGCGGCGCGTGCCGCGGCGCTCCTTGTTCGAAACCGCCTGCTTTGGAGAATTGCTTGTCGGGAGATTTTTCGTCATGAGATCGTGCTGGGCCGCCATGGGAAGACCATCTTTCCGGAAAAATACCACGCGCTATCTGGAAAAAGTGTATCCCGAGGCCGACACCTAAACCTATAGTGGAAACGTACCCCGAACGAAGTAGGACGCTCCGGCAAAATGGTAGTACGGAAGTACTAGAAAAGAAAGCGAGCGGTTGTGGAAAGTGCTGCAAATTGATCTCTCGGTG
>Ga0210400_10003657_pt1 | contig 13565 bp, 10 predicted proteins | sample IncBWH26MmetaG_FD_155456 | JGI IMG/M metagenome (GOLD analysis project Ga0210400, IMG submission 155456) | Forest soil microbial communities from Barre Woods Harvard Forest LTER site, Petersham, Massachusetts, United States - Inc-BW-H-26-M | ecosystem: Environmental > Terrestrial > Soil >...
GGTCCCGCGTTGCAGCAGTTGCGAAAGTAGCAGCGCGAAAATCGCAGCCACCAGCAAGGCGCACAACCACACCACCCCGTTCAGTCCGCAAGCCCCGTGCAGAACTCCGAGCAGGATGTCGTACAGCCACTCCCAAGCAAACCAGGGCTGACCTTGCATGGTGGAAGAAAACGGATCGGTGCGCGGAAGAGAGTGCGTCGCCAGAATCAATTCGCCGGTTCGGATATGCCATCCAATATCCGCATCCGCCAGCGGCCGATTCGACAGCGGCCCAACCAGCAGCGACCAGAAAAGAAAAATGAAAATGATGTCCCGGACCGAAGGCAGAAGAAAACGCAGGGCTGACGAACTGGGCTGGGCGGAAGGCATCAAAGGGTGAAGAAGCAGTGTATAGGGATTCAAAGACATCGGACCATCGGACGATCGGGTCATCGTGTAATCTGAAAAAGCCTTATCCCTGGATCATCCGCTGTTCCTGGTTTTAGATGGCCCGATGACCCAATCGCCCGATCACCCGATGTTAATTAATAACGTTAATTAATAATGTTAATTAGTAGCGTAGATAGCCAATCCCCACCCGCATGTGGTGCAGCAAGCTGTCCGGCATGGTCACCGCAATAGTGAGTCCCAGCACCCCGTGGACAACGCCGATGGGATAGATACTGCGGTAGCGCCGGAACATCTCGCAGAAGAACAGCCCGCCAGCCAGAGTGAACGTCGTCAGAATGGGACTGGGTAGGTGAGCGCTCGCGAACAGCGTCGCCGCGACCCAAACCGCCGCCGAACTCCCGAACAGTTCTTCGCAGCGCGTAAAGAAAAATGATTGCAACATGAATTCCTGGATCAGCGCCCAAACCACGTACTGCCATGTCAGGTGAAGGCTTGGCCACATCGGATTCGCCGGGATCTGGCCGCCCGCCCAGCGCACCACCAGCCCCAGAAAAATAGCCGTTGCGAAACTGACCGCCAGCACCAGGCTGGCTCCAAACTTGGTTGGCAAGCCCAGGCCCATCCGCTTGAGCGAGGGCCGGTCCACCAGCGCGAAGACAAGAACCGTGACGGCTGCAATGAAGACCCACTTGTTACGAGCTGCGAGCTGCGAAGACCACAACGCGCGCTCCATGAAGACATAGACCACAATGAGCTGGATCCAAGTAAAGTAGCTACGCCAGGCCAACGGAACCTCCAGCCCCCGCAGCCCCAGATCCGGGACCGGAACCGGGGCAACCGCCGGCCCATGAAAAGTTTTCGTCTGAACAGCCATCCTGTGAATCTCTATAGTAGAACGTTTGAACCTGCCAAAGGACAAACGACCGAGAAATGAGCGACAAATCCATGCCGAGAGTGGTGATCGTGGGCGCCGGTTTCGGAGGACTAACAGCCGCCCGCCGCATCGCTCGTCTGCCCGTTCAGGTCACAGTCATTGACCGCAAAAACCACCATACCTTCCAACCACTGCTCTATCAGGTAGCTACTGCTGGCCTGTCTCCGGGCGAAATTGCTGCGCCAATCCGCTGGATACTAAGAAGCCACTCTAATGTTGAAGTATTGCTTGAGGAAGTGGTCGAGTTCAATCTGGAACAGAAAAAAGTCATCACCAAGGAGCAAGCGCTCGAATACGACTTCCTGATCATCGCCTCTGGTGCGACTCATGCCTACTTTGGTCACGAGGAGTGGGAGCCTCTTGCGCCCGGTCTGAAGACAATTGAAGACGCGCTCGAAATCCGTCGCCGCGTTTTGCTGGCCTTCGAACTGGCCGAGCGTCAGAAAATCGCCGGCGGTCAGGGCGCACCTCCGCTGCAATTTGCAGTCATCGGAGGCGGACCCACCGGGGTAGAACTCGCCGGCACTCTGGCTGAAATTGCGCGCCACGCATTGAATCACGAGTTTCGCAACATCGACCCGCGACAAAGCCGCATCCTGCTGATCGAAGGCGGCCCTCGCGTTCTGGCCGCCTATTCCGAAGAACTCTCCCGCAAAGCCGAAGACCAACTGCGACGCCTCGGAGTCGAGGTTCGCACCTCCCACATGGTCAACCGCGTTGAGCCCGGCGCCGTCTGGGTTGGCGACGAAAAAATTGTAGCCCCCGTAATCTTGTGGGCGGCGGGCGTTGCCGCTTCGCCTCTGGGCCGAAAGTTGGGCGTTCCCATTGACCGCGCCGGTCGCGTGCTCGTCCACCCCGACCTCAGCATCCCCGGACATTCGGAAGTATTCGTGATCGGCGACCTCGCCGCACTCGCGGACGAAAACGGCAAGATGCTCCCTGGCGTCGCGCCGGTCGCCATCCAGCAGGGTAACTGGGTTGCGGACACCATCGCCCGCGACCTCAAGAATCAACCGCGACGCAAGTTTCGATATCACGACAAAGGCAGCCTGGCGACAATCGGCCGCGCCGCTGCCGTCGCCCAATTCGGCAAGTTCGAGTTGTCCGGCTATTTCGCCTGGCTCGCATGGCTCTTCGTCCACATCTTTTTCCTGATCGGATTCCGCAATCGCCTGATCGTGATGATCCAGTGGGCCTGGTCATATCTCACCTACGAGCGCGGCGCGCGCCTCATCACCGGCAGCGACGAACTGCCGGGCTGGATCCACCCCCAAGAGTACAGTGGAGCGACGGGCGCCTCGCCCGTCCACCCGGGCGCGGACGCTCGGCTCTCCGCCGGCGCCTCGGACGCCGCAGCAGTAACTGCCACGCCGCCGAGGCTCTAGCCGATATAATCAACCTGTCGTGAAACGCGCCACTGTCTTCGTCTTCATCTCTCTGGTCTCGCTGCTCTTCTGCCCCTCGCTCCGCGCCGAGGACACTCCCGTCTCCGACCGAACTCCTGACGGCCGCACCACAGTCGCGCGGACCATGGTCGTGATTCCCTTCGAAAATGCTTCTCCAACCCCTGGCCTGGAATGGCTCGGCGAGTCCTTTCCCGAAACTTTCCACGAACAACTCAATTCTCCAGTTCTATATGTCGCCAGCCGGGACGAGCGCCTTCTGGCCTATGATCGCCAGGGCGTTCCGACCGGTGTTCATCCTTCGCGCGCCACTCTCTACCGCCTCGCCGAGCAGATGGATGTCGATTACGCCGTGCTCGGCTCCTATAAGTATGACGGCGCGCGCCTGACCGCCAAAGCCCAGTTGCTCGACATGAGAGCGCAGAAACTCTCGCCCGCCGTCACCGAGTCGGGGTCGTTGGCCGATCTCGCCACGCTGCAATCGGCGCTGGCTTGGGATTTGCTTCGCCTGATCCGCACCGATTTCTCCGTGCCCAAGGACAAGTACATCGCCACCGTTCGGCCCGCGCGCCTGGACGCCCTGGAAAATTACGTGCACGGCACGCTGGCCACTACTGCCGAAGAAAAGCTTAAGTACTATCGTGAAGCGGTCCGCATCAATCCGGCCTATGCTCAAGCCTGGCTGGAGCTGGGCAAGACCTACTACGTTCAGCACGCTTACGAGTTGGCCATTGCCGCGCTCGGCCAAGTCCAGCAGTCTTCTTTAATGTCAGGTCTAATGTCGGGCGCAGTCGCCCGCGAGGCAAATTTCTATCTAGGACTCGCGGCCTATTCTCACGGAGACTTCGCAAAATCCGAAAGCGCCTTTCAGTTCGTAGCCGCGCGTCTGCCGCTGGCCGAGGTATACAACAACCTCGGAGTGGTCGCCTCGCGCCGTGGTCAGAAAAAAGCAGCTGAATATTTCCAGCGAGCGATCGAGAACGATCCCAGCGACCCTGACTATCACTTCAACATGGGAGTAACTCTTTCCCTGGCTGGCGATCGCGCCGGCGCAACCCGCGAACTGCGCACCGCCCTCGATCACCGCCCGAACGATGCCGAGGCTAAGATGATGCTCGACTCCCTCACACCTCCTGCTGGCAATGGCGCTGTTGTCCCCAGCAGTGCGACGACGAAGGCCCCGGCAGAGCGCATCAAGCGCAACTACGAAGAAGACGCCTTCCGCCAGATGACCACGCAAATGGGCAGTTGGGCCGAGCAGCAATTTGCCCGCTCCGATCCCCGCTCGCACGCGCGCTTTCACGTCGAACTAGGCAAAGAACTTCTAGCCCACGGATTCACCACCGAAGCCGAGTCCGAATTCCATCACGCCGCTGCGGTCGATCCCTCAAGCACCGCGCCCCTCACAGCCCTCGCCACCGCCCTTGCGAATGATAATGACAACGACCCTCGCAGCGGCACCGCCCGCGAAGCCCGCGCACAGGCCGAAGCCGCTCTCCGCATTCGCGAGTCCGCCGATGCCTATCTGGTTCTGGCACAGCTAGACTTGCGAGAAAATAGAATGGAAGCGGCCGCCCAGAACATCAATCGGGCGCTGCAACTGGAACCCGGCAATCAGACAGGCCAGAACCTGAAGCGCACCCTAGCAGCCAAGCTCGCGGAGAAAGCGCAGCCGCTGTCACAACCATGAGTCTCATATGTTTTGAAGGGGCGCGGCTTCAGCCGCGCCGTGATCAGCACAAAATCAGTGGCGGCTTTAGCCGCCGAGCTCGTGTAGGGACGGACGCATTCGTCCGTCCAAGCCGAGCGAAGCTCGGCAGCTGCCGGTGGCCACATCAACTCTGGATTCGCCATGCCGCCTCCTGCTTCGTAACGCTCTTTCTCGCCACCTTCTGCTCCGCCGACGTCTTAAAGGTCACCGTCAACGACGCCATCCAGCCCGTCACCGCCGAATACATTGGCCGCGCGCTCGACCTCGCAGCCGCCAATCACGACCAAGCCGTCCTGATCGAGATCAACACTCCCGGCGGCCTGGTCGATTCAACTCGCGAAATCATAGAAAAAATCGTGGCCTCGCCGGTGCCAGTCATCATCTATGTGACGCCCAGCGGAAGCCGCGCCGCATCGGCTGGCTTCTTCATCCTGGAATCCGCCGACGTAGCCGCCATGGCGCCCGGAACCAACACCGGCGCCGCGCATCCCGTAATCCTCGGCGGCAAGATGGACGACGTCATGAAACAGAAAATGGAGAACGACGCCGCAGCCCTGATGCGCTCCGTAGTCGCCAAGCGCGGCCGCAACGTCGAACTGGCGGAAAGTGCCGTGCGCGAGTCGAAATCTTTCACCGACCAGGAGGCACTCGACAAAAAACTGATCGAGTACATCGCTCCAAGCGAGCAGGATCTGTTCCACCAGCTGAACGGCAAGAGCTTCAAGCGCTTCAATGGCACGACCGTCACGCTCAGCCTAGCCGGCCAACCTGTGCGCGACTACCAGATGACGCTCAAGCAGCGCATCCTCTCCTACATCATGGATCCGAACGTAGCGTTCATCCTGCTGGCCATCGGAGCGCTCGCGCTGTATGCGGAATTCAACCATCCCGGCGCGGTCATTCCCGGAACCGTTGGCGTGGTCTTCATTCTCATCGCCGCCTTCGCGTTAAACCTGCTGCCCGTGCGCTTCGCAGCAATTGCGATGATCATCGGAGCCTTTGTGCTCTTCGCCGCCGAAGCCAAGTTCGCCAGCCATGGAGTGCTCACCACCGGCGGCATTGTGCTTCTAACCCTCGGTGGCCTGTTTCTGGTCGACGCTCCCATCCCCGAAATGCGCGTCCATCTGGCGACCGCGCTCGCCGTCAGCATCCCGCTCGGAATTATTACGGCCTTCCTGATGAGCATCGCCGTGCGCGCCCGCCGCAATAAAGTTGTCACCGGCGAACAAGGATTAATCGGCGAAATCGGAATCGCACAAACCACGCTCGCGCCTGCCGGAAAAGTCTTCGTGCACGGCGAGCTGTGGGACGCCGTCTCCACCGTGCCCGTTCCCGCCGGAGAACGCATCGTCGTCCGCCAAGTCGACGGACTCACGCTGCGAGTCGATCCCATAGCGGCGGCAAGGCCAGTCATAGCGTAAATATCCTGGTGGAGAGACGGGCGCCCTCGTCCGTCGTGTAGCGACAGCCGAGCGCAAGCTCAGCAGTTGCCTGAATTTGGGTGGCGCAGCGGTTCACCGCTGCACCGTGGAATCCCACCCTTCAAAAGACGATCGGGTGGGCACCCAGCTTGCCCTTTTCCCGCAAAAATACAGCATGTGCGGTATCGCACATTGGATGTGAGTCTGAAGAAGCGACGACTGGACGATAGAATCCGCGAGTTCTGCGAACAGGCTCGCGCAGACCAAAGCGCTGACGACTTAGATACCATCATCACAGACCTCCAATCCGCTCTCCATGAGCACAACGAGCGACTCAGAGAAAGGGTAGCCGCAAGACTTGCCGGCCGAGAGAACACTATCTCCCAGGAGAGCCGAGCTTCGTAGCTGACACAGTCCGAAAGCCGCGTCCGGAGCACTGTTCAAAATTGACCATTCTCAGCGTGCTGGATCTGGTTAGTATTTCCAAGCCATGAAGAAAGCACCGAGGCCGAAAGATTCACTCGACGTACGTTGTCCGACCTGCGGCGCAGCGCCCGGACAAAAGTGTGAGCTCAGCACGGGCCAACCACGCACCGCCCCGCATCGCGACCGCCGGTTGATCGCAAAAGACTGAGAGCCAAGCGTCCCCGCCAGATCGATCAAGCTCCCCTCTCTCCCCGTGGAAAATACAGCGCGTGCGGTATCGCACCTGCCGCCGATCCGTGAATAGAATTAAATTACTTGGGGTGCAGCGTGCTAACGAGACGACTCGACGATAGAATCCGCGAACTCTGCCAACGGGCTGTCGCAGTCCGAAGCGCTGGCGAGTTGGACACCATCCTCGCCGAGCTTCGATCCGCTCTCCGCGAGCACACCAAGCGAGTCAGAAAAAGGTTCTTAACACTTGTCCTCCGAGAGAAGGGTTTTACCCAGGAGAGACGAGTGGCGTAGCTGACACCGCCTAAAGCCGTGTCCAGAGCGGAATCCAGAAACGGCCGTTTTTCTAGGCCGCGTGGGACTGTGTGGATTCTATCGCGACCACTTCCTCAAGCAGAAGCAAAAAACGCAACGCATCACGCAAGGCGCGGTGTTCGTCGGTTCGGACGGTAGTTAATATTTCTTCAGCTCGATCCAGAATCGCGCGGCGAGCAACCGCGACCCGCTCCGGCAATCGACCCTCGTCGAGCTCCAGGACAGCCGATGTGTAGAGTTGTTGCCAGCCCGCGCCGAGGGAAGCACGACCAGAGGAAACATGATCAGAAGAAGCACGACCAGGAGAAATACGACTAGAAGCAGAGGGGATTGATAGCGGCATACGACGCCCCTTTTCCAACGGAGAGGCTCTCAGAAGATTCCAGCGGAGGGCCTCCAGAAACATTCGACGCCAGCCGCCGGAGGCTGTCTGTCCCCTAGCGCACCATCCCGCCTTCCACCCTCCTAACCCTATGATTCCAGGAGACCGAGAAGAGGGGTACCAGTACCAACTACACCGCCGCAGTCGTCACCTTGCGCACCGCCAACGACAGCATCACGCGCGTAACCCCGCTGATGATCATGCTCACGCCGACCAGGACGCCGATCGCCCACGCGGAACTCAACGGCCATTGCATGTAAATCATCAGCCCCAACAACAGAGTAATGATCCCGTCAACCAGCACCCAACTCGCTCCTCCCACAGAGCGCATCTTGAAAAACAGAATTATGTTCAGGACGCCCTCAATCAGGAAGAGCGATGCCAGGACTAACGTAAGCGATGCGACTCCCAGCACCGGATGCAGGATCAGGTACCCACCGAAGAAAACATATGCGAGCCCAACCAGGAGCTTCCAGATCATGCTGCCCGCTCCATGCGCGCGAAAGGCGAGCATGACATGGACGACGCCTGCTAAGACGATGAGCCATGCAATGACCGCGTTGACCGCCACGGCGGCAAGAAATGGCGAACCAATCGCCACCATGCCGAAGACAATCAGCAAAACGCCCCACACGATTGATAACGTCGAAGTCTGACGTACGATGTCGACCGGAGTTGTCTGTGCCATAGAGGCCTCCTCGAAAAGGCGGACTAATCCTACTCCCAAACAACCAATTGCAGGATGGCATTTTATGTAGGACGCCCGCATCTTCCTCGCCGGCATATCATCCCCGGCACCAATCCGTTGGTACGCGCCCAAGGGAGGGTGGCCCGTCCTATCGCGAAGCGAAGGGCGGGGAATGTTACCGCCGCAAATGTTCAGCCGTCACAGCGCAATCACCGCAGACAAGCCTAATCTCCCTTCATGCCCTGGGGACTGAAGCGCTATCAGCAGACCCGTCAGCTCCATTTTGTAACTTTCAGTTGCTATCACCGCAAACCACTCCTAGCCAACTCGCAGGCGTGCGACATATTCCTACGGACGCTTGAAACCGTGCGCCGCTGGTATGGCTTCTGGCTGATCGGATACGTAGTCATGCCCGATCATGTGCACCTATTATTGAGCGAACCCGAGAGCAAAAACTTAGCGCTCGCCCTGCAAATGCTGAAGCAAATGGTCTCCCGAAATCTGCGCCCCGTGGGTGGCCCGTCCTATCGCGAAGCGAAGGGCGGGGACGTTCAGCCGGCGCTCTCAATTTTGCTAAGGGTGGTATGCTCGCGTTCGCCTGCCGCCCGACTGCCCCACCCTTTTCGCGCACCTAGCGAAAAGAGCCTGCCCTGAGCGAAGCCGAAGGGGCGAGTGATGGGGATCATCGGTGCACTCTATGAACAAGGGCGCTGCAGGACTCAGCAAGAAATCCCACGCCGAAAACAACCGTGCAATCCCACTCTTCAAAAAAGCAGGGCGCGACACCCGGCCATACCACCCGTGTCATCCTGAGCGGAGCATGAACTTCACGAAGTGAAGTCCCATGCGGAGTCGAAGGACCCCTACACTTTCCACCGTGCCAGAAACGCGTCAGGGAATTCTCCCTGTGCACTGGATATCGCGGAAGGGCAATCCACGGAACAGCTAGCGCCAAAACGCGATGTTGAATTTGATTTTGGGTGGCGCAGCGCCGGGGCCCCCAGCCGGGTGCCGGGTGCCCCATCCTTGCGCGGCCTTTTGCGCAAGGGTGGGATTCCACGGTCGCCGCCCCCTCGGGATTTTCTCGACCACATGACAGAAAATCAGGAAACGTCCCGTCTGTCCCCATGTTTCTCCGCGCACTCTCCGAAAAGGATGGTGATGGGGATCATCGGTGCACTTCATGAACGAGCGCTGCAGGACTCAGCAAGAAACCCCACGCGGGAGACGACCGTGGAATCCACCCTTCAAAAACGAAGGGTAGAGCACCGGGCAATTCAACGTACTACTCGAATATCTTTGAGTAATTCAGCTCGGGTGCGTCCCAGAACCCGGTGCGTTTGGTTTGCTTCATTGAGTCCCCATGCAATAAATAAAGCGCACACCAATTCGGATACCAGAACGACTCTGCAGTTTAGACCTAAGAAGGCAAGCCATACGAGGCCGCAAGCAGTGCTCGTCATTGCAAAGGCCACACCTAGTTCGAACTTGAGTCTGAGGACAAGACTGCGAAGATATCGCCTCCCGATTGGATCAGAAACGAAAGCACTTCGAAGATAGTCAAACCACTGACGCGAATGTAATTTCTCAGTTTTCGCGTCGGCGCGATCGTCCAGCCAGACCTCCCATCGAGCACCTACATCTTCGAATACAAGCCCGGCGAAGATCATCGCGAGTAGCGTGACAAAGGCAGTGTCCGTGTGGTTTTCACTGACTAACCGTTTGAGCGCGGCGAAGTGCCACAGCAACGCGACGAACCAAGTGCTGATTCCGATCGCCCCAGGGATAATCAGCGTAGCGATCGGCCGGAAAACCTCTGATGTGAATGCTGAGAAGAAGTTGGGCATGTCGGTAACCTCGTTAACAAGCATGCCATCGACACTGGGCACAGACTAGTGACGGACTGGTGGCTCTTCTTGGCCGCTTCCGAGTCGAAGCCCGGCGCACCCGGTGGACGTGGAATCCCACCCTTCAAAAGACGAAAGGGTTGGGGCACCTGGCATTCTCCCCGACGACTGACCCGCTTGCTTACAATTAGACTAGAGGCTCTCAGCATGCAGAAGCACGTAATCTCAGTGGGCTTTGATATTCCGGGCGAGGTCATTGAATGCGCGAATTTCACGTCAGACACCTCGCTGCTTGACGCCGATATAGTCGTCTTTTCCCCAAATCTTGAAGTTTACACCCGGGACGAGATATATCTGGGGAAGAGTCTCCTTGGCAAAGAGTCCTCGGGACGTCTTCAGATCGACTCGGCGCATTGGAATAGGGAGTTGCACATCGCACTTGAGGCCGGCAAGACCGTCTTTGTTGTGATGCGGGGAGTTGAGAGCCTCTACATCCACACTGGGCAGACGAATTATTCGGGGACTGGTCGGAACGCACGGGCGACAAACATTGTTAACATTTTTGATCCTTATTCCGCGGTCCCGGTCCCAGGACTCGCAGCCGCAGTCCAGACAAGAATTGGCGAGCGCATCAAAACAACCAAGGACATCGGCTTGCTATCAGCATATTGGCAAGAGTTCGAAGCAGTTACTTACTATGAAGCGTACCTCCAAGAGAAGATCGGTGTCCCAGCTCTCGTGACGCAAACCGGCGACAAGATGGTGGGAGGGACCGTCAGTTTCAAGGGTCTAAAGGGAACTGTGATTCTCCTTCCAGTTCCGAACCTTCCATTAATGGTCGAGCGACGCGCGAAAGAGCTCCGAAAGTCGGAGACCGTCAAAGCTAGTCACGCAAAACAAGACGGACGACGCCGCCGGAGCAAAGCCGAGCGAAGCGTTGGGAGTCAGTTCATTGGTGCTCTCATCGAGATCGATAAAATTGCTAGGGCTAAGTCCGAAAAGACGCCCGCGCCAGATTGGACCAACGCCAAGGAATACGAGACGAGGCAGGAACTTGAACTCAAAGCCCGGGTGAGCAAGTTCGATTCAGAAATTGCGGAATTTCAACGACAGAAGCTTCAGGCGGAGAGTGACCTCGACGCCGCTGGGAATCTCAGAGGACTCCTGTTCGAGAAAGGCAAACCGCTCGAATCTGCAATCTTGGCGGCGCTGCGTCAAATTGGATTCGCCGCGGAGGGGTTCGTCGATGTGGAATCGGAGTTCGATTCTGTTTTCACAGACCCATCCGGAAGCCGATTGCTCGGCGAAGCGGAAGGCAAAGACGACAAAGCCGTCAATATTGACAAACTTGACCAACTGGAAAGGAATATCCAAGAGGATTACGCGAAGCGACCCGACAGCACGGACTACGCCAAGGGCGTGCTCTTCGGCAACGCGTTTCGTCTTTCGCCAATCAGTGAGCGAGGAGATTTCTTTACTCAGAAGTGCCTCGCGGGAGCGAAGCGCCTAGGTGTCGCGCTGGTGCGAACGCCTGATCTCTTTGCGTTGGCTACGTTTCTTAAGGAGAACCACAATGCCGAGTTCGCCACCTCGTGTCGGGAGGCGATACTTAACGCAAAGGGCGACGTGGTGGTATTTCCCCCAGTTCCAGAGTCTCAGGCATGAGTCTGAGCGTGAACCGGCCCAATCCTTTTCGCGCCCTTTGCGAAAAAGGTGGGATTCCACGGCCTTCTCCCTCATGGACTTTTCCGAATCTCACGACCCGCCTTTTTCATCACATTTTTCTAGTACGGCCCTCACAGACACCAAATCCCAATCGCGCAATAATTCACCGACAGTACAGCATCGAAAACTGCGCCCGTCTCCAGAGACGGACCCAAAATCCGCCGCAAAACCATTTTCGTCGGCTTCTTTGACAACATGCAGACAAGCAGTAAAAGCGGTCAATCCGCACCTTGCCAAGTGCACGCCAAATCGCAGAAACACCAGCTAAGTCCTTATTCATGTAGTTGATAGAGCTAAGTACTTTAATTAGAATAGCTTAGCGCGAATTGGGGGGGGACAAAACCTTTCCAATTTCCACCCCTGCCAAAAACGATTTAATAACACCCGATTTAATAACACTAGGAGCAATCATAATGTCATCTTCTTCAGATTCTTCAGACAGATATTCCAGCAAAACTTGTGAAATGCGAAAGGTCAATGGAGATCCCTGCACCTCTCCCGCTCTAAACGGCAAGAGGTTTTGCCACTACCACGACAAAATGGGACCATCGCCCATCAACATCGACAACGACGCCATTCCCTCCTCTCACGTCTACCTCCCTCAACTCGAGGATGCCGCCTCCATCCAATCGGCCATCTCGGAAGTTTGCGAGCTCATGCTGCACCGCCGTATCGAGCCGAAAGAAGCTTCAGCCCTGTTCTACGCCATGCAGGTAGCGTCCTCGAATTTGCTCCACAAAAATCAAAAGGTAGATACAGAGACGCCACCCGGAACGATCCAAGCATGTGAGCAGCCGCGACCTCGCAAGCGCCGCCTGCGTGCCTGATCACGAAGGGACGATCAAGACTCCGCTCAGGATGACACTTTATTCAGTGCGCCCGTATCTTCCTCAGCAACGGCTCAAGCAGGCTGTCACCGCCGATAACCGCCTGCTTGCGCTACAATCCGCTCATACACTGAAACTTTGTGAACAGCTAGTAGCAAGTTGCCTGGAGGCGTATATGGAGCTCGTGTTCGCAGTTGGTGGTGTCATCGTCGTCATCTACATCCTGAGTTCCATCAAGATCCTGGCGGAATATGAGCGCGGCGTTATCTTCCGCCTTGGACGCCTGATGGGCACGGCAAAAGGTCCAGGCGTAATTCTGGTTTTCAGCCCGATCGATCGCATGGTGCGCATTTCGCTTCGGCAGGAAGCGCTCGAAGTTCCGCCGCAGGACATCATCACCCGCGACAACGTCACCCTGAAAGTGAATGCGGTTATTTTTCTCCGCGTAATCGATCCCAATAAGGCTGTGGTGGAAGTCTCGAATTACGCCTACCAGACTTCGCAGTTTGCGCAGACTACTTTGCGTTCGGTGCTTGGCGAACAGGAACTCGACGAATTGCTGGCTCATCGCGACAAAATTAATCTGCGGTTGCAAAGCATCCTCGATACGCACACCGCGCCTTGGGGAGTCAAGGTCGCGAACGTCGAAGTCAAACAAGTGGACATGCCTGAGTCCATGTTGCGGGCGATGGCCAAGCAGGCCGAGGCGGAACGCGAAAAGCGCTCGAAGATTATTCACGCCGAAGGCGAGTTCTCAGCCGCGCAGCGCCTGGTGGACGCTGCACACTTGTTATCTTCCGAGCCGGCCAGTATCCAGTTACGTTATTTGCAGACGCTCACTGAGATCGGCGTCGAGAAAAACACGACCGTCGTTTTCCCCGTTCCGATCGATTTCTTCTCCGGCATGCAGAAGCTGCTCGGCGGTTCGCCTAAACCGGCGACGCCCGCAGGAAGCTAGGAGGCTCGGAAAGATCAGAACTTTCAGCGGCTTGGAGTGTTTGAACGTTGAGAGGTTTCAGCTGTTAGAGGTCAACACTTCTTCCCATGTCCACGGCGCAGCAGGATACGGAGATCACGCTCGGCACCGGCCGCATGCTGGCCATTTTTTTCACCTTTGTTCTGGTCTGCGCTTTCTTCTTTTCCATCGGCTTTTCGCTTGGCAGAAGAACTACCCTCGCAGGCGTCGGCAGTTCGGTGTTTGCTCACTCTGGAACTCCAGCGACCGTCGTTCGGCCGTCGGCCGCAAAAACCACTGCTCAAAAAGC
>Ga0210400_10003658_pt1 | contig 13565 bp, 10 predicted proteins | sample IncBWH26MmetaG_FD_155456 | JGI IMG/M metagenome (GOLD analysis project Ga0210400, IMG submission 155456) | Forest soil microbial communities from Barre Woods Harvard Forest LTER site, Petersham, Massachusetts, United States - Inc-BW-H-26-M | ecosystem: Environmental > Terrestrial > Soil >...
AGCGCGGCGGATTACCCTGGAATGGCTGAAGAAACAGGGCTCGCGCTTAAACGTGCAGCAATTTTGTGCCGGCGTTGTTCGCGTGGTGAATGCGAACCTGGAGCGGGCTTTGCGCGTCGTCTCTATCGAGCGGGGATATGATCCGCGTGAATTCGCGCTGGTGGCATTCGGTGGTGCGGGAGGTCTGCATGCTTGCGAACTGGCGGAGGCGATGGCGATCCCGACGGTGATGATTCCGGCGCGACCGGGCGCGCTTTCGGCGTTTGGAATCTTGGTGAGTGATGTGGTCAAGGACTACTCGCGCACGCTGCTGTGGCGGTTTGCAGACCGTTTGCCGCAGGCGAAATTGCAGAAAGAATTCCGCAAGCTGGAGACGGCGGCGCAGAAAGAATTTCGCGCGGAACAGTGGCGCGGCGCTCTTCAGTATGAAAGCAGTCTTGACCTGCGGTATCGCGGTCAGGGCTATGAACTCAACGTGCCCGCCACGGATAATGCCTCCGCTCGCTTCCATGACGAACATCAGCGGCGTTACGGGTATCACCACGCGGGACGGGAGATTGAACTGGTTACGCTGCGTCTGCGGGTCCGTTTGCGGACGCCGCCGTTGAAAGTTGCGCGGCCGCGAGCGGTGCGAAAGCTGTCGGCGCGCGTCGCACCCGTCGAACGCGTTCCCGTGTTCTTTCAGGACAAAGCCGTGACCACGCCCGTGTTTGAGCGTCGGGACCTGGTTTCCGGCCGATCGATGCGGGGACCGGCTGTAATCACGGAATACAGTGCGACCACGGTGATTCCGGCGGGAGTGAGGTTTTGGGTGGATGTGGCGGAAAACCTCATTATTAAAATCGCGTGATAACAGTGGTTTTGCGGAAAGTTTAGTCCGGTATGTCCGGATGGGGGTTGCGGCAAACGCAACAGCTTGAACCACCGGGAAAACCTAGACACGCAGGCTTCGCCAGCCTTACTCTTCTTCTGGCTCTTTCTTTTCCTCGATTGCCATGTCCTTCAATTCACTGGACTCGAACACGTCTCCGCATTCCTGACATTCCACATATTCGGATTCTTCGTCGCGGGAGACTATCTGTACCCGAGGATGCTTGCACAATTCGGGGCTGACTTTTTTTGAGGGGGACTGCGACGGCTGGCTAGGCGTCATAAACTAGTCGACTGTTCAAATCTTGCGGGAGTGCGCGTTTTTCCGGTAATTGGCGATATTTTGCGGCGGCAAGGCAAGGATGTCAAGTACCCATCGAACGGAGCTATCGGTTATTTCACGATGGGACGCAGCAAAAACCCTGAACACCCGACGAGACGGAGGTTCGATCATGCACTCCGACCATGACTGACGGGCCTACTCCTTCTGCCCCTGTGGCGGGGCCATATCTTGCGGGAAGCTTTTCAGGGCAACCTCGCGGGAGCGGGATGAAGATTTCTTCGCCTCGTCGATTGCGTTCTCGACGAGAGTTCCCTTCAGTACGTAATACGCCTCGTCGCCGCGACTCTTGCCCTCGCCCCGCTCGACCGTGCCCCGAAATTCAAACGATATGCCGTGCACGGTGTCGGTGGTAAATGTAAGTCGGCTGGCATCGAGCTTGGCCGTCTTAAAAAAGTGATCAAGAAAAACGCCCCGGTCGCTCTCTGAGTCGCCGAAGCGCGAAAGAAAGCCGGTAACTCGTCCGTGGTCTTCGACGGTGATCTGTATGAATTCGCCTTCACGCAGAAAGCTGTACATGCCTGAATAATCGGCTCCGGGCGTTGCCGGGGTCTGGACCCGGTTCTTCCGATCGTTACTCTGAGATTCGTTACTCTGCCGATCCGGCTTCGCCTGTGCGCCGGCAAGCGCCCAGACAAAAACAACGAAACATCCAAGTTGCAGTGCATAGCGGCGCGTTGTGCGGATCAGCATTCTCACCTCGAAACATGCGACCTTACAGTTTGCTGACCGCTTATCACAGCGGTTTCCCGCTGCGCCACCCAAAATCAAACTCAAGATCGAGTTTTCAGCAAACCGTATAGGAAGTATAGCGGTCATGCCTCGGTAGGCGGGCAAAGCGCTGCTTTCAGTTCTTAGCCCTGAGTTATCTCGATCGTTATTTCGATGCCGGGAAACAGACTATTGCAGTGACTTCGGCTCCGACTTGTTCCTGGGCGACTTCGAGTCCAGCCGGGAAACCAGTTCGTGGGCGCTGGCCGGAATGCCGACCTTTCCCCCGCGGATAATTTCCTTGGCGCTCAATTTTCTTCCATAGAGATTCTCGTTGGCGCTGCCGTCGGAACGCAGAGTCGAGCCTTCGAGCGAGACTCCCGCGAACAGTCCTTTATTGCGTGAGTAAGAGAGAATCTCCGCGTTCATAACGATGTCCGTCGCACCCTCGGCCGTGCGTCCCTTGGGGCCGGCAGCGGCGGACGCATCCGCGCCCAGCTTCACCTTACTGGAAAGCAGCGATCGCGCGCCCTTGGGATTCATTACTAGAAGTACAAAGTCGGTAGCCTGGCCGCCCAGTTGAAACCCGATGCTGATTCCCTCCAGCGCATACATGGCAGGAGGCCCCCACTTTCCCGTGTAATGCTCGCCACTTCGGCAAACCATCACGCCACGGCCGTAACTGCCACCAAGGCCAATCGCTCCTTTTTTTACAGAGGGCAATATGATGAGGCACTCGGCCTTGTCCAGCAGGTCCTGGGGAATGTCGTCGGGAATGTTGAGAATCTCTTTCAGCACCTCGCCTGCTTCCTTCACGCGTTCTTGTTCCTTCCCGTCCTTAGCCGCAAACGCGGACGCTACCAGCAGCACTGCCATCAGGAAACACGCGGTGATCCTCTTCATGAAATTCCTCCAGAAAACATTTGCGCTCAACCATCCCACAGCCATCATCTCAAATCATAGGTATCAAATGGAGGTTGTCAAGGGAACCCCTGCCACGCCGCCCCGCTCATCCGCAAAAGGAACGAATGAGTGAGAGGCCGGCTGAAGCGATGGTTTCTGTTTCCCGTATAATCTTGCTACAGAGCAGCCGTCCGTGGCGACAGGCCAAAGCGCCGCGGAACCCGCCTACCCAGGGGGCCTCCGAAGGGAAATTAGGAGTTGGCTAGGGCTGCGGAAAAATCGGGTGCAAATGCCCAGCCCCTAAAAGGGCGTCTGATATCGAAGGAGAACGGGATCGCTGAAGCAATGCCCTGATGCGAAACCTGAGTTCTTCCGCAGCTTGCTAGAGCGCAACTTGGAGTGAGATGGAATCCCCGGGGAAAGACCTGTTGAGACTTCTGGTGGAACGCGATCCCGCGAGCCCGGAATTCCGGAGCGGAGTTCGGGCCGCGCTTCATCCGGCACCTCGCCCGACGGAGTTGGCCGGCGGCGAGGAAGTCGAATTCGACCTGTGGCGTGATGTCTTCGTCCAGCAAAAGCTGCCGTGGGGACGGTTCCTGCAATCCGCTCTATTGCATACGGCGGCATTTGCGCTTATATGGACAATTTCGCTCTCCTGGATTCGACAGCAAAAAATTCTGGATCGCGCCTCATTTGACCGGTCATCGCTGGTAACTTATTCGCCGGAAGAATATCTGCCACCGCTCGACACGGGCGCGTCCGAAGCGCCCAAGGCACAAAAGGGAGACCCAGCCTACGCAAAGCAGCCGATTCTTTCGGTTCCGCGGGAAGCGGACAACCGGTCGCAAACTATCGTCGTGCCGCCCGATCTCAAGCTCGACAGCGACGTTCCTTTGCCTAACATCGTTGCCACGGGAGCCATTGTTCCAGCCGTTCCGCTGGATGCGACGCGAACCTCATCATCATTGAGTCGCATGGTCGCGCCCGAGACTCAGGTGGTGGCGCCCGCGCCCGATGTGCAATTTGCGCGGGATCGTGTAGTTCAAGCAGCAATGAAATCCGATGTGATTGCGCCGCCTCCGGAAGTGACGTCCCATCACACGCGCGGCTTGGCCCGGCCCGAGACGGCGGTGGTGGAACCGCCTCCGGAGTTAACGCAATCGACGAAAGGACACGTCGGGCCGATGAACATTGGCCCGAGTACAGTGGTGGCACCGGCTCCGCAGCTGGCGCTGGCGGAACAACATTCGTTGGCGGCGCGCGGCAGCGGACGGCTGCCGGGCGGTGGCGTACAACCGGTGGGTCCTCCGCCCAGCATGGCTGCGGCGGGCAGTGCGAGCGCGGGCGGACGGCTGATCGCGTTGGGGATTAATCCGGTCGCGCCGAGGGGACCGGTCGCAGTCCCCGGAGGCAATCGCCGGGGAGCATTTGCCGCGACTCCGCAGGGGAAGCCGGGAGCTTCGGGGACTCCGGATTTGGCGGGCGGCGGTAAGGGGGAAAGCAACTCCAAAACGCGAACTCACGGTTCTCTGCCGGCGGGTCTACGTGTTGGCGCGGCGGACTCCGGCGCAACGTCGCCCGTCGAACGGAACGGCGCGTCGTCGCACGGAAATCCGGAGGGCGATTCGAGCGGTAATGACGCGGACGGCGCACGCGAGATGGCTAGCCTATCGTCATCGGGAGCGACGCCAGGCGGGCGTTCGGGTGCGAGGACAGCGTCTGCGGTTCCTGACGACAAAGTCACCGACGTGGACCGCCAAGTGTTTGGCGGCAAGCGCTTCTATGAGATGGCGCTGAATATGCCGAATCTGAATTCCTCGACTGGTAGCTGGGTGATCCGGTTTGCGGAGCTGGACGCGGGACGGAAGCAGGGAGAACTGCTAGCGCCGGTTGCCACGGAAAAATCGGACCCGGGCTATCCGCTGGAATTGATTCGCGCCAATGTGCACGGCATGGTCACGCTATATGCGGTCATTCACGCCGATGGCAAGGTGGGTGAGATTCGCGTCCTCAACAGCCCGGACGAACGTCTGGATTCTTTTGCGGAGAAAGCCCTGGCCCGCTGGAAATTCGTACCCGCAGTCAGAGGCGGGAAACCGGTGGCGCTCGAAGCGGTGGTGGTGATTCCGTTTCGAGTTCGGCGGAGTTTCTGAGCGCCGGATTGTGCGACTCGAATTTGCGCCCTTCCCGAAGCCCAAGCGAATGAGAGTTGTTCAGCAGTCGGAGACGGGTCTAGCCCCTTCTCTACAGGAATTCCATGTGCGCCCCTCAAAGAACGGTTTACGGAACACGCTCCAGGGTTTTGCTTCTAACCTTAAGCGGACGCGGATTTTTCTCCGGGTAGGGCGGCGTATACTGCCGGATTCGCGCAGACTTCGTAATACCAGCGGTCGGTCCAGCGCAAGATCGATAGATCGCGAACATCGACCTGTGCGATGCGGTTTTTGCGGATCGCAATCTTGCGGAATACTCCATTGGCGATGGGAACGATGCCAACGAAGAACTCGCGCTGCTCGTCGATCCAGGGCCCGTTAAACAATCCGGTAAACGATCTCGTCAACTCTGGCTCCCCGGGATTCGCTGCACACAAGGAAAGCGAAATTTCCTGACGAAGTTTGAGGAATGCCGCTTCACTCAGACAGATCCCGCCGACGTTGTAGTTAAGGCGCATTTCCTCGGCTCCGGCTTCGGGGCTGGCGCTGTCATTCTTATTGCCCCCTTTATTCCCTTCCTTATTACCTCCGCCTCCGATTTGGACCGAATACACCTGGAAGACTCCGGCATCGGGCGCGATTTTCTTGCGGACCTGCTTGTTGCAGGAGGAGAGACGATCGCTATCATTGATGGCATCGGAAATCATGATGCGGTGTTCGCCATCCATCAGGTAGAGCGGAGGCGAATCCTGGTAGGCAATGCCGAGTCCGACTTCCATCGGGGGCAGACCGGAGCGTTCCAGGAGTTCGTTGTACTCACGCAGCAGATTCACAATCTCCCACGCCAGGACGCAGGTGCGGCCGACGCCTAGCATGGCTCCGCCTTCACGCTCGAGCAGCGCGACGATGATGGCATCGCCTTCGAGGAAGACTTTGGTGGCGCCGTATTTCGCGAGCAACTTGTTTACCGGGTCGTAGAAATTAAGGCTGAAATAGGACGCGGCGTTCATGCCTTTTTCCATCAACGAGCGAGTGAGGCGCGAAGAGTCGCGTACGTCGGCTTTCAGGATCACGTGGTGAAGGACACGATCCTCGGCGGGCTTTTGATCTTCTGGCGGGAGGAACTCGTAGAGCATGCCATTGAGCGTGGAGAGTTTGCGGAGTTTGTCGTCGCTGACCAGATTGACGCTATCAAAACCGGCGCTGACGGCTTCGAGGCCGCGCAGATCGCGGTGATAGCAGAAGAGGTCGTGCAGAAGACGCGCGGCAAAGCGGCTACGCTCCGAGCCGCGGCAGGAGGCCACACGTCCGATGGCGGCAAACAGACGATCGGAATGGAGCCGGCCTTCGGCAATTATTTTTTCGACGCGCTCCGCTTCTTCGCGGAACATCAGGGCGTTCTTGAGCTGCTGCGGGTTCACCCGCGGCGCATATTCGGCGAGCAGAGGAACGGCTTCATAGGAAGCAACGACGTGCGAAAGAAGGCCTTGGCGCTGGAGTAGGCGGGTCCAGATGTCGAGGCGGTCTCCTCTATTGCGATCTTCCGGCGTCGAGTCTTCGCCGTTGCCCGCGCCGACCAGCAAGGTGGCATTTTCGGAAACATTGAGCGCCTGCTCCAGATGCTCATCGTCAATGCCTTCGCCGTATCCGAGTTCGCGCAGAAAATCCAGCGCGACCTGGCGCATCGTGGGGAAGCGGTCGGGATCTTTGTCGAAGTTGCCGAACATGTAATAGTGCTCGGCGCAGAGATAATCGTCGCGTCCGTCTTCGGTAAGAATCAGCGGATTGAGAAACAAACGGTAGCAATCGGCGGGCAATTCGCCGAGCAGCGAGCGGCGAGTGCGGGCGAGCGTCTCTTTTTCGATTTCGCGGAGCAGTCGAAACATCTCTTGCCCGGCGCGGCGGATGATGATCTTCTTGCGCACCTGGAACGAGGAGACGAGCTCCTGAGTTTGCATCATTTTCGTTTGCCGCACGCCCTCGAGCGATTTTGACTTCATGCGGCACTGTTCGAGAATCCTGGCAAACTGCGCTTGCAGTTCGGTGCGTATGAACTTGAGCACGGCCAGGCGGCCGAGCACATCGACCGACGGATTGCCTTCTGCCTTGGCGCGATTCAGGATGGCGAGATGAATCGAGACCAGCATGGCTTTGAGGTCAGAGGGGCCGGGCTTTCGCAATTTGGTCGCGCTATCGGTGGCGCGTATGAATTTGGTTTGCGTCGCGGCGGGAACGTCCATTTCGAAGAGCGATTCCACCTCGCCGAAGCGGCATATGTAACGCGCCAGATGAAAACTTAAATCCGCGGTAATGCGAGGACTGAGAAAAACGTCGTAACGGAGATTGTCGACGCCCAATTTCAAATCGCTGAAGGCGAGGGTGGGCCCGTAGTATTGCAGATCGGGCCGGCTGGGCGGTTCAGTATTGCGCAACCGAAAAATCGGGAGCTTGGGCATCGGAGCGGACGGTTCGTCTTTCGTGTCTTATACTTACGCTGCTTGCAAATTGCTGAAACTGCACTACTAAGCAGGCTAACACGTTGCCGGGACGGGTCGAAAGTTACCCTAGTGTAAGCGACTATCCAGGGATACGGCCTAAGTGCTTTCGGGATCAGCATCGACGCTGTGAGCCTTTCCGGCACGCGCATCCTGCGGGCCTTACAGAGAGTTCAAGAAGCTGAGCACGTCTTCCTTTGCTCCCGGAGTAAGCTGAACGAATTTTCGCGTCACTTCACTGGCTTCGCCCTTGTGGCGGGCAATCGCATCCCCCAGGTGCACTGAATCACCGTCGTGCATGAAGCGGGAGTGGGTTCGAAGGCCCCAGAGTGGCGCGGTTCTGATCTTGTTTCTTCCATCATGGATGGCCTTATACGAAAAGCCGGGGCGATTCATGACCCTGTCCACCTCAGCAAAGGAAACCTGGGCAGATTGCTTTGGCCTGTAAAGCGGCCGGATCGATTCCGCGGGCACTGCATAGTGCTCGACGATGGCAATGGCGATGCCGTCCCCGGTGCCAACATCGTGGAGCAGGAAGTCGCTGTACGGATGAAAAGCCTTTTCTCCCAGGGCATCGGGAATCGTGAATTGGCCTCCATTTACTTTGGTCCCTGCCTTGGCGGTTGTAAGGGTGCTGAGGTGGCAGGTGGCGCATCCGATGCGGGCAAAAAGCTTCGCGCCACGTTTCGCCGCTTCGGTTGCCGCCAGAGTCTGGTCCCGCGGAGGCACTTTCGAAGCTCGCATGAAACGGGCAAAGCGATCGATATCTTCCAGGTGGTCGGTGGGGTCCTGCTGATCGTTCGGCTCAGTGACTGACTTGGGATTGCAGATCGAAGTCACCTCCTTTGGAAAAAGGCGATTGGTGATGCCCATTTCGTTGAGGTACGCATCCCCGGAGAAAGACAGCAGGCTGGCGTGCTGATCTTTCCATCCAAATCGCCCGACCGCAGTCTGGCCGACCGCCTCGAGGACCGGCACCCGCAGCGCCTGTCCGCAAATCTTGCCGTGGGTGGAGCGGCACTGGTCCTTGCTGATGCTCAGCAGCGTGTCGTCCGAGACGGCTTCAATAAAGCCGTCGCCTAACGTGTTGACTGCAAGCCGCCTGGTTCGAATGGTCTCGGTCGCGGGGACGTGTTCCTGAACCTCGGGACAAATTGCGCGATCGTTGATCAGGGTGCGTCCAGTGATCACTTCCTGGCCGTGGTTGATCGGGATGTTCGGATTCTCGAAAATGCCGCCGGGACCTAAGTGCCCGACTCGCAGCTCCGTCACCTGACTTACGGCTCCGGAAGTCGGATTTTGGTGGCATTCACGACACGATTGGGCATTGTAGATTGGGCCTAGCCCGTCCTTTTCAACTTGCTCCACCGTATCGAAGTGCGTCTGATCGGCGTCGTGCACCGACTGCGCCACAAAATTGGGGTCTATGGTCTGGCTGTCGAACCCGCTCGGAGCCTCGGGCGCCGTGCTCGTACGCGCTGCCCACCCGAACAATACCAAGCCCAGTGCCAAAACAGCAGCGGAAAACATCATTGCAGTTTTCATTGGATTCTCCCTGGCAAAGCGTGACTCCCATCAACAGACGTCCTTAGCGAGGGTAGTCCCTCTCGATGGGTTGGGTAGTGGCGTCCCCTATCGAACCATTCTGAACTTGAGGGCTGAGAATGACAATGTCTGGCTCAGACTTACGCCCTAACGGCTTTCGGTAGTGGGCTGTTTTGAAAACCCTTCGCGTGACGCCTGCAATGGAAGCTGGCCTTCCGCATCACGTTTGGAGTTTGGAAGAGTTGGTGGGATTATTGGAGACGAAAGAAGCGGCGAAGGTGGCGTGATGAAGATTAAGGTTCTTCTTGAGAGCGTTGTGGTTGGCGTTATTTTGGCGATACTTTCCTATCACGAACTCAAATTGCCAGCGGAACTCGCCGCATTTGCACTGCGGCGGCAAATGCCGGATGCGTGGTTTTCAGGCTTAATTGTTTGGTATGCGCTATTTGCCGTTACCGGCATTTCAATGGCGATAGGAGGAGTTGCGTGCTGGATGATCTATAAACGCGCATTGACCCCGAGAGCGTGAGATTTTCAAAACAGCCCACTACCCGGCTTTCACCTAGTGAAACGAAAAATACTGGCAATAATATACTCGCCGAATCAGGCTCCTGGGGGGTGGACAATGGCTGAGAGTAGCATCGGGCTGTCCGAGCTCGCCTCCTAATGTTCTCCCAAGGGGCCAAGCGGTTATGGCACTTCTAGGCTGTTACATGGACGACAGTCACGATGGACTTGAAAAAGAGGCGTTCGCCGTGGCTGGCTATTACGGCTGGAGTTTGGGTTTTTTGGATGCGGAGACGGAATGGGAAAAATGTTTAGACCGTCACGGCCTTAGATATTTCAGGGCAGTGGAGTGCGAGCAGGTGCAGGGAGAATTCTTCAAACTTCGAAAAGACCCACGGTATACGACGATGGCATCCCAGAAGGCTGCGGCGGCAGCCATAAGGGAGGAGTTCATCGCTATTCTAAACAGCGCAGTGGGTTTTGACGGTATTGGTTTTGGAGTGCCGCTAGAAATTTATCGCCACGTGCTCGCTACAGAACCAGAGGCCCAAATCTTTCTTCAGGACCATCACTTCTATTTTGCCTATCACACGCTGATGATCGAGTTGGTGAAAAAGTGTGAGCCACAATTCAAAGGACACTGGATCGGGTTCGTATGTGACGACCATTCCAACAGGGTAGAGGCTGAAGGTGCTTATGATGAATTGAAGCAAAAAAACCCAAGGTCAGCTCGAATGATGGCATCTATGGGGCACGCCGATGATGAAGTGGTTAGGCCCCTACAAATGGCAGACTTGCTTGCCTATGAAACTCGCCGCAACACGCTCATACAATGGAAAGGCGGGGTGCCCGCCAAAGATGCGGTCATTAATAAACTGGGCGATAGTATTTGGTTCATCGGCTATGCGAGCGAGGAATACCTGCGGGCTGCAATCCGTGACCTGGTTGAGCAAAGGAAACAAAGAGGCGAATGACAACATCTAGGGAATTCCAACTTGCTTCTTCTTATCGCCCACCTGCCCGGGAATTGGTTTCTGAGAGCAAAAAAGGCCGCCCCTGCGGGCGGCCTTCGCGATGCTTCCCTTTTTGCGTCCTTCCGACTTGCGTTATCAAGGGGCTGCGACCATTCCAATCACACCGAATGTCCCAGCCAGGTTATTGTGCGGACCGGCGGTAAAGAAGAGTTGATTCGTCCGGCCATTGTTTGCCGTTCCTCCGCCGAACTCAATTCCCCAAAGCTGGTCGATGACGATATTCTTGCCGTTCACGTCCCTGACCGTGCCTACATACTGGCCGCTGACAAGATTAAAGGCGTTGATGGTGCCGCTGTTCGTGTTGTTCGAGACGAGCAGTGTGTTGCTCAGCTTTCCAAAATTCGGGGGCGCGACGGCAAGGCCCCAGGGCTGGTTCAGAGGCTGGCCCGCCACGAGTTGCCGCACGAATTTCCCGTCTTCCTGGAAGATGTCGATGAACCCGCCCTTGCCGCCGGTCACACTGGCAAACGATACGTAGACCAAACCATTGATGTCCTGAATGCCGAACGGCGTGAAGCCCGACGGCAGGGTGCTGTCGGTAAACGAGTTAACGAGAGTGAAGGTTCCGTCGTACACGTCGACTTTGTTATTGGCAGAGTCGGCGGCATACAGAAAATTTCCCGACGGCTTGCTGGTAATGGCCAGGCCGGTATAGACCGCGCCGGACGAAGAGTTATTCACCACGATAATGGCGTCGTTGGGATTGGTCTGCGGTGCCCATCCGCTGACGGTTCCGTCCAAAGTCGCGAAAAGGAAGAAAGCCGTCCATCCCTGCACCTGAAAGTCTGACGACCCGTTGAAGACAATTCCAGTTGGCGAACCCGGGCCTGCGCCGCTTGCCGTTGGGATTTCGACTCGCAAGCTCTTCGCCACTCCCTGGCCGTCGTAAAGCGTCGACCAGCCGGATCCGGCGTCGCTGATCCAGAATGGCGAGCCCGGCGTGCGAACGAGCCCCCAGGCATTTACTGCCAGCGGGTCGGTGTGAGCTGCCGCTCCTACCTGATTCGAAACCAGATTCCTGAGTTGATACTGCGCCAGGGCTGCGCTCGAAAACAACATGACTGCGAGCCCGAGGCAAAAGTTGAAAGTAATCTTGTGACGCTGCATTGAGAATCCTCCTTGGATGATGCGAGCTTGGCCGTGCGAGCCTTAGCAGGAAGCGACTGAGTCGCGGAGCGCCATCGCGTTCGAACGACAATTTCAGTTCTGCCGGCAATCGAATGCTAGTTCCGCAGCTACAGCAGAGTGTCAATATGATGTCATCAGTTTGTACAATTCTTGTCGGCAAAGCCCGTGTTCGCCATGTTCGGGCCATCGGCGATATGGCCGGTTATGCCGGGTGCCAAAAATTGTGTGAAACGATTTACGCCCTTTCCGCACTATCCCAATAAGTGGAAGACATCGCGCTGGCTGGCGATGAGCCACGGTTTAGGACCCCATCCTGGAAACTCCCGGATGGGATCCGTAAAGTGCCGGAGCCGAAGGGGAAGCGGCTCCGGTGCTTTGTGGAGTTAGTCTTCTCCAGCGGTGCCTTGCTTAGGCGCGGGTCTCGATTCGAGTTCCTTAGTTACTGGAGTTTCATTCTTCCCAATGCGCACCGCTCGCTCCATCCCGCCGGCCAGACAGCGTTGCAGCAGCCACAACGTCCTTAAACGCTCGCCGTCAGCGTCACTCACGCTGGTTCCTGAAAACGGTCACGCTTCGCCACCCCAAGTGCTACACTGGCTGCCACTTCCGGCTCCACGGGGCAAGTACTTGGAATTTCAATCCTTTGACGAAGCCTACGTCGACCGTCTGCGGGCAGGAGACTCGCGCACGCAGGAGCACTTTGGCGCATATTTCAGCACGCTGATCCAGGTGAAATTGCGCTCTCGACTGCAATCGCGGGAGGCCATCGAGGATGTGCGTCAGGAAACCTTTGCCCGATTTTATGCGGCTCTGCGCGACGGAAAAATCCTGCACCCCGAGCGCCTGGGATCGTTTGTGAATTCGGTTTGCAACAATGTTTTGCTGGAACACTATCGCGCGGCGGCGCGCCACAGTTCGCTCGATGATGATCAGAAGGACCTTCGCGCCTCCGCGATCGATTTGCTGGGCGCTCTTGCCGCTAAAGAAACGGAAAAGAAAGTTCGCGAGATTCTGGACCAACTTTCAGAACGCGACCGGCGGCTGCTGCGCGAGGTGTTCCTGGAGGAGCGGGACAAGGATGAAGTGTGCCAGGACTTCGGTGTAGACCGCGAGTATCTGCGGGTGTTGCTGCACCGCGCGAAACAATCGTTCAAGTCCTTGTATAAGAAAAATACGGGAAACGATTCGCCGGAGTTTACTCCGGCCTGATGGCTGTGCAACGCCGGGTCGCGCCGGCGCACTAACTATGCGAGACGATATGAGGGGGCATTAATGGACCACGACACGGTGGTTCGTCAAAAAATGACGGAGCGATATCTGCTCGACGAACTCGATCCCGCGGCGCGGGACGAGTTTGAGGAGCATTACTTCGACTGCAGGGAGTGCGCGCTCGACGTCCACGCCGGCGCTTTGTTCGTTGAGCAGAGCAAGGTTGTGTTGGCCGAGAAACCTGAGCCGGTTGCCGCGGCCTTGCCTCCAACTGCCCGGGTCCCAGCCATACCGCGCTGGCTCACGTGGTTTCGTCCGACGGTTGTGGTGCCTGTGATGGTCCTGTTGCTGGCGATGGTTGCGTATCAGAACCTGGTTATTTATCCGCAACTGCAGCAGGCAATGAACCGCCCGCAGGTGTTGCCGTGGGCGTCGGTGAATGTCGGCACCTGGTCGTCGGGTGGCCCGGTGATTACAACACGTCCGGGAGAAGGTTTTCTGCTTTTTGTACGGATCCCGCCTGAGGGCGGCTACGCCCGTTACACGGCGGACTTATATAATCCTGGCGGAAAGCTGGAATGGACGCTCACGATTCCCGTGACCTCCGGGAAAGAGACATCCGCGCAAGATCAGTGGCCGGTCCAAGTACCAGGAGCAAATCGGGAAGCGG
>Ga0210400_10003659_pt1 | contig 13555 bp, 11 predicted proteins | sample IncBWH26MmetaG_FD_155456 | JGI IMG/M metagenome (GOLD analysis project Ga0210400, IMG submission 155456) | Forest soil microbial communities from Barre Woods Harvard Forest LTER site, Petersham, Massachusetts, United States - Inc-BW-H-26-M | ecosystem: Environmental > Terrestrial > Soil >...
ATTTTTCCTCTCGGGGCAGGCTCGCGGAGCCGAACCAGAATTCTTCAATCGATTGCACGGCCAAAAAATAATCTTCCAGATTCCCAGGCTTGTGAACGTAGCAGTTGGCGCCTAATTCGTAGCTGCGCGTTATATCCACCGTCGAGTGCGAGGTACTGAACACCACGACCGGGATAGTGCGCAGGGTCTTGTCAGATTTAGCTTCCGCCAGCACCGCTCGACCATCCTTCCTGGGCAGGTTCAAGTCAAGGATCACCAAGTCGGGACGAACAGCATCCGCATGTTGGCCTTCGCGACGCAGAAAGGCCAGCGCCTCCTCGCCATTCTCTACGTTGCTGATGCGGCTTTGATGCTTGCCTCCGGCCAACGCCTCACGCGCGAGAACAACGTCGGCCGGGTTGTCATCCACGAGAAGGACCTCTGGCAGTTGTTTCATCGCCCGGGCTTCCTCCTTCTTATCGTGATGACCGGCAAAGTGAACTTGAAAGCGGAACCGCGGCCATCCTCAACCAATCCATCCCTCCACCGAAGTGTTAGGCGAACGCTAGAAGATCGCCCACGCCGACGCTGTTTGCGCGGCGCACTCATCCCTACATGAACATTGCTATCGGCATCGCCCAAACCGACTTGACACCCAAAGGACAGCAGAGTGCCCGCAAACGGACCTATGGCGGCCTTCCAGCCGGTTGCGTCCGAATGGACGTACCCGCGAAAGAGCTGAAACAACACTATGGAAAGGACTAATTCAGAACTGGCTTTGCGAACCTATCCCGCTGATTGGGTGAAAGACGGGGCCGGTAATCCGCCGCACTTAGGGGAGTGCCTGACTACTTTCTGTACACGGTGGGCTCCGGACCCTTCTCGAGCGTCTTGAGGTCCCAGATCATGCCCTCGCGAGTGTAGTTCGCGAGCTCGAAATCCTGGGTCAGTTCGAGCGCATCAGTCGGGCAAGCATCTTCGCACAAGCCGCAGAACATGCATCGGCTCAGGTCGTAGGTAAATTTTCTGAGTTCCTTGCGGCGGGTCTTTTCATTGCGCTCGCTGGTAACAACGATCAGATTTTCCGGACAGGCCACGGCGCACAGGTCGCAGGAAATGCAGAGAGTCTCGTCAGTATCCGGGTTAACGTTCAGCCGCGGCGCGCCTCGGTAGCGCTCGGCCACCTGCGGGCGCTCCAGCGGATACTGCTCAGTGTAGATCTCCTTGGGATGCTGATATCGGAAAGTCACGCCCAGTCCCTGGAGCAGGTCGACGAGGAAGACTTTCCGCAGGATGTCGGCAATTCCCATAACCCAGCCAGAATAAAGCAGCGGGTCAGTTTTCAAAATCTTAACCGCCAAGGGCACGAAAGTGCGCGAGAGAAACTCTTGAGGTGAAAGGCCCTCGTGTGAACCCTCGTCTGAAACTGACCACCCTGTAGGATAACACCGACCGGAAACCGGCCGCTGTGAGATAGCTTCCAAAAGATCGGGAGACCGAAGGCTGGAGACCGAGGCAGTACTACAAAAACTTTAGCGCTACCGTCAGCCGACCTCGATCGACGTCACGTCGTCACGAGAGTACCCCGATACCAGGGGGATGTGCCGGCGCTACGGGTTGACCACCTGCGTGAGAGTGTACTTAGTCGGAAGATAGTTTGCGTTTCCGTTGTATTTTGCCGCAACGACATGCGAGCCCACCGGAATGGCCGAGGTTGTGAACTGGGCGACACCACCGCTTAGCGTTGCCGATCCATACACTGTCGCGCCTACCACAAACTGCACTGTCTCGCCGTCTGGCGGCGGTCCCGCGATCGACGTCATCGTAACCGTAAATGTTACCGGCTGTCCCACCACGGAAGGGTTCGCCGACGAAGTGAATATCGCCGTCATCCTCGGAACCAACAAATAGCTGTACTTGTTGGATGTGATTGCAATTACGCCGAAGTCATTCACCTGCATAGAGTATGGCTGCACAGTGGGGCCCAGACCCGAAAGGACACTAAAGTCTTGCATGCCGCTTGATGGAGTCCACAAGAAGCCGTGCAGACGTCCGTCCCCAGAGCTGTCAAAGGAAGTCCCTATGATCCATCCCCGATTGTTGATGCTGAGAGCAGAACTCTGTCCGCCCCCCAGAGTACCAAGGTCCGTAATTCCCCCCGTCTGCGTCCAGGAGAAAGCATGCCCATCCCCATTTGCGACTGGCGATTGCCCGACAACCGTGCCCGCGTCGTTTACGGCAAACGCAAGAGTACCGGCCTGGCCCAGACTCTGGAGACCGCCGGCTTGCGTCCAAACGAAGCCAAGCGTGTTACGGCCGCCGTTGGGAAAATAATAGCCAACAACCTGGTTCGAGGAATTAACTGCCATGGCCGTGCCGCCACCGATGCTGGTGAGATCAGGTGTCAAATCCTGCAGGCCGCCGCTCGGGGTCCAGGCAAACGCATGCTGCGTACTCGCAGCGGTGTAGGATAACCCAACCACCGTGCTGGAATTGTTGATCCCTCTGGCACCGCTCAAGTCGCCTCCGAGTGAACCCAGCCACTGCACGCCCCCGCTCGGCCGCCACACGAAACCTTGAAGATTCCCCGAATTGTCGGGATCCCCTGCGCCAATAACCTCGCCAGAGCTGTTGATGGCGGCCCCGCCAGTATTATTTGCGTTCACTCCCACGACCTGGGCTCCGTTGACGCGGTTCCAAATCGAGACCTGATAGGACGTGCTGGTCGCGGTATTCACTACCACTTGGCCGCCATTGTTAATTGCAGTCGAGGAGTTTGGACTCGACCCCGGCACCTTCACCACAACAAACTTTGTCTGCGAGAATGCGAAGCCCGAAAGCAGGAGCGCCAGTACCGCAACGATCGCGACTTTGTTGGTATTCTTCACTTTAGTTCCTCCTCGTGAGGAGTGTTGATAATTCTCGCGACTCCGGGGAAGCGGAGTATCCGCCAGCCCATTAGATGCAAGTACCGTGCCATGTTTTGCTATCCAAGTTTCGATGCAAGAATCTTAGCTAACTGTAGGCTTTGTATTAGGTTATCGATATATGTCTACACTGGCGTCAATTCGCGCCCGTTCAAGCGAAAAAATCGCCGTCGCATCGAATGGGAACAGAAGTTCCCACGCCCAAGATAGCCATTCACCGGCTAAAATAGATCGGTCAGTCCTCAAGGTCCAGACTTTCGTCCAGACTTTGTCCAGAAATCAGGCCCAAACTCTCGCCATAGGACTGAACTGCGAGAACTGCATCTAGCTTTAGGCAACCGGCCTCTGATGAAGGAAAACTGCCCTCCATTCATTGATCGAATGATCGAACTTTCTGCTGGCGAGCTGTCCGCGGACGAACTTTGGATGGAAGAATCCCTGCGCTGTGCGCAGCGCGCGTTGGAGGAGGGCGACGTGCCGGTGGGAGCGGTCGTGGTGTGTCAGGGGCGCGTGGTTGGACGGGGATGGAATCGCAACCTTATCGATCACGATCCAACCGCTCATGCTGAAATCGTGGCGCTACGTGACGCCGGACGAAACATCGGTAACTACCGGCTGGTCGATTGCGAGCTGTTTGCTACGATTGAACCGTGCGCCATGTGCGCGGGAGCGGCAGTTCTTGCTCGCCTCCGCCGTTTGGTGTATGGTGCCAGCGATGCGAAGGCAGGCGCCGTCCATTCGATTCTACAAGTGGTGAATCACCCCAGATTGAATCATCAAATGGACATCCGGGGCGGGGTGCTAGCCGGACGTTCGGCGGAGATGCTACAAGACTTTTTCAGAAAACGCCGTTAGCGGCGCAAAGCCCTGGGCAGCGGATTTGCGATACCAAGTCAAGGCCTGCGTTGCGTTCACCCGTCCGACGCGGTAAGGCTCCCTCTTCGTTTATTTGCCCTGCGCTCCGGTCTTCGCTGCCGGCGCCGAAATCGCAACCGAGTCAGGTTGCGTCCAGACGGCTGTGCCGCTCGTCAAGTCCAGACGGTGCATGGTGATCTTGAGGCTGCCCCGATCAACTTCCACCTGAAGGTAGTGGTAGTTTACTTCTTTACTCTGGAATGGATCGTCCGCGGCGCGTTCAATCGGATACGCATGCGCTCCGGCGCCGCCCGTCACGAAATAAGTAACGCCGCCGTGCTCATGGCGTTCGTAGTTGTGCACGTGTCCGGAGAAAACGACAATCCGGGCACGCAGGTTCTGCTGCCGCGCTTCCAAAGTTTTGGCGAGTTCGTGCTCAGGGGAACGGGCCGAGTGTCCTCCTCCGAACTTCTTGTCATCCGACGAACTGGTGTACGGAGGATGGTGAAGAACAACGAAAACGAAGTCCACATCGCCAGGAACATTATTCAACTTTTGGGTGAGCCACTGCCCCTGCGGGCCGGCGATCTCGTCGAGAGAGCTGTCCAGCACCAGCAGCAGCGCGTTGGCGATGCGAACGGAATAGTAGCGGCTGTTCTTCAGGTCAGGAAAACGCTGGAAATAGTTGGCCAATGAAACTTTTTCATCGCCGTGGAGATCATGATTGCCCAACGCCGGGTAAACCGGGATCTTCTTCTCCCGCCATACCTCGGTTTCGCTGTCCCACACCTTCCAATCGTCCACATCATCGCCGTTATAAACGATGTCGCCTCCGAAGGAGACAAATGCAGGATCGGTCTGGGCAATCGCCCGCACTAGTGCCTGGCGCACAGGCGGATTCGCAGCTTTGGTGTCGTTGGGATCATGGAAGCGCGAATCTCCATAGACAACGAAGTGGAACGGCGGACTCACTTGCAGTTGCAGCTCGACAGGCTGGGTTTCCGGCGACGCCTGCAGGTGCGAGCGTGAGCACGCGAAGAAGGCGAGAAAGAGAACGAGCATTGGCAATTTCCGCAAAAGCTTCATTTAGTGACCCACTATCAGCACTTCAAACTGTCCCGCGTCTGCGGTCGATAAAAAGAGCTGATGCGTCTTGGGATCAAGCGCCATCGTCTTCGCCCGGGGCAAGGTTTTCACATTTTCGACCACGGAGTACTTGTCCGGGCTGTCCTGGTGAATCACCGTGATGGTACCTTCCCCATTGGAATTGAAAATAAGCTGGGAGTCGGGATCGAAGGCGGTGGCATCCACGTGATCGCCGATCGGCAGCGTAGTGATCACTTGTCCTGTGTCCGCGTTCATGACCGCCATAACCTTGCTGCGGCAGCCAATGAACAGCCGCCGATTTGGCCGATCCATGGCCATACTGGAAGGCGAAGCACAGGGCGCGGTCGGCCAGCGCTGCTCGACTTTCAGCGAGCGCGAGTTGATTTTCAGGACCAGGCTCTCGTCCTCAAGATTGTCGTAAACATAACCGGAGCCATCGGCCACGGCAAACTCCGGACCGCCGCCCAGATCAACCGTTCCCGCCACTTTCCCATCCGCCGCCTGAATGGCGGTGGCGCTGTTGCTGCCGCCATTGAATGCGAAGACTCTCGACGTGGCGGGATCGTAAATGATCGCGTCGGGCTTCTTTCCGGTCGGAACTTGCGAAATCGTATTCAGAGTCTTCACATCGAAGATCGTGACCGTTGAAGACTGCCCGTTGCTGACAAATCCCCGCCCCAGTTCGGGAGCAATGGCGATGCCGTGCACGCCGGGAGTGTTCGCAATCTTGCCGACGATCGCGCCGGAATCGACGTCGAGCACTTCGACTTGGGTTCCGTGAGAAACGTACAGGCGGCGAGCGGATTCATCGACGGTGAGGTAGTCCCAGCCGCCCTCACCCGGAACGGGGATCTTCTTGACTACGTGATAGCCCCCGGCTGTCTGAGCTGATGCGGCAAGAAGGCTTAATGACAAAGTAAAGATAAGTATCGGCAAGGTCTTCAACGGGCTCCTTCTGAGAACGCGCGTGATTCAAATTGTACAGACTTCAATTAATGGCTGAAGGCGAGTGCGGCGAACCGCGCGAGCTCGATTTCGCCACAAGCTAGAATTTGACGCGAAGCATGAATTGCAGCTGCCGTGGTAGGCCGGTGCCGGTGTTCGGGGAAGCGGCGTTGTCGTTGTTGTTATTGAAATTGTTGGTCGAAGTGATCTGACCAAGCGTGCCTTTCGGAGAAAGCGACTGGGTGGTTTGTATTGTGCTCCCCGATTGGACCGCCGCAAAATTGTAGTTAAAGGCAAGGTTGTCGGTGCTCGGATCCCCCAACTGGACATGATTGAAAATATTGAAGGCCTGTAGTCCGAACTCCAAGGAAAACCGTTCGCTTAGTCTGGTCTCCTTCATAAGCGCGAAATCGACTTGCCAGGAATCTAGGGCACGGATCAACCCGTTTGGCGCCGTGCCAAAACGGCTTACCAGGCCGCAGGAGAGAGGACAGACGTAAGTTTGGTTCGGGCCAGGGTTGATGATCTGTGTGACCACACCGCCTGGGTCGAGCGGCGGCGGGGCGAACGCAGCGGGATTGATCTGCAGGGTGTGGTTTGGCGCTCCTCCGCCCAGCAGTATCGGCACTCCGGGAACCAGGTCCGGCCGCTGGTTCGTTTGATCGTTGCCATCGGGTAGCTGTGTTGGCGAGATGTTCATCGTGATCGTAAGCGGGTGGCCGGTGTGCCAGAGGCCAATGCTGCTAAGGCTCCAGCCGCCGACGATCTTTTCCACGATTCCGCGTTCGTTTAAGTACCGTTTGCCGGCGCCAAATGGCAGTTCATAGACAGCGTTCGCGACGAAGTTGTGGCGAATGTCGAATATGCTGGGCCCAAAATCACAGCGCAGGCAATTGACATTCTCCGGCCCGTTCGACTCCCCACCGCCAACCGAACCATCGTTGATGGAATGAGACCATGTGTAGCGTGTCTGGAAGGACAATCCAGCGCTGAAACGGCGTTCCAGGCTCACACCCAGCGCGTTGTAAGTGCTCGACCCGATGTCGGACTTGTAATCCACAGAACCGTACGGATCTCCGCCTGGATAGTACTGATCGAGCCCGCGGGTGCAAGAACCATCAGCAGCTGGCTTGCTGGTGCAGAAGTTAACCCCTCCACGAGAAAACAATCGCACGCCGCGTGACCCGAGATACTGTGCCGACACCAGAAAATTGGCCGGCAGTTGGTGATCAATAGTTAGTCCCCAGGTTTCTGCATAGAGGTCGCGCCGTCCATGGCGTTGCAGAGCGCGAGGCTGCTGTGTAATTCCAATGCTCAAACCACTCAAGTCTGGGACGGTTTGCTGGTAAGCCGGCAAGAGAGGAGTGCTCTGCCCACTCGCGAGATGAGCGAAGGCGGTGAACCGGTCGCTTTCCAAACCCGCGTTCAAATCATCGTTCTGGGCCGCACCATGATAGATCCCAAAGCCTGACCGGATGACGGTTTTTCCGTGAAAGAGGCTCGGCGCCCAGGCGATACTAACGCGGGGATCAAAGTTTCGGTAGTCGGGATTATACAGAGCAGGATTCTTTGGGCACGCTGGCGTGTTGATCGGCGTCGGGTAAGGTCCGTTTTTTGAACCCGATCCGAGACAGACGCCGTGAAACTGATTGAAATCGAAAACCGTGGTGCGATTGTCGGCTTCATTCTCGACCCCGTAATATTCCCAGCGGAGTCCCAAATTGAGAGTGAGGTTGGGAGTAACCTTCCACTCATCCTGGAAATAGGGCATGTAGAACGTACGCCGCAACTTGTGGCAGCACCATGGGGCAGTAAAGGAAATTCCGAAAAGCTGGGCGTTTGCAAAGGCCGTCTCATCGTTGCCAGAATTGTCGGCGAAAGAAAGGATGTTGTCGGCGGTCTTGCCCTGATTCAGCCGAACCCGGCGAATCTCCATGCCGGTCTTGAAGGCATGTCGGCCATGGGTCCAAATCAGATTGTCTATCACTCCGTAGGTTGTTCCAACCTCGATGTCGGCGTTGTCGTTGTTGAGAGTGACAAAGGTGTTCGTGCTCACCGAATAGGGAAGCGCGCTCGCCTGAGGATTGTGAAATGGCGACCGATTGACATAGACCTTGGTTTCGTTGAAGAGTTTCGTCGTGAATGTGTGCTGCAACGCCAAGAGGTAGTTTGCCGGATGGTTGATGGTTTGGAGCTTGTCGGGCGGAAGACTGGCGCCATTCGGGGCGTTCACCAGGCTGATGTCCCGCTGAGCGCGACCGTAAAGCTGCGTTTTGTCGCTGATTTTGTGGTCAATTCGCAGCAGCCAAGTGTCTTCATGGACAGTCGCAGGCGTGGCGGCTGTGACCAAATCAGCGTTGGGGTTGTAACTCGAGCTCGTCGGATCTTGTCCCAACCACTGGAAAACAGCGTCCGGATAGGTAAAGCGCGGGGCGCAGCCATTGAGGGTGCCGACGGATGTGCGCCACGGGTACGCTTGCAGGATGGAGCACATCTTCTGCCCAGACGTGTTGAGTACGTACTGCTGGAATGAAGTGGAAAGCGTAGAGCCGCCTTGAGTGCCGCAACAGAAGCCGGAGGGCACGTTGAATTGCTGGGTCGTCGACTGCAACTGCCGCAGCCCTTCGTAGCTGAGAAAGAAAAACGTCTTATTCTTTTTGAGCGGCCCGCCGATCGTCACTCCATACTGTCCCATGCGGAATGGCGGCACTGCCGGATTTCCGTTCAGGTCGAAGTCATTGAAGTTACGCGCGTCGAACACGGAATTCCGTATGTAGCCGAACGCCGTGCCATGAAAGTCGTTCGTGCCCGATTTAGTGACGATATCGATCTGGCCGCCCGCCTGTGTGCCGTATTCTGCATCGTACAGCGCGCTGTTGACGCGATATTCCTCGACCGCGTCCTGCGAAATTTGCAGACGCGTCTGCGATTTCTGAGCCTGCTCTTGAATACCGCCTGCGTCGACGCCGTCAATCTGGAAGTTGTTGTCGTCACGCGCCCGGCCGGCGAAACGAATCGTTCGCTGATCGCCTCCTCCGTCATCCTGCGCAAAAGGCGCGAGCAGCGTGAAGCTGGCCCAGTCGCGCCCGTTGTTAGGGAGATTCGCGATCTGGTCCTCCCTAATGACGGTCGACGCCTCAGCGGACGCGCGGTTCTCGGGTTCGTCGGACGCTTTCACTTCCACCTTCTCAGCCACCGCGCCAACTGCAAGTTTAATATCCAAAGTGCGCGTCTGGCCGACTTGCACTACGACTTGTCCGATGACATGGGTTTTGAAGCCGGTGCCGGTAACCGTCACGGTATACCGCCCAACCGCCAAGCCGGGGAAGCGGTAATAGCCGTTTGAATTGGTTTGCTGTTCCTGGCTGATGCCAGTATCTGCCGCCAGAACTTGCACCCTGGCACCCCGGATCACGGCTCCGGATGCGTCGTTCACCGTCCCTTCGAGTTCCGCGCGATCGATTTGCGCGGACGCTCCCACCGACGCAATGGTTAGAAAGACCAGGGCTAGAAGTGTGGTTTGTGCCAAAGCGAAGAGTGAGGTTGCGAGAGATGAGCAACTTCGCTGCATAATCCTCCTGAACCGCGGAAAGACAGTTTTTCCGCCAGGTGCCTTTGGTTTTTGTCTTGTTGGTGACTAGCGATTCTAGGAAGGCGTGGTGAATGCGATGTTAAACAGTTGTGAACGCAATGTTAAAGATAAAGTTTCGCTCGTCCAGTCTAGAACTCGGCGACCGGTGGATATGAAGAGTTTGTAACGTGGGCGAGGTGCAAAGTGCCATTCATCATTCCAGTGGGTGACCCTGCGAACGGAAACAATTTCGACCAGTGCCCCGATGCAGACGTCGTTATGAGTTACTCCGCCACCGACAAAGCGGGCAATCCGCTGGGATGGTCTCCGGTGCCGCCGGTCAACACCGAAGCTCATGACCAGATCATGCCGTCACTGCAAGTCGATCACCGGACGAACATCGTTCACATCGCGTACTACTCCTCGCAATGGGATCCGCAAGGGGAACTCGTCTGGCTGGTTGAGAATCAAATCCAATCGAACAGCTATGCAGCGGGCCCCATTCGTCGGCTGACCACCGCTCCACTCGATCAGAGTGTGGATTTTGCCAATGGAAACGGGGATTTTGTGGACTTGGGTGTCGGTGTCTGCGTGAGGAGCGACAGAAATGCTCAAGGGTACCCGAACCCTTCCGCCACGAGTCACTCTCGTCCGATTCATTTGGAAGTCAGAAACTCGGCAGCCGTAAAGCGAAACCCGCAATCCTCTTTTGCTTTTGCTGGTGAGCAAAAGTATTACACGCTCCGGTTGGGCGACACTGGGGCGTTGGAATCAGTCTCCAGTTCACATGTCGACACCGTGACCGCGAATTGACTGGGTGATCGTGAAAGTTGGAAAGCGACTCAGCCCGCCCCTTTACTAACTGCCAATGAATCCATTGATTTGTCGTCTTTTAGCGATGTTGGATTGAGTGGAAAGGGATTTGCAGTGACTCGTTCACGGGGTGGGAGAAAGATGGAGTCACAAGCATTCACCTTCGCAGCTTCACGGTTCGTGCCAATTGCCATAGGTTTCTTCGGCCTTGGCACCGGTTATTTCATTTGGGGCGGACAGGCCCTCTTTGGTTTTCCCAAGACGAGCCCGGAAGTGAATAGAACTATGGGCATGTGGGGATTCTGGATGCCTGGCTTCATGCAGTTCATCACAGGTGTCTACCTGCTGATTGGACTAACTTGGTTCAACGTCTTTGGAGATGTTGCTCCTTTATATATGGCCGGTCTCGCCTTCACGGCCTACGGCATCCATTGGTTTGCCATGGCTCATCGTCGCTACATCGAGGCGAGCGCAGGGCCGGACGGCTGGATGGCGATCGCATTCTTGTTCCTCAGCATTCTAGGGGTGGATGTTTTTCGGCGTGCGGGTGACATTCCAGTGATGATTATCTTCGTCTGTTTGGCCCTGATCTACGCCGTAGAGATTCCTACACGCTTGTTCTCGTGGAGTCCTGGTGCCCGCCTCGTAGGTCTCTTGCAGTTTGTAACTGGAATCTGGCTTATGTACTGCACGTACGCCATCACTGTGGATTTGGCACTCGGCGCCAAAGTCTGGGTTTAGGTTAAAGAGAGGTTCGCATATCGCGGAATTTCGCACCGTCGCGATCGACAAGGTCGTTCAAACCAGAAAAGCTTCTCGCCGACTCAATCGATCACCAGGAAGTGGAGAACTGTTATGTCTATACAAGTCAGCACTGCCGTTAGCACGTATTCCGCGCCGGAGTCCGTGGTGAGGCGTATTTACGAGCAGGCGGCAAAACTCGACCGCGTTGGCATGGGCCTGCTGCGCTTGGGACTCATCGTTGTGCTGTGCTGGATCGGCGGGCTGAAATTCGCCGACTATGAGGCAGAGGGCATTGTGCCGCTGGTGGCTAACAGTCCTCTGATGAGCTTTTTCTATCATTATCCTGCTCCGGACTATCGCCAGTACATGAACAAGGAAGGTGAAGTAAGCCCTGCTCATCAGCAGTGGCATGAATCGAATGGCACGTACTCATTCTCCCATGGGTTGGGGGTCGTGATCGTTCTGATTGGGGTGCTGATCGCGACATATCCCATCCTGCCGCAAGTTTCCGCCGTAGGTAGCTTCCTTCTTATCCTGATGTCCCTTACAACGCTCTCATTCTTGGTGACCACTCCTGAGGCATGGGTTCCTGCATTGGGAGCTTCCACACACGGGTTCCCATATCTCTCGGGAGCTGGCCGGCTGATCATCAAGGACGCCATCATGTTGGGTGCCGCGGTGGTCACTCTCGCAGACTCGGCTAGGACTTGGTTGGCCAGTAGTCGACGATTAAGTCGAAATGCATTTACAGAAGGCGATCCATCATGGCCACACCAGAAAGAGATCACAGTTTGACACTGACGCGGCGCCGCTTTGTCCAAGGAGTTGCCGCAGTGGGCATCGCCGCCGCAGTTGAAGGAAAGTTCGACCAGGCCGATGCCGAGGTTATTGACCACTCACCCTCTGTTCTGACGGGCAATCACTTCGATTTAACAATTGAGCCTCATCACGTTGATTTCACGGGGCGGCGGGCAAAGGCGATCAAAATCAATGGATCGTTACCGGGGCCGACGCTCAAGTGGCGTGAGGGAGAGACAGTGACAGTCGCAGTGACAAATCACCTCCCGGCTATGACATCAATTCACTGGCACGGTGTTCGTGTTCCTGCGGCGATGGACGGCGTGCCGGGGTTGAGTTTTGCAGGAATTGCACCGGGCCAACGATTTGTCTATCGATACTGGCCGCAATGATCTGAGCGAATGGCGACCTTCATGCCTTGTTGAAAGCTGAAACTTCGTAACAACCAAGCCTAAATCTGCCTATTTCTGCACTCTCAGAAAGCAAAAGACCGTTTGTGTCCGCCGGTTGACAGAACATGTCGAGCCTTCGACAGATCTAGGCGATCTTGGGCTACGGGCCTTCAGTGAGCCGCGCATGTCTTGTGCTTAGGACTAGCCGATTTACGACCTCTGAGTGTTGGAAGAGTGGCGTGCAGAGTGCAAGATCGACGTAGGTGAAATGAATCGGACCAATCTACTTATTCGAACTTGCGAAGCGAAATTCCAAGCGTAACAATATTTCAGAGGTTCGGGAGAATCAAGATGATTAAAGAAATACTGACACGCTGGCCGGTGGTTCGACAGATTTTGACCCACAGCGATGGTACTGGTGCGGAAGCCATGAGCGATCGGACTCGCAATCTTGCTCCCAAGCATCGCGATGCTCAGGTTGCGCGCTCGGTGTGTCCCTACTGCGCCGTAGGTTGCGGCCAGCTTGTGTATCACAAGGATGGAAAGCTTGTCTCAATCGAAGGAGACCCAGATTCGTTTATTTCCCGCGGGCGGCTTTGCCCAAAGGGCTCCGATAGCTTCGAACTGCTGACGCACGCGAACCGAGAGACGCGCATAAAGTATCGCAGGCCGTACTCCACCCGGTGGGAAGAGCTGGAACTGGAGACGGCCATGGACATGATCGCCGATCGCGTCTGGGACACGCGGGAGCGCACGTTCGTCGAGGAGCGGGACGGAGAGGTCGTAATGCATACGACTGCCATGGCCCACCTTGGTGGCGCTACTCTCGATAATGAAGAAAACTACCTGATCAAAAAGCTCTTCGCAGCCGGCCTGGGCATGGTCTGCATCAGCAACCAGGCCCGTATATGACACAGCTCAACGGTGCCCGGTCTGGGCACCTCCTTCGGTCGAGGCGGAGCGACACTTGGGCCGAGCGATCTCGTGAATTCTGATGCCATTTTGATTATGGGCTCGAATATGGCTGAGAATCACCCTGTCGGTTTCCAGTGGGTGATCGAAGCGCGAGAGCGCGGCGCGAAGGTCATTCACGTCGATCCGCGTTTCAGCCGCACCTCCGCTATGGCGGACATCTGGGCTCCCTTACGCGCCGGATCGGACATCCTGTTTCTCGGGGGGCTCATTCATTACATTCTCGAAAACGAAAAAGATTTTCGCGAGTACGTGATCCACTACACCAACGCTTCGATCATTCTTCCAGAGGAGTTCAAGGATACTGAAGATTTGGGAGGCGTTTTCTCCGGCTGGGACGCTAAGAATCGCCGTTACGACGAAAGCACTTGGCTTTACGGGGCTTGCGTCCAGGGCGGCCGAGTGGCGCCCCCGAGCGACGGACCTCATTCCGGTCACTGGAAGGAGGGCAC
>Ga0210400_10003660_pt1 | contig 13547 bp, 17 predicted proteins | sample IncBWH26MmetaG_FD_155456 | JGI IMG/M metagenome (GOLD analysis project Ga0210400, IMG submission 155456) | Forest soil microbial communities from Barre Woods Harvard Forest LTER site, Petersham, Massachusetts, United States - Inc-BW-H-26-M | ecosystem: Environmental > Terrestrial > Soil >...
CTTCACCGTGATCACCGATGCGGGAGACAAAAAAGGCAAGGAAGTCGCGGTGCGCTTCGAGCAGATGCGGGCTGTGTTTGCCACGCTTCTGATGAAAGATCGTCTCAACGAACCGGTGCCGCTCACGATTCTCGCCCTTAAGAACGACAAGATCTATTACCAGAGCGCGCCACTCCATCAGGGCCAACCAATCGATGTCCCCGGATTTTTCCTTCCCGGCGAAGATCAGAATTCCATCGTTCTGAATTTATTCGAGGAAGAATCCTGGCGTGCCGTCGCGCACGATTTCGCTCACCTGCTGCTGAACTATAACTATCCTCCGGTGCAGGGATGGTTCGACGAAGGGCTGGTGGAGTATTTCAGTTCGATCCGCCTCGACGATAAGAAATACGAAATCGGCGGCGACCCGGAGTTGAATTCCGCCTATAAAGAAGACCTTCTGCAGAACCAGCAGGAAGTGCGTCCGCCCAAGTCGCTGACGGAACTGCTCAGCGGCCAGGTCTGGCTCACCTTGCCCGATCTGCTGACGATGAAGCATGAAACTTCCGGTTACACGGAGGGCACGCACCATACGCTGTTCTACGCCCAGTCGTGGATGATGTTGCATTACCTCGAGCACGAGAAAAAGCTGCCGGAGACCGGAAACTATTTTGATTTGGTCGAGAACAAGCATGTGCCGGTGGAAGAGGCAATCCAGCAAGCCTACGGCATAACCGCAGCGCAGTTCGACAAGGCTGTGAAGGATTACTTTCATTCGCTCACGCCGCTGTTTGCCGCGTTGGATGCGGCGCGGCAACCTGGAACGCAATTCAGTGCGCCCCAGGTCTACCAGTTTCCCGAACTGGTGGGAGCGAACGACAAGGTAATCACTGCAAAAAGTTTGCCCGAACTGGATGCACGAGCGTTGATCGCCTCGGTGAAAACGAGGATTCCGGAGCGGCGCGAAGCCGGGATCCAGGAGTTGCAGGCGCTGGCTGCTTTGCCAAATCCAGCCGCCGAAAAAGCAGCGAAGGCTCAGGAGAAGGATAAAGAACAAAATAGAAATGACCCAGACACATTGGTTATCGCGGCGGCGGGGAATGAGATTGCGCATCGTGCGCTGGCCTGGGACCACCTGCAGCGGGGCGAGTTCGATGCCGCGGCTGAAGAGCTGGGAGATGCAGCCAGCTTGAATCAGCGTGATATGTGGATTCGCTACTACTTGTGTCTGCTGAAATACCGCATGGCGCAGGCGAAGAAAACTGACATCCAGGGACTGCCGAATATGATGCAGGATTTGCGCGCGGTGCTGGAGTGGTATCCGGAATTTGCCGATGCCTATGACCTGATGGCGACGGCGCGCCGGGAAGGCGGAGGAACGGCGGGGGCGTTGCAAGCCGAGCGCGCGGCGATGCAACTGAGTCCGCGCAATCAGCAGTACGTTTATCATCTGGCGGAAATCTATATCTCCGACAAAAAGTGGGAAGCGGCGCGGGCGCTGCTGGAGCGGTTGAAGAGCAGCAGCAATCCGCAGGTCGCGGCGGCGGCTCGCGAGCGCATCGGGCAGCTTGCGACCGAGCAGAAATATAACGTCGCATCGGGCAATGCCAACTCAAGCAAGAACCTCAGCAAGCAGAGTTCTCCGTTCGACGTGCTTGAGGAAGATGCGGCCAAACGCGCCGCCGCGGCGGAGGCGAAGCAGTCCACAGGCACGGCGGATACTCGGCCCGCAAAATTTTTTCAGGGACGGCTGGTGGGAGTGGATTGCTCGCAGTCCCCGGCGGCGGTACTGACGGTGACTGCTGGCGGAGTGGTGCTGAAGCTGCGCACTCCTGACTACAAATCGCTGCTGCTCATCGGGGCTGACTCGTTCTCATGCTCGTGGAATGACCGCTCGGTGTCGGTGAACTACAAGCCGGGCGGACTTTCGGATGGGGATTTGGTGTCGGTCGAGGTGCGGTGAGAGCCGATACGTGACCAAGGGATTGAAGCCCGTGATACCCACTCGTCGAAAACCGCGACGAGTGGGGCATCCACTGTCTTGGCGATCCAGGGAGAACTCCGCTGTGTGTAGCCGACGGCCCTCCTCACTTCACTACCCGGTTTTCTCGGACGAACTCCTCTAGGTCCCTTGGCTCTACATACGACTCGCTGGTTCCACACTTGACAGGCTTCACGTCTCCGACAAAGGCGCTCTCACATAGGCCGGGCACCTGAATCAGGATCGGCATGCTCTTGTCCATGTAAAAGAAGCCCTCTGCCCCTGGAGCGCCAGTAGTCTCGGCGAAAAAGTAATACACAAGACCAGGCACCAGAGCGGTCGCAGCCCCATTTTTGGGCACCGTCTGTACAAAACCACTCGGCACCCTGCCATATAGAAGGTCCATGCGAGCAACCAACTCACCTCGGGAACTGCCACTCACCCGAACGCTCCATACCTCTGACGTCGTATCATTGGGAGTCGCGATCTTACGGCCTGGTTGAGGGGCATAGATGGTGAACGACGCGAGATGGCCGGTTCCGTCAAGCGAGAATGTGGGGCCGCTTCCCAGTTTGGCCGAAGTTGCGATCTCGCAGCCAGCAAATGTGAGCAGGCAGAACTCGCCTAGCAACAGCGACACTGCAACTTTCAATCTCACCCGGTTCACCAACTCTCTCGACCCGTCAGTGGTTCATGCATGTCGAACCGTCCGAGAAGAACACCTACTGGAAAAATACTGGCCACCCATTGGCGTTTGAAGGTATCCCAGCTTGATTCGCAAGGCCTGGGAGCAATTCATATTCGAAGTGTCCCCACGGATCAAACATGGGGTTGTAATCGTCATTGTGGGCCTCGTCGAGAGTGCAGGTCTTGTCACACGGCGAGGTGGGGTATTTCATGCGGATGTGCATCCCATCTTTTTTCCGGAATTCCCAGCCGCCACGATGAAAGATCGGATCAAAGAAAAGAAATGGGTTCCAGCTAGACCAGTTGTCGTTTGAGTAGAAACCGTTCTGCTCAAGGACCTTCCTGACCTGAACACAGGGTATCGGAATGAATATGCCCGCATTACCCAAGGGCGTTGAACGTGGGAACAGAGCGTTAAGTGAGGCCATATCCTGGAGGTTGACGGCACCCAGCCCATACGGGTCAACAAATCTTGTCGGCGAATTTCCGACATAGCGATAGAAGTTAATTCCGCCACCGAAGCGTGCCAGATCTTCGCCCATGAATCTCCCTACGTTCTGGTCGTAGTATCTAGCCCTGTAGTAGTACGCGCCGGTTTCAGAATCAAATTCCCTCCCGGTGTATTGAAATTGATTGGCGGTCGTTCCCGTGGAAGCGGTCAGCTTCCCGTACGCGTCATAAGTGTAAGTGTTGGCAAGCGCTCCGGCCGAGTTGCTCAAAGAACTGACTGAACCGAGACCATCGTGCTCGTAGTAGCTGGTTGTTCCAGAAATTAGCTCAGACAGTGATTCGTCGATATTCAGCGAGTCAGTGTAACGGGCCAGCACGGTTCCGCTCAGATTTACGGTTTGTAAAATATTTGGCCCGTCGTATAGATAATCCGTCGTAGTCGTCGTGCCGTTTTGCGTAAAGGCCTTCTGCACCCGCCTACCGAAGGGGTCATACAGGAAGTTAACGGTCCCGCCGGTTCCCGGCAGCACGACTTGCGTCAGGCGGTTCTCGAAGTCCCAGAAATACTGCGCGCCGCTCGGGTCGGCCTTGCGGCTGCCATTGTTGTCGTAGCCGTAGCTGCCGCTCGGGGTCGAGGTCAACTCGTTCGACGAATTGTAGACATAAGGACTCACGCCTAGAGAACTCAGCCTATTGCCAACCAGGTCGTAGGTATAGCTCTCTTTAGTCGTAGTCCCCTGCTTGGCCGTTTGGAGCTGGTAAATATTGTCATAGCCATAGGTCAGGGTGACGTTGGTACGCTTGTCCGTCCGCGTATGGCGGTTCCCAACACCATCATAAGTATACGTAGGGGGCTGGCCCATCTTTGCCGGACACCATCATAACTGAGGGCTGCCCCAGCTTTGCTGCTTTTGCAAAGCTGGGCATCACGGACCTCACCCATGTTCATTCATCACATATGACCTGCAAGGCCCCATGCTACACCTCGCTTGTGCCCAACCAACTTCGTCGTTACTACGGCGCAGGTCATCTGCACTTTATCACCACCAGTTGCTTCCGGCGGATGCCACTGCTGGCCCGGCCGCAATGCCGCGATCTTTTCCTGGAGGTTCTGGAGAGAGTGCGGCGGCGCATCGCAATCCGGTGAAACGGGGATTAGTACTGCAGCCGCAGCAATGGCCCTGGAGCAGCTATCGCCACTACGCCGACCGAGAACGAGGAGCCGTGCTGGTGAATGAAGAGCGCAAGGCAGAACTCAAAGTGTGCAAGGTTGCGTAACCAAAGGCGTTGAGGTCCGTGGTGCCCAGCTTTGCAAAAGCAGCAAAGCTGGGGCAGCCCGCCGACAGAGAACGAGGAGTCGTGCTGGTAAATGAAGAGCGCAAAGGAGAACTCAAAGTTTGGCTTCCGACCCACATCGTGACTCCGACATTCGTTTCTCCAATTCAGGTTGCAGCCTTCCGCTTTGCTCCTTTAGTGGTTTCGTTGTTACTGCTTTTTCGTCGCCCGATTCAAGAGTTTCCGCGGCGAGCGCCTCTTCGACTTCACGGTCCAATGCCAGTGCACGTTTGTAGTATGTGCATCTATCCGACGAAAGATCGCCAGCAGATTCAAAATCACGCGCAGCTAGAAATCGCTCAAACAGGTCTGCGTTATCTTTTCGAGGACGGCCGCTTTTGACTGATCTTTCAAGGAGGAGAACCGCACGCGCGACAAGCGGCTCGCGATTATTCTGATCTCGCTTAGCTTCGGCTAAGGTTAGGACTGCCGTTTGTTCTAGGACGGCCGTGTCCCCTGGGTTCTCGCGTAGGTAAGTCTCGCCGATGGCAATGCCGCCCACATAATCTTCCTTGGCTGCGGCAGTCGCCATCTTCGAAACGACACTGACCGAGCTCTTGACATTGTCCTGCTTATTCTGACATCCGCCAGAAAGCGAGAGCGTCAGGCAATAAAAAACAATTTCAATGCGACGCGTCTTCATTGTCGTCCCTTAGTTCGGAGGCCTAAGTTTGCATAAGGCTTCATAAAAGAGGTCTCCGTCGTCCAGTGGGTAAATAGTGTAGGAAGTCCCAGTCCAATCAGGATCCGTCTGCTGTCCCTCGGATCGCCTGTGCCATTCGAACGTGTAGGAGTTGTATTCTAGTGCAAGACCGCATGGAAGCTTTTCGACGCAACGATACTCAAAAGCAAACAGTGCGCTTCCCCAAAGGGCCTTTGTTACTGTCCTCTCCCATTTGCAGCGAACTACGGCTATGCCTTTATCGTCGATTTCTGAAGAGTCCTTGTACACCCAGGGCGTCTGAGAAGAAATGGTTGCGGTCGGTATCCAGGGCGTCAGTTGATGTTGCCCAACCAGTGTACATCCTGCTTGTAAACCATAAGCGTCTTTAAGTGCGACGGGATTACCTTTTACGTATTCATAGAAGTTGGGACCCGCTTTGAATCGGATCGGGTCTTCCCCGATGAACCTACCTACATTCTCGTCGTAGTACCGCGCCCGGTAATAGTAAATTCCGGTCTCCGCATCAAATTCCCGCCCCGTATACTGGAACGGATTGGCCGTCGTTCCCGTGGAAGCGGTCAGCTTTCCGTACGAGTCGTAAGTGTAGGTATTGGCAAGCGCTCCCGCCGAGTTGCTCAAGCTGCTAACCGAACCGAGTCCATCGTGCTCGTAGTAGCTGGTTGTTCCAGAAATTAGCTCAGACAGTGATTCGTCGATATTCAGCGAGTCAGTAAAGAGTGGCCCAGTTCTTGATCTCGCTGTGGCCTTCGATCTTTGGCTTTTACACAATCCCGATGTGACATCCGACCTTGCCCCAACAATTCAAATCAGCGATGATGGTCGAGGCCATGACAATCCGATACACAACATGCGTCACAGCCCTAAGTCCTTTGTCCAACGGATTTTAGTATCTAAGTTCTTTAGACCTTCAGATTTGCAGGGAATTTCGTGCTAACGGCAATAACCTAGTTGACGCACATGTGCAAATTGCTGCACAATTGGCGAGTGACAGGGCAGCGGGAGTGTCTGTTAAGTCCTCCCAGTCTGTCCTCCTGTCTTCTTCCACTCCTTCACGGCGTCAATTAACTCGAAGACTTCTTTCCTCTGTGCTTCGCTTGGGTCGGTGCTCAACTGAATCTCCTCCAATTTCAGAAGAGCTTTTAGTCCTAATCGAACGTCATCAGGACTCAAGCGCCTTGCTTCGAGAACTTTCAATACATTCACAGAAGACCGAAGGTTCGCCAGTTGCTGATTAAGGATCAGTAACTGTTCGGCGAAGTCGGCAGCTTTAACAAATTCATCGCTCATAAGGTTGGCTCCGAGTGCGTCAAGTATCTTGCTTTCGATTGGCTTTGGTTGCCGTGACAGGGCTAATGCATCTCATTGTTGGTGTCGCAGTGAGCGAGGACGCCGTTTTTCTGTCGCGCCAGACAGATGTCGCTCCAGTAACGAGCGCCATAGCTATCGAAGTATTGCATCCTAATGCCAGCGTAACAGGCGTTGTTGGTGTCCAAGATGTAGCTTACTTGATCCTGCGTAAGAACATCGTCGCCGTATATAGAGGAATACAAGAATGCTTTTGCTGGATCGGCAGGAATAGCTGGAGGAATTGGGAAACTCCTATTTGGCCCCTGAACCAGACTTGGGGGAAAAGGTTTACTCCCGTCTCCCATCAAGGAGAACCACTTTTCTACCGTCTGCTGAGCATCGGGTCCGCAATAGATTTTCCCTGTTCCAGCGAAGTTAATTGCTGGAGTTTTTCCATAGTCCACCCAATTAAAATTGATGAACATTTGGTCGCCTTTGACGATATGGACGTTTTCTGGCGGGATATTTTCGAGGTACCAAACATACGGTCTTTGCTCAACCCGAAACTGCTTACTGTTGTTGTCAATACTTTCGCGCGTAAGGGTTCCTTGCCAATAGGTGATTCCGGCATAGATGATGACAGCAAGGAGCGTAAGCCCTTCGAGCCACATTTTTTTGTTTTCACGTCCCCGGTCTTCCTTGCGTTCGGCCTTATGTGCGGTATCGTCTTCTTTGCGCTCGGTGCTGTGTCGCTGCTCTACTTCTGGAGGACGATGAATTTGGATGGCACCGCTTACAAGAACCTTGTGTTCGGGTTTTCCCTTACGGCCTCCGCTGGGATTATTTGGTTTGGTCAATGGATTATTTTCTCGGTGTTTGGACTTGTACCGTGACGTACACTTTTATTTATGAAACAACGTGAATATACAGAAGGCCCGGAAGCACTAGGAAACTTTAAGCGGCTGGCGACCGCGATTCTACAGGCTCCCGCGAAAAAGAAAAAGAGGCAGACTAAGAAGTCCTCCTCTCAAAAGAAGCTGCCGAAATCCGACAGGGACTAGAACGGGATTGGCGTCTCCCCCGCCCCTGTCGGCGCGTGATGTGGCGATGCGCTCTTGCCCGTCAGATCGCTGTAGGTCAGACGACGGTTATAGACTTCGGACATCACGGCAGCGAATCGGTCAGCATCGTTTAGCTTGCGGTCGCCGTCCTTGCGGTGGTTGTATCGGAAAACTTGTTCGTCAACGTAGCGCGAAAGATGGAAAGGTTCCACAGCAACGTACGTGCCTCGCAGAGATCGCTTAAGCAGCGACCAGAAGTTTTCCATGCCGTTGACATGTACTTGACCGCGCACATAAGCCTCAGTCTTGTTAACCACATCATGAATGAAGCGGCGCTGCATCCCATTGTCGTAGGCGACTGCATTGTCGGTATAGACGGTACTTCCAAACTTCACGTTCTTGAGAATCTGATTCTGCAAAGTCTCCCGCGTCACATTCGGCACAACCTGAGCGCGGACCTTGCGGAGATTCCGGTCAAGGATGCCCTGTACAATCGTTTTGCCAGTGCTCGAACCGACATAGCCTTCTTCAATAGCGAATTTTACGCGGCGCGAACGGTGCATGTTTTTAACCTTCCCGCCAACAAAGGTTTCATCCGCTTCGAGGGTGCTCCCCTCACCGCCGATCTTCGTCGTATCGAAAGCGTGCTTTTTCATGACTTCGCGGATTCGCTGAAGCATGAACCATGCCGTCGTTTGCGTCACTCCCAGAGCGCGGCCAAGTTCGTGAGAGCTGATTCCGTTCTTCGCATTCGCCAGAAGCCAAAACGCCGTCATCCACTTATCAAGAGTGATCGGCGAATCTTCCATGATCGTTTTGACTTTGATTGTGAACTGGCGCTTACAGGCGTAGCAGAACCACAGGCGGCGAGTCTTGATAAACGAGTTCTTGGCTACTGCGCAGCGTGGGCAAACTACCTTGCCATCTGGCCAGCGCATTTTCTTCGCATACTCAAAGCAGCGGTCCGGATCGGCAAAGTAGACGATGGCTTCTTGCAGCGTTTTCGGTTCGGGAAGTGGCTTCGTGGCGTCCATGTAGAAAACGATACCAGAAGCGCACATGTGTGTCAACTAGTTTATTACCGTGCTAACACCGTGATTCCAAAGAGACTGAGGGGGGAGGGGGGGTATACCGCGAATCGAAAAAAAAGCGCCGTATAGTCGAGGCCGCCAGGAGGTTGCATGAAATTTATGTCAGGCAGAAATCCACACGACGAGAAAACCCTCCCGATGGCGGGAGGGTTTGGTATCGCAGAAGCAGCGTATTATGCGCGGACGACGTTGCCCGCCTGAAAGCCTTTGGGGCCTTTGAGCAGATCGAACTCCACGGTCTCACCCTCGTTGAGCGAGCGGTAGCCGTTCTCCTGAATGGCGGAGAAATGTATGAAGACGTCCTCTCCCGTGGAGCGCTGGGCTGCCGATTTCATGGCGGTGCGCGCCGCCAAGAATGCGAGCGTATGGCGCCCGGCCAACCAAACCCTTCGCATAGGGTTCAGGGCAAGAATCCCTCGCTAAGCCAGTCGGCAGCGCTAGCGGGAAAGGAAACGAAGTCGGCTACCCCAGTCGCCGTGGGTTTCGGCGAGTGGGCATCTCGGGCAGGCAAAATGCGATCGCACGGGCCAGCCCCGCCCGCATGGTAGCCTCGGTTACGCTGCACCCATCAGCCGCGCTCCGGTTCGCGATGGTATAACGTCTTGAGAAATCACAGCCACCCACAGGAACTCCGAAAGCGGAATTAACGGATTCATCGTCAGGAGGGATCTGTCAGTTCGGTAGCGTTGGTGTAGATTGCATATTTTTCGGTTTTCCGGACTGTGTTTAGACTCCCGAACACGTTGCACTGAGGGTTTGCGTAGACAACCCAACACGCCTGAGACAGCGCGGTGATCTTTGCCGCGATGGTTCGCATGACCGACTCCGAGGCTGGGTTGTAGAAGAACAGAGCCAGCGGGCCCTCGGGAAAATGAAACGTAGTCATGTCCTGGCAAATGGCTTCGATGCGCCCGCATTTCCGAGTGTCGCTGCGGTAACTTTGGATATTTCGGCAGGCGGCTTGGTGAAGCTCGGGCGCGTATTCGATGCCGACGATTCGAGCAAAGGGAAAATCGGAGGCCACAAATAGTACGCGGCCCTTGCCCGAGCCAAAATCGATGAAGGTAAATTCTGAGGCGTTAATCGGCAGCGCCGCGATGGCCTCTTGTATCAGTTCCACGGGCGTGGGGTCGTAGTTAGTGCCCTCCATCCAGTTCCGGCTCGTGACGCGCAAATCGCTTGCATGTACGCGTTGCGAAGTCTCGATGTTGTGTTCCAGGTCAAACGGGTCTGGCTTGCGAGTTGAACTGAGGCGCTTGGCATCTCTGTATTCGCGCGGCAAGCGAAATGTCGCACCTCCCAACAGGATCAGTGTCCCCAACACCCCATGAGATTGAACCGATCTCTTAAGCCTAGGAAGAATTGTTCTGTAGAGGGCTGGCATAGACAGAGAGTCCAACAGCTGCGCTAGACCACTGCGTCAGTCGGGCGAGCGGTTCTCAGGCACCATTATGCCCTGCGCCTTCACTGATGGGAAGGGCGGTTCATTCAAAACCGCCAACTTCACTCCGGCCCGGCCTGCTCCCTCGGATTTCTCATCCCATTCTCCAGGCACCCCATTCGAGTAAAGTCGCAAAAAGAATCCGCAAACAGGACAACCGCTATAAACTTGTGAGGGAGAGGTCGGCCCGTTCCGCCCCATTCCAACCGGATGCAGCTCGAATTCATTCCATCCAGCGCGATCACTTCGCACGCCTCAAAAGAGATTGAGGCTTTTCTCGATTCCCGGGCTAACAGCGATATCGATATATTTCAATATCCGCAATGGTCGCGCGAAGGCCTGTGCGCGATTCATCGCTCCGGCGGCCAAATCCGCTGGTTTACTCTGATCTCGACCGTCTATCCGCTCGGCATCCACAGATGGATCCGCACAGCTCAACTGGGTCGGGGACCGTTTTGTGATGAGCTTGCGATGTGGCAGGAGGGCTGTATGCAACTTGCGGGCAAGCTCAGAAGAGAAGGATACGCATATCTGCACATATACCCGGCTTGGACCCGAGAACCGCAGTTCGATGCAGGACATGATTCAGCCTGGATAAAAAGCGATAGCGGTCGTTACACGATGCGATTGAAGTTGGACCGTTCTGACGAGGAGTTGTTTCAGGCTTTCCGCAAAACCACACGCTATGACATCCGGCGCGCGTTGCGCGAGGGAGTGGAAGTAGACATCCCGAAGTGCAGTGATGATTTGCACGAGTATGTTCGCATCTACGAGAAACTCCAACAAGAAAGGCGCTTCGGGATGAAGGCAACGAACGTCATTCAGCGGATTCAGTGGCTTATGGACAGCGGTCGGGGCACTTTGTTGTTGGCCCGCCATCGAGGCCGCCTGATGGGAGGAGCGGTCTTGGCCAGAACCGGACGCCTGTGCACGTATGTTTGGGGAGCGACCACCAAGACAGAAAAATTCAGCGCCGGACAGCTCTTACAGTGGAAGGCGTTCCAATGGGCCAAATCAGCGGGGTGCACGGAATACGATTTTGGCAACTACTGGCCCGGAGCTACCACGGGTCCCTATTGGTTTAAGGCGGGCTTTGGGGGAAGTCCGATCCATTATGTGTCGACCCGGTACATGGCGCTCAACCCGATGCGATGCCAAATCATTTTCAAGAGTCAAAGACTAAAGAGCTACGCACGTCGTCTTCGTTCCTCTATGCATCGCTTCAGGCTGACCGCCTAAGAAGACTCGGGCTTTGCCTGTGACGCGGGTACCTGCGATCTTTCAACACGTTATCCATTCGACCAAACCAGAGAAGCTGATTGTGCTGGCTATCGGCAGCGCCGCCCATTGAGATCGGCTGATCTGGGTATCCTTTTACCGACTCCCAGCAATAAAACCCTCCCGATGGCGGGAGGGTTTGGTATCGCAGAAGCAGTGTATTATGCGCGGACGACGTTGCCCGCCTGAAAGCCTTTGGGGCCTTTGAGCAGATCGAACTCCACGGTCTCACCCTCGTTGAGCGAGCGGTAGCCGTTCTCCTGAATGGCGGAGAAATGTACGAAGACGTCCTCTCCCGTGGAGCGCTGGATGAAACCGTATCCCTTCGCCCCGTTGAACCACTTAACTGTTCCCTTCTCTCTCACAGAAAAACTCCTTTCCCTCATCATTAAGAATAAGTTCCCTGACCTCTCGTTTCGTTGCTCCAGTGCACGGAGCGCCCCCTCAAGAAATGCAGTGGAACCCGGCTGCGTCTCCTTGTGCCGGAGAAACTGCCCCAAAGCAAAAGACTCCTCGGTTCGGTGCCGCATGAACAGGATGCGACGCGAACTTCTGGAGCCTTGGACCGGCGGCGATTTCTACTGCCCTACGCAAGACGTCAACCTGCCTTACTAATCCACGAACTGGTCATACCAGTTCATGAGCCACAGATAATAAGCAGTATTAAATCGTTACGCAAGAAAAATTAGTGAACCCGTTCAAAAAATAACCGCGGGTCACATTTTAGGCTTTGACGTTGTATAAGAAACGGGCGGTTTACGGGGTCCGGTGCCTTCCGTAACGCATAGAAACTAACCGGGTGCGGGGAAGCCTTGATAGGATTGCAGGAACCCCGTGCCGGAAAAACCTACAGCGACCAGCGCTCCGCCATCGGATGAGGTTCCAGCACGCCGGCGCCGCATTCGATCCTCGGGAATGGCGATTTCCACCGCGAAATACCTGTTGCGAACTGACGTACACACGTTCGCCTTCTCGGTGGCGGCGAACTCGCTGCTGTCGTTCTTTCCCTTTGTCGTACTGCTGATGACGCTGATCCGGCGCGTTTTTCATTCGCGCGTGATGTATGACGTGGTGGTCGAGTTGTTGCGCGACTACCTTCCTGCGGGCCAGGAATTCGTGATTCGCAACCTGAACGCGATGGTGAATTCACGGCAGCGTGTGCAAGCGGTGTCGTTAGTCATTTTGTTGGTGACCTCGACCGGAATATTCATGCCGCTGGAAGTGGCGCTCAACCGCATCTGGCGGTTCCCGAATAATCGCTCGTACGTGGGGAATCAGTTGATCGCTCTCGGCCTGGCTTTCGGCTGCGGAGTCCTGGCTTTGCTCTCCGTGGCCATGACCGCTGGAAATGTGGCCTTGATGGGCTTTATGCTGCGCGGCCACGGCACGGGGTTTATTCGCGTGGTGGGCTTTCTGGTGATGAAGGCCTTTGCCATCGGCGCCAGCATTGCTATCTTCTTTCTGATTTATTGGTTGTTGCCCAATGGCAAGGTTCCGGCGTGCGCGGTTCTGCCCGCGGCCGTGATCATGGGCCTGCTGTCGGAGGCACTGAAGTACGGCTACATTCTGGCGTTACCGTGGCTCAATTTTGCGGAAGTCTATGGACCGTTTGCGCTGTCAGTCAGCCTGATGTTTTGGGCATTTCTGAGTGGATTGCTGCTTCTGGCAGGGGCAAACCTGAGCGCGGAGGAGCATCTGCGGCGATCACTATGAAGTTCGCTTGTTTCGGATTTCTTAAACCACGAGCGACGCGCGTGACGGAAAGCGGTTTGTTGATTTAGTTTTTGGGGCGAGCGGTCAGGGCCGCGAGTTCGCGTTGCGCTTCCTGAGCGGGAATGAAATCGGCGTCGGCATTTTTCCAGATATCGAGCAGTTGGCGGTAGGTTCGCGCGGCTGCAGCCTGGTCGAATAGAGCTTGAGCTCTTGCGGTCCCCAGCAGGCAGAGGACGTAATCCGGAGCCTGAGAGGCACCGCCAGGCCACTCTTCGAGCGCCAATCCACGGTAGCGTACACCCGGTTCGAAATCGGTCAGGGCCTGCTGGCCGTGCTTCATTTCCAACGAAGCCCTCCCGAGTAAATGCGAGGCTTTACTTACGAGCAGGTAAGGACCGGTTGGAGTGAGCAATCCGGCGACCTGCTCAGGATGATGCGCAGCCAGGGCCGCAGCTGCCTTGACCTGGGGCAAATAAATATCGTTGGCCAGAGTGTTCGAAGGAGATTCATTGGCAAGCCGTTCCGCCTCTTTGAGGGCAGCAACTTCTTCACCGCACAG
>Ga0210400_10003663_pt1 | contig 13543 bp, 9 predicted proteins | sample IncBWH26MmetaG_FD_155456 | JGI IMG/M metagenome (GOLD analysis project Ga0210400, IMG submission 155456) | Forest soil microbial communities from Barre Woods Harvard Forest LTER site, Petersham, Massachusetts, United States - Inc-BW-H-26-M | ecosystem: Environmental > Terrestrial > Soil >...
ATTCTTCGGAGAAATCGGGGTCGATGGAAATCGCGGTGGGAACATTCTTGAACCGCGGACGGATCAACGTCAGGCCCGCTTCATGCTCGCGGATGGCGGCTTCACTCTGGCCTTCGAAAGTTGAGTCAATCACGGTGAATTGCCACCCAGGCGAAGGTTTGCGGGTCCAGATGGCGTATTTGCCGCCGAAGAAGTGAAGATCAACGGCGACATTGCCTCCGTCGTGAATTCCCGCGAGACCGGAACCGATGCGGAAGTCGATGTGGGCGAGGTAACAGTGCTGCGCATAATGGGCGCGAATGCCGACAGCGCCGGGGTTTCCGTCCTGAATTTCGAAGTCAACGTTGCTCAACGCGGAGTAGAAGGTTCCAGGGTTAGCGTCCGGAGGAGCCGATTGATTTGTTCCCGGGCGGCCGCCGGCGAAAAAGATCATGTACGAGGGCGCTTGTTGAAATCCGGGGGTGTTTGCACCGAGCAAAAGCACGGGGCGAGTTTTGCCGTAACCGATGACGCGAATCGAGGGCCAGATGTAGATGGTTCTGGTGATGCGGTAGCGGCCGGAGGGGAGAAAGAGGATGCCCTGCACGGTGGTTTCCTGGACCTTGTTGATGGCTTGCTGCAAGGCGTCGGAATCGTCGGCCACACCATCGGCGTGAACGAGGAAATGATCCGGAGTCAGGTAGACCGCCTTTGCGTCGTCAAGCCGGGCTGGATATTGCGAGTTCGCACACAAGCGAGCGCAAGAGATTAAGGCGACAGCGAGCACGTAGAACAATTTCCTCATGCGAAAACCTCGTTGATTATTTGTGTTTCTACTGCCGGGGCGCGTCTTCCTCTTCGTGGACTTTTTTGTCCGGCTCCAGGCGCATCTGGCGATAAACTTCCCGGAGCTTTTCTTTCATGGCTTTGTATTTCTGATATTCCGCGAGTTCGCGTTTTGCGTCTTCCGTGCGGCCCATCTGCCGGTAAATGGTGCTGAGCCGAAAGTGGGCGACCGCGCTGGTGGAATCCAACTTCACGGCGTTTTCGAGAAGAGGCAGGGCATTTTCGGGCTGATTCATGGCCATGAGAGCCTTTGCGAGGCCGATGTTGGCTTCCGGATCACCGGGCTGCAGCTTTATGGCGCGTTGGTAATGTTCGTAGGCGCCGGACGTATCGCCCTTTGCCGCGGCGAGGTCTCCAAGCCGGCATTCGGATTTTTCGTCGTAGGGATTCACGGCCAGGGCCGCTTTGTATTCGAACTCGGCCTGCTGGGGAGCATCGGGAGCCGAAGAACTGTTGAGCATCTCCGCGAGTTCGAAGTGCAGGCCCGGCAGGTTCGGTTCAAGTTTGAGGGCTTCGCGATAGTTGGCGATCGCCTCTGCGGAGTTTCCCTGCCTAGCGAGTTCGTGGGCCATCATCTGGTGTGTGCGGGCGGAATTGGGAGCGACAACGATGAGGCTGAGGCGGGATTCGTCGGCCAGATCGGAATAGAGCCGATAGGCGGTGTAGAGGATCTCCACGTTTGTGGGATCCAGTTCGCGCAGGACGCTGACTGTGGCGGCGGCTTTGTCCATTTCGCCAGTTTTGGAATAGATGTCGATCAATTCCATGCCGGTATCGATGCGAATCTTTTGTTCCTTCAGTTTTGGAAAAGCTTTCTCCAGATCAGCGGTTGCGGCGCGGATGTCTCCGGTGCGCTTTTCCGCCATGCCGAGCAGCGCCTGAATTTTTGCCAGTGCGGGCTGCAGCTTCAGCGCCGCGCGCAATTGAGGAATGGCGTCGGGGTAAGCGCCCTGGAAGAACAGCAGCACGCCGAGATTGCCGCGGGCGTCGGCGTTGTTGGGTTCGAGGGCGACGATGGCCTTGAATTCGGGTACGGCAAGGTCGGGCCTGTTCTCTCGAAGATATTCCTGGGCTTTGCGGGTGTGTTCCTGGATTTGCTGTTGAGGGCTGGGAGCGGGTTGAGAGAAACAGGTGGTGGCCGTGAGGAGCAGAGCGAAAAGAGAAAAACCATTTATTAATTTCCGCATGTCGCTAGTATACGGCGAGTGATTGGCCATTCCTGTTCAGGTCTCAGAGAAAAAAAGGAGGACGGCGATGTTCCGCCGTCCTCCCCTCGACGCGGGGTTGGGGGTTAGAAAGAGAAGCGAGCCGAAAGCTGTCCGCTACGCGGGGCAACGGTGGTTCCACCGGCGGTCAGGGAACTATCAATCCGCCCGAAATTAGCCTGGCTTATATCGCTCTGGGGCGGTTGGAAGCTGGGATGGTTGAGGGCGTTGACGAAGTCGGCCCGAAGCTGCAAACCGAAACGCTCCCGGAAATGGAAGTCCTTTGCCAAGGACATGTTCAGCACTGTCAGGCGGGGACCACGCAGCGTGTTCCTCCCGTTCGTGCCGAAGGTACCGGTGGTCGGATCCGTGAAGGCAAGGGGGTTAAAGTAACTGATGCCCTGACCGCTTATGGCGGGAACGTTCGAAAATGGGTCGCCCAGCTTGTTGAGATACCACACGCAATTATTCCCGCATTGTGAGTTGCTGTTGTTTTTGGAGTCGTAGACCGTGAATGGGTTTCCGCTCTGGTGTATAAATGTTCCGGAAATCCGCCATCCACCAACGGCCAAGTCCGTCAAGGCATTACCATGGAGGTATCGCTTGCCCTGTCCAAAGGGCAACTCATACGCGACGATTGCCTTTAAGGCGTGTGGGATGTCGAAATTGGAATTACCATAGTTCAGGCCGGGGTTGTTTCCGACCTGCCAACGCTGATTTCCTCCGCGGCTGCCCCATCCGGCGGAATCCTGGTCATCCAGGAAATGAGACCAGACGTAGTTGGCCTGGAAGGTCAGCCCGTTGCTATATCGCTTCTGGACGGCCAATTGCAGCGCATTGTAGTTGGAGATGCCGTTGTACGTATTTCCGCTGATGCTTCCGAACAACGGGAAGGGACGATTCGCTTGGATCGTGCCCTGTGCCATCAGCGCCGGGTCGGTCACCTGGTTGAGGTCGGTCGGGAATTGCAGGTTGTAGCCATGGCTGCCGACATAGGCTGCGGATGCGGCAAAGTCCCGCGCGAACTGATGCTCCACGCTCAACGTCCACTCGTTGATTCTGCCCACTGGAACGTCGTAAGGGGTGTACGTCACACCTCGCGGATTAGCTGGATTGATGTAGGTGAGAGGGTTCCGCGCAGATGGGGAGCCAACAACGTAGTTGATAAGGGGAGCAGCCGCGGCCGCGGAGGTACTTAGAGTAAGCCACGGTCCACCAGTACCGCCGTTCGGATCCGCGCCGCTGCCTTGATTGGTATTCACGGAACCGGCGCCTAAGCCATTGCCATAGGTGTCTTCGCTGAAGTTATACGAGTACATGCCAAAGCCGCCGCGGACGGTGGTGTTTCTGAACATACTCGGACTCCAGGCAAAGCCAACACGGGGCAAGAAGATATTGTAAATTGGCTTCTGCAAAGCGGTGCGATTGTCCTGGCCCGCAAACCACATCGAACCGAGCGCGCCGTTATAAGGATTGAAGAGATTCGGGTCGAATCCGCCAATCGCATTGTGCAACTCGGTCATCCCCGTGGTAGCAACGTAACGCAACCCGAGGTTTATGGTTAGATTCGGCCGAAGTTTGAAGTCATCCTGAACGAACAGTTGCGGACTCTTAATGCGCATGTAGGTCACGGCCTGGTTGGTGGCACTCCAGGTTTGTGTATCACCCAAGAGGAAGTCCGCGACGTTTGACCCACCCGCAATGCAGGAAGGCGTGTTAGAAGGGCAGTTTTGCTGGGTGTATTTGCCCGAGAAGTTGAATGTGCCGGCATCAATGTTGCCCCACGGCGTGGTGTTGCCATCGCCCATTAGCACTTCCACACCGAAGTGAAGGATGTGCCTACCTTTGATCAGGGTCATCATCTCCGACGGGTTGTAAAGGTGCTCGATATAGATAGCGTTCGTGCCGGGCTGTAGCCAGTTGCAGCAGGAACCGCCCGAGAAATGAATCCCCGGGAAAATGTTGGCCTCGGCGTACTGAAGGCCCAGCTGTGTTGCCGAATCGAACCCCTTGGTCTGCGGAACGAACCAGTTACCCTGTTTGGTATAGCCCATGCGGAATTCGTTGACCAATGTCGGAGTGAGGGTCCACGTGTCCGAAAGCTGAACGTTGTAACCGTCGATGTCCCCGGAAAAGCAGTTGAGGGGGCAGGGGAGGTCGTTGGTATTTTTCCCCGGGTTGTCCTTCTGCGTGATGGAAAAGGTGACGCGGTTGTTACTGGAGAGATCGTAGTCGATGCGCCCAAAATACCGGAGATTCGGGTTGGAATTTGCCTGCGTGATGCTGTAATTGTTCTGGGTTGCTCCAGGCGCCCCATGGTTCGGTAACGGATAGTAAGATAGAAGCTTCAACGCAACCGGATCGATCCGGTTGGCGGGGATAATGTTGCCCGCAAATGCAGTGCGAGTTCCTCCGGCTCCCGCTGTTGTGGGATCGTAGATGTTTATCGGGTTGCCTTGGGTGTCCACGAGACCGCTGAAATCATACTGGCCTGGATTTGCGGTTCCCATGCCTCTCATTGCCAGGGTAGGAACAGTCCCGACGTGAGCTGAGCCCGCCCCGTTGTTTGTGATCTTGTCGCGCACGAAGAAGAAAAAGAGTTTGTTCTTGATGATCGGGCCACCGACGGAGCCGCCCCACTCGTTGTAGCGCAAGAGCGGGACTTTGCTGTCGGGAGCAGAGAAATAGGATCTGGCGTTCAGGATGTCGTTCTGCCAGAACTCGTAAGCAGAACCATGAAACGTGTTGGTCCCGCTCTTGCTGATCTGATTGAACACCGCACCCCCCAAGCCGTACTGCGCCGAGAAGGCCGACGTGGTGACCTGGACTTCCGAAATGCTCTCGAAGATGGAATTGTCAACGTTGCCGCTGACGGGCAGGACCACCGTGGCGCCGTCGGCGAGGAAGTTAGCGTAGTTGGGGAGGTTGCCGTTTATCGAGATGGCGTCCCCCGCGTTGTACGAACCGCTACCTTCGGAACCGGGTTGCGAGGGGGCGCTGGAGGCGCCAGGGAGGAAGATATTGAAATTAGCCCAGTCGTTGCCTGTGATGCCCGCGCCGATTTGCGGCAACTCGTTAAGCGTCTTTGCCTCCATAATAGTGCCCTGTTGGCCCGACTCGGTTTGGAGGAGAGGCGCACCGCCAGTCTCGACGACGGTTATTTCTTCTTGGATCTTGCCGACTTCCAGCCTTGCGTCTACTGCGATCACGGATACTTGCAGCACGATTGGGCCGTAGGTGGCCTTCTTGAAGCCGTCTTTCGAGAACGTAAGCCTGTAATTTCCGGGACGAGTGGAGACGGTATCGTAAATACCGCTATCGTTGGTCACAAAATCCTTCGACTCGCCCGTGTCGATATTAAGCAGGGTAACGGTGGCCCCGGCCACAACGGCTCCGGTCGAATCCATGACCGTTCCGCGAATGTCACCTGAGTTTGTATTCTGGGCAAAACCCGCACTGGCAGCGAAAAGCAGGCACAGAAGTGCCCAAACGGAGCGAAATGCGAACTTCATATTGTTAAATCCTCCCCACCGGCTAGAGATCAACACCCCAACTTGCAACCCGACCAGGACGATTCCCCTGACCAACCGCGATGTCCTGTCCCCGTTTCGGAAACCCTGTCCCTAGCGGTATAGACAACCGGTTGTCTTATGACAATCAGGAATTGCGTGGACCGACTCTGGCCGCATTAAAATCCGTTTACACTTGGTTGTCAAGAAAAAAATGTGATGAAATCCATTTAGGTAATCGATTGTCTACCGTTTTTCCTTTCCAGGCTGCCAAGCGGCGCGGAAAATGAAATTTCTATTGTCTTTGCGCCGCAAGTCGGCTAACTTGCGAACAATCGTTTGTTTACCGGGTGTTTGTAGCTCTAGGTGTATACGGAAATTTGTATCTGGTCGAGGGGCCCATGCCACAAAGCAATCGAAGAACATTCTTGAAACTTGCCGCCGCAACGGCGGTCGCTGCAAACAGTGCAATCAGCTGGGCCAGTACTTCTACCCAGGCCCGGGCGTGGGCCACATCGCGGGACCGGCGGCTGCAGGAAATCAACTTGCCGCCCTGGCGAAAGGCCTCGGGAAAAGGAACGCCTGGAATACAAATTGATCCAAGCGCCCGCTACCAGGAGATCCTTGGCTTCGGCGCCGCGTTCACAGACGCCTCTTGCTACCTGCTGTCCAAGCTAACGGCGGAAAAGCGCCAGGCCGTGCTTGCCGATTTGCTGGGGCCTGACGGGTTGCGGCTCTCCGTCGGGCGCACCTGCATCGGAGCGAGCGATTATGCCCGTTATCCGTACAGTTTTGATGACAGCACGGATCCCGATCCCGAGCTGCAGAAATTCAGCATCGAACACGACCGCGAATATATCGTGCCGATGCTGAAAGAAGCGCAGAAGTTCAATCAGGAATTATTCCTTTTTTCGTCTCCGTGGAGCCCGCCGGGATGGATGAAGGCGAATGGATCCATGCTGGGCGGTTCGATGCGGAAGAAATATCTGTCCGCTTATTCGCAGTATTTTGTGAAGTTTCTGCAAAGTTATTCGGCGGAGGGGGTGAAAATCCGGGCGGTGACGACGCAGAACGAAATCGATACCGACCAGGATGGGCGGATGCCGGCGGCATTGTGGGGGCAGGAGTACGAAATCGATTTTATCAAGAACCATCTTGGCCCGGCGCTGGAGCGGGCTTCGCTGGATACAAAGATCTGGATCCTCGATCACAACTACAATTTGTGGGGCCGGGTGATGGACGAACTGGGCGACGCAGCGTTCGCCAAGTATGTGGACGGCGTTGCGTGGCACGGTTACGTGGGAAAACCGGAAGCGATGGCTCGCGTACAGGAAGCTTTCCCTGCGATAAACAACTACTGGACCGAGGGAGGGCCGGACTATAAGAACGCGGACTATGCGACCGACTGGGCAAAATGGTCGCACACGTTTACCGGAATATTGCGGAACTGGGCCCGGTGTATCGTGGGATGGAACATGGTGCTGGATGAACAGGGGCGGCCAAACATTGGACCGTTCTCCTGCGGCGGGCTGGTTACCCTGGATTCGAAGACGCACGAAGTGAAGCCAAGCGGCCAGTATTGGGCCTTTGCCCACTATTCGAAACTGGTGCAGCGGGGGGCGCACGTGATTGGGTCCCAGGGAACGCTGGCGGACGTGGATCATGTGGCGTTTGAAAATCCCGATGGAAGCCGCGTTCTTGTAATTACCAATCAGGGAGCAGAACAGAAGGTGGAGTTCGCGGAGGGAACGCGAACGATGGAATTGACGTTGGAGTCGGGGTCCATCACCACACTTCATTGGTAGCTCCTGCTGGGCCGAGTCACGGCAGGATTTGGACTAAGACGGGGAGATATTTTGTGCGGGCAAAACAGTCGTGGATGGCGGCGCCCCCGGAGAACCACCGTTGAGGCGCGAGCCACAGTTCACAAAAAGCATGTTCTTTGAGTTAGAATCCACCCGATAATAAGGCCGAAAACCTTCGAACGCGCAGGATAGTGCTCCCGCAAAAGCGGACCGGGTCTGAAGGGAGTGCGTCTTTGGCGGGGAATGTTTCGCCGACCGGGTAAGCAAGCGAAGAGCCTGTAAAGGATCCATACCGCATTGGGGAAGAGACCCAAAAATAATCCCGAGCCGATAGGTCTGAGAAAGCTGGCGGAACATCTCGGACTGAATCCGGCGACCGTGTCCGTTGTTCTGAACGATGTGCCCGGGCGCTCCATCCCTCAGGCAACGCGGGATCGCATCAAGGCCGCCGCGAAAGAACTGAATTACCAGCCGAGCCATCTGGCCCGCTCGCTGCGCAACCGCAGGACACTGACCATCGGCGTTCTGGTTCCCGAACTGGGCGATGGGTACCACACTCAGGTGATGAGCGGAATCGGCGATCACCTGATGGAGGCGGGCTATTTCTATTTCACTGCGCACCATCGCCACCGGAAGAATCTTATCGAAGAGTACAGCCAGATGCTTCTGGGCCGTGGCGCGGAGGCTTTGATTTCGATCGACACAAAACTGGAGCACGGCTTTCCTGTCCCCGTGGTCGCCGTCGCGGGGCACAACCAGATTCCCGGGATCACCAACATTGTTTTGGATCACCGTCTTGCGGCGGAGCTTACGCTGACCCATTTGCACTCGCTGGGGCACCGGCAAATCGCTTTTATGCGCGGACAATCCTTCAGTTCGGACTCCCAGGAACGCTGGCAAAGCATTGTGGAAGTTGCGGGCGAGATCGGGATCGAAATTCGCACCGAACTCACGGTTCAGCTCGCCCGCGACATCACTTCGCCCGAATTGGGTTACCCCGTGATGCAGCAACTGCTCTCTGGAGGAAAGAAGTTCACCGCGTTGGTGGCTTTCAATGACCAATCGGCAATCGGCGCCATCCGGGCGTTGCAGGATCTCGGGCTGAAAGTTCCAGACGATGTTTCTGTGATTGGATTCGATGATATCAAGGTGGCGGCGTTCAACAACCCCAAGCTAACAACGATCCGCCAACCGTTGTCTGACATGGGACGGATAGCCGCCCAATGCGTTTTGAACCGTCTCAACAGGTCAGAGCAATTTCGGAACGAAATAATGGTTGACCCGGAACTCGTGGTCCGGGACTCAACGCGAGCAATTCGGTGACACGCACAAGATTCAGCCTCTCGCGCGCAGGGGTGTCACACGCTTAGGCTACTCGCTGCGAGAGCTCAGTTGTACCCTTCCATTGTGCTGCGGGCCGGTTGGGATCTCTGCCAGAGAATCTCCGAATCCTCCGCTTGATATGGATAGAGCCGCTCTGATTCCGTATTTGTGGGAACGAGCACGATATCAACACGGCGATTGTAAGCGAGCCAGGTCGTACGGGAATCGCGCACCCACTTTTCAGGAGGCTTGGCCGGATTTTGGGTCTGCAGGTTGCTAACGGTCGCCCTGTCCAACGGTTTCTGCTTGCCATACGCTGCGGTGTCAATCTTTTCCGCTGCGATTCCTTGAGAAACCAGGAAATCCTTAACGCGTTGCACTCGAAGTTCGGACAGGGAATCGTTGTACTTATCCGCGCCGCGCTGGTCCGTGTATCCGCCGAGCGACAACTTCGCGTCAGGGTCGTATTCGAGAAGCTTTTTAAATTCGGTGGCGATGGTTGTCAAGACTTCTTGCTGGCTGCGCACGAGTCCCAGCGTCGGGTCGTCCTTGGTGGGATAGTCGGTCGGGAAGAAAACGCTGCGGAGCGACACAGTGGGAATAGGTTCGACGGAACCTTTCAGGCGCACCATCACCGTCTTGGTTTCAGAGCCACCGCAAGCGTTCGTGGCGTTCAGGGTGTATTTGAACTGTTCGTCCACGGGACCGGCGCCGCTTTGGGATGGGCTCAGGGTAATGGATTTCGTCCCGCTGGCATCAACGGAGCCGCCCGGATCCAGCGAGGCTGAGTCGGAGTTGGACGACGACCAAGTCAGAGTGGTGGTCCCTTGCTCGATGACCTTGTCGCCGATGCGGCGGTACGAAACTTCCATCGGCGAAGCGCTCAGAGACGATTGCACCACCGGATTGACTTCCACCGTGGTGCTTGGCGTTGTCACGCCACCTGGTCCTGAAGCTGTGAGGGTATACATGGTGGTTTGCCGAGGCGAAATGGTTTTCTCGCCCGAGGTCGGCACGGGGCTCATGCCACTCATATCGGCTTCGACCGTATCTTTTGAAACCCAGGCTAGCTGTGTATTTTGGTTGCAATCGATTTTCGACGGGTTGGCGGAGACCGACCCGCTGACGGGCGCTACCGCCACCGTAGCGCTTGCAATGCCGGCCTTAAAGCGCGGTGCCGCGGCAGGAAGCGCTCTCCGGCCGCAATTGGTTTCGCACGACGAGCCGCGCTTCCAGGGCTTGGTCCGCGGTTGTCCATAGATATCAACAATCACGCGCTGGTCTGCCGCGACCGTAACCGGGCCGGACCACAGTTCCTGGCCCAGCCTTGTGAGCGTCACCTGGTGCGTTCCTGGTGGCACGACCAATTCCTGGTGCCAAATAAAGTCGTTATCGAACTCATCGACGTGGCCCACGAAGTACTGGGGCTTCTTGCCATTCAGAAGAACGGCGGCGCCGAGCGCCTTGGAGGTATCTGCGACTTCGATCTGGATGCGCCCGCGCGGGCCTGGCACCGCTTCGCCAGCGGGTTCCAACTTTATCTCCACCGGGACGATCTTGTCCGAATCGATGGAGACGTCTTGCTCGGCAAACTTGTACCCGTAGTTGGCGATAAGCACATGGTGTGTACCGACATCGAGTTTGATGGTTCGATTGCCGGGACCAATGGCCTTGCCATCAACAAATGTGTAGGCCTGCTTCGGGGTCACCGACATCTTCAACTTCCCTGGCTTTGGGTTTTGCGCAAAAGCAACCGACCCAAGCAAAAATGTGGCGAATACCAGTAAGTGAACAGTTCTGACGCTTCGAGCGCTCATAAAATCACCTCCAGGACACCTCTTCGTGCGAAGCAAATTGCCCTGAGTGCAGGAAAGCGTGGACGGCGGGTGGTGGCGGCGCAATTGGCAATACTGACAGTGTGGGGGCTACGCACGCGATCTACCCGGAATCACTGCGCGGTTCCAAGCAGAAGATTTCAAACGCCGTCACTCACCGTGGAAGAACTTGCTACGGGCAACGACAGATCGCCAACATCGTTAATTAATTGTGTAAGTTTCTGGTGATTTCGCTGTCTAAGAGACAGGGAGCACTGGTATATATGGTTCTAGGACTAATAGTACTCTAATGCGAAGCCACACTCGGGTTTCTATTGCAGGTCTCTTGGCTCTAGCCTTTGCTTCCTGCTTATTCGGCCGCGGCCAGTTTTGGGACTTCCTGGGTTACGTGCAGGTCGACAGAAGTCAGGACCATGGCCGGATCCGGATCGCGCGTCATGACCTGTGCGTTCGCACGATTCAGTTGCGAGTCAGCGGCGAGGCGATTTTCTTTGACCGTCTTGTGGTCCACTTCGATGATGGCACCTCTCAGGAACTGATGGTCAACGATCGGATTTCACCGGGGACAAGGAACTACGGCCTGCTAGGCGAACGGTCTCTCGAAAGCGTTGAGCTTTGGTATTACAGAGAGCCTTGGGGCCAAAATCCGAGCGTGAGTCTGTACGGTGTTCGTTCACCACAAGGCGACGGCCACAATATGGCGCAAGAACACTAAAAATCGCAGGGCGGTGGCTCAGTGGGAAAAGCCAAAAACAGAGAAGTCGAGGAACGCCTGAAACGCACGATCTTGAAGAATTAACGGCACAATTGGGTCTCCGACTGATGTGGAAGACATCCTTTGAGTTGGCGGCGGTTTGCTAATTCACTCTGACCCGTTCGCACTGATCCATTTTCATTGCTTTTGTTTCCGTTAGAGACTCCCCAGTTGCACTGAAAGCCCTCATTTGCACACCAATGCTTACCAGACGCTTACCAGAAATCTAACCGATTCCGCGGCGATTTCTCGGAACTCGAGCCGCGCAGGACCGCTGCCTGAGTCTTGACGGGGTGATTGTTCAACGTCTCGATGGCCGATTTGTGGGTTGAAAAATGCTCAAGAAGAAAGACATCACGCCCAAGCGGCCTCGCACCTAAATCACACTTCAACGAAAAGTTAACCATTCATCTAGGTGGCAGCGAACGATAGTTGCCGAGTGGCCGCGATTCGGCCGTAGCGGCTACGAGAGAAAACATCCGTAAGCCTGCGAACCTAATCTGCCGCCCGTGGTATGCGGCCATCAAGTAGTGGGAATCGTGCCACCGTCGATCACGTAATCAGCCCCGCTGATAAACGCGCCGCGGTCTGAGGCCAGAAAGGCTACCAGCTCCGCCACTTCCTCGGGGCGGCCTGTCCGGCCGATGGGAATGCCTCCAAGCATGTCCATAATCCGTTGCCGCGCAGCCTCCTCGCTTACGCCGCCGCCTCTTGAAATGTCGGCGATCATTCCCTTTGCGCCCGTGGTCTCGATGAAACCGGGCGAAATCGTCGTTACTCGCACTCCCTTCGGAGCAACGGCCTTCGCCAGCCCCTTGCTGTAAGTAGTAAGAGCTGCCTTGGCCGCCGCGTACGCGAGAGTCGAATTGGGAAACGGTAGACGATGAGCGACGGAAGAAATATGAATGACGACTCCAGACTTACGTTCGATCATTCCCGGAAGGAAAGCGCGGTCCAGGCGAACGGCGGCGAGCAGGTTGACCTCCAGTATTCTTTGCCAGTCCTCGTCGGAGAGCACCTCGAATCCGCCTGCTTTTGTTTCTGTTCCACCGACATTATTCACCAAGACGTCGAGTCCACCCCACTCTCGCTGAATGCAATCGACGACGTTTTGGACACCACGGGCCGTTCCAAGATCCGCCTTTATAAAGAGAGCAGAATCCTGGCCGCGAGCTGCCTCAGAGCGCGCGGTGGTGGCCACCGAGGCACCGCTCAATGCAAAGCGGCGTAAAATCGCTTCCCCTACACCCTTCGTGCCACCGGTCACCAGAACACGCTTGCCTTTGAACTCATCGCCAAAAACGGCAAATGGATAGCTGTTTGTCATGTTCCCTCCAAGAGAAATGATGATTTGAAGGATGTTTAAACCTAGGCGGGCAGGTCGGTTAGATGCCTAGTTTTAAATCCAGGCGTTCGACGCTGCCACCGCAGCATTGGCCCGAGGTCTGGTGCCTTGATGGCTCGTACTTTTTATTTGTATAGCCAAGGCTTATAGGCAATCTCGATGTTGTATCCGTTCGGGTCGCCGATGTTTGCCGCGAAGTAGTCGGCATGCCATTCGGGCCGAAGGCTCGGTTCCTTGTTTGAAGTAGCTCCCGCGTCTATCGCGGCCTTATAGCAGGCCCTGACAGCGTCCGCGCTCTTGGCGGTGAATGCGACGTAAAGATCTCTGGCGACTTCGCCATTCTTCAGCCAGAAACCGGGAATGTTATTGATGGCGAAACCGCGCTGGGGAGCGCGATCGAACTTGTAGGGCATGTCAATGCCAAGCGGCTCAAGCAGCTTCTTGTAAAATTCGCTCGATCGTTCCAGGTCAGAGACGGGGAGATAAATATGGTCAATCATGGCTTTCCTCCTATCGTTCGACGGTGACAGGCTCGCGGATCCGCGCCTCGTGCGGCCACCCTCAGCGAACCTTGGCGAAGCAGTCGCGGGCTGTTGCCGTTCAGTTTGTGATATGCGTCCTCGCGACCAGCCGCCGCAGCATTGGCGCGAGATCTGGCGCCTTGTAGAACGGATGTCCACGGAAGATTTCCGCGCATTTTTCATCCAGGGTGCTGAGGGCCTCATGCACCTTCGGTGCGGCTTCGCGCACCTCGCCTATTCGCTCGCGGACGAACAACAAATTCTCGGGATCGACGTAGCCTGCCTGTATGAAGGCACGCGTCTTCTTGGCACACCGGCAGGGGTTCGCCTGGTTGACCAGTCCGCACTTGTCGTTCATAAAGTTGCGCAAGTCTCGCCGCGCACGGGCCAGTCGTTGTCGAAAGTTGTCAGGAGTAATCTC
>Ga0210400_10003664_pt1 | contig 13543 bp, 13 predicted proteins | sample IncBWH26MmetaG_FD_155456 | JGI IMG/M metagenome (GOLD analysis project Ga0210400, IMG submission 155456) | Forest soil microbial communities from Barre Woods Harvard Forest LTER site, Petersham, Massachusetts, United States - Inc-BW-H-26-M | ecosystem: Environmental > Terrestrial > Soil >...
GTCCTGCTTCCCGCGATCGTGTGCGTGATTCTTACGATGGGCGTCAAGTTTCCGCCGACGGAGCGCAAGGTCGCAGGCGTTTCCGCCCGCGACATGTTCAAGGAGTTGCTGCGGCCGCTATTCCTCGTGCTGTTCTGCTCCATGTTTCTCACCGCTGCATCCGAGCTTGCGCCAGGGCAATGGGTCGACTTCGCCTTGACCCGTACGGTCGGGATGCAAGGAATCCTGCTGCTGGTCTACGTCAACGGTCTGATGTTCGTGATGCGGCACTTCGCGGGACCGCTGGTCCACAGGTTGTCACCGATAGGTGTGCTGTGGTGCTCCTGTCTGGGGGCGTCGCTGGGGCTGGTGGCCCTGAGCTTCGCGAATTCGCCGGCCATGGGCCTGCTGGCAGCGACGTTGTGGGGCACCGGAGTCTGCTACATGTGGCCGACGATGCTGGCGACCGCATCCGAGCGTTTTCCACGCGGAGGCGCGCTGCTCATGGGGCTTATGGGAACGGCCGGGACGCTCTCGATCCAGTTTGTGCTGCCTATCATGGGGGCTATTTACGATCGCAAGAAAATCGAGGTTGCCGGCGGCGAGGCGGCTTTCAATGCCCTGCAGCCCGGTCCAGGGCTTGAACGCATTCTAGGAGTTGCCGCACAGGCCTCGTTCCGGGCGGTGGCGATCCTGCCCGCGGTCCTGCTGATCGTGTTCGGCGCCATCTGGCTACGCGACAGGGCGTCCTACGGAAAGGGCGGATTCAAGCCGGAAAAGATCTGATGTCTTTTAAGCTCGGCCTCATCGCCGCGATTTTCGCAGTGTCGGGGCGCGCCGACACACTGCACGATCGCTTCAACCCTCAAAACGCCTACGCCTACACCGCCCAAATCGTGGGTTTTGGTGAACGCTGGCCGGGATCACCCGGCCACAAGAGAACGGAAGCCGTCATTCAGCAAGTGCTACAGAAGGACGGCGCTCGCATCGAAGCCGACGATTTTACGGCCACTACTCCGCGCGGCGCCATCGCGGTGCACAACATTATCGGGAAATTCAATGTCAGCACCGATCCAAGGCAGGAGATCCTGATCCTCGCGGGCCACTACGACACCCTCTTCCAAACAGGATTCATCGGCGCCAACGACGGAGGTTCGAGCACGGCCGTTCTGCTCGCGTTTGCCGATGCCCTCGTAGGGCAAAGGACGAGGATGCAGATCTGGCTGGTCTGGACCGACCTTGAGGAAGCCATTAACTCCTTCACCGGAGACGACGGTCTTTACGGCAGCCGGCACCTGGCGCAAAAGCTGGCGGCCAATGGAATGCGATCCCGCGTTCGTGGGTTCTTTCTGCTGGATATGATCGGCGATAAACAACTAGGCGTCGCGCGAGAGACCGGCTCCGATCGGCGGCTGCAGGATTTCATCGCTCGCGCCGCAGGCCAGCTGGGCTTTGGCCAGTACTTCTTCCAATACGAATCGGGCATCATTGACGACCACGTCCCGTTTATTGACGCCGGCATCCCGGCGGTAGATGTGGTGGACGCCAGATTCGGCCGCATGGGTCCAACGTTCGATTCGATGGGCGAGTTTCACCACAGCAACACGGATACGATGGACAAGGTTTCGCAACATAGCCTGGAGGTGGTTGGCAAGACTATGCTGCTTACGGTCGAGCTATTGGACAAGTGAATCATCAGGTCTCCCGCGGGTGTATAATCCCGGTTGACTCCATGCGCACTCGATTCAATCCGTGGCTGATTTCGGCGGCTGCAATGGCCCTTCTGGGACAAGCTTCCGCGCAGTGGCTGACCAACAAGACTCCCAACGTGCCGCGGAACGCGGACGGGAAGCCGAACCTGACTGCGCCTGCGCCCAAGCTTCCGGACGGCAAGCCGGATCTCTCCGGGATCTGGAATCCCAATCCCAAGTACCTGGTGAATCTCGCCGCGGATCTCAAGCCGGGGGAAGTTCCCATGCAGCCGTGGGCCGAAGCGATCTTCAAAGAGCGGGCGGCCGGGCTCCACGCGTCCGAGGAACCCGACGCGAATTGCCTCCCGCAAGGCGTTCCCAAAATCGACGCCGCGCCGGTTCCGTGGAAATTGGTCCAGGTGCCGGGGCAGGTGGTGATCCTGTACGAAGCGTTCACGCAATTCCGCCAGATTTTCATGGATGGCCGCAAGCTGCCCGAAGATCCCAATCCCATTTGGCTGGGTTATTCAGTCGGACGCTGGGAAGGAGATGCGCTGGTGGTCGAGAGCAACGGGTTCAACGGCAAAGCGTGGCTCGATCAGCAAGGCCATCCGGCCACCGAGAAATTGCGCGTCACGGAGAAATTCCGGCGCAAGGATTTCGGGCACATGGAAATCGAGGTAACCATCAACGATCCGGGCGCGTACACCAAGCCCTGGACGGTGACGGAAACGCCCACCCTGCTGGTGGATACCGAGCTGCTTGAGTTCGTCTGTGCCGAGAACGAACAAGATATCAAGCATATGGTCACGAAGAAGTAAGAGGAACTCATGCTCGCCCGAATCATCCTCGCGTCAGTGCTATTTGCGGCGTCTTCCGCGTCCGCGCAATGGTTCAAACTCACGACCCCGGGAATCCCCCGCACGGCCGACGGGCGGCCGAATCTTTCCGCGCCCACGCCGCGCGGTCCGGACGGCAAGCCGCTACTCGGCGGTATCTGGCAGATGAACGGCAAATATCTTCAGAATATTGCTGCCGACATGAAGCCGGGCGAAGTGCCGTACCAGCCCTGGCAGGAGCAGCTTTTTAACTCGCGCCAGAATGGAGCGGGCGGCAGGCAGGATCCGGCGGCTCGATGTATTCCCGGCATGCCCAAGCTGGATGCACTTCCCTACCCGTTCAAGATCATTGAGTCACCTGGAATGGTGATGATGCTGTTCGAGGGGTTCACCACGTTCCGCCAGATTTTCACGGATGGGCGTGAGCTTCCCAAGGACCCGAATCCGGCCTGGTTCGGATACTCGGTCGGCAAGTGGGAAGGCGACGACTGGGTGGTCAACACCATCGGCATTACGGAAACCACCTGGCTCGACAACGCCGGACGGGGGCACAGCGACGCGCTGCACCTGATCGAACGTTTCCAACGCCGCGATTTCGGGCACATGGATATCCTGCTGACCATCGACGATCCCAAGGCGTACACCAAGCCGTGGACGGTGAAGGAAGATGTGCGCCTGATTCCAGACACCGAGCTTCTGGAATACATCTGTGTCGAGAACGAGAAGGATTTCGGACACCTGATCGGCAAATAGGATGCGGAGGAGAATCCGAACGTTTACCTTGGTTGCGGCGATTGCGATGGCCCCGGGCAGTCCGGCGCAGTGGGTGCATTATCCGACCGCCGGGATTCCGCGAACTCCGGATGGCAAGCCTGACCTTTCGGCTCCCGCGCCGCGCGCACAAGACGGCAAACCCGATCTGTCGGGTGTGTGGGAAGTGCTGCACAACCGCCCTTGTCCCGCGAACGGTTGCGACGACATGTGGATTCCCCAGGAGTTTCTCGATATCGGATGGAGCCTGAAGGGCGGCTTGCCGTATCAACCGTGGGCGGCGGAAATCGTCAAGCGGACGCAAGGCGACCGGAGCCACGACCCCAACTCGCAATGCCTGCCGACAGGAATCGTCAGGATGTATACCACTCCGCTGTTCCGTAAAATCATCCAGACGCCGGGACTGGTGGTCATCCTCAACGAACGCGAGGTGACCTATCGCCAGATTTTCACGGATGGCCGGCCTTTGCCCGTGGATCCGCAGCCTTCCTGGGTTGGCTATTCGACGGGGAAATGGGAAGGGGACACGCTGGTGGTCCAGAGCAGCGGCTTTCGCGACGGACTGTGGCTGGATGCGAGCGGCAGCCCGCTCACGGAAACCGGGAGAATCACGGAACGCATCCGGCGCGTAAACTTCGGGAAAATGGAAATCGAGATTACGGTGGATGATCCGAAGGCGTACACCAGCCCGTGGACGGTGAAGCTGACGCAGCTTCTCGCGCCCGATACGGATCTGCTGGACTATTACTGCGTCGAAAACGAGAAGGATCGTCCGCATCTGGTGGGCAAGTAATATGACGAAGACAATAGCGAGCTTGATGATTGCCGCGGTCATTTCCGCAGTAACTGCTCGAGCCCAGTGGCTCGACTATCCGACCCCTGGCGTTCCGCGCCTGCCGAACGGCAAGCCCAATCTCACCGCGCCGGCGCCTAAGACGGCCGACGGCAAGCCGGATCTCTCGGGAATCTGGACGACAAAAGCCGGCTACACCGGGAACATCGCCCGGGACCTGAAGCCCGGGGAGCTTTCGTTCCAGCCGTGGGCGTCGGAGGTGTATAAACACCGCCAGGAGACGCAGGGCAAAGAGGATCCCCAAGCGTATTGCGTGCTGTCGGGCGTGCCGCGGGAGCACGTGGTGCCGTATCCGTTCAAGATTTTAAACACGCCGGGCATGATCGCGATTCTGTACGAGGCGCTCCACAGCTACCGGCAGATTTTCATGGACGGCCGCAAGCTTCCGAAGGATCCCAATCCAACCTGGATGGGCTACTCGGTGGGCCGCTGGGATGGCGACGCACTGGTGGTCGATTCGTCGGGCTTCGTCGACAACAACTGGCTGGACAACGGCGGCCACATGGGAACGGAAGCCATGAAGTTGACCGAGCGTTTCCACCGCCGCGACTACGGCCATATCGATCTTGCAGTCACCATCGACGATCCGAAAGCTTATACCAAACCGTGGACCGTGAATCTCGAGTTCAACGCGACGCCCGACACCGAGCTGATCGAATATGTCTGCGACGAGAATGAGAAGGATCTAAAACACCTTGTAGGGAAGTGAACATGCGCGTTCGTTTGCGTTTATTTGCGGCGGTAACTCTTGCGTTGTCGATGCCCGCGGCCGGGCAATGGCTCCATTACAAGACTCCTGGAATCCCGCGAACCGCGGACGGCAGTCCCGATCTCAAGGCTGCAGCGTCCAAGACGGCTGATGGCAAACCCGACCTTTCGGGCATCTGGCGCGGCGATCCCGGCGGCTATGGCCTCAACATGGCCGCGGAACTAAAGCCTTCCGAAATCCAACCCTGGGCGGAGAAGCTCTACAAGCAGCGCCTCGAGGACCTGGGCAAGGATAGTCCCAGTTACCGTTGCATGCCGCAGATCGGTCCATACACGAGCTTCGGTATGTTCAAAATCCTGCAGACCCCCACCGTCATCGGTGTTCTCTCCGAGGGTGGCGTATATCGCCAAGTCCTGACCGACGGCCGCCCGCTTCCCGAAGATCCCAATCCCACGTGGATGGGCTACTCGGTGGGCCATTGGGATGGAGACACTCTCGTCGTCGAGAGCGCGGGATTTAACGACCAGACCTGGCTCGACGCCGGTCACCCCCACTCGGAACAGCTGCGCGTCACCGAGCGATTTCGCCGCAAGGACTTCGGCCACATGGAGCTGAAGATGACGTTCAGCGATCCGAAGATCTACTCGCGGTCCTGGACCATCGACGTGGGATTGGAACTGGTGCCCGATACCGAGTTGCTCGAATATGTCTGCAATGAAAACGAGAAGGACGTCAAGCACTTCTTGATTACCGAGGAAGACCGGAAGCAGAACCGGACGAATGTGAAAGTCGCTCCGGAAACCCTCGCGAAGTATGCCGGGATTTACGAGATGCTGAACCCTGAGGATGCCAAAGCCAAGCCAATCTCCATGTGGGTCCTGACGGAAAGCGATCAGTTACTAATGCAGATGAATGGCGCGGGTCCGAAAATCCCGCTTGCGGCGCAGTCGGCCACCACGTTCTCTGTGCTCGGCGGTACTGTCGTCTTTGTCACGGATGATAAAGGGGCGGTTACGCACTTTACCATGCAGGCTGTGGAAGGCGACTTCAAGGTCCTGCGCAAGGGCAACTTACCCCCAGCGGCAACGAAGTAAGCCGCGAATGAACGCAAATAAACGCCAATAAAGCTATACGAGATCCGCGGCTTTAACCGGCAGCATCCTTACGCGCTTCTGTGTGGCGGCATACACAGCATTGACCACTGCCGGGACGATGCTGGGCGTGCTGGCCTCGCCGATTCCGCCGGGATTCTCGCGGCTGGGAACGATGTGGACTTCCACCACCGGCATCTCGTCGATGCGGATGGGGTCGTAGTTGTTGAAGTTCTTCTGCACCACGCGTCCCTTGTCGAGCGTGATGCCGAGCTTCGTCACGGTGCTGAGGCCGTAGACGATGCCGCTCTGGATCTGCGCCTCGATGATGGCGGGGTTGATCACCTGCCCGCAATCGATCGCGCAGACCACGCGATGAACTTTCACCTTGCCTTGCGTCACTGAAACTTCGGCCACCTGCGCGTTGAAGCTGCCGATGTTGTTCACCACCCCGACGCCGCGGAAGCGGCCTGCCGGAAGCAGCTTGCCCCAATCCGACTTCTCCGCCGCGAGATTCAGCACGTTCAACAGGCGCGGAGTGCCTGCCAACAGCTTGCGGCGGAACTCGACCGGATCGGCCTCGGCCGCGGCGGCCATCTCGTCGATGAACGCTTCCATGAAGTACGTATTCTGCGAATAGCCCACCGAACGCCAGTAGCTCACGGGCGTCCCGGTGTCGGGAGCGGTGAACTCCACCGCCACGTTAGGAATGGCGTACTTCATGTCCTGAATGCCTTCGACAGCCGTGCTGTTGCCGCCGAACGGCGGGCAGACGACGCGAGCGCTGAACGATACCGGCGCACCCTGGGCGTCCAATCCGCCAGAAAATTTCACGTAAGAAGCGGGACGATACGTGTCATGCTGCAGGTCATCTTCGCGCGTCCAGGTGAGCTTTACTGGCGTGGAGGACATCGCCTTAGCGATCTCCACCGCTTCGGTGACGTAATCCGCGCCGCCCCGGCGTCCGAATCCGCCGCCCAGATACTGGGTGTGGACCAGGCACTTGGCGGCTGGCAGGCCGGTGACCATCGCAGCGGTCTGCTGCGCCAAGGATTGAATCTGCGAAGAGACCCAGATATCGCAGCCGTCCGGACGCACCTCAACGGTGGCGTTCAGAGGCTCCATGGGAGCGTGCGAAAGATACGGCGCTTCGTACACCGCTTCGACTTTCTTGGCGGCGCTGGCGAAGGCACCCGCGGCGTCGCCCGCTTTGCGCATGGACATGCCCGGCTTGGCGGCCAAACCCGCCCATTCCTGCCGCAGAGCCGGCGTGGACACGTTGGCCCACTTGCCCTCGTCCCACTTGATGACGAGCGCCTTGCGGCCTTCCATCGCGCTCCAGGTATTGTCGGCGATCACGGCCACGCCGTTCGAAATCTGCACGACTTTCTTGACGCCCGGCACGGCCATAGCCTTCGTGGCGTCGAAACTGGCGACCTTGCCTTCGAACACGGGGCAGCGCTCGAGCGAAGCGTACAGCATCCCGGGACGGCGGACGTCGAGCCCGAATCCGATCGAGCCGTTGACCTTCGCAGGCGTGTCGAGCCGCTTAGGAGAGGTCCCGATCACTTTATATTGGGAGGCGGTTTTCAGGGGGACATTCGCGGGCACCGGCAGTTTCGCAGCCGCTTCCGCAAGTGAGCCGTAGCTTAGGCGAGCGTTGGTTGCAGTGTTGACTACGCTGTTGTTCTCGGCCCGGCACTGCGATTTGTCCACGTTCCATTGCTGGGCGGCGGCCTGCACCAGCATCTCGCGGGCGGCAGCGCCAGCCTGGCGCAGAGGCTGCCACGACGTCCGGATGCTCAGGCTCCCGTAAGCGCCCATCATGGGCGCACCATACACCGGCTCTACGCCCGGAAACTCGGTGCGGATCTTCTTCCAGTCGCATTCGAGCTCTTCGGCCAGCAACTGGGAGAGCGAGGTCACGGTACCCTGCCCCATCTCGGATTTGTGGATCTCGAGGGTGACGTTGTCGTCCGTGCCGATCTTCACGAAGGCGTTCAGCTTCAGCGGGCCTGCGGTCTGAGCCTGACCTTTTACCGGAAGTTGGAAGCCGATGAACAATCCACCGCCTACCGCGGCTCCAGTTTTCAGGAAACTTCGACGGTTAACGGATGTCATCTTAACAGTCATTGCGCACCTCCCCTCTGATAGCGCGCAGCGAGATGCACCGCCTGACGGATCGCCTGGTAGGTCCCGCAACGGCACAGGTTGCCGCGCATGGCTTCGTCGATATCGGAATCGGAAGGATTGCTGGTCTTGGCCACCAGCGCCGCCGCGGTCATGATCTGCCCCGATTGGCAGTAGCCGCACTGCGGCACGTCGGCCTCGATCCAGGCCCTCTGTACCGGATGGCTGTTATCGGAGGAAAGACCTTCGATCGTCGTGACCGTCTTGCCGGCGACGGTCGAGATCTGCGTGGTGCAGGAGCGGGTCGGCTGACCGTTGATGTGCACGGTACAGGCGCCGCACAGGGCCATACCGCAACCGAACTTGGTGCCGGTCATCCCCAGGCTGTCGCGCAGCACCCACAACAAGGGCATCTGCGGGACAACGTCCACCGTTTGCGATTTTCCGTTCAGAGTGAATTTGACAGCAGCCACACTGGCCTCCTTTCGGATACGTCATTCAGTATACAACCGGGGCAGCCTCATAGATCGGTTGGAGTAACATAAAAAGCGAGGTTGTCATGACCACTCTCGAAACAATCAGGCTGGCGCTGGTGGCTTTGAGCGACTTGTTTCGCGGCGGACCGAGACCGCCGGCGCATCCCCTGCCCGCGGACGACTCATCGATCCTCAGGCGGAAAAAAATTCCACGATCGGATCCCCCCGCGTTACCGTGATTCCAGGTACACTAAACTTAAGACCGCCCAGTTACGGGTTATTCGCACAAGAGGAGAACTACTTCCATGAAGACTTCCATGATGATTCTAGGTTTGGCCGTAGCCGTGTCGCTGCTGGTAGTTGTGGCCCTGCCCGCCGCCGAAGCCCCCACCGCCGGAACCAAGGCCCCCGACTTTACGCTTAAATCGCAGGAAGGCAAGAACGTCAGCCTCCACGATTTCAAGGGCAAATGGGTTGTTTTATACTTCTATCCCAAGGACATGACGGTCGGCTGCACCATCGAAGCGCACAACTTCCAGGCCGATCAAGCCAAGTACGACAAACTGAACGCCGCCATCGTGGGCGTGAGCGTCGATACCGTCGATTCGCACGTCCAGTTCTGCACCAAGGAGAACCTGACGTTCAAGCTGCTGGCCGATGAGAAGAAAGAAGTCGTGAACACGTATGGCTCGGTCCAGACGCTGGGCAAGCTGGGCGATGTGGCTGCGCGCAACACGTTCCTGGTGGACCCGCAGGGGACCATCCGCAAGGTTTTCCTGAAGGTGGACCCGAATCCGCACAGCAAGGAAGTGCTGGACGCGCTAGCCGATCTGCAGAAGAAGTAGTTACGGAACCTTTTCTTCCTCCGGTTCTTGCTGTATCTCGAAGCTGGTAACGATTTCTGCGGTGGGCCGCACCGTCGCGGCCACACCGCAGTATTTGTCCGTCGAGAGTTGCACCGCGTGCTCCACCGCTGTAGCCGAAATCCCTTTCCCCCGCACAATGTGGCGCACTTCGAAGCGCCGGAAACTGCGCGGATGCTCCTCGCGCCGCTCCGCGCGGACCTCGATCTTATAGGCGGTGACCTGTTCCCGTTTCTTCCGCAGAATCGAGATCACGTCCGCGCCCGTGCATCCGCCCAGGGCGATCAGCAGCAGCTCCAGCGGTCCGGAGGAGGCCGAACGCTCTCCGTTGGTGTCCAGCACCTGCGCATGGCCGCTGGGCGTGACCGCGACAAAAAAATCGTCACCGGCGTACTCCACCGTGGCGTAGTTGTTTTTCATGGCATCTAGTTTTACACGAGCGTGCTGCCGCCGGTACACTGGAAAGTTCCTTGTCCGACGAGCTCACGCTTAACGACGTCCAGGGCGCTCGCCGGCGGATCGCGTCCTGCGTGCGCCGGACTCCCCTGGTTCCCAGCGTCACTCTGAGTGAGCGCCTCAAGACCAACGTCTACGTCAAGCTGGAGCTGTTTCAGAAGACCGGCTCGTTCAAAGTGCGCGGGACCTTCAACAAGGCGCTCAGCTTGGCTCCTGAAATTAGCGCCAAAGGCTTAGTCACCGTCAGCGGAGGCAACCACGCCCTCGCCGTGGCTTACACCGGGCGGGCGCTGGACCTTGCGGCGACCGTTCTGATGCCCGAAAACACGCCACCTGCCATCCTGGAGGCGACGCGCGGCTATGGAGCCGACGTGAAACTCGCCGCGACCGCGGCCGAGGCGTTCGCGCAGGTCGCCGAACTCGAACGCGACGGCTGGATCTACCTCCATCCATTTGACGACCCGGTCTTAATGGCGGGTCAGGGAACATTGGCGCTCGAGATTCTGGATGATGTGCCGCAAGTCACCGACCTCATCCTGAGCATCGGCGGCGGCGGAATGATGGCGGGCGTCGGCACGGTGATCAAGGCGCTGAAACCGTCGGTGCGAATCTGGGGCGTCGAGACGCAGGGCGCGGACTCGATGGCGCGGTCGCTGGCCGCGGGCAAGATCGTCACGCTGGAGGCCATGACGTCGGTCGCGCGGAGCCTGGGAGCGCCGGCCCCATCGGAACGCACCTTCGCGTTGGCGCAGCAGTACCTGGAAAGCGTCACCGTGATTTCCGATAAGGACGCCATCGAGGCCGCGCGCTTTCTCCTGGATCGCTTGAAAGTGCTGGCCGAGCCCGCCGCGTCGTGCACGTTCGCCGCGGCCGGGCGGCTGCAGGGACAGTTTTCGACGGGCAAGCACGTCGTGCTGGTACTATCGGGCGGAAATACCAGTCTAGACGCTCTATCGAGCCAGTAGTCCCGCATCCACCGGAAGGGCGGCGGTTCTATTCTCTCAACTTCGCCTTCGCTCATCGAGCTTGGCCTTCAAGGCTGCAATTTCCGAATTTAGCTGCTCGACTAGAGTGGACACTTTCGGTCGCGTATCTAACGCCGTAAGCCGCAAGCTGTACGCACCTATAATCATGCCGACCGCGAGCAGCCCAAAAGCGACAATGCGACCGCCGTACTCATCGCCGAAGAAACCGTACAACAATACGACAAGGCCGGCTCCGCACATACAGAGCAGAACAAATAGGATCATTCCCAAAATATGCAAGTAGAGCGCCTTTTCAGACGAGAGATACAGCGCGACTGTATCCCGATACTTCTCGAGTTGGGTGATGCGCTGGCGTAATCGTGCGACCGACTTTTCAGCAAACTTGTTCTTGATGCGCCGGAATGCAGCACGGATGAGCGACGCTGGCCGTAGGAGTTCGAAAACCAGAGCGAAAAATGCAGCTAGGTAAATCTCTCCGGAGTGCTGGACGCACCATTCCCAGACCCTATGTATGGCGGCAAGCATACCCTACGGTTTTGACTCGCTCCCCAAAAGTATAGGCGGTCACCACGACAAGGAGAACCTGCGATCTCCCTCCAAAGTGGCAGACGGGCATGTCGGAGGCATTTCTACCGCCGACGCTATTAGCCGGTAGCTACCTCGCCAGTAATCCCGCATCCACGGGAAGGGCATGCCCCGTAACGTACGACGCTTTGCTCGAGCACAAGAACACCACCGCGTCGGCGACTTCCTCGGTGGTCCCGAAGCGGCCCATGGGGTGAAGCGCCAGAGCGCGCGCTTCGTTCTCGCCGTCGAAGAGTCCCTCCGACATGGGCGTGCGAATCACCGCTGGACATACCGCGTTCACGCGGATTCCCTGTTTGGCATATTCCATCGCCGCCGCTTTGGTCGCGCCGATGACGCCGTGCTTACTCGCGTAATAGGCGACGCCAATGGGTCCTCCAATGAGCCCCGCCACCGACGACATGTTGACGATCGCGCCTCCGCCCGACTTCAGCATGTGCGGGATTTCGTACTTCATCGACAGGAACACGCCTTTCAGATTAATGTCGATGACGTCGTCCCAGACCTGCTCCGCGTAATCGGGAATCCCGACAAACGGCGTGCCTCCGATCCCGGCGTTGTTGAACGCGAGATCGAGGCGCTGCCAGCGGCTCACGGCCGCGTCCATCAGGTTCTTGACTTGATCGGCGCGTTTCACGTCGGTCGGCACAAAAATCGCCTCGCCGCCCTGGGCCTCAATCTGCCGGATGGTTTCCTCGCTCTCGGCCGCGCGCCGCGCTCCGATCGCCACGCGAGCTCCTTCCGCCGCGAACGCGATGGCCGTGGCCCGCCCGATTCCCGAACTGCCGCCGGTGATGACGGCAACCTTGCCCTCGAACAGTTTGCTCATGGGGTCATTATCGTCATCGCGTATCGCGCTAAAGGGGACAGACGACATTTTAGTTTAGGATACGCGCCGAGAGGGCGATCGTTCTCACAAAATGTCGTCTGTCCCCTTTAGCGCTCATATCAGGAAACCAGCACCTCTCGTGCTAGAATCGCAAAACGTCCCGCTAGTATGCACTGGAGCAAGCTCTTCATACCCACGCTGCGGGACGACCCTGCCGAAGCGGAAGTCACCAGCCACAAGCTTCTGCTGCGCGCGGGTTACATCCGCCAGCTCGCGGCCGGAATCTATAGTCATCTGTACCTGGCGCAACGGTCCTTGCTGAAGATCACCGCCATCGTGCGCGAGGAAATGGATGCGATCGGCGCGCAGGAATTTCACCTGCCGGCGCTGAACCCGGCCGAGGTGTGGCAGGAATCCGGCCGCTGGGATGCGATGGGCGACAACCTTTTTCGCTTGAAGGATCGCTTTGGACGCGAGCTGTGCCTGGCTATGACGCACGAAGAGGTGATGACTACCATCGCGCGCGGGCTGTTGCGGAGCTACAAACAGCTCCCGCAGATCTGGTACCAGATCCAGACCAAGTTCCGGGATGAACCTCGGCCGAAAAGCGGCCTGCTGCGCGTGCGCCAGTTCACCATGAAGGATTCCTATTCCTTCGATATCGACGCCGCGGGCCTGGACGTTTCCTACGAGAAGCATCGCGCGGCTTACTGCCGGATTTTCGACCGCTGCGGCCTGGAGTATATGGTGGTCGAAGCGCACTCGGGCGCGATGGGCGGCAGCCAGTCGCACGAATTCATGGTGGTGTCCGACGCCGGCGAGGATTTCGTCGTGCGCGGCGCGAACTACGCGGCCAATCTGGAGAAAGCCGTCAGTGTTCCCAAACCGCCTTCGGCTCCCGACCCCGAGGGCGATCTCACGCCCGAAGAGTTCCATACGCCTAACATCAAAACCATCGCCGAAGTGGCCCAGTTCACCGGACTGCCCGAAACGTCGCAGATGAAGAGCCTGGTGATGGTGGCGGGCGGTAACCCTGTAGTGGCTCTGCTCCGCGGCGATCACCAGCTCAGCGAGGCCAAACTGGCAGGCGTGCTGGAGGCGGCGGATGTGCGCGCGGCGCATCCCGAAGAACTGCGGCAGTGGTTCGGCGCGGACGCGGGCTCCTTGGGGCCCATTGGCGTGAAGAATGTCCGCATTCTAGCCGACGAAGCCCTGCGCGGCCGACGCAACCTGATCGCTGGCGCGAACAAGAACGACTACCATCTGCGCCACGTTACGCCCGGAG
>Ga0210400_10003666_pt1 | contig 13541 bp, 9 predicted proteins | sample IncBWH26MmetaG_FD_155456 | JGI IMG/M metagenome (GOLD analysis project Ga0210400, IMG submission 155456) | Forest soil microbial communities from Barre Woods Harvard Forest LTER site, Petersham, Massachusetts, United States - Inc-BW-H-26-M | ecosystem: Environmental > Terrestrial > Soil >...
CGTAGAGACCGTCGAGGTGGGCGGCCATCTGCAGGATGCGCGAGACGGTCACCACCCCGGTCCCCCCGACACCGGGCATGCGCACCAGCAGGTCATCGGGGGTGCGGCGCTGCCGCGGTGGACCCAGGTCGACCGGCGGCTCGCCGAACGGCGGGCACGAACCCGAACGCGGCCGCTGGTGCTGGGCGGGGGTCACCATCACGAACGAGGGGCAGTCCCCGCGCAGGCACGACAGGTCGTGGTTGCACGATCCCTGGTGAATCGTCGTCTTGCGCCCGAAGTCGGTCTCGACCGGTACGACCGACAGGCAGCTCGACTTCTCCCCGCAGTCCCCGCATCCCTCGCATACACGCGGGTTGATCCAGACCCGGGTCGTCGGCTCCGGCAGCCGGCCGCGCCTTCGCAGCCGCCGTTCCTCCGCCGCACAGCGGTCGTCGTGGATGACCATGGTGACGCCGCCGATCCGGCGAAGCTCTCGAAGCGAATCGGGCAGCTCGTCCCGGTGGCGGACCTCGGCGATCGGATCGAGGGAGACCCCGCGGTAGCGCTCGGGCTCGGGCGTGGTGATGATGACCCGTCGGACCCCTTCGATGGCCAACAGGCGAGTCAGATCGGGGACCGCCATCCGACCCTCGGGGGCCTGGCCACCGGTCATGGCCACCGCATCGTTGTACAAAAGCTTGTAGGTGATGTCGACGCCGGCTGCCACCGCGGCACGCACGGCCAGCGAGCCGGAGTGGAAGAAGGTCCCATCCCCGATGTTCTGCTCGTAGTGCTGGCCGGGGGCGAACGGTGCCAGCCCGGTCCACTGGGCTCCCTCGCCACCCATCTGGGTCATCCCCACCTGATGGCCCCGACCGCGGCTGTCGAAGCCGGCCATGATGTGGCACCCGATCCCCAACCCCACCAGTTGGTCGTCGTCGGACCGGGTCGAGATGTTGTGCGGGCATCCGGAGCAGAACGCGGGCGTGCGGGCCGGGGGCGCAGCCCCGTGGAGCACGAGCCGCTGTCGCCGGGCCACGGCGTCGATGCGCGCTCGGGCGGCGACCGGAAGTCGATCGGAGGGAAGGCGCGCGGCCAGCACGCGGGTGACGGTGTCGCTGTCGACCGATCCTGAAGCCGGGACCAGGGGACGACCCTCGGGGTCCAACTTGCCCACGACCAGAGGCTGCTCGGTCCGGCCGTACAGGGCCTCTTTGAGCTGGGACTCGATGAACGACGTCTTGTCCTCGATCACCACCACCTCGTCGAGCCCCGCCGTCAACCGGCGGAGCTCGGCACCGTCGAGCGGCCACGGCAGGGAGATTCTGATGAGGCGCAGCCCCATGTGGGAGCAGGCCTCGGCATCCAGACCCATGTCCTCCAGCGCCCGCAGGAGGGTGCTGTAGGTGTACCCGGCGGCCACGATGCCGACGCGGGCCCGGGGTGAGTCGAGGGTGACGGCATTGAGCGACGCCAGTCGGGCGTATTCGAGCGCCCGCGGGAGACGGACACCGACGAGGTGCTCCTCGGCCTCGACCGCGTTGGGTCCCACCAGCAATGGGGAGTGGGCGACGCGGGTCGTGTCGGGAGCAGGAATCTCTGGCCACGGCGCGCCGAGGTCGACCACCGCGCTCCCGTCGGCCACGTCGGCGATGATCTGCAAGCCGACCCACAGTCCCGAGTAGCGCGACAGGGCGACGGCGTGGAGACCCAGGCGCACCACTTCTGAAACCGAGCCGGGTGACAGTAGTGGCATGCTCAGGCTCCGGGCCATCGACACCGAAGAACTGGGAAGTGTCGACGATTTGCACGTCGGGTCGTCTCCGATGAGGGCCACGGCCCCGCCGAGCGGCGCCGTCCCCGCGTAGTTGCCGTGCCGGATGGCATCGGCGGCACGGTCGAGACCGGGGTTCTTGCCGTACCAGAAGCCCACCACGCCTTCGTGGTCGTGACCGGGCACGTCGGCCAGCAGCTGGCTTCCGGCGACGGCGGTGGCGGCGAGCTCCTCGTTGAGCGCCGGGGCGAACACCACGCCTTCCTCCTCGAGCCGGCGGCGGGCGTGGTCGAGCTCGAGGTCGAGTCCGGCCAGGGGCGAGCCCTCGTAGCCGCTCACGAAGGCGGCGGTATCGAGCCGACGGCTGCGGTCCAAGCGGCGTTGGTCGAGCACCAGCCGCACGATCGCCTGGATGCCGGACATCAGGGCACGGCCGTCGCCGACGCGGTAGACGTCATCGAGGCTCACCGGAGCGCGGCCCGCCTGGGCCGTCCCGTCAGCGGCTGCGCCCGTCCCGTCAGCGGCTGCGCCCGCCCCGTCTCCGGCGGCCCCGCCTGGACCGGCGCCGCCGGCTGCGACCCTCGGGTGCTGCCGGCCGACCCTCATCTGCTCAGGTGAGGAGGGCGATCGAACGCCCGAGTCGGTCCGACGCCATCTCTTCGGCCACCGTCACCGGGGTCCGCGCCGTGCGATCGGCCTCGGTGACGATCCGGGACACGCGGTCCCCGATGGCGAGCAATGAGCCCTCGAGCTTGTCGGCGCCCCAGCTGGAGCGCCTGGCGTGGATCTGGATGACGCCCCCTGCGTTGATCACGAAGTCAGGCACGTAGACGATGCCCCGTTGATCGAGCAGCTCGGCTACGCCGTGGGTGGCCAGCACATCGTTGGCGCCTCCAGCCACGATGCGGCACTGCAGTGCGTCGACGGTGGACCGGTCGATGACCTTGGCCAGTGCGCACGGGGCCAGCACGTCACACGGGGTTGTGACCACCGCTTCCGGATCGACCACCCGGCCGCCGACCTCGTGGGCGACGGCGCGTGCCCGGATCGAGTCGACGTCGGCCACCGAGATCCGGCAACCGGCCATGGCCAACCTCCGGGCGAGGTCGGCACCGACGTGACCGGCGCCCTGCACGACGACGTGGGCGCCGGGCAGATCCCGGCCGGCACACGAGAGAGCGGCTCGGATACCGGCGAAGACCCCGAGGGCCGTCCATGGCGAAGGATCCTCGTGATCGCAGGACACCTCGCCGGCGATCATGCCGATCACGGCCAGGTCCTCGACCGAAGTTCCCATGTCGACTCCGGGGATGTAGGCCCCCCCGAGGCGGTCCACGAACTTCCCGAAGGCCCGCAGTTGATCCCGGCGGTGGGCGGGTGCACCGGACTCGTGGTCTCGATCGACCGGGTCCTTCACCAAAACCGATTTGGCGCCACCGTAGGGGAGGTCTGCGCAGGCGTTCTTGAGGGTCATGGCCCGGGCCAGCCGGCGAGCCTCGTGCTCCGCGGCCTGCTCGTCGGGATAGGCCTGCCACCGCACCCCTCCGAGCCCGGGCCCCAGCGTGGTGTCGTCGATGGCGATGACCGCTCGCAGTCCGCTGGCCCGGTCGTGGCATCGGGTCAACTGCTCCGTTTCGTCCAGCTCCCAACGCAATTGGCTCACGCCATAATTGAAGTGCCTTTGGCTCAGTGAGTGAACCGTAATTCTTCCAACTCAGACAATTACGCAATAGAATGGTCGAATACCGTGATATGACGCAAATAATGATACCGGAGGGGGAGGCTCACGGGTATGGACGACAGAACGGATCGGACAGGAACGGCGGAGTTGGACGCGACCGACCACGAGATCCTGGCGCTGCTCGAGGAGAACGCCCGGCGCACCATGTCCGACATGGCCGAGCGAGTGGCCCTGTCCACCTCCGCGGTCAAGCGACGCATCGATCGGATGGAGGAGGCGGGGGTGATCACCGGCTACAGCGTGGTCATCGACCATGCCAAAGTGGGGCGCCCGATTCAGGCCTTCACCGAGGTGCGGTTCGCCGGGACAGCAGACATGGGAGAGATCCGCAGCGCGGCGATCCGCCTACCCGAAGTGCAGGCCGTCTTCACCACCGCCGGTGACCCCGATGCGCTGGTGTGGATCCGGGTGCCTGACGTCAAGCGGCTCGGGCAGGTCATCGAGCAGCTGCGCCGCAGCGGCCGGGTGACGGGCACGAAGACGCTCATCGTGTTGGGCACGTGGACTCGCCACCGCGCACTGTCCACCATCGGATCGGACTAATTCGCAGGCTGTTCACCGCTCCGAGCGCTGCAGAGCGAAGGTCTTGTGGAGTTCAGGCGGCCAGGAATCCCGTCGCGAGCCGTTTATGCTCCGCTGCTCTGTCCGAGCACCGAGAGGATCTCGTCCCCCCACCGTTCGAGTTTCATGGGCCCGATCCCCTTGCACCGGGCCAGCGCCGCCAGCGACGTGGGGGCGGCCTCGATGATGCCCTCGAGGTGCCGGTCGCTGAGGATCACGTACGGCGGCATGCTCGCCTCACGGGCCTTCTCGGTACGCCAGGCCCTGAGCCCGGCGCTGGCCGCGGTGGCCTCGACCGGCTGAAGCGCCTCGCCCGGCCTTGATCGGCCCGAGGCCTTCTTCGCCGGGCCAGCGCGCGGGGGCCGCGCCTGGCGCTCGGGGGGTTCGGACGGTCGGGAGCCATCCAGCTCGTCCACGAAGAACGACGGCGATGCCGCATCGGCCAGCACCACGGTCTGCACCTTGCTCCGGGTGAGGGCTACGTGGAACACCCGCCGTTCGCCCTCGACGTCCTCAGCCAGCCGGTGGGGGAACAGGTCGGACGAGGCCCCGAAGATGACGACCCGATCCCATTCGCGACCCTTGATGCGGTGCACGGTGGACAACAGGATGGCGGGACCCTCGACCTGCGGTCGTTCCAGTACACCCCGCAGCCACGTGGCGAAGGTGGCGACTTCGGGATGGAAGGCAGCGACCGATTCGAGAGCCTGGAGGTCGTCGTTGTGTGTGGATCGATCGGGCTCGTCGCGGGAGGCGTCGAGCACGTCCATGGTGTCGCCCAACCCGAGCTCGACCCGGATGGCCCGCAAGGCATCCGCCGTGGGTTTGGTGCAGGCGAGGGCCACCCGCTCGATGTCGTCGGCGTACCCCTCCAGCTTGGGGACGTCACGACCCGAGAGGCTCCCGGCCAGGCGCCGGATCTCGTCGACCGATGTATGGGAACGCTTGGTGAGCATCGAGACCACGTTGGGAGCGATGCCTCGCGAGGGGCGGCGGACGGTGTCCTCGATATCCCGACGACCGATGCGCTCGGGCTTCACCCCCATGCGCAGGTAGGCGAAGGCGGTGCGGACGCCGGTGCGGCCCAGCACCCGGGCGGTCAGGGTCGACTGGCAGGGAACGCCTGCTTCGCTCAGCGCCACCTGGATCGGGAGCAGGGCCGAGTTCACCCTGGTCAGCACGGCCATGTCCGCCAGTTCGCCGCCGGCGCCCCGCCAGTCCGAGATGATGCTGGCGGTGACCGAGGCCAGTTGCTCACCGGGAGCCTGCCGCACGATCAGGCCCTGGTCATCGGGCGAACGACCGGGGGCGGACCGGATGGTCTTGACCACCCGTTCTCGGTTGTAGGAGAGCAGATGGGCTGCGGCGTCGACCACGACTGGGTCACACCGGTAGTTCACCTCCAAGGCATGATGGGCGGCACCGGGGAAGTAGCGGTCGTAGTGGATCAGGTACTCGGGGGTGGCGCCCGAGTAGCCGTAGAGAACCTGATCGTCGTCGCCGACGCCGAAGCAGTCGAAGCCGGGTGCGTTCAGCAGCCGGATGAGCAGGAGATGGGCCGGGTTCAGGTCCTGGAACTCGTCGACCAAGAGGTAGCGGCAGCGCTCCTGGGCTCGGTCCCGGATGGCCGGGTCGGTCAACAGGATCTCGATGGCCCGATAGATCTGCTCGTCGAAGTCGACGGCTTGGGCGGCGGCGAGGGCATCTCGGTAGCGGTCGAACCCGTCGGCCAACCCGGCAGCGTCGGGGAAGGTCTCCTCGGCCTGGTCCGGGTCGATCAGCCCCAGCCGGATGGCCGAGAGGGCCTCGAGGTAAGGGACCACGGTGTCGGTGTTGGCCCGGTGCCGGATCTCGAACACGGACCCCACCAGATCCCGAGCCCCGGCTTCGTCGAGCACGTTGAGCCGGCCGCGCTCCTCGGATTGGTTGCAGATGGACAGCCCGATGCTGTTGAGCGTACGGATGTCCGGCCCCCCTGGGGCCATGATGTCCGCGCACCGGTCTCGCAGCTCGTCGGCCGCCTTGGCGTTGTAGGCCAGGACGGTCACGGCGGCAGGATCGACGCCTCGGTCAGCAATGAGGTGGCGGAGCCGCTCGGTGAGGACGCGGGTCTTGCCCGATCCGGCTGGAGCGATGATCCGAGCCGGCCCCGAGCCGTGGACCACGGCGGCCAGCTGGTCGGGAGCCAACGTGCTGGCCGACCCGGTACCTAGCGTCTCGGTATCCGGCGTCTCGAGACCGGGAGCGCCATGACGGGCAAAGCGCAGCACCCCGGCCTCGGCGTTCCACCGATGGATCACCTTCAACCCTGAGGCCAGCCGAGGAGGATGGGAGGGGCCGCCGTCGACGAACACCGGGGTGCCGTCAACCAACGTGATGTCGCCCGCTTCACCCAGGCTCACCCCTGTTTCGGCGAAGCGCCGGGCCGCCTTTCGACCGTGCCACCAGATCACCTCGTCACCCCGGGCGTCGTAGGCATTGGCCCACACCAGGAACTGAAGGCGCTCGAGCGCGAGCTCGAAGGCCGGCGTCAACGCGTAGGGCGGCTGGTCGCACCGCTGGCGGGCCCGGAGCTGGTCAGTCCCTACATCGAGCTCGATCACGATCGGGCGCCGCTCGGCCCAGGCGGCGTGCAGCGAATCGACGGTGGCGCCCGGCTCCTCCAGTGAGGCCGGTCCGACCACGATACGAGGCGCCCGGGCCCAGGGTTCGGGTGCAGGTTCGCCGGGCGACACCACGACACTGCGCCCGAGCTCGGACGGGCCGGGAGGGATCGAGGGCACCCAGGGAATCTACCGACCCGGTGTGTCAGCCATGGCCGTTCCCGGGCGGGGGCCCGGGCACGGGGCGCCCCGACAGTCGGCCAGCCGTCGGGTACCATGCGGCCCGTCCGGCCCGCGTTCGTCGGTTCCCCGGCCCGGTTCCATCGAGGAGAATCCATGAGGCCACCGCGACGGCTGTGGCGAACAGTGTCGATTGTGGTGGCCATCGGGATCGGCTTCCTGGTGGGCGGCGCCTGGACATCCGGGAGCGCCGGGGCCGCGGCCTCGGGACCCGCCTTCTATCTGGATGTCGGCGGTTCCGCCTCTGTGGGGTTCCAGCCCACCGTGGCGCAACCCCACGGCCAGCCGACCGACTCGGGCTACGCCAACGATCTGGTCAGCCGGGAGCGGGCCGTCTGGCCCACCCTCCAGCTCCAAGAGGTCGGCTGCCCCGGTGCGACCACCGGCACCATGCTGGAGGGGGGCGGCCACTGCTTTTACCCTGACGGGACCCAGCTGGCCACGGCCGTCGACTTCCTCCGGGACCACCCCACCACGGTGCTGGTGACCGTTGACCTCGGCTTCAACAACCTGCATTCCTGCATCGTGGATGGGCAGATCGACGAGCCCTGCGTGGACCAGTCCATCTCGATGGTCAACCAGCAGCTGCCCGTGATCCTGTCCGCCCTGCGTGCGGCCGGGAGTCCCGGACTGCGGATCATCGGGATCGGCCACTATGACCCGTTCCTCGGGAGCTACCTCAGAGGGCCGACGGGGCGGTTGCTGGTGCCCGAGAGCCTCGACGCCATCTCCCGTCTCGATCAGGCGCTTGCTTCGATCTATGCCGCCAACGGGATCCCCATGGCCGACGTAGCCGGGTCGTTCAGCACCACGAACACCGTTCCGACGATGATGGCCGGCGTGGGCATGGTCCCGCGCGACGTGGCCCGGATCTGCGCCCTCACCTGGATGTGCTCGCCCCAGCCCTACGGACCGAATCAGCACCCCAACGAAGACGGCTACCGGGTGATCAGCCAGGCGATCATGGCCGCCTTGGCCGGAGGATAGGACGGTTTCGCACTGCCCGGGCCGGTGGCCGGAACATCCAGTCCTGCATCAATCGGGGCAAGGCGCCGTTGTCACCGAGCCGTTGTCACCCAACCGTTGTTACCGTGCGGCCAGATCCACGTCGAGCGGGCTGTCGCCCACGGCTCCTGGTGCCCGGGCGTTGCCCGGGACGGCGGTGGGTGGGGCGATCGTTCGGCGGGGCCATAACGAGCGCCAGGTTGCCCGAGAGCGCCCGGTCAGCGCCTTGGACCACGGGGTGCGGGCCAGCACCGAGGTGAGGCCGATGCAGGCCACGAACACCACGGCCACGGTGACGATGGCGACCAGGGGCCAGGGCAACACGCTGTCGAGGTTCCGCCAGCCCAGCCAGCCCAGCAAGGTGATGACGATCATCTGGGCCAGGTAGATGCCATAGGCGTTGTCCGAGCCCGATTGGACCATGGACCGGACCCGATGCGAACGGTGGCGGTCGACGAGGGCCACGCCCACCAGGTAGATGCAGGCGATGGCGCCGATGTTGAAGGGAATGACGATGGGTTGAAACGGGTCCGAGCTCGAGCCCAGCCATCCCACCACGTTGTCGGCCGACAGGTAGTACCAGGCCTCGGCGACCGCCGCACTGGCCAGGGTGACCATGATGGTGAGGCGAACATGGCGGCACAACCAGGCGTGCACTTCGTCGAGGTGGAAGGCGATCACCATGCCGGCGAGCAGATAGAACTGGTACGACGTGATCTCGCGGCTGGCCCAGAACCCCCGCATGTTGGGCGGCAGCACGTTCCAGTGCATCATGCTGACCATCAGGACCTGGATGGCGCCGCTGACGGCCAGAAGGGCGCGGTGCTGTCCGGCAGTGCGTCGCACCAACAGCAGCAACAGCGGGAACAGCACGTAGAACTCGGCCACGACGATCAGGTAGTAGAGCTGGTAGTAGCCGGTGGCGAACAGGTAGCCGAGATGGCCCAGCGAGGTAACGGGGTTCTGGTAGGTGCTGGGCAGCAAGAAGAGGAAATAGATGACCGTCCAGCACAGGTAGGGCACGCCCACCGACATGAACCGGCGCTGCCAGTAGGTCCGATCGACCCGCTTGGACTGGCGATAGCTGTAGGTGAGCATGCACGCCGACACGAACAAGAAGGCCTCGCGGGTGACGTGCAGCAACATCAACGATGCCCCGGCGGCCACGGTGGCGGCCACCGGGGCGAAGGCCAACAACGTGTGGGTGCCGATCACGCCGGCTTGTTTCACCGGCCGCATGGCATCGATATGGTCGAGCCGCTTTCGGGTGCCCGATGGAGTGGATGCTGTGCTGACGGTTGCGCCCTCACCGTCAACCGTCGGCGCAGTCAGGACCGTCGGCGCAGTCTCAACAGTCGGCGCAGTCTCAACAGTCGGCGCAGGCAGGACCGTCGGCGACACGCCTGACGGGCCCAGCCCCTCGGGCGGGGCATCGACGTCGATGGTGTCGGCTGTCGCCGTCATCGGCAGCTGAGGCTGAACAGGGTCGGCGGCCGCTGGTGGCGGAGGGCCCGCCGCTGTACCTTTCCGGTGGCTCCTGCCGGCAGTTGCGAGACGACGTGCAGGGCGACTGGCCGCTGGCTTCGCACCAACGTGGCGTCGAGGTGCTTGCCGACACGACGGGCGACGTGTTCGACGGTGTCGGCGTCGGAGGCATCGACACTGTCCTGCAACACCAGATAGGCCACGGGCACCTGACCGAGCACGGCGTCGTCCTCGGCCACCACCACCGCCGCCATGAGGTCGGGGTCGATCAGGATGGCCTCTTCGATGTCCCTCGGGTAGACCTTCTCGCCCCCTCGGTTGATCACGTCGTCGGTGCGCCCCACGAGGTAGAGATAGCCGTCGGCATCGACGGTGCCCAGGTCTCCGGTTCTGAGCCAGCCGTCGGCGGCGAAACGGTCGCGGTGGCAGTTGCCGCCGTAGGCGGTGATGACCGACGGCCCTCGGATCTCGACGTGGCCCGGCGTCGTCGGTGCGCTGATGTCGTCGGCCGTGATCCGCAGCTCGATGCCGACGGGTAACCCCACCGATCCCGGCTTTCGTGCCCCCACCAGCGGGTTGGCCGTGATCTGGCTGGCCGCTTCGGTCATGCCGTAGGTCTCGAGCACCGGGATGCCCGTGTTGGCTTCGAACCGGGACAGGGTGGCGGCGGGCAGCGGGGCCGATGCCGAGCGGATGAATCGGATCCGAGAGGGAACGGCTTCGTCCGGATCGGGACCGGCCAAGTGGGACACGATGGCAGGGACGGCGTTGATCCAGGTCACGCGGTGGTGTTCCATCAAGGCCCAGAACCCGGTGCGGTGGAAGCGGTCGTCGAGCACGAGGTTGGCCCCGGCCACCAGGGTGGCGAGCAAGCCGACCACCTCGGCGTTGATGTGGAACAAGGGGAGCGGGTTGAACCCGCGGTCGGCGGGGGAGAGGCGGTGATGGGCGGCGACGGCACGGGCGGTGTGGAGCAACCGGCCCTGGTAGACGGGGATCACCTTGGGAGCTCCGGTCGTGCCCGACGAGGACAGGATGGCGCCGCCCATCCCGGCCGGGCTCGGGGTGCCCTCCTCGAGGGCCTGGTCGATGGCCACGGGTGCGTGCCTGCGCCCGTCCCCGCCGACATCGGCCCAGTGGAGATCGGACGCGCTCTGTGGTCCGCCGTCGGACACTCCGCCATCCGACACCAGGAGGGCGATCTCGAGACGGGAGACGGCGGTGGCGATGGCCTCGGGTGAGCTCGTCGGGTCGAGCGGTGCCACCCACCGGCCTGAGGCCATGATGGCCAAGAAGTGCACGGCGAATTCGAGCGGGTCGGTAATGGCGATGCCCACGGTGGCATCGGCGACCACTCCTCGGTCCCCGAGTACGGCGATCAGGGACGACACCCGGTGTTCCAGGTGGCGGAACGAGACCTGCCCCGGGCCCCGGGCCGCGGTGAGATAGGGGGCGTGGCCGTAGACCGCGGACCGGGACCGGATCAGCTCGGCGATGGCGTTCCCGGGTCCGAACGGGGTCGGTTGCCGGCCCCCGTGGGAGGCGACGGTGGTGTCGGCGATCGTCTCCGTGCACCGACGGTGGGAGGCGACGGTGGTGGCGGCGGAGGTCTCGATGCTCAGCTCAGTGGACCGTGGGTGGGTGATGGTCATGGTCAGTACATCATTCGCGGATCGGCGTAGTGCTTGAACTCGACGAGGTTGTCCGAGGGGTCGCGGAGGACGAAGGTCCGGTGCACCTCGGGCTTCCCGTCGAACCGGGTGTCCACGTCCCGGAACAGGGGGACCTGTCGCTCGATGCACAGCCGGTGGACCCGGTCGAAGTCCTCGCTCTGCCGGAAGGTCACCCCGAAATGCCGCGGATAGAGGTCCAGCTCGCCGCCGGCGTCCGCCGGCCGTGCCGTCAGGTGGCACACCAACTGGTCGCCGAAGAAGTCGAGGGTGATGCGGTCCTGGTAGCGCCGGGCCAGCTTGCAGCCGAGCAATTGCCCGTAGAAGTGCTCGGCTTCAGCCAGGTCATAGGCCGGTACGGCGAGGTGGAAGGCGTCCCCGCTCTCCCTCACGCCGCCCCGCTGTCGAAACAGGTCAACGTGTCGGCCCGGAGCCCGAGCCGGATGGTCTCGAGCCCCAAGATGGCGGTGGCGGCCACATTGCCCAGGTTGACGTCCGGTCCCACCCGCTTGACGAAGTAGTTCTGCAACTCCACCGAGGGCGCCTCGAACAGGAGGTCCTGGTGGCGGAGGCCGCTGGCCAGCAGCTCCTCGATGAGGCCGAAGCGGAGCTGTCCGTCCGGTCGGCAGATGCCCGACTTGCCGCTCTCCCGTGCCTCCAGGGTGACCAGGCCGGCCCCGGCATCGAGGTCCTCGTGGGTGCACTCGATCCACAGGCTGGGGGGCAGGTTCTCGGACCGCTCGGCGTCCTTGAACCCGACCTCGGAGATCACCTGGAAGTCGTCGGCGAGCTTCCTGATGTAGCCGGCCTTCTCCGAGTTGCTCAGATCGATCGTCCCATTGGACACCTCGACGAACTGGCACGAGTACTGGTGACACAGCTCCCTGAAGTCGTCGAGCCGATCTTGCAGCACGTACTTCTCGAAGAGGGTCCCACCGAAGTAGTAGTCCACCCCGGCAGCGGAGAGGATCTCGATCTTCCTGCGCAGGTCCTTGGTGACGATGGCCGTGCCCCATCCGAACTTCACGAAGTCGAGGTACTCGGCCCCGCTGTCGACGAGGTCCTCGAAGTACCGGGTGGGCAGGCCACCGTCGACCATCATGGTCAGTCCGGCCGACCTCGGCTTGGTCTCACGTTGGGGTAGGTGCAGTGTTGTCGGGTTCATGCTGATCCCTTCGTGCTCACGTTGCTCGGATGGAGGCTGGAACGCATGGCGCCGATGGAGGCCTCGCCGCGGGCTCCGTCATGACTGGGCATCCGGACCCGCCATAGGCTTCCGTTGGGGACCGTGTCCCAGGTCATGTCGTGCACGGAGCGTCCGGCGCAGTAGGCCCGGATCATCCGAACGGTGCCGCCGTGGGCGACGACCAGGGCGTCGGCGCGGTGGGGCTGGTCCTGGAGCCAGTCGACGAAGCCGGCCGCCCGCCGGTACAGGTCCTCCAGCGATTCGCCTCCCACCGGCCGCGCCTCGGTGTCGACGACCCGGTCCCCGTCGATGCCGGTGTCCTCGGACAAGAGCGAGCTCACCGGCGAGCCTTCCCGGACCCCAAGTCCCCGCTCCCGCAATGCGGTGTGCGGCTGGGCCTGGAGCCCCAGGGAATGGGCCAGGATGGCGGCCGTCTCGCCGGCGCGACGCAGGTCGCTGGTGTGGACGACCTCGATGGTGCGGCCGCGCAGTCGGCGGGTGAGGAGCTGCGCTTGGCGCCGGCCCTGCCGGGTCAGGACGGCTTCGTCAGCGTGGCCTTGAACCAGTCCGAGCACGTTCCAGGTGCTCTCTCCGTGTCGCACCAGCCAGATCGTCTGGTCCTTGGAGTTCTCGGTCATGTATTGCACTATGACCATGGCCTCTGTGGACAGGCTGAGAGCTCACCGAGAACGACCTGAAATATTGTGAAGAATCCAATAAGGAAGAATCCAATAAGACGGTGGGCGCCGGGCCAAAGTCCGATCGCCCGCACCGGCCCGAACACCGGAAGTGGGGCGCCACCACGGCGTCAGCGCGGGTTGCGGCTCCGGCTTCGCAGTCGTCCCCGGGTGTGCCCGTCCAGGATCACCTTCCGCAGCCGCACGTTGGCCGGGGTGACCTCGACACATTCGTCGTCGGCGATGAACTCCAGGGCCTGCTCCAGGGAGAGCAGGAGCGGGGGCGTGAGCCGGATGGCCTCGTCGGCCGAGGCCGACCGCACGTTGGTCTGCTTCTTCTCCTTGGTCGGGTTGACGTCCATCTCCTCGTCCCGGGCGTTCTCGCCGATGACCATGCCCTCGTAGACCTCGGTCGCCGGTCCCACCAGCAGGATGCCCCGCTCTTGGAGGCTCATCAGCGTGTACCCGGTGGTGACGCCTCGGCGGTCGGCCACCATCGAGCCGTTGCGCTTGGTCTTGAGATCGCCGTGCCAGGGCTCCCAGCCGTCGAAGACATGGTGGAGCATGCCCGTGCCCCGGGTCTCGGTCATGAACTCGGTGCGGAACCCGACCAGCCC
>Ga0210400_10003668_pt1 | contig 13535 bp, 11 predicted proteins | sample IncBWH26MmetaG_FD_155456 | JGI IMG/M metagenome (GOLD analysis project Ga0210400, IMG submission 155456) | Forest soil microbial communities from Barre Woods Harvard Forest LTER site, Petersham, Massachusetts, United States - Inc-BW-H-26-M | ecosystem: Environmental > Terrestrial > Soil >...
CGCGCCAACCACCCCGACGCGACCACCGCGCCAAAGAGAACCGCGGGCCACACCAGCTCTCGCCAGTTCTCCATAAGATACTTCGCGATCTGCTGGATCATTGTTTAGAGCGCACCATAGGATGGCGCACAATCTCAGGTTACGATGCCGAGGGCGGCAAGGACTATAGCTCGTCCTTGCGCATCTGTTCGGCCAAATACTCCGAGGCGCGCAGGGAAAGCGACAGGATGGTCATGGTCGGATTCTGGCTACCGCTGGTTACGAAACTGCTGCCATCCACCACGAACAAGTTCTTGATATCCCAACTCTGGTTCCATTTATTGAGCACACTGGTCTTGGGGTTGTCGCCCATCCGGCACGTGCCGACTTCGTGAATGCTGTAACCCGGGGGAAACGGCTGGTCGTGCCGCGCCAGGATTTCCCATCCGCAGGCGCGGCACAGCTCGGACATGGTGTTGATGGCGTCCTTGGCCATATTAAATTCGTTGCTGCCGTAGCGCGCCTGGACATGGAGGACGGGAATGCCCCAGGCGTCGGTCACATCTTTGTTGATACGGACGTGATTTTCGAAACGCGGCAGAACCTCTCCCATACAGGTACCCGTGAACCCGGTTCCGCGGTGCGCGTCGAGCGCATCGTCGAGCGCCTTGCCGTACAGCGGGAAATACTTGGCATCGGGCGTACCGCCGACCTGGAAATCGAACGCATAGCCTCGCAGGAAATCCTTTTCCTTGGTTTGCAGATTGCGGAAGCGCGGAATGTAACCGTAGCCGGCGGCATAGTTCGGCGGAGCCGTCTTGTTGCGAACCTCGGGCATCACCGCCTGGACGCTCTGCGTAATGTAGAACTGGTCGTGCAGATAGTGGCCCAGCACGCCGCTCGAATTCGCGATCTCGGAATTCAGCAGGATCCGCGTGCTCTCCAGGCACGAAGCTCCCACTACCACCACTTTGGCCTTGGCATGCATCTCGCGCCGGGACTGGCGATCGAGAAAATTCGCGCCGTTCACCCGGCCGGTGTTCTTGTCCACCGTAATATCGCGGACCACGGCGTTGGGAACAATGGTCAGGTTCCCGGTGGCCATCGCATCGGGCAAGAGAAGATTGAGCGAACTGGCCAGTTGTCCCCGGCCCAGCGCGCTGCGCAGCTTGATCACAGGGATATTGCGTTTGCCGGCCTCGCCCATGAACTTCTGAACCGATGGGCTCCAAGGCGAGGGATCGTCGATGAAGTTGCCGTCGGGAAGCTGCTTCAGACCGTCCTTGCGGCCTCGTACCCGAAAGATCGGCTCAACCTGATCATAGTAAGGAGCTAGATCCGTCAGACTGATGGGCCAGTTGTCGCCGAAGCCGTCGTGGTCTTTGGCCTTGAACTCGTAATCGCTCAGGCGGAACGCCATGCGCGACCAGAAAAGCGACTTGCCGCCCACGTACCGCACACGGACCCAGTTGAAGGGTTCGCTGGGATCGTGGGTATAGGGAACCTGCTTTTCGTCCACCCATTGGTGGGCGTTGTACTCGTTGGCCTGAAATACGTGCTCCAGGTTTCCCGGTTTTCCCAAGCCGTGGTAGGGCAACTGCCAGGCAGGCTTAGAAACCTGGTTATTCTGAAAATCGACTGGCGGGCCGGCATCGAGCATCAGGCACTTGATGCCCTTCTTGGTGAGCGTGTATGCGGCCATGCCTCCGGAAGCGCCGGAACCGATGATCAAAACGTCGTAGTCGGGGGCGGCCATGGATTTTCTGTTGGTTACTCGACGGGGAGCCAGTACAGCCCGCCCCCGCCCCGGCGGCGGGCGCCTCCGGATGTGCCGACGTTGCGCTCGAACGAGTTGAAGGTCGCTGTGCGGACATCCTGCTTGGCGGCGGCCAGCAGGCGCGCGATCGGATCGGCCGGCGGCTCGTTGGTCCAAGGCTGGTGCAGCGGATCGAAGAGAGCATCGGCCTGGGCGGCATCGGTATCCGCAAAAGCTTTGTGAAATCGGGATTGCGCCTGGGATTCGAGCGCGTCCAGTCCTATGAGCCACAGTTGTTGCCGTTCGAGAGGAGAATCGCCGATCAAAAAGTCCATGAACTCGGGCACGCGAGCTTCGAGCGCGCCCGCGGAACCTGGCGCGCCGGGCACAATCAGGTCGCACAGTCTGCGAAGCGTAGCAAACTGGTGCACGCTGAAGAATTTGGGGATCGGGTCGGCCCCTTCATCCGGGACCGAGAAATCCAGTAGAGCGGGCTCCGCTGTGGCATTCGGAGCCGCGGGAACAGGCGCTTGTGGAGCCGCTTGCTGGGCAAGTAGGGCGGGCACGGCCGGCGCCGAGGCCAGAGCCTGGATGAACCGCCGTCGTCTCATACGAGTCTCATACGAAAGGGATCATATCACTTTGCCGAACTAGAGGACGCGAGGGCTGCCGTTACGGGCGGATCCTGCACGCGGGCCGTGAACCAATGTGGATAAAGCGGCGCCGGGGCCGTAAGCTCGTCGAGCTGTGACATCTGCTCCGCGGCGAGCTGGACGTCGACAGCGCGCAGGTTATCCTCTAACTGCGTCATCTTGTTTGCACCGACCAGAATCGAGGTTACGCCGCGCTTGCGGAGCAGCCAGGCCAGCGCGATCTGGGCGGGCGAGACGTTGTGCGCTTTAGCAACTTCACGCAGCTTGTCGACCACCGCATGCCCCTTCTCGCGGTCGTAGGGAAGCATGTCAAAGCCGGTGAGCCTGCCGCCATCCCCCTGAGGATTCTCGCGCGTATATTTTCCAGTGAGGAAACCCCCTGCCAGAGGGCTCCACACCATCATCCCGATCCCGGCGTCTTCCAGGAACGGCACGATGTCATATTCTACGTCGCGGCCAACCAGCGAATAGTACAATTCCGCGGCGCGAAACTGGGAATGGCCGTGCCGCTTCTGGATCCCCACGGCCTTGGATGCCATCCACGCGGGCCAATTAGAAAACCCGGCGTAGCGGACTTTGCCTTGCCGGATCAAATCGTCCAGTGCGCCGGCAGTTTCTTCCACCGGCGTGTGCGGGTCGACGCGGTGCACCAGGTAGACGTCGATGTAGTCCGTACCCAGCCTCTTGAGACTTCCTTCCGCCGAGGCGAAAATATGCTGGCGCGACAAACCCTGGTGCAGCAACGCCTCGCCGGAACGAAATCCACATTTTGTGGACACCACCACGTCCTTGCGGCGGGCGCCGAGAGCCTTGCCGAGCATCTCCTCGGACTGGCCGCCGGTGTAGGCATCGGCTGTGTTGAAGAAGTTGATGCCCGCATCCAGCGTCTTGCCGATGAGCTGATCCGCGAGCTCCGGGCCGACTTTGGCGACGGCGGCAAACGGTCCTTTCCCCGTGCCGAAGGTCATCGCGCCGAATGCGAGGCGGGAAACAATTAATCCGGTATCACCTAAACGCGAATATTGCATGCTCCCCAGTTTCGCATGCGCTATAGGCTTGGTTTATAAACTCAGGATTTCGCGCAGGCGTCCGGATTGTCTTCGCGACATCTCCACCGTTCGGCCGCCGCGGAGCGTAACCGAAAGGCCGCCGGCGACTCCGAGGTCCACCTTCTCAATCCACTTCAAATTCAGAATCTCCTTACGATTCGCGCGGAAGAACACGGCCGTGTCCAGTTGCTCTTCAAGCGAGTTGAGCGATCGCCGGATCAGCGGCCGGTGGCCGTTGAAGCAGACCCGCGTATAGTTGCCTTCCGACTCCAGAAGAAAGATGTCGGGCAGCGCGACAATCCAACAGCGGTCGCCGTCGCGCACGAATACACGCTCCAAGCGCGTTGGACCGGAGCGCGGCCGCACTTTGGCGAGCGCCGCGGCCAGCCGGGCGGGCGCGATCGGCTTCAACAAGTAATCGAGCGCGTTCACTTCGAAAGCCTTGATGGCGTAAGCGTCGTAGGCGGTGGTGAATATCACCTGTGGAACATCGTCCAGACGCTCCAGGACATCGAAGCCGCTCATCTGGGGCATTTGAATATCGAGGAACAGCAGCTCTGGCGAATGCTGGGCCGCGAGTGCGAGCGCTTCTTCGCCGTTGCGCGCTTCACCGGTAATTTCGATTTCCGTGTGCTGAGCCAGGAGGCGACGCAGCTCCGCCCGCGCGAGCCGCTCGTCATCTACGATTAGAGCCTTCATGAAACTTTCGGAATCTGGACCGTGGCCACGACGTGGCCGCCCTCGGCATTTCGCAAGGCCAAAGTGGCGCGATCCCCATAGAGGATGCGTAGCCGCTCGCGGATGTTGTTGAGCCCGACCTGAGTGTCGGTGGACCGGGAATCGGTCAACTCACCGGTGTTCTCCACTTCCAACACGAGCGTCCCGTTGCGGGCCGCGGCGCGAATCTGAAGGTCGCCACCCTGCGGCAGCCGGGCGATTCCGTGCTTCAAGGCGTTCTCGACGAGGCTTTGCAGGATCATGGGAGGAACCAGCAGGGAAGCAGCTGCCGGGTCGATGGTAACCTTCAGCCGAAGGCGGTCCTCGAAGCGGACTTTCTCCAGCGCAAGGTAATCGGTCACTACCTCGGTTTCCGCCGATAGGGGAACGGTGTGGCGGGAATCGTGGGTCAGGTTGTAGCGCAACAGCGTGGCGAATCGGGTGATCATGTCCTGGGCTTTCTGGGGATCTTCTACCACCAGGGCGCGGATAGAATTCAAACAATTGAACAGGAAATGCGGATTGATTTGTGCTTCCAGAGCGCGCAACTCAGCCTCGCGCAGCGCGAGTTCCAGGCGAACCTGCTTCTCCTTGCCCAGCGAGCGCGTCTTGACTAGGCAGTAAATCCCGATCCAGTAGACATCCAACGCGCCTGCGCCGAGCCAGGTCCATAGGATGCCGACAGGCTGCTGAATGAAATAGCTGCGGCCGGCGGAGAGTGCAATGTCGGTGGCTACCACCAGGAGCGTTTGGACCGCGCCGAGCGTCACTGCGGATAGCAGTCCCATTCCGAACGTACGGATCGAAACTGCGTCCAGCCAGCCTCGCCGCAGAATTTCGCGTCGCCACAGATCCGTTAGCGCTACGCAATAACCGAAAAAGAGCACGAAGTCGAAGACGATGTGGAGTTGCCAGCCGGTCCGCTGGAGGGTCTGGCTGAGTAGCACGCCGGTATACGCGCCCCAGAACAGGACCTGCCAGCAGCGGTAAATGATCTTATTTCTCATCGGGCGCTCACAACATCCAGCCCGGATGATCCCACAATTGTGAAGTTGCGGGCGGCGCTTTGTGACAGACGGTCCGATTCCGGGGCCGGAACGCGGTGTGATATCGTCGGGGGCATGACATCGCCCGGCCCCAAGCTTGGTACGGTATCACGCAGAACGTTCGTCGCGCTTTCCGCGGCGGCCCCGCTGGCGTTTGGCGCCGGCAAGAAAATCCCCATCGGCCTGGAGCTTTTCTCGGTGCGCGATGCGCTGATGAAGGACCTTCCCGGTACCGTCAGCGCAGTTGCAAAAATGGGATATGAAGTCGTCGAATTCTACGCACCCTATTTCAGTTGGACTCTGGCATACGCCAAGGACGTGCGGAAGCTGCTGGACGATCTTGGGATCCGCTGCAACTCGACGCACAACAACCCTTCTTCCTTCACCGCCGATGGACTGGCGAAGGCCATCGAGCTGAACCAGATCATCGGCAGCAGGAATATCATCATGGCGAGCGCCGGCCGCGTGGACGAGATCGCGGGCTGGAAAGGATTGGGCGAACAGATGACTAAAGTCAGCGAAACGCTCAAGCCTTTAGGGATGGGCACCGGGTTCCACAACCACCAGACCGAATGGGCGGGAAGCATAGGCCAGCGTCCGATGGACGTGCTGGCGGCTAGCACGCCCAAGGAGTTCACGCTGCAGCTCGACGTGGGCACTGTAATCGAGGCCGGCGCAGATCCCGTTGCGTGGATCAACGCGAATCCTGGACGCATCCGCAGCATCCATTGCAAGGACTATACGGCGGGACAGACACCAGATCATGCCTACCGCGTCTTGTTCGGTGAAGGCGACTCGCCCTGGACCAAAATCTTTGAGACGGCTGAGAGCGTTGGGGGCGTCGAGTATTATCTGATCGAGCAGGAGGGCAGCCGCTTCCCGGAGCTCGAGACCGCGGAACGTTGCCTGGCGACCTGGAAAAAGATGCGGAGTTAGCGCGCGCTGGTTCTAGCGTGTGGGATCGACCAGCTTCAGCGTGATCGCCTGAACGCTGCCGCGGGTCAGCGTGATCGTCTCCGTGCCGGTCAAGAGACGCTGCAGGACTCCAGGCTCGTCGATCATGTCGCGATTAGTTTGAGACACTGCGATCGCGCGATAGTCGCCGGGCGCCAGATCCGTAAATCGAAACTGCCCGTCATCATCTCCTTCTGCCGTCTCCATTCGCACATAGGCAAGCTCGCCGGCCAGCGGCCACTTGCTCAGAACTATGTGGGGATTGCTCACGGGATGGTCGCTGTCGCTGACCACTCCTGTCACGGCCGCCGGTTTATCGTCGACAACGATTTCGAGTAACTGAACTACCGCACTCGCATTCAAGGGGATCGGGTTGCCCGTAACAATAATCCCGTCGAAACGCATTTCTTTTACGTAATCACCGGCGCCGTCGGGAGCAATCAGCCAGATCAGGAACTGCCCGAACGGCGAGCGGCTCACGAGTTGGAAACGGCCGTCGGAGTCCACCGGCGCCGGCCCTGGCAGTTCGCCGTAATATGGTCCTGTTCTTGTCACCTCGACAGGCATGATCTTCAACTTCTCGAATGGAATTTTGCCTGCACCGTCGGCCGCGACCAGGCGGCCCTCTATGTAGGTTACCCGGGCGAGAGAGGCCGTCAGATTCAGATCCTTGTTGACGATGTCAAACGTCAGGCTGGCCATGGAACGGTCCGGCTCCTGTCCATGTGTTAGAACCAGACCGTACGATCCGAGCTGCAAGTTCCACAGGACCAATTCCTGGCCGCAGGCGCCTTCGCTCGAGCCGTACGTTCCGACGAACTGATTGTCGATGGTGAGCACCGAAACGTGTATGATCTCATCCGCGGGGCAATTTGCATCCGAAATCGCCACGTGGACGCGGTACAACGGCGCCTTGCGCAATTTGAGTGTTCCCACATCGGTCGAGCCACCCGAAATGAGCGTAACCGGTGCGGCGGAATCCAGTCCGTGACCTCCGGGCCAATACGAGAATTCATAATCCTGAGTTTCAAGCTCGGCATCGGAGGACCGCGTCAGACCACGCATTCGCGGATGAGCGACCACGAGGTAACGTCCCGGATCCAGGTCTTGGACAACGAACCGCCCGTCATTGTCGGTGTTGGCTAGTGCGGGCTGGGCTGTGCGTGGCACCCCATTCTTATAGAAGAAGCCGTCGGCTTCGATTCTGTAATTGACCAGCGGCTCGCCAGTTTCGTCGTCCACGACACGGCCCGTGATCTCTCCTGTCCTGGCCAGCACGAATCGTACTTCGCGGCTGGGATGGTCGGCGCTGAGCGCCACGTTGGAGCGCGTGGCGTTGCCGCTATAGCCTTCCTTCCCTGCGATGACTTGGTATTCGCCGAATTGTTCGGGTTGAAAGCGGAACTTACCTTGGCTATCCGTGGTGACTTTGCCGGCCTGCTTTTTTATCGTTTTTACCTGGCCGCTAAAAGGCGGTCCTTCCACTTCATAGATCGCGATATCGGCGTCGGGAACACCGTGCTCGATTCCGGGCTCAATAACCGCGCCGCGGATTTCCGGTTTTGCGCTGTCGTTTTGTGCCCAGACCAAAGAAGCGGAAAGCACAGCGAATAATAGCTTCATCGCGGCAGTGTAAAAGCGTACAACGAGTCGCCCGCTCCGACCACGAGGTATTGGCGCCCATCCATTTCGAACGTTATCGGACCGTTGCTCACCGAGCTTTGCAGTCCGGCATGCCAGAGAATCTTGCCGTTGGCTGGGTCCATGGCGAACACGTTGCTGGTGGGATCGCCACCGAAGAGTAATCCACCGGCCGTGCTCAGCAGACCCGAACGGCCTCCGCCCTGGTTGGGATAGCGGTGGCTCCAGACGATCTTGCCCGTCTTGTAGTCAATCGCCTGCAACAAGTTTTGCGACCACACACTTTGGTCGCGCCCCCCGTAACCTTCCGGCGTTTGCTCCGTATCGGTGAGCCAATAGACGGCGTACGATTCGGTGGCGTGCGTGTAGAACAAACCGGTATCGGGATTGAACGTCGGCGCGAACCAGTTCGCGACGCCGCTCGAATTCGGCGATACCAGGACGCCGTCGGTCTTCGGTTCCTTCGCTGGATTCGAAACCGGTCGGCCCTTGGCGTCCAATCCCTTTGCCCAGTTCAGTGTCTCGACGAACGGAGCCGTCAATAGATTCTGACCATCGGTCCGGTCGAGCAACACGAAGTATCCGTTGCGCGCGGCCTGCGCCAGCAACTTGCGCGGCTGCCCATTGAATTGGCCGTCGATCAGGATAGGCGTTTCAACGTTGTCCCAGTCGTGGGTGTCATGCGGGGAAACTTGGTAGTACCAGGCGATCTTGCCAGTATCCGGATTCAACGCCACGATCGAGCAGGTATACAGGTTGTCACCCGTGCGGCTCTGCGCGGCGTGCACCGGATTCGGATTGCCAGTGCCCAGGTAGTAGAGATTCAACTGCGGATCGTACGTGCCGGAGAGCCACGTCATGCCGCCGCCGTGTTGCATCGAGACTTTCGACGGCCACGTCTCCGAGCCGGGTTCGCCCGGGCGCGGCGTCGAGTTCCAACGCCACTGCACTTCGCCGGTTTCCGGATCACGCGATTCCAGGTACCCCGGCAAATCCAGCGAATCGCCGCCCACGCCGATCAGAATGTGATTCTTGATCACCAGCGGCGCGGGAGTGCAGAAGTACTCCTGCTTCACGTCGGCGATCTGATGATTCCAGCGCATCTTCCCGGTCCTGGCGTCGAGCGAAATCAGATAGCAATCGGGTGTTTCGAAATACAGCCAGTCGCCATACATGCCGAAGCCGCGATTGCCTATATGGATCCCTCCTTTGGTTTCCCATGTGTAGTGCCACAGCTCGCGTCCGCTATGGGCGTCCACCGCCCAGGCGTTATCCGGAGTTGCGAAGTATAGAATGCCGTTGACCTCGAGAGGCGTGGCTTTTATCGAGACCGGGCCACCGCCGCCCCGTCCTCCCCCGGCCGTGAAACGCCGGGTCCACGCCAGATTCAAAGTATTCACGTTGGACTGATTGATCTGCTTTAGCGGGCTGTAGCGGCGGCCGGTGTAATCGCCGTTGTAGGTCGGCCAGGAGTCGGTGGGAGGCTGAAGAAGTTTGGCGGGATCGAGAGGCTGCGCGGCTAATGCGCCAGCCAAAACAAACGCGGCAGGAAATACGCGTTTCATTTGAGCGTCACCAAATATGCCAGAACGTCGTGCATGTTTTTGTCGGTGTACTGCCGGAGCAACTGAGCGTGCCCCGCTAGTGGATCCTGGACGTCCAGCTTGACCGAATCGCGCGGGAACGAACGATAGTAACCGTCCGCGTCTCGCACACCGACAGTAAAGTCATCCATAAATTCGAGCGTGCCGGAAACAGCGGGTCCCGTCCGCGGCGTCACCGTGGCCGTGGTTGGTTTGGCTTCTGCCCTATTGGGTCCGCCGCCGCGTCCACCACGCGGATAGAGGAACCGCGTTTGCAATTGCGCCGCTTGGAATCGGGTTGCCAGTCCGGCCAAATCGCCAGTTGGAGAATGGCAGCTGTTGCATCGTCCCGCGCCGTTAAAATACGCCTGGCCGGCTTTGGCATCACCCGTGAGCAGGTCCTGAAGAGGATACGCGTTGCGATTGATGGCCGCCTGCGTCCGCTCGCGCAGGAACGCCGCCAGATCCTGGATCTGCGCATCCGGCAGATCGAACGCGGGCATGCCTTCGTTGGGACGTCCCTTGCGGATCATCGGTCCGAGCAGGCTGCCCTGCTCGTCATCGAGCACGATTTCCGAGCGCACCAGATCCGGCCCGTTGTCGTCGCCGCGGGCATTTGAACCGTGGCAGCCTCCGCACTGGACGACGAACTGATTCCGGCCGCGGTCGACGGCATCGGCTGGAGGAACCGGACGGCTGATCAGCTGGGCCTCTGCAAACGGCGTCAAAGACGCCGTGCACAAAAAAGCGGCGACTACGCCAAAGCGTCTTTGCAGTACTCGAAGCATTTCTTAACCTCAGTGACCGAATCGCTCGCTCCGCGATACTCGTACTCAATCAGCGCCCGCATCGGGTACTTCTCTTGCTTAAGGAGCTGCAGCACCGGTTTGATCGGTGTATCGCCCTCGCCCCAAGGCATGTTCGGACCTTCATCGCGCTTGCGGTCTTTAAGGTGCAGTACCAGGATGTGCTCGTGCTGCTCCTTGATGTACTCCACCGGATCGTAATTAGCCGCGACGAAGTGCCCGATGTCCAGGTTGATGGCGAATTTCTTCGACATCGCGAGAGCCTGCGCGAACGCTTCGGGTTTGGCGAACTGGTTCGGGTCCTTCACGTCCGAATGCCCGTGAAAGGCCACGATCATATCGTGTTTGTCGGCGAAGGGCGCGACCCGTTTGGCGGACGTGACAGTTGCCGACGCAGTGATGACGGGCACGCCCAGCGCTTTGGCCATATCGAATCCGCGGTCGATCTCCTCGTCGGTGAAACTGTCGTTGAAGCTGAGATTGAACGCATAGAGATTGATGCCGGCGTCGTCGAATTTCTTCCGAACAGCCTGGATCTCATCGAGCGGCACCGTCAAGCGCCACTTGCGCAGATCCTCGCGCGATACTCCTTTGGGCTCAATGTGTGGTGAAAACAGCTCGCATTCGCCTAGCCCGATCTCGGTCATGGCCTGAATCGCACCGTCCAGCGGCTTCTCGCGGAAGCTGTAGCTCTGCGCGCCAATGAGGACGCCCCCGATGGTGGAATTGATTTTCTTCTGGGCGAGCAGAGTCGAAGCAGGCAGCGCTGCTAACGCGATTTTGCCGAAGTCGCGACGCGTGTACATGTAAATCTCCTATCAGGCAAATTGTACATCGGCGTCGCCAGCGGCGGGCGCTGTCCGGGCGGCGAACTAGTCGGTTCCAAACGCGAGCAGCACGTTGCCCGGCGTGCCATTCTGCCGCGAATAGCCAGAGTTGAGGTAAACCATTCCGTCCACCACCACCGCGCCAGGACCGTCGATCGATCCCCCGTGTCCCTTCACGCCGTTGACGGTGGAATACTCACGGGCTGTGTCGAAATCCCAAAGGATGGTTCCGTCCTCCGACGAATACGCCCGCATATGCCCGTCCACCGAGCCGGAAAAGATAATCCCGGGCGTCACGGTGACCGCGGCGGGCTGTGCCGGGCTGCAACCTTGCCTGGTCTCAGGGCAAGTATGCTGCGGTTCGGCGTACCAGGCCTTGATGCCGTCGGCGATCCGAATCGCATATAGACCGCCGCCGGCATTGGGATCGAGGATGGAAGTGCGCAGTTCCGCGGGGTCGTTGCTCTGCACCCGCGTTCGTGCCAGGTCGGAGACTGCCGCGTAGACATTCTGGCCATCCGTCGCCATGCCCCACTGCACTCCCCCGTTCGTGCTCCCCTTTCCGACCCGGATCTGCCACAGGATTTCGCCTTTGCGCGCGGGATCGAGGGCATAGACCACCCCCGATTTCTGTCCGGCCAGGAGCAAATCGCGATCTCCGGAGTGCACCAGAATCGCCGAGGACCCGAAATCGAAATCCGGCCCGCAGTCGATCTCTTGCCTCGAGCATCCGCCGCTGAAAATATCGCCCGCGGTGAGCTGGCGCGACCAGGCGAGCTTGCCCGACTTCAAATCCAGCGCCAGCACGGCGTCGCTGGTGGCAGTAGCCGGCGGAGAGTAGTTGTCTCCCGTGGTGACGTACAGCAGGCCCCGCGCGGCATCCAGCGTGGGCGCCGACCAGACCGGAGCGCCAGAAGGTCCCCATAGCTTGCCGGTCTGCTTGGGAACATCCACCGTGTAGGTGCGCCACACCGGTGCTCCGTCGCGAACACGAAGCGCAGCGACGCCGCCGCGAAATGTGCAGCACGCATAATCAGCGGAGCTCGCCCGATTCTCCTCCCAGGAAGCCACCGGCACGAACACCGTGCCGTCGTACTCGACTGGCGAGCCGGTCAGCCGGGCAGCATCGTGATCGTCAACTTTCTTCTTCCACAACTCCTTCCCGGTGGCCGCGTCCAGCGAATAGAACCATCCGAGCTGATCGCCGAACAGCAGCGAGTAGCCCTTCCCCCGACGGACCGCAAGGATAGCCGAGCGCACTGGGCCGCGCGCATCGTAGGTCCAGTGGATGCAGCCGGTCTTCGCGTCCAGCGAATGGATCACACCGCCCGCGCTGCCGACGAAAAGATTCCCGTCGAGGATGGTCGGCTGGGCGAACGCGGTAGTGTCACCGTCGTAAGCGAAGGCCCATTTCAGCTTCAGGTTTTGCACGCCGTCGTAGGATAGTTTGGCGCCCTGAAAGCTCTGGTAACGGGTGTTGCTGGCGGAAGGGCTCCAGCCATTCCACTCCGGCTGCGCTTTCTTAGGGTCCGTCGCGAAACGCACGGCGCGATCGGCGCAGAACGCCGCGGGCGGCGTCGCGGTAGGTGCGTCGTGTGTCCCCAGGTACGACGCCACGGCTTCCCGTTCGGCGATGGTCATGGTGTACGCTACGTTCCCCATCACGCCCCAATTGAGCGTGCGCAGGATCCGTCCAGCGGGCATCGTGTGCAGGGTTTCTACGCGCGGAATCCGGGGATTGTTCTGCTCGTGACAGCCTGCGCATCGCTGCTTGAACACTTCTTCACCGGACGTTGCCCCGAAGAGTGGCGTCCCAAGAACCGCTGCCAGCAAATATACTCGGATCATGTATCGTTGCTTATTTATCCTAGCAGCCGGGGTCGGATTGGTTCACGCGCAATCGGCCCAGCGTTGCGACGGCTCGCGCGATCTGCACCTCACCAACGGCAAGATCATGACCTTGGACCGGCAGAACACCGTGGTAACCGAGGTCATTATCCAGGACGGCCGATTCACGGCGGTCGGCCGCAGCGGTGATACTCGCACCGGCCCGTGTACACGCACCATCAACCTGCGCGGGCGTACAGTGACGCCCGGGCTGATCGATAATCACAATCATATTGTGCTGCTGGGGATCCGCCCGGGCCACGACACGCGCCTGGAAACGGCGGCGTCGATTAAAGACGTTCAGACGGCGATCGCGGCACGGGCCAAGTCGGTCCCGGCCGGGGAGTTCATCACTGCCATGGGCGGGTGGAACCAGGTTCAGTTTGCGGAGAAGCGCCTGCCGACGTCGGCGGAGCTCGATGCCGCCGCGCCGAATCATCCCGTGATCGTGTATCAGGCGTTTACCGGACCAGCGGCGGTCAACACGCGTGCGAAAGCGTTCTTCACTGGTAAAGGCGTAGCGGTGAACGATACCGGAACCATCGCCGCGAACGCGCCTTCCGTGGCCGCGCTCAACGCATTACGCTCGATCCAGACTTTTGGAGATAAGCTGCGTGGAACCGCCGCCGCCATGGCA
>Ga0210400_10003670_pt1 | contig 13529 bp, 12 predicted proteins | sample IncBWH26MmetaG_FD_155456 | JGI IMG/M metagenome (GOLD analysis project Ga0210400, IMG submission 155456) | Forest soil microbial communities from Barre Woods Harvard Forest LTER site, Petersham, Massachusetts, United States - Inc-BW-H-26-M | ecosystem: Environmental > Terrestrial > Soil >...
CCAGTTGATCCAGGTGTTCCTCAATCTCGTGAAGAACGCCGCGGAGGCCGTGGCCGATCTTGGCAGCGACGCGGAAATCCAGCTCACCACCGCCTTCCGTCCTGGCGTGCGCCTGTCGGTACCCGGCAAGAAATCGCGGGTGTCATTGCCGCTCGAATTCTGCGTCAAGGACAACGGCCCCGGCGTGCCGGAGGACCTGTTGCCGAACCTGTTCGATCCCTTTGTCACGACCAAACCGACCGGCAGCGGGCTGGGCCTGGCGCTGGTGGCCAAGATCGTCGGCGATCACGGTGGCATCATCGAATGCGAATCTCAGCCGAGGAAGACCATTTTCCGCGTGCTGCTGCCGATGTTCAGCACCGCAAAACAGTTCGATCAAAGCAACCGCGATGACGTTTCGGGGAAGCCGTTGCATGCCTCACAGGACTCAAGATGAGGAATAACAATGCCCGCAGGTAGTATACTTGTCGCCGACGATGACACAGCCATCCGCACCGTCCTGAATCAGGCGCTCTCGCGCGCCGGATACGAAGTGAGACTGACAGGAAACGCGGCGACGTTGTGGCGTTGGGTAAGCCAGGGCGAGGGCGATCTGGTCATCACCGACGTGGTGATGCCCGACGAGAACGCGTTCGATCTGCTGCCGCGGATCAAGAAGATGCGGCCCAATCTTCCCGTGATCGTGATGAGCGCGCAGAACACGTTCATGACGGCGATCCGCGCCTCCGAACGCGGTGCATATGAATATCTGCCGAAGCCATTCGACCTCAAGGAATTGATCGCGATCGTCGGCCGGGCGCTGGCGGAGCCGAAGGAGCGCGTAGCGAACCTCGCCGACGAATCCGAATTCGACTCGATCCCGCTGGTCGGCCGCTCGCCGGCGATGCAGGAAATCTACCGCGTGCTGGCACGGCTGATGCAGACCGACCTCACGGTGATGATTTCAGGCGAGTCCGGAACCGGCAAGGAACTGGTGGCCCGCGCGCTGCACGATTACGGCAAGCGGCGCAACGGGCCGTTTGTTGCCGTCAACATGGCGGCAATACCGCGCGACCTCATCGAGTCGGAACTGTTCGGTCATGAACGCGGCGCATTCACCGGCGCCAATACCCGCGCCTCCGGCCGGTTCGAACAGGCGGAAGGCGGCACGCTGTTTCTCGACGAGATCGGCGACATGCCGATGGAGGCGCAGACCCGTCTCTTGCGGGTGCTCCAGCAGGGTGAATACACCACCGTTGGCGGCCGTACGCCGATCAAGACTGATGTGCGTATCGTCGCGGCAAGCAACAAGGATCTCCGCATCCTGATTCAGCAGGGCCTGTTCCGCGAGGACTTGTTCTTCCGCTTGAACGTCGTGCCGCTGCGGCTTCCGCCGCTGCGCGAGCGGATCGAGGATTTGCCGGATTTGATCCGGCATTTTTTCGCGCTGGCCGAGAAAGACGGATTGCCGCCCAAAAAGCTCGATACGCTGGCGCTGGAACGTTTGAAACAGCATCGCTGGCCCGGCAATGTGCGCGAGCTTGAAAATCTCGCGCGCCGGCTCGCAGCCCTGTATCCCCAGGATGTGATCACGGGCTCGGTCATCGACGGTGAATTGGCGCCCCCGGCCGTGACGTCGGGCGGCAATACCCATCACGGCATCGACAATCTCGGCGGCGCCGTGGAAGCCTATCTGTCGTCGCATTTTTCGGGCTTCCCCAATGGCGTGCCGCCGCCGGGCCTCTATCACCGTATCCTCAAGGAAATCGAAGTGCCGTTGCTCACGGCGGCGCTGGCGGCGACCCGGGGCAATCAAATCCGGGCGGCCGACCTGCTGGGCCTCAACCGCAACACGTTGCGCAAAAAGATTCGCGATCTGGACATTCAGGTTTACCGGAGTGGCAATTGAGGGTTTTCGGGACCGAAAACACCCTGATCGCCCTCTGCGGCGGCTAATCCCCCCGGGAACACCTCCGCATTCGGGCGGCAGCGGGGCGCCGTGGATTTGTCGCAATTTGGCAACATTGTGGTATGAATGCATCAGTCCGGCATCAACGGACGGCATGCCCGCAGCTCACCTTTTGCCAGAATGACCAGCGCAGACACCTCGGCCGCACAGTTCGACCCGTCGCTCGCTGAATCCAAGGGGAGCTCCCTGCGGAGGTGGCTGGCGCCGTTTGCGGTTGGCCTGGCGCTGCTCTCGGCCTTCCTGACATTCGTCGTGCTGACGGGCTTGACCAGGATCGAACCGACCCGCCAGGTCGCGGTTTCCTTCATGCTGATGAACGGTGCCACCATTCTTGTGCTGGTCGGCATCATTGTCCGCGAAGTCTGGCAGCTGACGCAGGCCCGCCGGCGCGGCCGGGCGGCGGCCAGATTACACGTCCAGATTGTCCGTTTGTTTTCCATCATCGCTGTGTTGCCGGCGGTGCTGGTGGCGGGCGTCGCCAATGTGACGATCGATCGCGGCCTCGACCGGCTGTTCTCGGGCCCGACGCGCGAGGTGATCCAGAACTCGCTGATCATTGCCCGCGCCTACATGCAGGAACACGCGCAGCTAATTCGCGGCGACATCCTGGGAATGACCAACGACATCGCCCATGCCCGGCCATTATATGACCAGGATCGCAAATCCTTCCGCGAACTGCTGACGGCGAACGCGGCTTCGCGCAACCTGCCGGGCGCCATGCTGATCGACAAGGATCGCAACATCCTTGAGACCGCGCAAACCGGCATTCAATTGGCCTTTGCGGCGCCGCCGGCGGAATTCCTCCGCAACGTCAACGAAAACGAGCCTGAGATCGCGGTGCTGCCGGAAGAAAACTACGTCGCGGCCGTGATCCGGCTGCGCGCCTTCAACGATACCTTTCTCTACGTCGCTCGTCAGCTCGATCCCCGCGTCGTCGCACAACTCAAGCAAACCGAGGCCAGTGTCGCCGAATATGCCGAGATAGAATCGCGCCGGCTCGGTCTTCAGGTGAATTTCGCGCTGATCTTTGCAGTGATCGCGCTGACCATCCTGATGGCATCCATTTTGATCGGGCTGAATTTCGCCAATTGGCTGGTTGCCCCGATCCGGCGGCTGATGAGTGCCGCCAACATCGTCTCGACCGGCGATCTGCATGTCCAGGTTCCGGTGCTCCGCTCGGAGGGCGACCTGGCGCAGCTCGGCGAGACCTTCAACAAGATGACGCAGGAGTTGCGCACCCAGCGCGACGAGTTGGTGAGCGCGAGCGATCTTATCGATAGCCGCCGCCGGTTCATTGAGGCGGTATTGTCGTCTGCGAGCGCCGGCATCATTGGCGTCGATGCGTCCGGAAGTGTTGGCATTCTCAACCGCTCCGCCGAAAAGCTCATCGGTCACGCGGAATCGGAGACGCTGGATCATCCGTTATCGGACGTGCTGCCTGAACTCGATGACATGATGAAGACCGCGCGGGAGGGTACCCAGCGGCTGGTACAGGGCCAGATCACGATCAACCGCGATGGCCATGAGCGCAATCTTTCGGTTCGTGTCAGCGCCGAGCAGACCAGCCAGACGCGCGACAGCTATATCATCACGCTTGACGACATTACCGAGCTCGTTTCTGCGCAGCGGACCTCGGCATGGGCCGACGTCGCTCGCCGCATCGCACATGAAATCAAGAATCCGCTGACGCCGATCCAGCTTTCGGCCGAACGCATTCGCCGCAAGTTCGGCAAGGCCATCACCGAGGACAAGGCCATCTTCGAGCAATGCACGGACACGATCGTGCGGCAGGTCGATGACATCAGGCGGATGGTCGACGAGTTCTCGCGCTTTGCGCGGATGCCGAAGCCTGTGATCGAAGGCGAGGATGTCGCCGACACCGTGCGTCAGGCCGTGTTCCTGATGCGGGTCGGACATCCCGATATCGATATCGATGCCGAGATCAAGGCCGAGCCGATGCGGGCGCAGTTCGACCGGCGGCTGATTTCGCAGGCCCTGACCAACATCATCAAGAATGCGACGGAAGCTATCGAGGCGGTCCCGGCGGCCGAACTCGGCAAGGGTCGCATCGATGTCATCGCGGCGCGCGAAAACGATGACATTGTGATTGACGTCATTGATAACGGTATCGGCCTGCCGAAGGTAAGCCGGGCGCGCCTGCTGGAGCCCTATGTGACGACCCGTGAGAAGGGCACCGGTCTCGGCCTCGCCATTGTCGGCCGCGTTCTGGAAGACCACGGCGGCCGGATTGAACTCAACGATGCCGCAGACATCCGTCCTGGCGCAAGGGGGGCCTGGATGCGGTTGCGGTTTGCCGTATCGGGCCATGCACCGACGGTTGAAGCAAAGGAGCCCGTTCCCCAAACAAAACGGCCGGAATCCGAAACCATCGAGCCGGCTGCCACGACTAACAATCAACTAAAAATCGAAGCCGCAACAGGCAATTGAAAAGACAGGCGTGATCCATGGCGAATGACATTCTTATTGTCGATGACGAGGCCGATATTCGTGACCTGGTTGCGGGCATCCTTGACGATGAGGGCTTCACCACGCGGACTGCGCGCGACAGCGATTCGGCTTTGGCCGAAATTGCGAATCGCCGCCCGAACCTGGTGTTTCTCGACATCTGGCTGCAGGGCAGCAAACTCGACGGGCTGCAACTGCTGGAGCACGTGAAGCGGGACCACGCCGACGTGCCGGTTGTGATGATCTCCGGGCACGGCAATATCGAAACCGCGGTCGCGGCGATCAAGCGCGGCGCCTACGATTTCATCGAAAAACCCTTCAAGTCGGATCGGCTGATTCTGGTGGCGACGAGGGCGCTGGAGACGTCGCGGCTGAAGCGCGAAGTGAAAGAACTCAAACAACTGGCACCGGCCGCCAGCGTGCTGACCGGCCACTCGGCCTGCATGAACCAGCTGCGCCAGACCATCGACCGGGCCGCCAAGGCCAATAGTCGGATTCTGATCGTCGGTCCCTCAGGCTCCGGCAAGGAATTGGCTGCGCGTACGCTGCACAACGCTTCAAGCCGTGCCGAAGGGCCGTTCGTCGTCATCAACGCCGCGGCGATTACGCCCGAGCGCATGGAAATCGAGTTGTTCGGTGTGGAGCAGACCAATGGCGAGCAGCCACGCAAGGCCGGCGCCCTCGAGGAGGCCCACGGCGGCACACTTTTTATCGATGAAATCGGCGACCTGCCGCGCGAGACCCAGAACAAGATCCTGCGGGTACTGGTCGATCAGACATTCCAGCGCGCGGGGGGAACCACCAAGGTCAATGTCGACGTTCGCATCATTTCCTCGACAGCCCGCAATCTGGAAGACGAAATCACCGAGGGCCGATTCCGCGAGGACCTCTATCACCGCCTGTCCGTGGTGCCGATCCGCGTTCCGCCGCTGTCGGAGCGCCGCGAGGATATTCCGGAACTGATCGACTATTTCATGGACCAGATATCGGTCGCGACCGGCCTGCCGAAGCGCCAGATCGGCCAGGATGCGATGGCGGTCTTGCAATCGCATATCTGGCCGGGAAACGTCCGGCAGTTGCGAAATAATGTCGAGCGGGTGATGATCCTGGCGGGCGGGGGCCCGGAGGTGATCATTACCGCCGATATGCTGCCTCAGGACGTGGGCTCGATGGTACCGGCCATGCCCACCAGCAACAATGGTGAGCACATCATGGGCCTGCCGCTCCGCGAGGCGAGGGAAGTTTTCGAACGGGACTACCTGATCGCCCAGATCAGCCGGTTCTCCGGCAACATCTCCCGCACAGCGGAATTCGTGGGCATGGAGCGCTCGGCGCTGCATCGTAAACTGAAGGCGCTGGGCGTGGGCTGAAGGTCGACTTGCCGACTTTTCCCCGTCCGCATCGAGAAATTTCACCTATTTCCGGGTTTTTACGGAGAATGGGACCTCTGTTCGGCATGGGTGACGCGTGAACTGGCTTGCCTAAAAACCAAGCCTGCCCTCTAATCGAACCGCCGCGCTCCCCGGAGGGGGATCTCAGGGAAGCCGGCAACCGGGGACGGCTCCGACAGAGAGTCGCGATCGGTAATAAAAAGAAGCAAACAAGACTGCGGGACAAAAAAATGGCGGCAGACCGCGCACAAAATCTACAGGACACCTTCCTTAATCACGTTCGTAAAACAAAAACGCCACTGACGATCTTTCTGGTCAATGGAGTGAAGCTGCAGGGGATTGTCACATGGTTCGACAATTTCTGCCTGCTGTTGCGGCGCGACGGTCACTCGCAGCTTGTCTACAAGCATGCGATTTCGACCATCATGCCGGGCGCTCCGATCCAGCTGTTCGAAGGCGGCGAGGATGCTCCGGCTTGAAAGTGAACTGATTGGAACCCCGAGATATTGAAGGGGGAGCCGACCGTCCGCGGTCGGTAGCGGGCCGACAAACCGGGCGGGTGATCGTCATCGGCCCTTATCTGCGAATGCGCCGCGGCGATCCCGAGGCGCAAACGGATTCTCATGCCATCCGCGGTTCCGAGGCAAGGCTGGAGGAAGCCGCGGGTCTGGCACGCGCCATCGACCTTAGGATCGCGGAGGCGCTGATCGCTCCGATCAGCCAGATCCGGCCCGCGACCTATCTCGGCAAGGGCAAGGTCGAGGAAATCGTGGGGCTGATCACCGGGCACGAGATCGAACTTGTGGTGATGGATTGTGCGCTGTCGCCGATCCAGCAGCGTAACCTGGAGAAAGCCTGGAACACCAAAGTGCTCGACCGCACCGGACTGATCCTGGAAATCTTCGGCCGCCGTGCCAAGACAAAGGAAGGCGCGCTGCAGGTCGAACTGGCGCATCTGAATTATCAGCGCAGCCGCCTGGTGCGATCTTGGACCCATCTTGAGCGCCAGCGCGGCGGCTTCGGGTTCATGGGCGGTCCCGGTGAAACCCAGATTGAAGCGGATCGCCGCCTGATCGGCGACCGCATCACGCGCCTCGAGAACGAAATCAAGAAAGTTCAGGCCACGCGACGGCTGCATCGCGCCGGCCGGCAGCGGGTGCCTTACCGCGTCGTTGCGTTGGTCGGCTATACCAATGCCGGGAAGTCCACGCTGTTCAACCGTTTGACCCGCGCCGACGTTCAGGCCGCAGATATGCTGTTTGCGACGCTCGATCCGACGCTGCGTGCACTCAGTCTGCCGCATGGCGGCAAGGCGATGCTGTCGGACACGGTCGGTTTCATTTCCAACCTGCCGACGCAGTTGGTGGCCGCGTTTCGTGCGACGCTGGAGGAAGTGCTGGAAGCCGATGTCATTCTCCACGTCCGCGATATCTCGCATGAGGATGCGGATGCCCAGGAACGCGATGTCGACGCCGTGCTAAGGCAGCTCGGCATCGATCCCGACGCCGGGCAGCGGATTATCGAAATCTGGAACAAGATCGATCGCTTCGATCCCGAGGAGCGCGAAAACCTGCGAAACATCGCGGCCCGCCGGTCGCCGGAGCGCCCGTGCTTCCTGGTCTCGGCCGAAACCGGAGAGGGGATCGATACGCTATTGGCAGCGATCGAGGATCGGTTGGCGGCGACACGCATGACGCTGAACTTATCGATCGACGCGGCTGACGGCGCCGGCATCAGTTGGCTGCATCGCAATGCGGAAGTGCTCAACAAGGAGCTTCACGACGGCCGGTTTGAAATGACCGTGCGCGTCGACCAAACCAAACGCGACATCGTGGTCAACCGTTTCGACGCCGTGCCGCACGCGATGTGATGCCTGTCCCCGTGGCGATGCGCAGCTCACTCCGTGGCTTTCGCCTCGTTCCACAACGCATCCATCTCGGCGAGCGAGGCACTCTCCAGCGAATGCCCCTGTTGGGCCAGCGCCCGTTCGATATAGCCGAAACGGCGTTCGAACTTGGCGTTGGTGCCGCGAAGTGCAAGTTCCGGATCGACGCCGGTGTGCCGGGCCAGATTGACCAGCGCGAACAGGAGATCGCCGGTTTCGTCGGCGAGTTCGCCGGGGTCGCCGCCGTCGAGGGCGGCTTCGATCTCATCGGCCTCCTCACGAATCTTGCGCAGCACCGCGCGCGGATCGTTCCAGTCGAAGCCGACACTTCCGGCCTTGCGTTGCAATTCCATCGCCCGCGTCAAGGCCGGCTGTCCTGCTTTGACCCCCGACAACAGTGACTTTTCCGTAGGCTGTTCCATAGGCCGGCGCACGGCGCGTTCAGCCTTCTCTTCGGCCTTGATGCGCTCCCACGCGCCCTTCACGTCAGAGGGCGTCAATTGCCCATCCTTGCCGGCGAAGACATGCGGGTGCCTTCGGATCATTTTGCGGCAGATCGATTCGACGACGTCGCCAAACGCGAACGCATGCTGTTCTTCCGCCATGCGGGCATGAAATACCACCTGCAACAGAAGATCGCCGAGTTCGTCCCGCAGGTCGTCGAAATCGCCGCGCGCGATGGCGTCAACGACTTCATAGGCTTCCTCGATGGTATAGGGCGCGATGGTCGCAAAATTCTGTTCGAGATCCCAGGGGCAGCCGCTGCCGGGCGTTCGCAGCATCGCCATGATCTCGATCAGGCCTGAAATGTCGCGGGAGGGAGTCATGATGCACCGGAACCCTGGGGAAGATCAGGCCTGTATGCCGCAAGTCGCGGCTGTGTCCCAGCGAAACGAGCCAAACCGGCGGCTATTTCCACCGATTGGCGTGGGTCACGATGAGTGCTATTGGCAGCCGCAATGAGCGATCAATTCTCATCCAAAGCCGCACTGGTGCTGTTTTCAGGCGGGCAGGATTCCGCCACCTGCCTCGCATGGGCGCTGGAGCGCTTTGCGCGGGTCGAAATGCTCGGTTTCAATTACGGACAGCGTCACGCCATCGAGCTCGCGTGCCGCGAACGTCTGCTTGATGGCATGAAATCGTTGCGGTCGGACTGGGCCGGCAAGCTCGGTGAGAGCCACACCCTGGAGATTGCGACGCTAGCCACGATTTCCGATACAGCGCTGACCCGCGACGTCACGATTGCGATGAGGGAGGACGGCCTTCCCAATACCTTCGTGCCCGGCCGCAATCTGGTGTTCCTGACCTTTGCGGCGGCGTTGGCCTTTCGGCGCGGCATCCATCACATCATCGGGGGGATGTGCGAGACCGATTATTCGGGGTATCCGGATTGCCGCGACGAGACCATCAGGGCGCTGCAGACGGCACTCAATCTCGGAATGGATCAGACCTTCGAAATACACACGCCGCTGATGTGGCTGGACAAGGCCGACACCTGGAGGCTGGCAAATGAGCTCGGCGGGGCAGGGCTGGTCGACCTGATCCGCGAATACTCTCACACCTGCTATCTCGGTGAGCGCGGCGTGCGGCACGAATGGGGCTACGGTTGTGGCGAATGCCCGGCCTGCGCATTGCGCGCCAAGGGATGGCAGCAATATGCGGAGAGGGGCGTCTAGCCCGAGAAATCCTCGGGCCTCAATTCGATCGGCGAACCATGCGGCGTGCGGTCGGCGGCGTGATCCCAGGCATCGCGATAGCGACGCAGGGTTTCGGAGGACGCAACACCTTTCGTGGCGATCAGTCTCTCCAGCGTCGCGAGCCAGTGCCGGTAATAGGTCTCTCCGCTGTCGGGATCGCCTGCGGCTTGCGCGTGTTTGATTTCATCGGCGAGCGCCGCCGCCCATTCGTTCCAGGTGAACAGGCCGCGCGAATGCAGCGCCAGCGCCATCGCGAACGCCTGCGCTTCCCAGGGGGCGCGAAACACCGGTCCATCGGTATCACGGGGGATGCCGGGAACGGCGCGGGTCGCGGCAGCGGCGGCGTCCGTCATGCCAGCTCCAGATAAGGTTCGAACGCGTCGATCGATACCTTCACGGTCGGATCGGCGTCCGGCCCCCACAGTTCGGAGCCCTCGAATACGACGGTATAAAGCCATTGCGGATTCTCGCCGGATTCCGTCGCGGCCGAGTCCGGGAACACATGACAACCGTGATCCCGTTCGACCACGCCGAGGTGGCCCCGCACATAGCGTGGCAACCTTGTGTGCGTCACCGGATGAATGTTCTTGGCGCGCACGCGATCGCCTGCCTTGAATTTTGCCGGCGCGGGCGCGGGGCGGCCAAATTTACCGCGCACCATGACGCGCGTGACGTCATCAAGCGTGAATTTTCCGTGCTTGAGCGGCTTGGCCGGTTTGGCGGCGTGACCTGTTGCGACTTCCTCGACCGCTATGTAACCCTTGTCGATCAGCATGTCTTCAAGCCCGAGCAGCCATTTTTTGTAGTAGGAGCTACTGAGATAAACAGGCGGCGCCAATGTCTCCCGATAGAAGCGTGAGGTATCGATGTTGAACGCGCCGGCCGCACCCATCGCACGCACCATCGCCAGTACGCGACCTTCCCATTCGGTGTGAAACATCGGCTCATTCGGTTCGGGCTCGACCTTGCCGAAGCCGTCCATCCCGCCCATGTCATGCACGCCGTTCACGACGGCGCACCCGGCTTTTTGGGAAACCCGGTCCCGATCATCGAATCCCGCGTCACCAGATCGGCAAGCTGTTGCTCGCTCCAGCCGTCAGTACCTTCAGGGCGCATCGGCAGCACCAGGAAACGGGTCTCGGCGGTCGAGTCCCACACCCGGATTTCGGTTTCCTTTGGCAGGCTTACACCAAAATCAGCGAGCACGCCGCGCGGGTCCTTTACGGCCCGGGAACGGTAGGGCGCAGCCTTGTACCAGACCGGAGGAAGCCCCAGCATTTCCCAGGGATAGCAGGAGCACAGCGTGCACACGACCATGTTGTGGCGCTGCGGCGTGTTTTCGACGGCGACGAGATGATCGCCGACGCGGCTGACGTGACCCAGCGTGCTCACGGCCTTGGTGGCGTCTTCCAGCAGGGACTGCCTGAATGCAGGATCGGACCAGGCTTTGGCGACAACCTGCGCACCGTTGTGGGGGCCGATCTTCGTTTGATAGGCCTGGATAATAGCATCGAGCGCGGCTGGATCGACATAGCCTTTCTCGGTCAGGATGGTTTCGAGCGCCCGCACGCGCAATTCGGTCTCGGATAGTTCCGAATGGTCTTGGTGATGATGATCGTGGTCATGGCTGGTCATAGGCCGAGGATAACCGCAATATTCTGGCGATGTCGAGATGGCAGCCTTAAAACCCGAACGAGGAGCAGCGCCGTGACGACAATCAGTTGCGCTATGGGCGAGGCGTTCGGCCTCTATCCGATGGAACGAAGCCGCAGCACAAGCCGTCTGCGACGCGGCGGACATATTCAAGACCCGCATCGCGACACGACACGAGGTCGTTTGCAAGGCGCGTGGCCACGCCTTCATCGCGGAACACTATGCTGACGTTGAATGTAATGACGATGGCGGCCTGATTATAACGCGTGAACATAAAGCCGTTCGGCTATTTGCATAATTGCATACCGTGCAGGAAACGCGGGCAACGGGAGGGTGTTAATGACGGATTTTGTAACGATCGAAAAAGGTCTCGGTCCCGAAGGCCGTATCGCCGTGGTGCGTTTCGACCGCCGGGATGGCATCAACGCGCTGTCGCCGGAAGCGCTGCGTCAGTTGACCGATGCGGCGCGCAGCTTCGAGGATGACGGCGATACCTCCGTTGTGGTGCTCACCGGCAGCGCCAAGGCTTTCAGCGCAGGCTTTGACCTAAAAGACGCCGAGGGCCGATCGCGCAAGACCATGGATCTCGGTTCGTTGCGCCGGCATTTGAAGCTAGGACCACGGCTGTCGCGCGCCTGGCAGGAGATGGAGCAGATCACCATCGGCGCCATCGAGGGATTTTGCATTGGCGGCGGTGTCGCGCTGGATTTTCGCGTCATGAGCCGCGATGCCCACATGCGCGTGCCCGAAATCGGGCTCGGCATGAACATGAGCTGGCAGAGCATTCCACGCATGCTGCATTTGATGGGACCGGCGCGAACCAAGCAGGCGGTGATCCTGGCCGACCAGCGCATCAGCGCCACCGAGGCTCTCGAATGGGGCTTGGTAGAGGAGGTCACCGAACCCGGCGGCGCCTTCGCTGCCGCGATGGTCCTCGCGGCAAAAGTCGCCGCCCAGCCGCCGCTGTCGGTCGCCATGACCAAACTGACCGTCAATCGTCTGGCACACGCACTCGACGATCTCGCCAGTCACATGGATATCGACCAGTTCGCCTTGGCGAGCCTGACTGAGGATCACAGGGAAGGTGTCGCAGCGTTCCTGGAGAGGCGCAAACCCCGCTTTAGGGGACGCTAAGGTTTGCAGACATAATGTTGCCTGAGGGTTTTCGCGGGCAGCGCGGGCATCTTTCTCGGCGACGGCACGGGACCAACCTTGCTGCCGCCGTCACCGGCCTTTTTTGGGGAATCAGGGGCCGCTACCGGCTCCATCGAGGTCACCAATTTCGGCAGAATCACGGGCGGCCCTTACCTCGACACCGGCATTCTGGCCTTTACCACGCGTCGGTACAATGTCGGCGCCAGCATCACGAGCGACCAGATCGGAATTTGGACTTACTCGGGATTTGCCAACGTCACCAATTCCGCCGGCATCATCCGCGCCGGGGTGAGGGCGGTACTCCCAACGTCCATCGCGCAAGCGAACCATCGCATGGTCGCATGACGAGAAATCAGCGGGACTTGCCGGCCTACAGAAGGGCGACCGGTGGGCAATCACGACATGGTCGAAGGAGTAGCTATCGTGCAATCAGGCTGTAGGGGACTCAAAGTATGGCGGCTGCCACATCGTGAGTCCTGGGTCGAATTGTGAATCCCTGCGTTTGAAAAAGTAAGTATTTGCAGGGGCATATTAAAATATAGTCTGGATCTGGTTTAACTCAATTGCGAGCCCCGGACATAAAGCGCTATCGAAATGCGAAGTGGCGAGCCGCACGGTCCTCGTCCTTATGGCCGTCAACTATTCTGGTTCTGGCAAAGGGGCAAGCGCAAGCCTTCGTTGTTAATGCTCGATCCAAACAGTCATGCCCGGCTCTAGGCCTGTCGACGTTCCCTCCGGGTCGAGGCGCAAGCGTAGCGTGTTGCGGTCATGATCTCCGATAACCCGCTCGGCCTGCCAGGTGGCGAACGTTCCGATCGGCCGCAGTTCGGTGATGACGCCTTTGATCGCGCCATCGGAACTGTTCCGCATCACGCTCACTTTTTCTCCGACCGTAAAACCACTGAGATGGTCTTCGCGTGCATTGAACGAGAGCCATTGCTCGCCGGCCGCCTCGACCATCAGGATTGGTTGACCGGCGCGAACATTCTCGCCCACCTCGGCGGCGATGACGCTGACCACACCGTTGGTTGGAGCACGCAAGATCATCTTGTCGAGACGGCGCTCAAGCACGGCGACCGCGGCTGCCGCGGCCTGCACCTGCGCGTCGGCGATCGCGCGTTCCTCCCGGGTCGGGCCCGCCACGGCCGCATCGTAATTCGCCTGGGCCTCCGCTACATCGGCACGCGCGCTCGCAGCGTCATTTTCGGCCTGGTCAAGCGACTGCTGGGACTCAAAACTCTGGCGCGCCAGCGTGCTGGTTCTTGTGAGCTGAGCCTGCACATATTCGAGGCGTGAGTTCGCTTTGGCGATTTCATCTTTCAGGGAGGCGACCT
>Ga0210400_10003671_pt1 | contig 13525 bp, 13 predicted proteins | sample IncBWH26MmetaG_FD_155456 | JGI IMG/M metagenome (GOLD analysis project Ga0210400, IMG submission 155456) | Forest soil microbial communities from Barre Woods Harvard Forest LTER site, Petersham, Massachusetts, United States - Inc-BW-H-26-M | ecosystem: Environmental > Terrestrial > Soil >...
GCATGCCCGCGCATCTGAAGAATGTCCTGGACTGGACCAGCCGCATCCAGCCGAACCCCTGGAAAGGCCTGCCGGTGCTGCTGGCCTGCGCCACGCCGGGCGCCTTCGGCGGCCACCGCGGCCTCATGCCCTGGCGCACTTCGCTCTCGGCCCTTGGCGCCTTCGTCTGCCCCGCGGTCGTGGGGCTTCCCCACGCGGACAAGGCCTTGGCGGAACCCGGCCACCTGGCGGATGAGAAGAGCGCCCAGGCCCTGGAGAACGGCCTCGCGATGCTGATGAAACTCGCGTCCGCGCTGGGAACCTCGCGTTAGCGCTGTCATTCTGGTGGCCTCGTCCATGAGGCCGCCATGAAGGATTTCCTGAAGACCTTTTTCGCCGTGGTGCTGGGGCTCTGCGTCTTCTCCGGGCTCGCGGCGGCGCTCCTCTTCGGCTTCATCGCCCTCGTGGGCGCCTCGGCGGCCAAGCCGGAGGTGCCCTCGAAGGCCGTGCTGGTCTTCGATCTGGGCACCAACATCCCCGACCATGTGCGCGATGACGATCCGCAGGCGGCGCTGCAGCGGGTGCTGGGCCGCGGGTCCCGGGAGCTGGGCCTGGACGATGTGCTCGCCGCCCTCGACCGTGCCGCGGACGACGACCGTATCGCGGCCGTCTACCTCACGGGCAACCTCCAGCCGCAGGGCTATGGCGCGGGCTTCGGCGCGCTGCAGGAGATCCGAGCCGCGCTCCAGCGCGTGGCCGTGAAGAAGCCCGTGGTGGCTTACGGCATGGCCTTCGCCAAGCGGGATTACTACCTGGCTTCCGCCGGCAAGATCTACCTCAACCCCGTGGGCGAGCTGGAGGTGAACGGCCTCGCCAGCGAGCCCATGTTCTACGGCGACGCTTTCCAGAAATATGGCGTACAGGTGCAGGTGACCCGCGTGGGCAAGTTCAAGAGCGCTGTGGAGCCTTTCATCCTCGACAAGATGAGCCCCGAGAACCGCCAGCAGATCCAGGCGCTGCTGGACGATGTGTGGGGTGAATGGAAGTCGGTGGTGGCGGAGAGCCGGCACACGAGCTCGAATGCGCTCCAGGCCCTTGCCGATAACAAGGGCATGCTGGACGCCAACGAGGCCGAAGCGGCCGGTCTCATCGACGGGGTGCGCCCCTTCGACGGCATGCTCGCCGAACTCAAGAAGCTCAGCGGCAAGGGCGAGAAGGCCCGCGAGTTCTCGCAGATCGATATCGGCAGCTATGTGGATCTGCTGCCTGAGACTTCCGCCCGTGCGAAGGTGGCCGTGATCTACGCCGAAGGCGAGATCGTGGATGGCGACGGACAGCCGGGCCAGATCGGCGGCGACGCCCTTGCCCGCGAGCTGCGCCGCATCCGCCAGGACTCATCGGTGAAGGCCGTCGTCCTGCGCGTGAACAGCCCCGGCGGCAGCGCGGCGGCATCGGACCTCATCCAGCGCGAAGTGATACTTACGCGCCAGGCCAAGCCCCTCATCATCAGCATGGGCACCGTGGCGGCCTCCGGCGGCTACTGGATCAGCACCTACGGCGACCGCATCTTCGCCGAGCCCGGCACCATCACGGGCTCCATCGGCGTATTCGGCCTGCTGCCCAACCTCCAGAAGCTTGCCAACGACCATGGCATCACCTTCGACGAGGTGAGCACCGCGAAGATGGCGAACCCCATGACCCTGGCGCGGCCCAAGACGCCGGAGGAGCTGGCCCGCATCCAGAGCCTCGTGGACCGCATCTACGACCAGTTCCTCAGCAAGGTGAGCGAAAGCCGCGGCATCCCCAAGGACGGCGTCAACGAGATCGCCCAGGGCCGCGTCTGGAGCGGCCAGCGCGCCCTCCAGCTCCATCTCGTGGACGAGATCGGCGGCTTGCAGGATGCCGTCCGGTACGCCGCGATGAAGGCGGGCCTAGGCTCCGATTACGAGATCACCAACGGCGGCGCGCCCAAGACGCCCATGCAGAAACTCCTCGAGAGCCTGGATGAGAACGCCCGCCCGCGCCCCGTCATCAAGGCGGGCCCGCTCCAGCAGGTCATGGACCAGGCCAAGGGAAGCTTCGACCTCCTCTCCAGCCTCAACGACCCCCACGGCGTCTACGCGCGGATGCCGATGGACCTGACGATGCGCTAAGGAAGGATTTCACCGCAGGGACGCGAAGGGCGCTGAGAAAAATATTCTTTCCTCAGCGCCCTTCGCGTCTCTGCGGTGAATGTTCTACCGCTTCTTCGCCAGCATCGTCCCGCGGCAGTTCTTCGCGCCGCAGTGGCAGGCGTGCTGGCGTTTGGCCTTGGCGGTGTGGGGCTCGTCCAGGGTGAGCTGGTAGTCGTAGTAGAGTTCTTCCCCAGGCTGGATGTCGCGGATGGCCTGGATGAAGACCTGGTGGTTGATCTGCTCGGTCTCGCAGTTGGGGTCGCAGCTGTGGTTGATGAACCGCGCGGCGTTGCCGCCCACATTGGCGTCGATGACGCGGATGTCGTCGATGCCGAAGAGGAACGTGTGGTCGGGGTCGTCCACCAGCTCAGCCTGGCGGGCGGTGGCCTTCTTCCAGGACACGATCTCGCCCTTGTACTCGATGACGCGTTCGCCGCTCGCGATGGGGCGGAGGGCGAAGACGCCTTTGCCGTGGATGCCGCTGCGCCGCACCTGGATCCGGGGTCCGCCGGCCTTCGGCGCCGTCTTGGGGGTCGTCTTCGTCATGGCTCGTCTCACAGCTTGTGCAGGTCCAGCAGGCCTTCGGGGGGTTCGACGGAAGCCTTGCCATTGGCGAGGTCCAGCGTCCACCAGGCCTTGATGTAGGGGATGTCCACGGCGCCGCGATGGCCCGGGCGGCGGTCGTGGACGACGACGAGGTCGTAGCCCATGGGCGTCGGGTCCAGGCGGATCACATCGCCCAGGAGCGAGCCGTGGGCGCTGACTTCCACGCCGATCCACTGGTGGCGGAAGCTCTCGCCTTCATCCAGCGTGGCCTGGGCCTCGGGCATCCAGAGCGCCCAGCCCTTGAAGGGCTCGGCAGCCGTGCGGTCGGGGATGCCCTCGAAGGCCACGCAAGGCCGCTCCTGCTGCCAGCGCACGACGCGCAGCTTCACCTCGCGCGCGGGCGGGGCGGGCTCGCCATGTTCCAGATCCATCTGCGGCGGCGCCAGCACGAGGCCGTGCCGCTCCGCGAGCTTGTCCGGCTCGTCCATGACGGCGTGCAGGAGGAACTCGCCCTTGAGGCCCTGCACCTTGGCCAGTTGCCCCAGCAACATCATCAAGCGCGGTCCTCGTCGTGGACTTCCACCTCGACATGGAGGCCGGCATTGTCCCCCGCCACCTTGCAGAGGGTGCGCAGGCTCTGGATGGTGCGGCCGCTCTTGCCGATGATGCGGCCCATGTCGGCGGCATCGGCGTGGATGATGAACTCGCGCTTGCGGCCCTCGCCTCTCGCCTCCACGCGGAGCGCGTCCGGGTGGTCCAGGAGGGGCTTCAACACATCGATGAGGAAGGCTTCGAGATCCATATGCATCCCATTCTGCCAGATGGGCATGGAAAAGCCGGGCCCGAATCCCAGGAGAGGGAGGCCCGGCTTGTCCCTAAAGAAGCACGGTCTTAGAGGATCGCGTGCTTCTTGAAGAGCTCGGCGACGGTCTTGGAGGGACGGGCGCCCTTGGCGAGCCAGCCCTTGGCCTTCTCCACATCGATGCGGAAGGACTCGGTGGTGGTCGCGATGGGGTTCACGAAGCCCAGGATCTCGATGGCGGAGGCCGTCGGGATGAGTTCGTTCTCGGAAACGACGATGTGGTAGAAGGGCTTCTTCTTGGCACCCTTGCGGGCAAGGCGGATCGACAGCATGGGGACTCCTGGACTGGCCAGTATATCTCGGGCCAGGTAGGGCGCCAAGCGGGAAAAACAGGGGTGAGGCGGCGAGGGGCGTGGCCTGCAGCCGCAATAGAGGAGCGCCGGGACCTTCGGCCTCCGGTCTCCAGCCTGGGCTAGAACGGCAGCTTGAAACCGCCGGGCAGGCCCGGCATTCCCCCGCCGCCCTTCATGCCGCCGGCCATGCGCTGCATCCGCTGCATGAACTTGGGGTCGTTCATGTTGCCCATCATCTTCTTCATCTCGAGGTACTGCTTCAGGAGCTGGTTGATCTCATGGACGGGACGGCCACAGCCCCGGGCGATGCGGCGCTTGCGTTTGCCATCCAGCAGGTTGTGGTTGGCCCGCTCCTTGGGCGTCATGGAGTCGAGGATGGCCACCAGATGCTTCATCCGCTTGTCCGTGGCGACGCTCGCCAGCTGCTCCTTGATCTGTCCCATGCCCGGCAGCATGCCCATGATCTTGTTCATGGAGCCCAGCTTCGCCACCTGCTGGAACTGCTTGCGCATGTCCTCCAGCGTGAACTGGTTCTTGGCCATGCGCTGGGCCATGTCCTCGGCATCGCGCTCGTCGATCTTGTCCTTGGCGTGCTCGATGAGCGAGAGCACATCGCCCATGCCCAGGATGCGCTGGGCCATGCGGTCGGGATGGAAGACCTGGAGGTCGTCCAGCTTCTCGCCCTCGCCGATGAACTTGATGGGCTGGCCCGTGGCCTGCTTGATGCTGAAGGCCGCGCCGCCGCGGGTGTCGCCGTCCGTCTTGCTGAGGATGACACCCGTGAGCGCCAGCTTCCCGTGGAAGGCGGACGCCGATCGCACCGCGTCCTGGCCCGTCATGGCGTCCGCCACGAAGAGGATCTCGCCGGGCGCGCAGGACGCCTTGATGCGACCCAGCTCGTCCATGAGCGCATCGTCCAGGTGCAGGCGGCCCGCCGTGTCGAGGATGACCGTGTCCCATCCCTTGAGCTTGGCTTCCTTCAGCGCCGCTTCACAGATGGCGACAGGATCCTTCAGGTCGGTCCGGAAGGAAGGCACCCCTGCGTCCTTGGCCACCACATGCAGCTGTTCGATGGCCGCGGGACGGTACACATCCGCAGGAACGAGGAGGGGCGAGCGGCCGTTCTTCTTGAGGTATTTCGCCAGCTTGCCGCTGGTGGTGGTCTTGCCCGCGCCCTGCAGGCCCACCATCATCAGCACCGCCGGGTTCGCGCTGAAATCCAGGGGCTTCTCGGCGGCCTGGCCGCCCATGATCTCGGTGAGTTCCTTGTAGACGATGTCGATGAAGGCCTGGGCCGGGTTGAGGCCTTCGAGCACTTCCTTGCCGAGGGCCTTCTCCTTCACCCGCGCGAGGAAGGTGCGGGCCACGGCCACATGGACATCCGCTTCCAGCAGCGCCATGCGCACCTCGCGCAGCGCCTCCTCGATGTTGGCTTCCGATAGCTTCGCCTGCCCTCGCAGGTGGCGCATCGCCTTGGACAGTTTGTCGGTGAGGGCGTCGAACATGCAGGCCTCGAACCCTCTATTGTAGCGGCCCTGGCAGAATCACCTCATGCCGAACCGCCTGAAGGACGCTCTCAGCCCCTATCTCCTCCAGCACGCCCACAACCCGGTGGATTGGTTCCCTTGGGGTGAAGAAGCGCTGGCCCGCGCCAAGGCGGAGGACAAGCCCATCTTCCTCTCCATCGGCTACGCGGCCTGCCACTGGTGCCATGTGATGGAGCGGGAGAGCTTCGAGAACGAGGCCGTGGCGCAGGTGATGAACGCGCATTTCGTCTGCATCAAGGTGGACCGGGAGGAACGGCCGGATCTGGACGACCTCTACATGGACGCGGTGCAGACCCTCACGGGCCGCGGCGGCTGGCCCATGAGCGTGTGGCTCACGCCGGATCTGAAACCGTTCTACGGCGGCACCTACTTCCCGCCGGAGTCCCGCGGCGGCATGCTGGGTTTCCGCCTCTTGCTCTTGCGCATTGCGGAGCTATGGCGGGACCAGCGGCTGGAGGTCGTCGGGCAGGCAGGTGAACTCACGGAGGAACTGGCGCGGCAGGCCAAGGTCCAGCCTGGCCAAGCGATGCCGGACGCCGCGATCTTCACGCGCACGCTGGCCCAGTTACGCGCGGGCTTCGACGCCACCTGGGGCGGCTTCGGACCCGCGCCGAAATTCCCGCCTTCCATGACACTCGGCCTGATCCTGCGCCGCGGCACGGCGGAGGACCAGCGCATGGCGCGGCGCACGCTGGATGCCATGCGCGATGGCGGCATGTTCGACCATCTCGGCGGCGGTTTCGCGCGCTACAGCGTGGACACCCGCTGGCTCGTGCCCCACTTCGAGAAGATGCTCTATGACAACGCCCAGCTGGCCGTGGCCTACCTGGAGGCTTTCCAGGCCGCGGGCGATACGAAGGACGAGGCCGTCGTGCGGGCTACGCTGGATTACCTCCTGCGGGATCTGCGCGACGAGGGGGGCGGCTTCCATGCCAGCGAAGACGCCGACAGCGAAGGGGAAGAGGGCAAGTTCTATGTCTTCACGCCCGGCGATGTGCGCGAGGCGCTGGGCGCCGATGCGGAGCGTTTCTGCGCCGCCTACGGCATCACGGCCGAAGGCAATTTCGAGCATGGCACGAGCGTCGTTCACCGCTTTTCGGCGACGACTTCGCTTCCGCCGGAAGACGACACGCGCCTGCGCGAGCAGCTGTGCCTCTGGCGCGACCGCCGCATCCGGCCCGGAAAGGACGACAAGGTGGTGGCGGCCTGGAATGGGCTCGCCCTTTCCGCCTTCGCGAAGGCGGCGGCGGTGCTGGAGGAGCCCCATTACCTCGACGCGGCCACGGCCTGCGCCGCCTTCATCGAGCGTGAACTATGGGAGGGGGACCACCTGCTCCGGATCTGGCGCCGGGGCCAGGCTGCCACGCCGGGTTTTCTGGAGGACTACGCGGCGGTGGCGGAGGGCCTTGTGGACCTCTTCGAGGCAGGTTTCGACCCCCGCTGGCTGCGACTGGCGGAGCGCATCGCGGAGGCCATGCGCGCACGGTTCGAGGACATCGAGCACGGCGGGTTCTTCGCCACGGAGGCGGGGCAGGGCGACATGCTCATCCGCCTCAAACCGGGTTTCGACAACGCCCTGCCCAGCGGCAACACCCTCGCGGCCCGTGCGCTGCTGAGGCTGGCGCGGCACCTGGAACGCGATGACTTCCGGACCTCGGCCGAGCGGACGCTCAGCTGTTTCGGCCCCTGGATGGAGCGTGCGCCCAGGGCCTTCACGGGCATGCTGTGCGCGCTGGATATGGCCCTGGCCGAGCCCGTCGAAATCGTCATCACGGGTGCGCTTTCGCATCGGGCCACCAAGTCCTTGCTGAAAGAAGCGCGGTCGCGCTTTCTTCCGAACGCCGTCATCAGCTGCGCCGAGCCCGGATTGGATCTGCCCTTGCATCGGGATCGCGGATTGTTGGGGGGCTCGCCTGGCGTTTTCGTATGCAGGAACCGCACTTGCAGCGCGCCTGTTGCAACACCGGAAGCGCTGGCACGCCTTCTGCTCTGACGAATCTTGTTTCGCCAAAGATCCCCTTGCGGGGCGAGGGCCGGAGCCCATGCTGAAGTCAGGGTGAAACAACCATATCGTTTCATTCACCATTGGGGCGACCCTATCCGCCAGCCCCTTCCGGCACCGCTTCGGGGGTGACCGCGACAAACTCGGGGCGCCAGTGGGCGCCCTTTGTCGTGCCCGACAGATCCCGAAATGGGACTCCCGGATTCCATGGGATTGGCGCAAGGTAATGGATGGGCAGGGCCAGAATGGGTCTGCCTCCTACTTCTCCTACGAGGTACATATGGCCAGACACGCAACCCGCCTGCTCCTGCTGATGGCTGGCGCGCTCTTGGGCGGGCTCCATCTCCAAGCCCAAGGGCTTCCAAATCCTCTGAACCTCCCGGACCCCCTGGGCATCACGGACAGCAAGAACAAGCATCAGGACAGGCCTCAGCCCGTTCCGCAGGAGAAGCACCACGGCCGCCGCAGAGGTCACCGCGAGGAACGCAAGGACGAGCACCAGGATCGGCGCGAAGACCGGCGCGACCACCATCATGACGAGCGCCGCGAAGAACACCATGACGACCATCACGAGGATCACCGCGATCATTGATCAGGCGGTTAAAGGAAAGCGAACGGACACCCCCGAAGCCTGGCGCCAAGGGGGTGTCCGTTTTTCTCTTCCTGCACGCTCCGGGTGGCGCCATCAATTGGCGCACAGTGTCATGCCTCCAAGTCCCGCCGCAGGTGGCGGATCAGCAGCCGTAATTCCAGCAGCAAGGGACGGCCAGCCAGCAACACGAGGAAAAAAGCCAGGGGGATGGTCGTCTTGAATCCCAGATGACGGAAGCCCAGCGCCCCTGCGATGCCGCCTGCCACGAATGACGCCAGCAGGAGGCCCACGAGCTTGAGACGGCCACGGTCGGCGCGGATGACGGGCGCGCCTTCGAGCTTCCGCGAATTGCGGTAGAAGAGCTTCGCCAGCTCGATGCCCAGGTCCGTCACATTGCCCGTCATGTGCGTCGTGCGCACCACGGCGCCGCTGATGTTCGTCGTGACGGCGTTGTGCATGCCCATGATGAAGCAGAGCAGGGCGGTGGCCTCAGGCAGGTCAAAATGGACCTTTCCGTTCAGGCGCGCGCCCAGGTAGCCGAAGGCGAGCAGGAAGATGGATTCCACCAGCAGGCTCAGCGCGTAGCGGCTGCGCATGCGGTGGCGCTTGCCGTAGGCCACCAGGACCGTGGAGACCGCGGCTCCGCCCATGAAGCAGAGCATCATCGCGAGGAAGGAGAGGGCCGTGGCGAAATCGCCGAGGGCCGCGTCGTCCGCCAAGCTCGACACCACGCCCGTCATGTGGGAGGTGTAGCGCCCCACGGCCAGGAAGCCGCCGGCGTTCACGGCGCCCGCCACGAAGGCCATGGACCAGGCCAGCTGCCGGTTCATGGAAGCCGTGCGTGCGTCCCCTTCCTTGGTGAGCGCCTCGAACTGGTGGGGCAGCGCCTCGCGGAGGCTGGCCAGCGCCGCCTGCGCCTGGGCCTTTCCCACGCGCTTGCGCAGATGCCGCATCACATACCGTTCGGCCACCGCCTGGAGGTAGCGCGGGATGCGTCGCATCAGGCCCGCCTTCTCATGACCGCCGCGTCGCCAACAGATGCCCGATGGCCACGGCGGCGGCGTCCGCGGCGTCAGCGGCCAGGGGCTCTTTCAGGTTGAGCAGCGTCATCACCATCTTGCCGACCTGGGTCTTGTCCGCCCAACCGTAGCCACTGACGGCCTTCTTCACCTGCATGGGGTTGTAGTCGCCCACGGGCAGGCCGTGCAGCGCGGCCGTGAGGAGAATGCCGCCACGGATCTGGCCCAGCTTCAAGGCCGTGGCCGCGTTCTTCTCCACGAAGGGCGATTCCACCGCCATGAACGACGGCGCGTGGGCCGCGATGGCCTCGCTGAGCCGGAGGTGGATGCCGTGGATGCGCTGGTCGAATTCCTGTCCGCGCGGCGAGCGGATGACGCCTGCCTCCACCAGTGACATCCGCGACCCGTTGCGCTCCACCACCGCGAAGCCGCAGGCCAGCGAGCCGGGGTCCACGCCGAGGCAGCGGATGGGAGCTGTCATCGTGCTTTCCGGTTGATCTTGCGGGCCTTGGCTTTGCCTCCTGTCCGCACGCTGCCCTTCGGCGGCTTGGGGCTGGCCTCCCGCGCGGGCTTGGGCGCGCGGCCCTTCGGCTTGCGGCTGGAGTCGCGTTCACCGCCTTCGCGCCGGGGACGGCCCTGGTAGCCGGTGCGCTTGGGGGTTTCGAAATCGCTCTTGGCGAGTTTGGCGGGGGCGGCAAGGGCCGGAACGAACTTGAAGGGTTTGCCCTTGCCATCCTGGGCTTGGGCTTCGCTGATCCAGGCGCTCACGCGGCGCAGGTCCTCGTCCACGCCCGTGATCTCGACCTCCACGGGATCGCCGATGGAGAGGACGAGCTGGCCCTTCATGCCCGTGATGCGCGTGCGGTGCTCGTCCACCACGAAGTCCGCGCCCAGCGCGGCCATGGGCACGCCCACTTCCACGAAGGGGGAGGCCAGCTGGATGAACACGACCTTGGGCGAGAAGCCCTGGATGCGGCCGCGGAAGCGCTGGCCGATCTTCGGCTTCATGAGCAGGCAGGCTTTCCACTTCTTGTTCTCGCGCTCGGCCTCCGTGGCCTTCTGCTCCGCGTCGCTGGCCTGTTTGGCGATGAGGGCGAGCTGGGCGTGGAGGCCCTCCGGCAGTTTCTCTCCCCGCAGCGTCTTGCGCAGGTAGCGGTGGACGATGAGGTCCGGATAGCGGCGGATGGGCGAGGTGAAGTGCAGGTAGTCGTCCAGCGCGAGCCCCGAATGGCCGATGTTGTCCGCGCTGTACTCCGCCCGTTTCAGGGACCGGAGCAGCATCGTGTTGATCACGACCTCCAGCGGGCCGCCGCGCACCTTGGCCAGCATGGCGTTGAGGTGCTCGGGCGTGGGCGTCTCCTTGGCGCCCAGCAGCGCGAAGCTCCGCGCGGTTTGGGCGAAGATCTCCAGCTTCAGCGGGTCCGGCTCATCATGGATGCGGTAGAGGGCGGGGATCTTCCGGCGCGTGAAGAAGCGCGCCACGGCCTCGTTGGCCAGGAGCATGAACTCCTCGATCATCTTGTGGGCGTCGTGACGCTCGTAGGGTTTCGCGTCCACGGGGCGGCCTTCTTCATCGAAGATGAACTGGGCTTCTTCCGTGTCCAGGTTCATGGCGCCGCGGCCCATGCGGATGTCCGTGAGGCCGCGGGACACGGCCAGGGCCTCGTCCAGCATGGCGCAGAGCTCTGGTCCCAGCTCCGCGCGCTTGGCGGGACTGGCGTCAAGGCAGGCCTCCTTGACCTCGTCGTAGGTGAGGCGTTGCCGGGAATGGATGACGCTTTCGGAGAAACGCGTCTCCGTCACATGCAGATCCCGCGACAGCGTCATCCACGCGGTCATGGTGAGGCGGTCGACTCCCTGGCGCAGGCTGCAGAGATCGCCGCTGAGGCGTTCCGGGATCATGGGGATGGCTTCGTCCGGGAAGTAGACGCTCGTGCCGCGGGTGCGCGCCTCCTGATCCAGCGGACCGTCCTCGACCACATAGTGGCTCACATCCGCGATGTGGACGCCCAGGATCCAGCCGCCGCCTTCGCTATCCGGGATCGTCTCCAGGCTGATGGCGTCGTCGAAGTCCTTGGCCGTGGGCGGGTCCACGGTGCAGGTGAGGATCTTCCGCAAATCCTCCCGGCCTTGAACCCAGTCTTCGGGAATCACCGTGGGGAAGGGCGCCAGCTCCTTCATCACCGCATCGGGGAACTCAGTGCGGAGGTTGAGCAGCGCCGCCGTGAGCTTGTTCTCGATCTTGAGGTCCGTGCGCTTGCCCAGGCGCGCGAAGACGGTGCCGCGCAGCTGTGTGGCCTGGGGGTCGGCTTCCAGCTTCACGCTCACGAGGTCGCCGTCCTCCGCGAGATCCGTGGGCGGCACGATGATGACCTGGCCCAGGCGCGGCTCCAGCGGAATCGCGCGCCAGGCCTTGGGGCCCAGCTGGATCTCGCGCTTGAGCGTGGCTGGGATGGGCGCCTCGCCGCGGTTGAGGACTTGGATGACGCGCGCGCGGGGGCGGCCCTGGCTGTCGTCGCCCGTCACCTCCGCCTGCACGCGGTCGCCGTGGATGGCGCCATGCTTGTCGCGCCAATCCACGAAAAGGTCGCTGCCCTTCACGGTCGTTCCGATGACGCGGAGGAAGCCGCCGGGGCCTTCGGGGTGCCCCATGAAGGTCGCCTCGAAAGTCTCGAAGGGGCGGAAGCCGTGGGTGGGCGCCGCAGGCTTCGGCCGCTCGCGCCGGTCCGGCGGACGGCTGGGGGTGCGGGGCTGGAAGCGGGGTTTGCCGTGTCGGGACATGGCCCAGCCTATCAGCCCCGCGCGCCCGTCAGATCCTCACCAGCATGTGCCGCGCCAGCCGCCCCTGCATGCGTCCCAGCCCGCGGGCGATGTGCAGGGTGAGCGGCACGGCGAAGATGCCCAGGAAGCCGAACACCACGGCCACGAGGTTCGCGTGGGCGAGGCCCCAGTCCCATCCGTCGAAGGTCACTTCGTGGAAGACGAAGTGGACGATGGGCGTGGCGAGGAGGCTGAGGCTCACCGCGAGCATCGTCACCATGATGGTGAAGTAGGTGACGCCAAGGGGCAGCATGAGCAACAGGTAGCCCAGGCTCGACCATGTGCGCCCCTCCTGGAGCATGGCCATGATGCGCGCCTTCCAGCCCCGCGCGCCTTCGGCTGGCGGCTGGCTGCGGGGCATGCGCACCCCCAGCATCGCCTCCACGAGGCGGCCCTCGGCGAGGGCCAGCAGGCGGACGGAACCCAGGAAGGCGATGGCGAAGGGAATTCCGATGATGAGGACGAGCAGCCCCAGGGAGAGCGAGATCCCTGTCACCGCCCAGGTGAAGAAGAAGATGCCGGGGCCGATGGAGATCAGCAGGTAGATCAGGGAGGTGTAGGCGCGGAAATCCTTCAGCACGCCGAAGAAGCCGTGGCGGGCGGGGGGAAGGGCCGCCGCGTCTTCCTCACCAGGGTTGGGCGGCGGCGCGAGCGCGGCGCTGACGATGGCATCCCGCTCCTTGTAGGCGGCAGCCACTTCGGCAGGCTCGCCGTAGGCGGCGAGGATCCCCTTGAGCGCCGCGGCTTCATCGAGGCCGGGCTCTTTCCAGCGGCCCCGGGCGAGTTCGGAACGGAGATGGTCCTCCGCGTCCCAGAGCGCGTCCTGGATGAGGGCCTTGTCGCAGCCCTTGAGGGCCGCCTTCAGGGCATCGAGATAGGCATCGATCGTCTGGTCAGGCATGGTCCATTCCTTTCAACACGGCGTTCACGACCTGGCTGGTCTGTTTCCATTGCTTGGCCCAGGCGGCCAGCGCGGCGCGGCCGTCCTTGGTGAGGCGGTAGTACTTGCGGGGCGGACCCGCGACCGAGGGCTCCACGCGGCTGTCCAGGAGGCCGAGGCCCTCCAGCGAGCGCAGCGTGGGGTAGAGCGTGCCCAGCTTGGTGATGGGCGCCCGCTCCTCCAGCTCCTTGGCGATGTCGTAGGCGTAGCGGGGCTCGGAGGCCTCCGCCAGCACGGCCATCAGCAACAGGGCCACGGTGCCCGCGTTGAGCTCCTTCTGGAACTTGCGCTCCAGGTCATCCAGCAGTCCAGGGTCCATGGGGCCTCCGTCTTGTGAGGGGGTACGGCCGTCGTGGACATAGTATTAGTATTAAGTTAATAATAGTCAAAGCCAAGAGCTGGAGATTGATCAGCCCAGATCCACCAAGCCGCGGATGTGGGCTTTGATCTCGTCCATCTCCTCGCGGGTGATGCGTTTCGCCGGGACGCCGCCCCAGGTCTCGCCGGCAGGGACGCGGGTGCCGGGCAGGAGAACGGAATGGGGCAGGACCGTGGCGCCATCGCCCACCTCCACATCACCCATGACACAGGCCCCGGCTCCCAGGGTGGCCCGGTTCCCGATCTTCACCGGCGCGATGACGAGGTTCCCGCCGCCGCCGTAGTGGGCGAAGATGCGGACCGAGCCGCCCAGGGCCGCGTCATCGCCGACATCCAGGAAGCGAGGGTCGCTGATGAGCTCGGTGTTGATGAA
>Ga0210400_10003672_pt1 | contig 13524 bp, 15 predicted proteins | sample IncBWH26MmetaG_FD_155456 | JGI IMG/M metagenome (GOLD analysis project Ga0210400, IMG submission 155456) | Forest soil microbial communities from Barre Woods Harvard Forest LTER site, Petersham, Massachusetts, United States - Inc-BW-H-26-M | ecosystem: Environmental > Terrestrial > Soil >...
GATGAGGGTAGTTTCTCGGCGGCCGGCCGCCGCTTACGTCGCGCGCAGTCCGTCGTGAGCCAGTCGCTGGCCAATCTTGAAGGTCAACTCGGCGTGAAACTGTTCGATCGCAGCGGACATCTTCCGGTGCTGACGGATCAAGGCCGCGCGCTCCTCGCCAATGCACGTGCGGTGGCGGGCGATGTCGACTTGCTCAAAGCGCGGGCGAAGAATTTGGCAGGCGGTCTTGAACCTGAATTGAGCGTGGCCGTCGACGTCATGTTTCCGGACGCGGCGTTTACCCACGCGGTCGCGGCTTTTCAGAAGGAATTTCCGGCGACGCTGCTCAGATTCGTCGTTGAGTCGAGCGCCGTGATTGAGCCGGTGCTCGACGGGCGCTGCGCCATCGGTGTCGTGGGATCATGGGCGCTCATACCCCCGCAACTCACCCATGAAGTGCTGCTGTCAGTTAGGGTGTCCATGGTTGTCTCGCCAAAGCACCCGCTTGCGAGTCGACGCGGGCGGATACCAACCTCTGTTCTCGCCGAACACATCCAGATCTCGCATATTGATCCTAACAATATGACGGGCTCGTTAGTGGCGTCCCGCCCGAGGTATCCAAAAATCTGGCGCCTCTCTCACCTCGGCGCCAAGCTGGCTTTCCTTCGCGCGGGCTTGGGATTCGGAAGCATGCCCCTGCATACCATCGAGGCGGAACTCGCAAGCGGCGCGCTCATTGAAATCACATCCGACCAAGCGCCGCCCGGGGGCCACGTTATCGACATGGTGGCTATCTACAGGACCGACAGCCCGCCGGGGCCGGCCAGCCGTTGGTTCATAGACCGCCTCAAGCAAGCGCCGGCGCCGCCCCTCAAACGTGAACTGTCTCGACCGCAGCCGGTTTCCGTTGCCGCCAAGGCAAAACGGCGAGGAACGTCTTGTCGCGCTCAACGGGATCGCGAAGTCGGTCGTGGAAAGTGTTCGCGGGCTGCATCCGATCACTGTATTCGCTCGCGAAGGTCGGCGAGTCAGGGCCGGTGACCAAGATGAACAACACGGCTTGGAAGGCGGCTCGCGAGCGCGCGGCGGATGCTTGGGAGAAGCAGCACGGCGAACCGGCGCCGGCGGCGCTACGGAAGGTTCGCGTTCGCGATCTCAAACACACCTTCGGCCGCAGGCTGGATAGCGGGTCGCTTGATCAGCTCCGCGCTTTCTTGCAGCAGCCCACAATCGCCACTCAAATCGAACCCGATCGCTTGAGCGCCCTGTAACGATTCACGAGTTCCACGCCCAGGCGGCGGGGTTCGCAATCGATGGTCAACACCCCGCCGTTGGCGAGCCGCTTCAGCAGTCGATCGCGCGCATGTGCGTACTCCAACGCGGCCGCGCACTCGAGTGCGCTTTCCGGGTTCGTCAATGCTTGTCCCGCGATCAGCTCCACCACCTCTTCTCGCAGGTTCGCCAGGATGACAAGATGCCGCGAGCGCAGCAGCGCAAGGGCCGCTTCTAGTTGCGGTGCATCCTCATTGCGGCTATTGGTGATCATGACCACTAACCCGCGTTTCCTCCTTTGCGATAGACATTCGGCCGCTATGTGTTCGTAATCGGAATATGTCGCCGTGGTTTCCACGTCAGCAAAAGCCGCCATCAAGGCGTTGAGGGTTTGCTGTCCCTTACGGGGTGCGAAGCGCTTTTGCGCGCCCTCGCCGACGCCGAAAGTCATCGCGCCGACCGCATCACCATGGCGCAAGGCTACAAACGCGAGCAACATCAACGCGTTCAAACACTGATCGAAATGTGTCCCACCGATTCCGTGCTGCGTATCGTCGGCGCGCATACGACGGCCGCAGTCGAGCAAGATGATTACGTCCTGATCGCGTTCGTCCTGAAACTTGCGGACGATCGGCCGATCGTGTTTCTCCGTCGCCTTCCAGTCGATGTGACGGATCGGATCCCCGGCCCGATAGTCGATCAACTGATCGAAGTCCGTTCCGGATCCGCGCCGCTGCACCGACTTCAACCCCACCGATTGGACGCGGCGATCGCCGGCTATCCAGGCAAACCGGGCCTGTTCCTCAAAATTTGGGAACACCCGGCGCGACTCGCTCGTCCCGATCCGAAGATCCAAGTCCAGCAGACCTAGACGCGAGCGCAGGCGAACCTCACCGACGTCGAAACGCTGTAAACCACGTGTGGTGGGAGTCACTTCAATGTTGAGTAGTTCGCGACGCCGTGGGCCGACGTCGAAAGGCAAGGGCAATCGGGGCATCACGAGCGTCGGATCGGCATATTCCTGATACCGGCCGAATCGCCGCGTACCACCCTGGTTTTCGAGGCTCACCTGCACCATTACCGGCACTCCGATGGCAAAGGCGTGGGGCAGATGTCGGCGCATCTCCAGGGGCGCGCGGCGCCAATCCAGGACGCTCAACAGCAGGTCGGCGCCGCACATCGCGACTAAAAGCACACCCCCTGCCAGGGCAGCGCGTTCGACAAAGACAGACTCAGTCGCGGTAAAAGCCAACACAGCGCAGATCGCAGCGCCGCCTGCGGCAATCGCGATTAGCTGTCTCGACGGAATGACGGCGGTGAACATCGATCGGTTTATACGCGAGGCGCGGCCGTCGACTCGATAATTCCGAGCAGCAGATCGTCGATTCGGCGCCCGTCGAGCTGTGCGTCGGCGGAGAGCACGATACGGTGGCGCATCACCCCGAGCGCCACCGACTTGATATCGTCGGGAATCACGAATGAGCGTGCCTCCATCAGCGCGACCGCTTTGGCGGCCCGCACCAGTGCAATGGACCCGCGCGAACCGGCACCCATCGCGATACCGGGCCACTCGCGCGTGGCGCGGCCAATGCGCACCGCGTAGTCGACAATCGCCTGATCGACATGCTGGCGGGCCGTAAGATTCTGCAAGGCGAGCACGGCCCTTTCGTTCAAGACCGCGGTCACGCCCGAGAGCGGGAGTTGATCACCGCTTTGGCCCGTGGTGGTGCGCAGTACTACATCCACCTCCTCCGCCGCGCTCGGATAGTTCATGACGATCTTCAACAGGAAGCGATCCAGCTGGGCCTCGGGCAACGGATAGGTGCCCTCGGTTTCGACGGGATTCTGGGTCGCCAGCACCATGAAGGGCTTGGGCAAGTGCTGAGATTGTCCTTCTACGGTCACCTGATATTCCTGCATGACCTCGAGCAGTGCGCTTTGCGTCTTGGCCGGCGCACGATTGATTTCGTCGGCCAACAGCAAGTTCGTGAACACTGGGCCGCGCACGATGCGCATCTCGCGCGTTGCGGCGTCGAGGACGGCGTGACCCGTGATATCCGAGGGCATGAGATCGGGCGTGAATTGTATCCGCGCCACGTTCAAGGACATTGCTTGTGCCAAAGCGCGGATCAGCAAGGTCTTGCCCAGGCCCGGCACGCCCTCGACCAGCACATGCCCCGACACGCAGAGTGCGATGATGGTCTGGTCGACGACCGCTGTCTGCCCGACGAGCGCCTTGCCGACGCTGGCGCGCAGCTTCGCCAGCAATTCACCGGCTCGCAGTATGGTATTCGATTCTTCGTTCATGCTCGCGCACCTTGGATTTGAGAACTTAATGACTTAAAAGTCGCCGTGCCCTCTCGAGCAGCACGATTGCCGATCGTTGCGATTCCGCGCCGCCATCGAGATCTTCACTCAGGGCATCGCGCAGGTCGCCGGAGCCGAGACCCGTGCGCGCCGTCAACGCAACGATTCGCTGCGCGGCGTCCAGCCGTTCATAGAACGCGAGCCTTCGGCATGCCGACTGGGTCAGCGCTTGGCACTCTGCCCGGCGCAGGGATGCGAGCCGGCGAGTGCGCCAGGCGAAGCGTGCTCTGGCGCGAATCTGCTCGGCAAGCGAGCGGCGCAGCGGCGGCGGCGGCGCAGCGATCCGTCCAAAGCGCGGCAGGTTGCGCCAAATCGTCAATCCGATGGTTGCCAGACCGCAGACGATCGCGGCTGCCGCGAGACGCCATAGCAAGGCGAGCAGGTTTTCCGCGCTGACGGGATTGAGAATGTCCACGTGATCGCCGCGCCTTAGGGGAATCGAATCGAATACGATGCGCGCATGGTCTGCTCGCAGTAAGCTTTTGTTGCCCATCAAACATTCGCACGCAATCACGGCGACACTACCCTTGCCGATAGTGACGCGCAGCATCTGAAATCCATATCCGTTCGACAAAGACCAGGCGGGAGTGCCCATGCTGGAGAAGGCCACGCGCATCGAACCTAGGCAGGCGCGAAGGCTCTTTCCGGTTTCGCGTCCCGCAAGTCGCTCCGAGTAAGGTGCGCAGTCGTCATCGGGACCCGCCGCACGCCGCGGAGCCCCCGGCGCGCCGTCCTTTTGTTTGGGTCCGGGTGACGCTCGGCCTATACCGCTCCACGCCTGCAACTTGGCATTGGACAGCAACGCGCCGGGCGACACGAGCAAGCGACCGCCGCCCTCGACCCATTTTTCGAGCCCATCGATGTGAAGCGGAGCCCCTCGCAAATCGTCAACGAGCAACACACTGTCGGCCGCGGGCAGTGTCCGCAGGGTGGGAACTTGCGTCGTTTGCACGGCGAACTTCTGCACGAGCTTCTCGAAAGTGTAGAAGCGATTGTGTGCCGCCTCGCCCTGCGGAGGAGTATCCAGCGTGGCGTAGTCCCAGTAGGTGTGCATGGCAATCCAGACGGCCGCGGCGGCTAGAATTGCGGCCACCAGCAATTGCGACCAGCGCCTGCCGTTCACGGCCGCGGTCGATCGAAGTAGGTAGAAAACCCTCCGCAGAGCGGAAGGACTGCGTCGGGCGACACCGCCTCTCCCGCGTACACGACCCTTTGCCAGATCGCCACCAGGTCCGCGAAATAGCGAGCGCGGGCATCGTCGAGAGCTCCTTTCACCTTCTTGAGCACTTCGCGCTCGGTGTGATGAGCGCTGAGGTTCACCCCGAAACGATGCACCGCGGACGAAAGCGACGCCCGGTACAAGAGCGACAGAGCGTCGCGCGGACGACCGGCGCGCAGCAGCTCGATCGCTGCAGCGCCGACATCGTCGGGGAGGGAGTCAGGGTGGATATCGAGATCGAGCACCTGGCGGTCGCCAACATCGGGTCGGGCCGAAACGACGCGCGGACCGCCTGATTTGAGCAGCCGCAGGATCCAAACCGCCGCCACCGCCACCCCGCCGGCGCCGAGGATCCACAACAACACTGCGCCGAATTGGCCGATATAGTCGAACAATCCGATTAACCAACTGGGTGATGTCGGTGGAGGTCGCGGCTGAGACTGGGTGACCCAGCGCAGCGTGCGGATCTTGGTTTGGCCGCCGAGATTCGGGTCACGACTCAGATCCGCGATGGCGGCGTCCATGGATGCCGGGGAAATTACGCCGTCCGTGGGCGGCGCGGACTTGACCGCATCGGCGGCCGGCGTAACCGACGATAGCGGACCGATCAGCGCGGCGAGCGCAAGGGCTTTAGCGCGCGAACGCACGACGAAACTCTTGTTCGATATCCCATGCCTCGAGTTCGACGCGCCGATTCAGATACATCCCAAAGCCGGCAGCGACGTAAAACGGTTCGAGAAAACAGACGATGGCCGCGTATTCAACTGTGCTGACCCAGGCGTGGGCGGGGCGCCAAATCGACCGTAGATCGCTCCATGGATCGGCGTCCGTATGCGGCGCAAGCCAAACCTGCAAAAAAAACATGCTGGCGAACAACGCGAACTCGGCCACCCCGAAGGTCTGCGTGGCGGCGCGCGCGACGCCGCGATGTCGTGCGGCGAGCCGACTGATTCGAGCGCGCAATTCGGGCCCGCGAAGACCCTCGAGCTGAACGATGGGTTGGGTGAAAGCCCTGGACGCCGTCAAGCGGCGTAGCGTGAGGGAGGCGGCCAGCTGATGCCACCATACATCCGCGCGCGCGCGCCACACGTCGAGCGGCAAGGTTGGTTTGCCGAACAAGGCGCGCGACAGCACAAACAAGATCGTCCGATCGAGCCAGGGCTTCGAGAGCCAAATCAACACGGGCGGCAACCATGAAACAGCTGCACCAGTCGCTGCGAAGATGCAGAACAAGGGTACCGCGACCGAAAGGTAGCAGGTGAACACCGGATGCAGCCAGGACTGCAGAAGTCGAATACCCAGGTCGCAGCCCTCCCAGGTGGTGCGGGGCCGCCACACCACATCCGCTGTGTCATTTTTCATGGGGGCGCCGCAAGAAGAAGCAGAGCACCAAAATCCAGCAAAATCCCGCGCAAACGTACTTGGCAGTGGATGACACCCATGGAGCCGATGACCAGAACGCCTCAACGGCAGCTGCGATCACCAGCATGACCGCTGCGCCGAACACGATCAGGCTGGTTTCCCGTGCGGCGACTTCCAATGCCGCGACTCGAGTCAGCCGCCCCGGCAGCAACACGGATTGGCCAATGCGCAGACCGGCCCCTCCGCACAATATGATCGCCGTCAATTCAAATGCCGAATGCGTGGCAACGAAAGGAAAGAAGGTACTACCGTAGCCCAACGAAGCGACGTAACCGGCGATGCCGCCTCCGAAGGCTCCGTTGGCCAGCAGGAAAAACAAGGATCCCAAACCGAACACCACTCCCGTGGCATAGCATTGAAAGGCAATGCCGATATTGTTCTTGATGTAGAAACCGAACATCAGCCAATCGCTCGCGATATCGCGTGGCCGGCCGATGGCCTGCGCTACAGGACTGTACATCTGCTCGAACTGCTCGGCCGTCCTGCGATCCACAATGGAGAGGATCAAGTCCGGGTTGAGGTAGGTCGCGATCGCGATCGCGATGGTCGGAATGATGAGAAGCGCCGCCGCAATCGCGCTGTAGGCCCAGAGCCTGCGCACCGTGGCTGGAAAATCCTCGAGTAATGCTCGAGCGGCTCGGGCGAGGCCCACATCGCTCTGGCGATAGATGATCTGGTGCGCGCGCGAAGTAATCGAGGAGAGCCGATCGATGACGTGCAGCGGAAAGCTGCGCGAGCGGGCGAGCGCCAAATGTTCACAGCACAGCCGATACAGGGCTAGGAACTGGTCGGGGTCAAGATCGCGTTGATTGCGTCCAAGTTCGCCTTCGAGTTCGCTCCAGCTAGCCTGATTCGCGGCTTGGAAATCGAACGGTGTCACGTCTGCTCCGCCGGATCCCGCGGGATGAATCGTCGTTGACCGTGCTGCCAGCGTGCAATCCCGACCAAGCGGGCCGTCATTGCCGAGTCTCGGGTACCCGGCACTGCCGCGGCGGCCAAAACCGCAATTTCCTCGGCGCGCTCCGGTGTCAGTCGATTGACGCGCCAGCCGAAGGCGGCGATGGCCGTCTGCTGACGGACGTTCAAGGGCATCGGTGGCGGCAGAGGTTCGCCCAAGCCAAAATCGCCTGTCGGGGACGTTCGATCGCGATACACGACGAGGGTGCCGGCCGCTAGATCACCGAGTCGGCGGGCGTCTCGCCGCATCAGCATGGAGACGATTGCGAAGCCGTACAAGAGCGGCAGCATATCCACCGCGCGCATCAAGTTGCGGATCAAACAGCCCGCGGGCGTCAGGGGCAAGCCGTTGGCCATCATCACTTGAATGCCCATCGCTCGCTTGCCCGGCGTGGCCGCGGCCGGCGTCAACTCAAAGAGGAGCGGATAAAGCCACAAAATCAGGAAAATGATGATGAGCAGCACGCCTGTGCCGACACGGCCTCCAAAACCGAGGGCGGCGGCAACGCTTGAAACGATCGCGTAGCGGATCGCGGCGTCGATTAGAAAGGCCATGCATCGCACCGGAAAGCCTGCGGCGCGCATCGAAATCGAGATGCCTTCGGGCGTTTCCGCGGTGATGACCGTGTCGATAGTCGAGATCAAGCTTTGATGACAATGGTATCGGCGAAGCGGTCATGCACCGTTCGGCGCGATTCGCTAAATATCATCAGACAGTCGACCAACGAGTAGAGGGAGCCGAAGACCGGAATGAGCGTCAGAAACGTATTGCAGACATAGCGCACAAAAAAAACTCGAAACAACGTTACGGGTGATCCGTCGACGCGCACAACTTTGATGCCGAGCAGCTTCTTGCCGATTGTCTGACCATTGCGCGACAACAAGACGAGATCGATCGCGAGCACGACGAGCGCGCCGAGCACGCCGACATAAAACCAACCGCCGGTCTTTGCCAGGTTGATCCAGACCGCGAGTGGGTTGCCGCGCGCCTGCTGTGCAAGCATCGCAAAATTCGTAACGTAGGTCGGTGTGAACCATATGAAGCCGACAAGGCCATCGACTATGACGGCCCCCAAGCGCGCCCACCTGGAAGCCAGATCGAGGGCGTCGTCGGCGCCAATGTCTTTGACCTCACTTTTGGGAGGGGCATATAGGTTGCTCGATTCCGTTGCCATGTTCGCTCCTTGCGCTGGTGGAGAGGATATGATAACCCGATAGCGCGAAGCGGCCGCAATCGATTTTAAATCCTGTGCGCGACCTCACAGCCGCGTCACGGCTAATGTTCCCGGGTGGGTACGCGGCTCATCAGCTTGACGTGAAGCGCTTCGGCGGATTCGTCCACTGGAAACAAGCACTCGATCCGCAGTTCTTGTGCCGCGACGGTTTGCGGCGTCCCGACGGTCGTCACCATGGAGAAATATCGCAACGTCGCTCCATTGTGGTTAAAGCCAAGGGGAATCACCGGCATCATGGGGGCTGTCTGGACCGCTTTCGAAGTCTTCCATTCGGCGTTGATTCCGGGGTAACTCAAGAGCGCCGTGATCAGCTCCTGGGTCTTCGGATCCGTGACACCCCCGACCGATTCCCGGCCGATCCGGTGGATCAGTGTAGGTGCGACCTGATCCCAGTCGGCGATGTGCGGTCGCATGCCGTTGGGATCGAACATCAAGTGCAGCATGTTGCGCGGAGCGCTGCGCCTCGACATATCGATGAAACAATTGAAGAAACGCGGAGCCGCGTCATTGGTTACGAGGACATTCCAATAGCGATCCATGACGACGGCGGGAAAGGGTTCATGCTGGCGCAACATCCGTTCGAGCGCGCGCGTCACCCCCTGCATCTCCGCAGCGTTCCAAGGTGCTGCAGAATAGATTGGTGCATAGCCGGCCGCCAATAGCAGAGAATTGCGGTCACGCAGCGGCACATCCAGCGCCTGTGCGATATCCATCAAGGTCTGACGACTCGGGCTACTGCGTCCGCTCTCAATGAAACTGATATGACGTTGCGAGACCCCTGTGTGGCTCGAGAGTTCCAGTTGGCTCCTGCCCCGCAGATCGCGCCAATGGCGGAGCATCGCCCCCAACTCGCGGGAGGTTGTGCTGCGATTCAGAGGGTGTGGTTCCATGCGTCATTACTCATCTGTCTCAGAACTGCACCGGTCCCACCGATCCATACCAGTGAGCGACTTTAGAGGGGTCCTTGTCGTCCATGTAGAAAAAATGGGTCATCGCGGGCCGTACCGGCCTTTGGGCCGGATCATCGGGTGTCATGGTAACGAAGCCACGAAACACCTTGAGAAATCCACCATCCCAGAATTCGACCACATCATGATGAGCCGTAAACCCTTTATCGACAAAGGCGCGCAGATTCTCCCGGATCGCCTCGCGCCCATGCCAGTCGCTGACCCCCAGATTGGCGATCGCGTCCGGTGCGAAGCAATCAAAGCCTTTGCCCCAAGTTTTGTCGTCGATTTCCTTCCAGAATGCCAGAAGCCAGGCCGGTGCGGCCGTTTTGGTAAACGTGTGCGAGGTCATCGGTGTCTCCGTGTGTGAAGGGCTGTGCGTAGAGGGGTCTCGACAGCAAACCCGTTGCGCACAGCTTAGCGATTGCAAGGGTGGCGGCAATTACGTGAGAGGTAATAACCGGCTGTTGCCAACGCGCCTCAGAGACTACATCACCACGGTATCGTTTCGTTTTCCCAGCGCGTGAACGTGCCCGTCGGACTGTCCGGGCCGAGGAGCGCAACGCGCACCGCCTCGCGGGCGCCCTCTTCGACGGTCTCTGTGCCCGCATAGCCGTTGAGGTTCGTTTTGGTGAAGCCCGGGGAGACGGCGTTGACCTTGATCCCCTCCTTCTCCAATTCGATCGCCATGGCGACCGTCAAAGCGTTGAGAGCCGTCTTGGACGCCGGGTAGACGGGGCCGAAGATGGAGCGGTAGCCGAAGGCCGGGTCCGAATTCGTCGTCAAGGAGCCAACGCCGCTCGACACGATGACGATACGGGCTTGGGGCGCCTCGCGCAGGAGCGGCAGCATCGCCTGGTAAACGGCGAGCACGCCGAACACGTTGGTGTCCCACACCGCGCGCATTTCATCAAGGGACACGTTGCTCGGTCGGGTCGTCTTTGCGTACGCCTCGATGGACTGGCCGGGCATCTTTCTCGTATTGGAGATAGCCGCGTTTTGGACGAGCACGTCCAGGCGACCAAACTCGGTGCGAACGCGCTCCGCCGCGGCGGTGATCGAAGCCTGATCCGTCACGTCGAGCTGGAGCGCGAAGGCATCCGGCCCAACCTCCTTGGCCGCAACCTCGCCGCGCTGCAGGTCGCGCGACCCGACCAGCACAGTGAAGCCGTTTGTCGTGAGATCCTTTGCGATTTGAAGACCGATTCCTTGATTGGCCCCTGTGATGAGGGCGACGAGTTTGTCTTGCACATCAATCTCCTTTGTCTTTCGATCGGTTGTCAGCGCCGCCTTGCTGCGTTAGTCTGACCTAAGCGGAACGGTATTCCGTATTTATACGGAACAGTGTTCCGTTTGTCAATCGAGAGGTATGGTGAGCGATAAACCGGAAGACCCCGCTGATAACGTCGCGCCTCGGGGCCGCACGGATCGGCGCGTGCGCGCCGACGCCCAGCGCAACATCGATACGTTGCTCGAGACGGCCATGGCGGTGTTCGCATCGTCCGGTGTGGACGCTCCAGTTCGAGAGATCGCCGAGAAGGCTGGCGTCGGCGTCGGAACCATTTACCGGCACTTCCCACAGCGCTCCGACCTCATTGCGGCCGTCTTTCGTCGTGAAATCGATGCCTGCGCCGAGGCTGCGCCGGTTTTGGCTGCCGAGCACGAGCCAGGCGAGGCGTTGATTCGATGGATACAGCGTTACGTGGACTTCATTGCGGCCAAGCGCGGCCTTGCCAAGGCTCTCCACTCCGGAGACCCGGCCTTCGACACCTTGCCCGGGTACTTCAAGCAACGACTGGAACCTGCACTTCGTACCCTTCTGAAGTCTGCGGCATCTGCCGGCCAGGTTCGCCCCGACATCGCCGCCGAGGAGCTTTTGGGTGCGGTCGCAAGCTTGTGCATGCACGCTTACGCGCAGGGACCCAAACATGCTCGGCGCATGGTTTCTCTACTGGTCGACGGGTTACGTTACGGCGCTAGCCCTCATCCAAAGTCCAAGAAGGCCGCTCGTCGCAAAGCCTAGCGAGTTGTCGAACCGTTGTTTGTCTGCCGGCGGTTCGTCCGTCGCGCCCAAAACGGACACCTTTATATTTCCAGTCGGATGATCGCGATTTAAAGGTGTCCATTTCACCGTCCAAGGACTCGTTATAAGTGATTCGAGACAATTCAATGGGGAATGAGCAATGAAAATCGTCGACGCATGGATAACATTAGGGCTAACCCTAGCCGCGGGGAACATCGCTCCCATACCCTCGATGGGCCAGGAGACGACGACAACAAGCCGCTACCGCTACACCATCGTCGATTACCCGGGGTCGACCAGTGTGTGCCTGGCGATCAATACCCGTCTTCATGTCATCTGCGATGCCCAATTCAATCAACAGCTTCCGTATGTCTATGACGCCGCCTCGAGACGGATCACTTTGCCCGCGGTTGCGCCATTGGCGGGCTGGAGCGCCTCAGCCTTTGGCATCAACGATTCCGACACTGTTGTGGGCTATGTCTATCCACCTGACGACTCAATCGAGAACGGCTTTGTCGTCACGAAGAATGGCGAGTACCAGGAATTTTCGGTTCCGTGGGCCGCCTACACGGAGCCCCGTGGAATCAACAATCGCGGGGTGATCACGGGGACGGCATTCTTCAATGGCCCTGGCTCTGCGGGGTTCATCTATGACCCAGAGGCTGCCTCGTACACCGAGGTGCTACCCAGCGCCTACACCGAAACCGTGGGCATCACCTCCGATGGGCAGGTCGTGGGAACGGTGTACCTCGAAGGAGGTGCCAGCGGTCCGGGCACGCCGGCTGGGCAGTACGGCTATTTGAGAGCTGCCAATGGGTCAGTTATCTACTTTCGAATCAATGGCGTCGACACGTATGCACGGGGTATTTCGGATGAGGGACAAATCGTCGGCTATTTTGGCGCTCTTCCCTTTCCCCAGGTGACTGGCTTCGTCACGGACGTCAAAGACCTGCATAGTTCGAAACAACCCGCGATCGGCTTCGTTGCCCTCGCCATTTCCGCCCGGAATCAGTTGCAGATCCCCGGCGCATTCGGAACGCTGCCGCAGGGCATTTCCATTGAAGGCGTTGTGAGCGGGGCCTTCATTGATGGCGCGGGTAATCCCCACGGATTCACTGCAAAGCCAAAGAACGAATGAACGCCGCGGCAATTGAATGGCTGTCCCGGTCGATTGCGTCGACCGGGTCAAAATTGGGTCTTGAGACGGATGAACATCTATCAATCAACTATCGAGAAGGAATTTGACGATGACTACAATGAATACGGGAGCGAATAGTTCAATGAAGACCGCCCTTCGCGGCACGGCGGCGATTTTGGGTGCGAGCATTCTTGCGGCGCTATTTTCCGCCCCGGCGAGTGCCTCCTGCATGGACCCGAACGCGGCAACGGGACAAGGCAGCTCACACCCGGTGCCCCACCTCACTCTGAACGCACCGGCGGCGTTGAACTTCTCCGAGACAGAGGACGCCGCCCAAAAAATCGTGGGCACCTGGCAGGTGAGTTACGCGACTCAAGGAAGCGTGTATGGCGTGGCCTTCATTCAGTGGCATAGCGACGGAACTGAGTGGGAGAACGTCGATTTCCCCATCCTCGGTGGCAATATCTGCCTGGGTTCCTGGAAATCCATAGGTGGGAACAGGGTGTCCCGGTACCACGTCGGTTGGCTGTACGCGGACGGAGCTCTCTTTGGGCATTTCATCGAGACTGAGACCGATGAGGTGTCCCGCGACGGCAACTCCTATTCCGGCAACAACGACACCAAAATGTACAAGCTTGACGGCACCATGTTCAATGAGGTGGTTGGCACCTCGGCAGCGACACGCATCTCGCCTTAAGGACATCCGACTGCGTTCAGTAGTGCTGCCGTCTTCTTCCGCTAGCTGAGGACGGCGGCACCTGGTCGAAGACGGCCGAGTCGTCGAACCCGCCTTGATGTCTGTCGGCACTTCGAATTGGTGCAGCCGAGCAGTGGAAGTCGACAAACGTCAGCGGAATTTTTTTGCCCGTTAGGGTTTGGAGGTTACAGATTATTCCGGTCACATCGCTGACACTTTTGGGCTTTGCGGGAGACGCAAATGCCCTGGCAGGAGTGTCGCAAGATGG
>Ga0210400_10003674_pt1 | contig 13518 bp, 9 predicted proteins | sample IncBWH26MmetaG_FD_155456 | JGI IMG/M metagenome (GOLD analysis project Ga0210400, IMG submission 155456) | Forest soil microbial communities from Barre Woods Harvard Forest LTER site, Petersham, Massachusetts, United States - Inc-BW-H-26-M | ecosystem: Environmental > Terrestrial > Soil >...
GATGCACCGATTGGCCACTACAAGATCGAGCTTGCCATCGCCATTCACGTCTGTAACGACCACGAAGCGGGGGCTGGCGGTGCCGGTCCCATAGGGCACAGCTGGCTGAAATGTCCCGTCTCCGTAGCCCAGCATTATGTCTACAGAGCCGGGATTAGTGATTGATGAGGGACCGTAGCAATTGCCGCAGTTGAGGACGATCAGATCCGGCTTCCCGTCGCCGTTCACGTCCGCAACCGCTACCATGCTGGCCTGGGAGCCACCTTGGTAGGTAACCACCGGCAGAAAAAGAGATGAGCCGGAAGAGCTGGAGAGAGCTTTCTGACGCGTGGATTTGGCCGACGCCCTATTCTGTTGGTTCTCGATAGGGATCTGGCTAAGAGCGCTTGGAACAGCGACAATTGTAAGAACCGCCACAACTGCAATAATTGCGACCGACCAGAAACCAATACAAAGAACCTCCACCTCAAGGGTGCGCTTGTGAGGCGTGGAAGACCTCATTGGGTGTGTATGTGCCCGCATGGCGATCTCCTTCTACGTCCACGAGGATTGTGCTCGAGGGTGTTCGTGGACCGCGCCGAAGAACAGAAGGGCCTGGTCAGACAGAATCCGCTTTCTGCGAAAGACTCTGGGCGAGGTCTGTCGGAAAGTGACACGAGAACAATGCGCGCTCCCTAAGGGCTTGTCAAGAAAAGAGTCGGACGAAAATTGTACGCCTAGCCTGGTAAATGGCGATAAAGCGCCATTGCACTCTCTGACAGGCTGAGCGCGCTATGGGAAAACGCTTCGTCGCGGGGTGAGAAACGTGGCCCGGCCTGCCAACCGTTCTCCTTCGGTCGAACCCAGGACAGTGGAAACGGTAAAAACCTGTGCCGTCCCTCACCCCGAGACTAAGGGAAAGCTTAGACCAGGCCAAATAGCCGGTTCAAGAGCTTCAAAGCGCCAGCGCCCCATACCTGTTGAAACCTGACTTCGTCAGCCACCGACATGCAAGCCAACGCTCATTGACCGGATTCCCTTGGGGCATGCTTTATCGGAACCCTGGGGAGATTAGCAAACTGGAGAACGGCGGACTGTGTCCAAAATTAGGCCAGGGGTTCACAAAGGGTGCACAGCGTCTGGCTGGGCAGGATCAGGATGTTGATCGGCCGTCCATCCTGGTAAATATGTGCTGCCGGTAATCAGGCGGGCGCCGCGTTCGTAGGTGACATAGGACCATGCCCATTGAATGAACACCAGCAGGCGGTTGCGGAAGCCGATGAGAAAAAGAATGTGGACGAACAGCCAGGAGAGCCAGGCGATGAAGCCGGAGATGTGGATGCGTCCGAACTCGGCGACGGCGGCGGCGCGACCGATGGTGGCCAGGCTGCCTTTGTCCCAGTAATGGAAGATGCGGCGGGAGTCAATATCCCCACCCTTCGGCTCGCTGCGCTCGCTCAGGGCAGGCTCCTCTCGCGAAGAGCGCGAGAAGGGTGGGGCAACCGCTGCCTTGTTTGATTCCAGTTCGTGGCGAATCAGTTTGGCGACGAAGCGGCCTTGCTGAATGGCTACCGGGGCGACGCCGGGGAGCATTTTGCCTTTCTCGTCTTTCAGGGCGGCGAGATCGCCGATGACAAAGACTTCTGGATGCGTGGGAAGGCTGAGGTCGGGTTCGACCAGCACTCGTCCGGCGCGGTCGATTGGGGCGCCGAGGCTCTTTCCGAGCGGGGAGGCGGCCACTCCGGCTGCCCACAGGATCACGGTGGCCGGAAGTCTCGTATTGCCGGTGTAGACTGCGCCGGGTTCAATCTGGGTCACGATGGCCGAGGTGCGGACTTCGACTCCCAGGCGATTGAGCTGTTCCTGTGCGCTGCGTGACAAGTCTTCCGCATACGCGGGCAATACACGCGAGCCGCCTTCGAGCAGCAGGATGTGGGTGCGCGCGGGATCGATGGAGCGGAATTCGTGGGTGAGAGCGTGGCGGCAGATTTCAGCCAGAGTGCCGGCCAGTTCGACTCCGGTCGGCCCGCCGCCGACGACTACGAAATTAAGCTGGGCAGCGGTTTCGCCCGTAGAGGCTTGGCGCTCGGCCAACTCGAAGGCGAGCAGCACGCGGCGGCGGATTTCTAGCGCGTCTTCGATGGTCTTGAGGCCGGGGGCGTAGGGCTCCCAGTCGTCGTGGCCGAAGTAGCTGTGGCCGGCGCCGGCGGCGACGATGAGGTAGTCGTAGGGAATGTCAGAGTCAGAAGTTTTCACGATGCGGTGGTCGAGGTCGAATCCCGTGACTTCGGCCATGAGTACCTGGACGTTCTTGTCAGAGCGAAGAATGGAGCGGATGGGGGCGGCGATTTCTCCGGGAGAAAGTCCGGCGGTGGCCACCTGATACAGAAGGGGCTGGAAGGTGTGGTAGTTCGCGCGGTCGATAACCGTGATCTGCACTGGTGCTTTGGCTAGCGCTTGCGCGGCGTTCAGGCCGCCGAAGCCGGCGCCGACGATTACGACTCGGGGGATCGGGCTGGTCGTCATATTACTCGTGACCTGATCTTACTCGCGACCTGATTCGCCATCTTGCTGTTATGGCCTCACCTCTATAAGATTCAGCGCGATGGCAGAGGGTTCCAGAAGTTCTCAGAGAAGTTCTTCGGCAGTCGAGACGCCGGCGTGGGTGCGGGTGGCGATGCCTTCGGCGGCGGACTTGATTTTTGTGGCGCTGCTGGGTGTGCTGGTGTTCACGCCGCTGTCCGTCAAACTGCTGGGGGACGCGGGGATCGGATGGCACATTCGCACGGGGCAGCAGATTCTGGCGACGCACGCAATCCCGCACGTGGACTTGTTCTCTTCGACGATGGCCGGCAAACCGTGGTTCGCCTGGGAGTGGCTCTATGACGTGCTCGTCGGTCAGTTGGAGGCCAGGCTCGGACTGAACGGTGTGGTGTGGCTGACGGCGGTGGCGATCGCGGCGGTGTTTGCGTGGCTATTTCGGCTGATGATCTCCCGTGGGACGAATTTTCTGGTGGTGGTGGTGCTGGTGCTGCTGGCGGTGTCGGCTTCGATGATTCACTTTCTGGCGCGGCCGCACGTGGTGAGCTGGCTGTTTACGCTGGCCTGGTTCTGGATTCTGGATTCTTCTGAGCGGGAATGTTTCGAGGGTGTAGACGGAGCGGGCTTGCGATTATGGGTTCTGCCGCCGCTAATGCTGGTTTGGGTGAACGTGCACGGCGGTTTTCTGGTGGGGTTTGTGCTGTGGGGAATCTTTCTGCTGGGTGCGATATGGACGTGGTTTTCAGCCAGGGAAGGCCGGATCGAGGAATTGCTGCAGAAGGTGGCGGCGCGAAAGCGGGTGCGGAGTCTGGTGTGGGTCGGGCTGCTTTCCCTGGTGGCGAGTCTGGTGAATCCTTATGGATGGAAACTGCACTCGCACGTTTATTCCTATCTATCGAACCGCTTTCTGATGGATCACATCGACGAGTTTCAGTCGCCCAACTTTCATGGAGCGGCGCAGAGATGTTTTCTGGTCTTGTTGCTGATTGCGGTTGCCGTGGTTGCGGTGCGTGGGCGGCGGTTGCGGGTGAGCGCGGGGCTGACCGTGTTGTTCGCGGTGTATGCGGGGCTTTATGCTTCGCGGAATATTCCGGTCTCTTCGATTCTGCTGGTGATGGTGGTGGGGCCGCTGTTGCCTTCGGTGGGGATTGGCCGGGGATTCTTTCAGCGAATGAGTGCGATTGAAGGGGGACTGCGCGGTCACGCGTGGCCGATCTTAGCGATCATCGTCACCTTGGCGATCACGGCGAATGGCGGGCGGGCGGGATCGAGTTTGGTGATGGATGCGCAGTTTAGTCCGACGCGCATGCCGGTGGAGGCGGTGAATTATCTGGAGAAAAATAAAGTGCCGGGGCCGGTGCTCAGTCCGGATTACTGGGGCGGGTATTTGATTTACCGGCTTTATCCCGGGACGCGGGTCGTAGTCGATGATCGGCATGATTTGTATGGGGCGGAATTCCTCAAGTCTTACTTGAAGATGATGCACGGCGAGCGGGGATGGGAGGAGTTTCTCTCTGCGCATGACGCGTCCTGCGTGCTGCTGCCGAGGGACGCGGCGCTAGCGAACATTTTAGCGGGGAGCAAGGGGTGGAAATCGATTTACGCGGATGATGTAGGGATTGCATTTGTGCGCGAGCGAGCCAAGGCCGCGCCTTAAGTAGCATTGACGTTTGAAGAGCGCGCGTCGATGATGGGAACGGCGGGCATTTCTATTGCGCTGGCAAGCGCGGGCGGGACGCCCCCGCGACAGCCGCCGGGGACGGCGGCGCTACTGTAAATCGCACGCGGCTCTTGAATCAATGCGTATACGACTTCGACTTCTCGGCGCCAGAACGATCGCGGTGCTTGTGCCGTTATTGGTCACGCTTGCGCTAGCGGGATGTTCGGGTTCTTCATCGCCCCCTGTGACCGTGACGCAACCGGGGAATCCCGTGGGCCCCAACCTGACTCAGGTTAGTTCCGATCCTTATACGATCGGCCCGGGGCAGCATGCGACGGAGGTGGAGCCGCACATGCTGGCCAATGGGAGCACCATGGTGGCTGCGTTTCAGACCGGGCGCATCTCTCCAGGAGGCGCGACCGCCATCGGATGGGCGACCTCGACCGACGGAGGCACGACCTGGACCCACGGATTTCTGCCTGGTCTGACTACTGGCGAGGGAAGCGGGCCGTACGACGCGGCCAGCGATCCGGCTGTTGCCTATGACGCGAAGCACGGCGTGTGGATGATTGCTTCGCTGCCGCTTTCGAATACATCGCAGACGCCGGCGGTCGTGGTGAGCCGCTCTATCGATGGAGGGTTGACCTGGCTGAATCCCGTGAGCGCGGACCCAACCGCCGAGAGTTCCGACAAGAATTGGATTGTGTGCGACAGTTGGCCGAACAGTTCGCACTATGGCAATTGTTATCTGGAGTGGGACGACCCATCAAATAACGACGAAATCTGGATGAGCACTTCCAGCGACGGCGGACTCACGTGGGGAACCCCGGTGGCCACCGCGGATGGGGCGACAGGAATCGGCGGGCAGCCGCTGGTCCAGCCGAGCGGGACAGTCGTCGTGCCGATCGAGACGAATGTGATGGCGGCGTTCAGTTCGAACGATGGCGGGCTGAATTGGACTGCCCCGGTCACCATCGCGAACGTGCAGTTCCACGCCGATGCGGGAGGGATTCGTAGCGGGCCGCTGCCCTCGGCGGCGGTGGACGGCGCGGGCACGGTCTGGACGGTGTGGGAGGATTGCCGGTTTCGCGCCAACTGTTCGACCAACGACCTGGTATACAGCACTTTCAACGGTGTGATTTGGAGTCCGGTTACGCGCATTCCCATCGATGACGTTTCCAGCGTGATCGACCATTTCATCCCGGGGATTGGGATTGATCCCGCGACTTCAGGGCCTTCGGCGCACGTAGCTCTTCACTATTACTACTATTCGCAGAGCCACTGCACGCTGGAAACCTGCCAGCTTCTGGTGGGCTACATTTCCTCCGCCAACGGGGGCACGACGTGGAGTGCGCCGGTGGCCTTGACCGGGCCGATGCAACTCGGGTCGTTGCCGAATTCGCAGAATGGGTTGATGGTGGGCGACTACATTGCGACGGTGTTCACCGGCGGTGTGCCGCACGGAGTGTTCGCCGTGGCCTCGCCAATTTCTGGAAGCACTTTTGCGGAGGCGATCTACACGGGGCAGGGACTGACCGTGTCCGCGGCCGGGCGGCAGTTGTCGTCGGCTGGGGATAAGCCGCTGCACAAACTGTCGGACAAGATCGAGCGGGAAGTTCCGGAAAAGGGTGTGATTCCGCCACAGCGGCGGCGGCGACGCGCGAAATAGCTCAGTCTTCCACGCTCAGAACGACTCTGACATTTTCTTCCGGATGGCCACGATCGCAATGACGACGGCAGAGGACGAAGTCGAGAACTCACTATTGGCGCAGGGCGCGGCCTGCTCGTCGACGGATTGCCCGCAATTCGCCTTCCTGACCAACTCCGCTGCCAGCGAGTGAAAGCGGGCGTGTTCATACTTCAGCTTCATGAATTCCGGGAGTGAGGCATAGCGCGCGCCCTCGCCGTAAATCCAACGGCCCAGGAAACAATTGTTGTCGAGATTTACTTCGTCGGGATGCAGGCTGCCATCCTGCTGCTCGAGGTAGCGGCGCAGCTTGCGCTTGAACTTGCTGTGAATGCCGATAGCTTCGTCAAAATCCATTTACGTGATCCCCATCATGGGCGGGTCTTCCGGCGGGTGCTTCTTTTCGCGCTTCTCTTCGCACGATCTAGATATCGGCAGTTTTCGGTGGAAAGTTCAGTGGATGGGGATGCTGGAAGTAACGGAAGAAAGGAAATCGTCGATTCTGGGTGGGTTAGAAGCGGTCGTTGGTGTCGACGCCGAAGCCCAGGATCGCGGTGACGTCTACTGGTTGGGTGCCGCGCAGGGCAGGCTCGAATTTCCAACTGCGCAGAGCGGCGAGGACCTTCGCGGTCATCTCAGCGGGGCCGGCTTCGAGCACGCGTATATTCTTTAGATTGCCGGAAGCGTCCAGCGTGCAAGTCACGACCATGCGGGCATGCGGCAGACCGCTGGCCAGATCAGTGCGCATCGCGACTGGAGCGCTCAGGGTTGAACCGTAGGGATGGCCGACCGCAGTTTCGTCGGCGAACTCCATCACCACCGTGCCCAGAGAGGTATCGAAATAGGTGGTGTACTTTTCGCCTCGCAAAAGATTCTTGTAGGGCTCGAAGGCTCCTCCGGAAGTTGCTGTGGCGACGACGGTTACTCCGAGTGTCTGGCCGTGCTTTACGGAGGAGCGTCCGGGAGTCAGCGGATCGCTGCCTGGAGGGTCGGAGCCAAAGCTGGGAAGATTGACCTGACTGCTGCCGCCGCTGATATCGACGCCGCGAACCGCCGGAGTGCCGGTGGGCACCTTTCCCGCTCCGCCGGGGCCAGCGGAGGGAGAGATTCCAGCTCGTGCATTGGGATCGGAGCCGTGTCCGGAGTCGGACTTTCCCGCGCCCGGGCCTGCACCGGTCATGCCGCTACCTGGGCCGTTGCCATGGCCGATGCTGGTGCCTCCGCCGGCGCCACCCAGGCCGGGTTTGTCTCCGCCGGTGGGAGACATGGCGAGCGAACCCGTGGCGCCGTTGCTGGGGAGTCCAACTTTGGGGCCGGGCTGGCTTGAAAGCAAAACGCCGGCTGTGGCGCCGCTGCCTGCGGTGTTGGGCGGGGCCGGGGCCGGGCCGGGGTCGAGCGGAGCGCCCAGGCCTGTGCCTCTGCGGCCCTGGCCGGAACCCGAGGGGCCGGAGCCTCCACTTAGAGACGGGGGCGGGGGGACGACATTGTTGGCGAGCAGTGTGCCGCCAGTAACTCCTGCGCCGCCGCCGGTGTTTCCGTTGCCGCCACCGGCGCCGGAAAGGGAGGGTGGAGGTGGAACCACGCTGGGAGCGCCGAGCGTCGGCGAAGAAGAGGCTGACTGAGATCGATTGCCGGTGCCTCCCGCGATCCCAACCGAGGGTGGCGGAGCCACCACGGTGCTGCCGAGGGATGTGCCCATACCATTCCGTGTACCGCGCGGATTGCCGCCAGATGTGCTGGCTCCGACCGCCGGCGGGGGCGGTACGACCTGGGCGGCGAGCGTGGCGCTGGCGCTGCTGTTCGCGGCGTTGGAATGTATATCCGTCGAATGTACATCCGGTGGTGGAGGCACAACTTCGCTGGGGCCGAAAATTTTGCCGATCAGGCTGCTCATGAAAGATCCGCTACCCGCTTGCGAAGTTGGTGGCGGCGGCACAACCGCTTTCGAAGGATCTGGCATGCTGCCGCTGGCGAGGCGGTGGGGGTCTTGTGAAACGTTGGCCGAGGGCGGCGGTGCGATGACGGCGGGCGCTGGCATATTCAATCGGGAATTGCGCGCTGAGGAGTTCTCCGGGGCCGAGACCGGGGGAGCGATGACCTGTGCGTTGGTCATCTGAACCGGCGAACTGGAATGCTCACGGCTCACTCCGCCGGGCGCGGGCGGAATTACATTGGCAAGCAGCGCGGGGGTTGAGCGTGCGTTATCACGGGCGACGGTGGGGGCGGGAGCCACTATCGAGGAATTGAGATTCGATGAATTGAGCGATGGCGTCACCGCAGCGCGGCCGCCGGACATATTCGGAGCAGGAGGAATCACCGCTGGGGCGAGAGCCGGAGCAACCAGAGGATGATCGCGCGAAACGCTGGGCGCCGGTGGAATGAGTGTGGCGCTGAGATTGGGAGCGGTGATAGACCGGTCGCGCGACACCGAAGGCGCTGGCGCGATCACGGAATCAAGTTGGATCCCGTTGCGCGTGTAGTCGCGGAGTACATTCGGAGCGGGAGCGATCAGCGTGGTCGAAAGAGTTGGCGAAGTCCGGGTCGAGCGCAGCCCCTCGGTCGGCGGGGGCCCGGGGTTGGGCTTGATGGCCAGCAGGTTCGCCACTGCGTCGCGGGAAGCGGGAAGCTTGAGGTTGGGCGCGTCGACGATTTTCGGAACCAGCGATCCACCGCGCGCGATCTTGATGGTCTGAGTGCGATGGTGAGCTTCCTCACCGCCGGCTTGGCCGGTTACTCCAGACTCGGCACCGCCCAGATCTTCGGTGCGGGGAAGTTCGTCGCCGCTGTAGTAGATGACATCGTGACTCGACAAGCGGGGCGCGACGAAAGGACGCAACTCCGAGACTTTCACCTGCACCACGATGGCCGCAAAGATTAAGAAGGCTTCCAGTAAGTAGGACGGGACCATGATGCGGAAGGGAATCAATCCGAAAGGAGCCTCTCCCGCCAGGCGGCGCTCCGAGCGCGCCAAGGCAGGCCGGATGGAGCCGACGAACTCGTGCCAGGGCGAGGACCACTCGACCAGCAACTTGGGCGCGTCCTGAACTTCGACGGCCTCTTCGAGTTGGAGAGTTTCGGTCACGCGGTCGGTACTCTGCCATCCTTTTCGATCGCTAAGACGTTGATCGGGATTTCTTTGATCGGGATTTCGATCGTCACTTGGTTGATCATGATTTCAATTTTATCGCCCACTGCGGTTCTTGTTTCCGCCGCGGTGCCACTCGGTAGTTCCAGCACGGACGCGGCTTCGGTCCGGATCGGGGCAAAACGCCAGGGGCGCAAATCGCGCTCGACGTGAATCACAGTCATGGCGCGATTTAGATAAACCACGTCGATGGGAAATCCCATGCCCAGAGTATGAACTCCATGGCAGGGGACAATCCAGAGGCCTGATCCATTACGGAAGTCACTCGAACGAAGTCCCAGCAGACCGCGCAGGCGAGTCCAGTGTGTGTCGGCCAATGCCAATGCCGTGGCCAGGTAGGTCTGGCGGGTTTGATTGAAGGCCTGTCGTTGCGAGGAAAAAACTGCCATAAATGCAAATGCTCCCCGGCTCGTCTCCGCTGTTCGCTATTGCCTTCTAACGTCCGCCCGCAACGGGCCCCAGCTGCCGGACCAGATCGATGATGGCGGGCCCGATCGTGACAAAAATAATCGAAGGCAGAACAAATATCACCAGTGGGGGGACCATCTTGATGGTAGTTTTTGCAGCTTGTTCTTCGGCCCGTTGCCGGCGTTCCGTGCGGAGGGAGTCGGAATGCACCCGGAGGGCTTGGGCAATGCTGGTGCCGAAGCGATCTGTTTGAATCAGTGTACCCACAAGCGAACGGATGTCGTCAACCCCGGTTCGGTCCACCAGGTTACGGAGGGCTTCGGCGCGGGGCTTGCCGGCCCGCATCTCGAGGTTCACGAGATGAAACTCATCGCTGAGGTCGGGGTGGGCGTGATGGAGATCCTGGCCCACGCGGGTTAGAGCCTGGTCGAGCGCGAGGCCCGCCTCCACGCAAATCACGGTCAGGTCGAGGGCGTCGGGCAGACCGACGCGAATGCGATGCTGCCGGTCTTTGATCATCCGCTTGAGAATAAAGCGGGGCAGGAAAAAGCCGAGGCCGGGAACACCAACGAGAAGAAAAAGATTATCGAAGCCGGAAAATAAAGCGACTGCGGCAAAGCCGACGCCTGCCATCAGAACACGTGCGCCGAAGTAGTAGTTGACGTCAATGGCATCGCGGAATCCGGCCTGAATCAGCCAGGCGCGGGTACGGGAAACGTCGGAGGGAGAAAGCGGGATGGCTTTGCTGATCGGATCCAGCGCCTGCTCGATGCGTTCCCTGAGGGCAGGTTTGTTCTCGACCGCTTGCTGCTGTCCGCCGAGTGCGCGCAAGCGAGCGCCAAGCACGGAACTCGGCGTCACCACCGCCGCTCCAAAGGCGAATACCGCCATGACGACGGTGACGAAGACGACGATGACCAAAACCAGAGACGGCATAACGAAACCTATTTCACCAAACTCGCTTGCTTACACCTGTATCCGGATGATCTTCCGGATCACGAAATATCCAATGGTTTGCAAAGTGATTCCGGCGACCAAGAGCGTATGCCCGATGGGGTCCGAAAACAGTGGCCGAATAAAACCGGGATTCAGTACGAGCATGATGGTAACGATGATGGGCGGCATTCCCATCAGCAGGGCCATGGTGAGGCGTCCTTGGGCGGTATAAACGCGCACCTGGCGTTGAATCTTGAAGCGCTCGCGGATCACGTAGGAGAGGTTGTCGAGGATCTCCGCCAGGTTGCCGCCGGTTTCGCGCTGCAGCATGACCGCGGTCACAAAAAACTTCAGGTCGACCAGGGGCACGCGCTCGGTGAGATTGATCAGAGCATCGCGAACCGGCATGCCGAATTTCTGTTCCTCGTAGAGCTGCCGGAATTCGCTGGCCACCGGCTCGGCAACCTCGTCGGTAATCATTTCCAGCGCGGTGGTGAAGGCATGTCCGGCTCGCACCGCGCGGGCCAGTGTGTCGATGGCTTCGGGGAAGAGTTCCTCGAATTTTTCGAAGCGTTTGTTGCGGCGATACGAAACGTAGGCATAAGGCAGAACAAAGCCGACCAGCAAAGCCACCCAGGCGACTTCGATGCGCTTGCTCAGTGCATAGGCCAGGATGGTTGCGGCAACGCCGGCCAGCGCCGAGAAGCCAAGAAAATTGCCGGCGCGCAGAGACATCCCTGCCTGGGCCAGCATTTTTTGAATGTCGGTAACCCGGGCGGACCGGCGAAGCAGAGTGTCGAGAGCAGGAATTTCACTGAGTTGCTCATCGCGCAGGAGGGCGAGTTCTTCGTCCGGGGCGAGCTCAGGCGCCTTGCGCTCGTTGGCCAGGCGCTCCTTGATGAGTCGGGCCTGGGCATTGCGCTGATCGAAAATCGAGAACAGGCCGAAAGCCGCGGCCGCGACCACAACGAATACGACAAGCGCAATCAGAGCAGGCATAGCAACCCTTATACCTCAGTTTTCGATTCGAACAACGCCGGGCGCAGACGGGCTCCCGAGGTTGCCAGGCGGTCGGCAAACTGGGGACGCACGCCAGTGGCGCGGAATATGCCACGAACTTTCCCGCCCTCGTCCGTGCCGGTGCGGTCGAAGGTGAAAATGTCCTGCATGGCGATGAGATCCTCGTCCATGCCGGTGATCTCCGATACGGTGGTGACCTTGCGCGTGCCGTCGGAGAGGCGCGCGATTTGGACGACGGCATGGACGGCGGAAGCAATCTGGTGACGCACCGCGCGCTCGGGAATATTGAGGTTCGCCATCGACACCATATTTTCCACGCGAGCCATGGCGTCGCGCGGGGAATTGGCGTGGACGGTAGTGAGCGAGCCTTCGTGGCCGGTGTTCATGGCTTGCAACATGTCGAAGGCCTCCTCGCCACGCACCTCGCCCACCACGATGCGGTCGGGACGCATACGCAGGCTGTTGATCACCAGTTGCCGCTGCCGTACCGCTCCCTTACCTTCGATGTTGGGCGGGCGCGTTTCGAGGCGGACCACGTGTTCCTGCTTGAGTTGCAGTTCGGCGGCATCTTCAATGGTCACGATGCGGTCGGTGTTGGGGATGTATCCCGAGAGTACATTCAGCAGAGTCGTCTTACCGGCGCCGGTTCCACCGGAGACCAGAATGTTCAGCCGGCCTTTCACCATGGTCGAGAGCAGTTCGAGCATCGACTCGGTGAGGGTCAGATTCTCGATCATCTGGCGCGCGGTGACCGGCTCGCGGCCGAAACGACGGATCGAAAGACAGGGGCCGTCGATGGCCAGCGGCGGGATAATGGCGTTGACGCGCGATCCGTCGGCCAGGCGGGCATCGACCATGGGAGACGACTCATCGACCCGGCGCCCGATGCGAGAGACGATGCGCTCAATGATCTGCATGAGATGCGAATCGTCTTTAAATGACAAGGGGGCGCGTTCGAGTTTGCCGGCGCGCTCAACGTAGACCTTGTCGAAGCGATTGACCAGAATGTCGGAAATCGTGGGGTCTTTAAGCAAGGGCTCGAGTGGGCCGAGACCAAAAATCTCGTCGAGGATCTCGCGCGACAGGCGTTCGCGCTCGGCAAAGCTAAGGGGCACGACTTCGGCGTTGACCGCATTGCGAATGACCACCAGCACTTCGTCGCGCGCCGAGTCGCCCGTGGATTTGCCCAGTTTTTCCAGGTCGAGGCGATCGAGGATCTTGCGATGCAGGTCGGCTTTGACCTGCTGGTAATCGGTGCGCTCGAACGATTGAAGATTGGCCATTGGGTCCTAAGTCTGAGTCCTATCCTACCTCTCGAATCCCTGTTCCCAAATTCTATACCGATCTAAACAGCTTCCACTCCGAGCGCTTTACGTCGGCGTCATTGCGGGTCAATTCCTGCGCCAGTCCCGCGAAGCAGCGGGCGATTTCGGAACTGCGCTGGTCCATTACCGGAGTGCCCCGATCGATCGCGCCGGATATGGCGAAATACTGGTTCGGAATCCGCCACAGCAGTTTAGCGCCGACGGCAGTCTCGGCGTCGGCTTCGCTGAAGCCCGGAACCTTGCGAAAGCGGTTCAGAACCAGGCGGACGCGCTCGCGGCTGCCGGTCTCTCCCAGATATTGCTGGACGCGGGCGGCGCTCCACAGTGAAGCTACGTCGCTGCACGCAACCAGCAGAACGGTTTCCGAAAGACTCGCGATGAGGCGGCTGGCTGCGTCGAAACGCGACGAAGCGTCGACCACCACATAACGGTAATGCGTCACCAGCATGTCGAACAATTTCACAAACTCGGCGGTCGACGGATCGACTGCTGCAGGTATGTTGGTTCCGGCCAGCAACCACAAGCCGCTGCTGTGGCGAGTCATGAAACTTTCGAGCAGCGACACGTCCATGCGGTGAAGATTGCGGGTCGCATCTGCAACATTGAACACCGGCTTGAGGTTCATGTGCAGCGCGGCATGGCCCAATGGGGCCATATCAACGAGCGCGGTTTGTCCGTAGGCAGTGTGCAGCGCGAGCGCGAGATTGACGGCGACCGTGGTTGCGCCATTTCCGCCCTTCGCGTTGATGACTGAAAATACTTTGCCGCGGATGCCTTCCTGGCGGCCTCGGCGTTGCTCCGTGGTGAGCCGCACGAA
>Ga0210400_10003675_pt1 | contig 13515 bp, 9 predicted proteins | sample IncBWH26MmetaG_FD_155456 | JGI IMG/M metagenome (GOLD analysis project Ga0210400, IMG submission 155456) | Forest soil microbial communities from Barre Woods Harvard Forest LTER site, Petersham, Massachusetts, United States - Inc-BW-H-26-M | ecosystem: Environmental > Terrestrial > Soil >...
AATGCTCCGCTGACGGAAGACTACGCGGTGGTTGCGTTAGTCAGGGGACTCAACGCCGGCCAGGCGGTGCTGATCCTGGCGGGTACGACGACGCTGGGGACACAAGCGGCGGTCGAATATGTTTGCCGCCAGAGTTCGGTGGAGGAACTTCTGTTGAGGCTGCCGGTCTCGCAGGCCGGGCAGTTGAAGCCGTTTGAAGCGGTAATTCGCGTCAAGGTGACGCGCGGCGTGCCGGTAGGAAGCGAGTTAGTTGCGCTGCGCAGCGGCACCTCGTAACCGAGATACGGAATAGCGCGCTAACGTCGAATCTAAGAAGGCGGTGTAAGACGCGGGTCGAGTTCGCGAGCCTTCTGAAATTCGCGCGCCGATTCTGCTTTTTCGCCCCTTCGCTGCAATGCTAATCCAAGCTGAAAATGCGCCGGCGCGTAATCGGGCATCGCGGTAATCGCTGACCGAAATTGCGAGATGGCGCCTTCCAGATCGCCCACGGTCAGTAGCCTTTTACCTGAATTGGTGGCGAAGAGCGCTGCCTGCCGATTCGTTTTCTCCCTGACAAGTTGGGCTCCGGCTTTGGATTCCGCGGCCGCAGCGTCGTTGTCCCCGAGTTGGCGTAAGACCGCCGCGAGTGTGGTGTGAGCGCCGGCAAAATCCGGTTGCAAACGAATCGCCTGCCGCAAAGCATCCGCTGCTTCGGGCAATTTACCCTGCTGCTTCAAAACCGTTCCAAGTGTGTAAAACGCCTCCGCGTAATCTGGCTTGGCCTGGATCGCCGCGCGAAGCTCGTCGGCGGCCGCTGAAAAATCGCCTTGCTGCCACAGCGTCACGCCGAGCGTGTAGTGCACGTCCGCTTGCTGGGGATCAAGGTCTTCCGCCTTTCGAAACTCCGCAATGGCTTCGTTCAACTTGTCTTTCAGTTTCAACGCCAGGCCGAGGTCGTAGTGTAGCGTCGCATCCTGCGGCGAAACCACCAGCGCCGACTGAAACTGCGCTACCGCGGAATCGAAATCCGTCTTTTGCAGATAAGCGGCACCAAGATTCGCCTGGTAACCCGGATCTTGGGGGTGCAGGTGCAGTGCCGTCTGAAACTCGGGAACCGCATTATTCGCATCGCCAAGCTGCAATAGCGCGAGGCCGAGGTTATTGTGCGCATCCGGATTGTCCGGCTGCAGCTTTAGGACCTCACGGAAACACGTTGCGGCTTCATCCGCGTCGCCGGCACGCTGCAGGAGAATCCCCAGGAGACTTTGCGCTTCCGACAAATTCGGCTGAATTTTCACCGCGTCGCGCAGCTCGCGGATCGCGGCGTCCTCCTCGCCTCTCGCGTGCAACGCCTGAGCCAGGTAGTAGTGAGCCTGGGCGCCTCCAGCGTTGAGGGCGACCGCCGCGCGTAGTTCCGTGATGCTTTCCTGAAAAGTCTTTTCTTCGAAGCGAAGGACGCCGAGATGAAAATGCGCGGTCCCGAGATTCGGCTGCAACTGAAGGGCGGTGGTGAACTCCGAGGCTGCTTCTTTCGTTTGCTCTTGCCGAGCGAGCAAGGCTCCCAAATCATCGTGGAGTTCGGCACGAGCGGGCTCAAGTTCAACGGCGCGACGCATCTCCTGCGTGGCCGAGGTGACATCCCGCGAAAAATCAAGGGCGCGAGCAAGCGTGCGGTGCGCTTCGGAATCTGACGGAGCAAGCCGCACCGCTTCGCGGGATTCGCGAAGCGCGCTCTGTGTATCGCCTTTGCGGAGGAAGGCATTCGCCAGGTTGATGCGCGCTTGAGAAAAATCCGGCTTGAGTCTGACCGAGGCCTGAAACTCGCGAATCGCAGGATCGACTTTTTCCCGCGCCAAAAGCACCCAGCCGAGCGAGTTGTGCGCTTCCGCGCTGCCGGGCGCGATGCGGAGGACCTTTTCGAACGCTGCCTCTGCCGCCGCTAGGTCGCCCTGCTGCAGCGATTGCATCCCCTGCGCATAAATCGCCTCAGCCTGCGCAGGCGTTTTCGTCTTCTGCGCGGCGCTCAGCGCTTGCGGACCGAGCGCGGCCACAACAATAAATACCAAGAATGCAGCAACGCGCCAGAAACGAAGACCGGGATTCGCAGGCTGGGGATGGGTCGTCACAAAATCCATGATAGCGTTTCGAATCGAAATAGTAGCACGCAGGCCACGAGCGCTTGCTCGGTGAACAGGCCCGCCTTGACCGACATGCGGCTGCAACCTACTATGCCGATGCCACATGATTTCCAGAAATCCTAGACGTTCGCGCTGGTTTTTCTTCGCGTTGCGCCTTTCCTTGCCGCTTCTATCGGCGCTTTCGCTTATCGTGGCGTCCTACGGTTCGAGCCGCCAAAATTCCCAACCACCCAAGCGCCTGGCGTACTTCACCGACATCGCCAAAGAAGCCGGTCTGACCATGATGAATGTCTTCGGTGGGGAGAACACCAAAAAATACATCATCGAAACAACCGGGACAGGCGTTGCCATCTTTGATTATGACAACGATGGCTGGCCCGATATTTTCATCGTCAACGGCACGAAACTCGAGGGATTTCCAGCCGACAAAGCCCCCACGAATCATTTGTATCGCAACAATCACGATGGAACCTTCAGCGACGTGACGGAGAAGGCTGGATTGGCGCGCACCGGATGGGGCCAGGGCGTTTGCGTGGGTGACTACGATAATGATGGTTGGGACGATCTCTACGTCACCTACTATGGAAAAAATGTTCTGTATCGCAACAACGGCAACGGAACGTTCACAGACGTGACCGACAAAGCGGGCGTGGCTGGCTCCGGAAAGGCTTGGGGAACGGGTTGCGCCTTTGTCGATTACGATCGCGATGGCCGCGTCGATCTAATGGTCTCGAACTATGTAGATTTTGATCTGTCCACCACGCCTGCCCCCGGCGAACGTTCCAGCTGCATCTGGAAAGGCGTCCCCGTGATGTGCGGGCCGCAAGGCCTGCCTGGCTCGAAAAATATTCTCTATCGCAATCGCGGGGATGGCACGTTCGAAGATGTGACGACGAAAGCGCACATCGACCGAACTACCGGCCATTACTCTTTTAGCGTCACTACTTTGGATTTTGATGACGATGGCTGGCCGGACATTTTCGTCGCCTGCGACAGCACTCCGAGCATTCTGTATCACAACAATCGCGACGGCACCTTCACCGACGTGGCTATCACCGCTGGAGCGGCTTTCAACGAAGACGGTCGCGCGCAAGCAGGCATGGGCTCGACGGTCGCGGACTACAACGGCGACGGCAAGCTCGATATCTTCAAGACGAACTTTTCGGACGATACCGCGACTCTGTACCGCAACAACGGGGATGGCACGTTCGACGACGTCACCTATCAGGCCGGGCTTGGCCTAAACACGCAATATCTGGGCTGGGGCACGATGTTTCTCGATTTCGATAACGATGGGTGGCCCGACCTGCTCCTCGTCAACGGGCACGTCTATCCGGAAGTGGACAGCCAGCATCTCGGCAGCAACTTTCAGGAGCCGCGCATCCTGTATCACAACAATGGCGACGGCAAATTCACGGACATCTCAGCAAGCTCGGGCCCAGGAATTACGAAAGCGGTGTCATCTCGAGGGCTGGCTGTCGGGGATCTTTGGAATGATGGCGGCATCTCTGCGGTCGTGAGCAACATGAACGCGCCGCCAAGCCTGCTCGTCAATCAGGTGCGCATCGCCAATCACTGGGTAGCGTTTCGCACAATCGGCACAAAGTCGAATCGTGATGGAATCGGAGCGCGCATCCGAGTGAGAGCCGGGGGGCGCACTCTCATCGACGAGGTGCGCAGCGGCTCCAGCTTCGATTCCAACAACGACATGCGCGTGCACTTCGGCCTGGGCGCTGCCGCCAAGATCGACTGGGTGGAGGTGCGCTGGCCCAGCGGGCTGCTTGAGAAATTCGAGAACGTAGACATCGACGGCATTCGCACCATCAAGGAAGGAACAGGCGTACCTGTAAACTCCACCGCCAAGAAGAATTAACCGCATCCTGCGTAGTAGAATCGCTCCCCGGCGCGCTCTGGTGAAACGCAAACCAAAACCAATCGCAAAAACTTTCAGCGCAGCGCTCGAGCGAATTCCATCGCGGCTTGCCTGGACCATTATTCGCATCCCGTTTGACGTCGGCAAAATTTGGGGAACTCGCGGCCAGTTGCGCGTGAGCGGCGAAATCAATGGCTTCCCTTTTCGCACCTCGCTCTTTCCTGTGGGCGGGGGCAAGCACATTCTGCTGGTGAACAAGCGCATGCAGAAGGGCGCTGCGGTGCGTCAAGGCATGGAAGCGCAATTTCGCCTGGAGCCCGACCTGGAAGAACGGGTCGCCGTCGTTCCCGCGGAGCTCAAGCGCCTTTTAAAGGAAGACACTTACTTACGAGCGTGGTTCGACAAACTGAACTACTCCACGCGCAGCGAAATCGGCAAGTGGATTCTCCAGGTCAAAAGCCCAGAAACCCGAGCGCGGCGCGCCGAGCAAATGGCTGAGCGCTTGCTCGCCGTCATGGACGCAGAGCATGAGCTTCCGCCTGTCTTGCGGCTGGCGTTCGCGCGCGACCCTCGTGCGCTCGAAGGCTGGAAGCACATGTCTCCCACGCATCGCCGCCGTCACTTGTTCGCAATTTTCTATTATCGGACTCCGGAGGCACGCGAACGCCGCATCGAAAAGACGCTGCAAGAAGCCTCCGCCATCACCGAACGAAAACGCGACAAGCAACGTGAACCGCTCGATTAATATTCCCCAACGCGTTTAGAGCGTTTAGTTGGGCGTACGCAAAGGACTCCAACTTCCGGTTTGCCCGTCATCCGCCCAGCATCGAGTCTAGTTGGTCCGAGTGATGACGGTAACTCCCCGACTCCCAAGCAATACTGGGCTTTACTAGGGCAACTTGAAAGGCTTCGATAATTTGATCGCGCGGTCGAATTTTGTGTACCACCCCTGTGGTGCGTAGTCGCTTGTATGCAGGTAGCACTGCGCTTTCAATTCGTCGCTACCATCGCTAAGTGTAAGAATCCAGCTTCGCGGAATGCAGTTTACGGGCTCACCCATGTAAGCGGTCAGACCCGCCACATTAACAAACGTCGTACCCCAGCGGCGCTCGATATGCGATTTTTCACCGTACGTGTCGTCAGGAGCCGTATGTGTGTGCGCTCCCAGCCACAAGTCGACACGCCCGGGCATTGAACCTAGGAAATTTTCGAATGCCGCAGAGTCACGTTTGCTGTCAACCCAGTACAAATATGACGCGCCTTGCGGCGTACCCTTGCCCTCGTAATAACCGTGATACCAGGAGTCCCATTCGCCTTTTCCGTTGCGCCGCATGCCTTCCCATTCGCCTGAGGCGACCGTGGTGTTCTTGAGCATGTAATGATGCGCGCTGACAATGATTGACGATGGATTCTCCTCGACCATTCGCTTCCACCAACGGAACGTTTCGCCGCTGACTACGCCTCCGGGGTTCCCGCCAAGTGTCCCACGGCCGACTTTCTGCGTGGGTTCGTTGATGTCACTCATCATCAGGAAGAGAAGATTACCGGCCCGGAACGAGTATCGCTCCCAAGTTCCATCGATTGGAAACAGTCGTTTGCTTGCATCAACGTGCGAGAACTCAGTATGTTCGCCCGTCGGGTCAATCCACTTTCGCCACCACCATGCTTGGGGCTCATCGAGGCCACTGCGGTCATGATTGCCTGAGAGATCGTAAATCTGCTCGCGACGATGCTTTTTCAATGCGCCAAATTGCCGGACGATCTCTTCACCTTCGGAGTTTTTCGGCAATCCTACATCGCCCGACATATCTCCCAAATTGAGCGCGATGTCCCAAGCGAAGCCGGATGCGGATTCCGACTGCCGAAGTGCGTCGGCCAAACTCTCTCGGCCGTTTCCAAATTTCTTGTCCCGGGCAACATGTGCGTCGGAAAATACCCAAACTCGGAGTGTTTTCGGTGGCCCGCCATCTGATTTCGTGTTCTTAGCGGTCCGCCCCAGCCATGGGATGCCAGAGGCGGCCGTGGTTACTCCTAATGCAGCAAGCGCGCCCAGGAAATTGCGCCTTGAATGATCATCTGCGTCCACTTGGTCACCATTTGCATTTGAGACCAGTGGCGCACGATAGCGCGCATCCTTTTGAGCCATATTCACGCCTCTGCAGCGTCCCTTCCATAAACAACACCGGTAGCTTACCTTCAGTTATGGACAGCGGTCTACCTTCCCTTTGGCGCTCACAGAAAAGTTGCTGGTGCTCTCCGGCTTGCCCGTCATCCGTCCAGAATCGAAGCGCTCTTGTCACGCTCAAAGCTCCCCCACTCGGCCGCTCCTTGCCCAATCGAACAGTAAGGGATGCCTGGCCCTTCCGTACCTATGGACATTCCAAAGGAGAGGTGATAGCTTCCTTTGGAGTGTGCACAGGAAGGACGACATGACGGATGCAAAGAAGTCCGAAGTGCTGCAAGGAACCCTGGACCTGATGATCCTGAAGACGCTGCATGCGTTGGGACCGCAGCACGGGTTTGGGATTGCCCGGCGAATCGAGCAGGTTAGCCACGATGTGCTGCAGTTGAACGAGGGTACGGTGTACACGTCGTTGTTGCGGCTGCAGCACCAGGGGTGGATCGCTGCGGAGTGGGGGACGTCCGACAACAATCGCAGAGCCAAGTTTTACTCCATCTCGGCCCGGGGCAGGAAGCAGCTTGCGGTGGAGACCGAGAATTGGGAGCGGATTTCGGGAGTGATGGGCCGTGTGCTGCGATTGGAAGGAGATAGATAGCCATGGGCAACGGGCGGATTTCCCGGCTACGCGCGTTTGCGGCGAGGGTGCTCGGACTTTTCGGACCTCGAAAACGGGACAGCGACTTCGACGAAGAGGTGCACGCGCATCTGCAATTGCTGGCGGATCGTTTCGTGGCGCAAGGAATGTCGCGGGAGGACGCTACGGCGGCGGCGCGGCGTCAGTTCGGAAATACCACACTGTTGCGGGAGGACCGGAGGAAATTGCGTACGCTGGTATCGGTAGAGGATCTCGGGCGCGACCTTCGCTACGCGCTGCGGAGCCTCGGACGAAGTCGTGCATTCGCCGCCGTAGCCATCGCGACGCTGGGATTAGGAATTGGCGCCTCGACCGCCATTTTCAGTGTGATCGACAACGTTCTGCTCGAGCCGTTTCCTTACAAGGACTCGGCACGCATGGTCTTTCTGCGGATCCACGATACGACGCAGGCTCAAGATGGTGGCCGTCAGCAATACACATCGAATGAATTTTTGGAACTTGCAGAGCAAAATCACGTGTTTGAGGCTGTGATTGGCACTTCCGATGATCTCATGCTTTACAAAAGCGGAGACGGCGTTGAGCAGCTTGATGGGGCGCACGTCACGCCGGGCACCTTTGAATTTTTCGGTACGCCGCCATTTTACGGCCGCGTCCTGCAACCGGCCGATTACCAGCCGGGCGCTCCGCCAGTGTTCGTGATGCGCCATAAGACCTGGATGGAACGGTTCAACGGCGATCCGGGAGTGCTGAACAAGACGCTCGTGCTGAATGGAACCGCGCGAACGTTGGTGGGAATCATGCCGCCACGCTTTGGCTGGTGGGACGCGGATGTGTATATACCCGACACACCAATTCGCGGAGCGTCGATGGGATTTGCGGGATTGCCGTCGCGCTGGTTCCTGCTGGGGAAACTCGGGAAGGGCGTTTCGAGGGCACAAGCCGCGGCCGATGCGACCGTCATCGCCAACCATCTCGCGAAAATCAATCCGCGGGATTATCCCGCGCACTTTCAGGTGCTTGTCAAGCATGTGGGTGACTCGGTCGTGGGGCGAATTGAGCCTACCTTGTACACGATTCTAGCGGCGGTTGGATTGTTGCTGCTGATCGGCTGCGCGAATGTGGCGAACCTGTTGCTGGCGCGAGCGACGTCGCGCGAGAAGGAGTTCGCCCTGCGCGCGGTCCTCGGAGCCGGACGCGCGAGACTCGTTCGCTTGCTGCTGGCCGAGAGCATCGTTTTGGCCGTCAGCGGGGCGGCCCTGGGCCTGCTCATTGCGTGGGGCGGATTGAAGTTAATTGTGGTAGCGCTGCCGCTGGATGTGATTCCAGCGGAATCGGTGATCGAGCTGAACCCTCCGGTGATGGCTTTCACGTTCGTCGTTTCCATATTGACCGCGCTAATTTTCGGACTGGCTCCCGCGCTGCAGGCCGCCCGGCGCGACCTGAACGACCCCCTGCGCGATAGCGGCAAGGGAGTGATTGGCGGCTTTCGCACTGGGCGTATGCGCGATACGGTCGTGGTGATGGAAGTGGCGGTGTCGCTGACACTCCTAGTCGGCGCAGGGCTTTTGATGCGAAGTTTTGTGGCACTGCGCGAACTTCATTTGGGGCTGCAGGCGGACCACGTCTTGCAAACGCAGTTGCCTTTGCCTGCTGATCGTTACAAGACGGCGGCGCAAGTCAGCGGATTTTTCCAGCCGCTCCTGGCACGTGTTAAGGCGCTTCCCGGGGTGGTGGATGCGACGGAATCGAGCGCATTGCCACCGTACGGCGGTATGGACAACAAGATGGAGATCCTTGGCAAGTCGCACGACGAGGGATGGCACACGCTGCTGCAATACGTCAGCGAGGGATATTTCCGGGTGCTGCGCATTCCCTTCAAGGACGGACGGCCGTTTAGCGAAGCGGAAATCAACGGCGCAAGAAAGGTTGCGGTGGTGAACGAGACGTTTGTGTCCACATACCTTCGCGGAGAAAATCCGTTGGGGCGTCGAGTCAAGCTGGCTCAGCTAGAGACCCTTGCGGACCCGGTACGTGAACCGTGGTTTGAAATTGTAGGCGTGGCGGCCGATGTGACAAACAACGGTCTGCAGGCCCCGGTTCAACCGGAAGTGTGGGTACCGTACACCGTTACAGGTTCGGGAGCGCAGGTTTTGCTGGTGCGCTCGCAGCAAACACCCATGGCGCTCATGAATGACGTGCGTCAAGCGGTGTGGGCGACCGATGCCGGTGTGGCCCTGGCGTTTCCGGGCGCGCTGGAGGATCGCATCAGCCAAAGGTTGTATGCGGGCCCTCTCTTTGGCTTCCTGCTGATGACGATTTTTGGATGCCTGGGGCTGATTCTTGTCACTGTCGGCGTTTATAGCGTACTGGCCTACGCGACAGCGCGAAAAACACATGAGATCGGAATTCGCATGGCACTTGGCGCGGAACGTGCCGACGTGCTTCGCTTGGTGATCAGGGCGGGCTTGCGGCTGGTGACGGCGGGAGTTGCCATTGGATTGATCGTGAGCTTGCTGCTGGGGCGAGCAATCGAGGCGGAGTTGTCGCGCGGTGTAAAATCCTACGATCCAGCCACATTGGTGGGCACGACGCTCTTGTTGATGGGAACCGGTGCGTTGGCGTGCTGGATTCCGGCGAGAAGAGCAGCGCGAGTGGACCCGATGGTGGCCCTGCGCTATGAATAGGAACAACTGGGACGCGCTTCGCGGAAGACACCTTAAGAGGGACTGGACTACAGCTCAAGGAGGTCGGTGATGGCAGACTCATCGCATGGAGGTGAGATGCCCCTGCAGCAACACGCTCACGGCACCTCGGTAAATGCCTTGTTCAGAGAACGGCCTTGTCCTCTCACTTCGCCAAGTCTGCCCGTGCCGTGTTCACCGCACGGGCGCCTCGGCTACTCCCACGTATTTGTCCGCACCGCCGTAATAAAAGAGCCAGCGGTTTCCCTGACGCGCCATGCCTTCGACGAATACAACGTTGGGCACCTGCCCGGCCCTTTCCCATTCTTTTTCCGGCGCGAAGACGGGCTGATCGGTGCGTGAGAGGAGCTTGCGCGGATCGTTGCGATCAAACACAGCGACGCCTGTGCGGTACACGAGTCGGTCGTCGGCGCCGTTGTAAATCAAAACGATTCCACTCTGCGTGAGAATCGGCGGCGGGCCCGGCTCAACAACTCGTGAATCGAATTTTCCGGCTCTCCGCGGAAGCACCGGCGTCTCCGTTGCTTCTGTCCAGTGCAGCAGATCGGTCGAATACGAAAGTCCCATCTGATCTGTTTTGTCGGCGCTGGTCCCCAGCCAATACATCCAATACTTCCCGTCAATTTTTTCCGGAACGATGGCGCCCGACTTCGTCCAAGCCTTGTTCCAATTACCTTTGTAGGCGGGAAGGATCACGCCTTTGCGGTCCCAATGGATCAAGTCCTGCGAGGTCGCCAGACAAAGCTGCGCGTCTTTCTTGTTGTAACCGGTGTACGTCAGATAGTAAGTGGCACCAAATTTCTGCAATCGCGGGTCTTCCACACCACCGTCTTTTTCGTAGTCGGCTTCGGGAGAAAGGACCGGCTCTGCACGGCGCGTGAAGTGAATCCCGTCAGCGCTTTCCGCATAGCCCAGCCGCGACGTGCCAGCCGCGTCTTGCGCGCGATAGAGCATCACGAATTTTCCGTTGTGCGCAACAACGGCAGGATTGAAGGTGCCCGCCGATTCCCAGCTTTTACCCTGGGGCGAAAGGATCGGCGTATCCGACGCGCGCTGCCAGAAACCGAAAGGCCATTGCTCCACGGCCGCTGCAGCCACGTAACCGGCCGCGCCTAGCAGCAAAAGCGTGAGAGCAGTCCTGGGCCTCATGTGCTCACGCGCCTGTCTCTCATTCGCGTTAGCTCTTTGCCTTCTTGTTCCCGAGCTGCTTTTCGTCAAAACGCACAGACCTCACCATACCTTCGCCTTCTTTCACGTAAATAAGCTGATTGGCCTTCACGTCCTTCAGCGTGTCGATTTGCCCGCTGGGCCAGCGAATCTCCAATACCTCAACCTTCTCCGCTTTACCCAGGCCGAAGTGAACGCGCAGATCATTTTGCGAGATGTAACTGCCGCCGCTGCGGACTTCGTCGATCTGCTGGTGCGGATTTGGTTCATCAGCCGGATGTGTTACGCAGCGCAGGCGCGCGCCGATGCCGCTGCGATTGGATTTCGTGCCGATGGTGCGCACCTTGATCCAGTTGTGCCCGTGCGAAGAATCGCAGCGCAGCAACTGCGGATAATCGTTCACCGTGTTCACCACCACGTCGATGTCGCCGTCATTGTCGAAATCACCGAAGGCGCACCCGCGTGAGGCGACCGGAACGGTGATGCCTGGTCCCGCTTGCAGCGACACGTCGTCGAAGCGGCCGTTGCGCAGATTTTTGTAGAGCAGCTTCTGCTGCGGATAGCCGGCTTCCGTCTTGAGCTGCTCGACTTCCGGATAGACGTGCCCGTTGCAGATCAGAATGTCCGGCCAGCCGTCGTTGTCCATATCGAAAAATCCGCAGCCCCAGCCGAGAAATTGCGTATGGCGTCCCAGGCCGGCGGCAAAGGTGGCATCCTCAAACGTGGCGTTGCCGACGTTGTGATACAACGACGGCGTATCGCCCGCGAAATTCGTTTTGACGATATCCAGATTGCCGTCGAGGTCGTAATCGGCTGCGGAAATTCCCATTCCCGCCTGCGGCTTACCATCCGCGCTTAGCGCGCAACCCGCTTCCATGGCGATGTCTACAAACTTTCCGTTTTTCTTGTTCTGATAGAGCGCGCTGGCCGTCGAATCGTTGGCCACATAGATATCCGGCCATCCGTCGTTGTCGAAATCGGCGGTCAGCACGCCGAGCCCGTACGTACCGTTGGCCTCCAGAATGCCGGCCTTTTCTGTCACGTCCGTGAACGTGCCATTGCCGTTGTTGCGGTACAGAATGTTCTTGCCGCCGTTCAATCCTGGCGGTCCGCAGGCCACCATCACACCCTTATAAAGACACGGACCTGATTCCGGCACCGGCGCAGTCGCGAGATCCAGATCGATATAGTTGGCGACGAAGAGATCCAAATGGCCATCGCGGTCGTAGTCAACGAACGCGCAACCCGTGTTCCAGCGCTTGCCATTCCCTCCCACCCCGGCCTTTTCCGTCACATCCGTGAAGGTGCCGTTGCCGTTGTTGTGGTACAGCACATTTTTCCCGAAATATGTCACAAAGAGGTCTTCGTAGCCGTCGTTATCGTAATCCCCGATGCAGACGCCCTGGCCCCAGCCCGCATGCACCAGGCCCGCTTGCGCGGTGACGTCCGTGAACGTTCCATCGCGATTGTTCTTGAAGAGATGAGAGGAAGGAGCTTGCCCGGCGGGGAAACCCTCTAGGCGAGAACCATTCACCAGGAAAATATCCAGCCAGCCGTCGTTATCGTAATCGTAGAACGCCACGCCGCAGCCGGTTGTTTCCAGCAGATACTTGTTTTTGTGCTCGCCGCCAAAAATTGTTTTCACGTTGAGCCCGGATTCGCGAGCCACGTCGACGAAGTTGACTCCCAGCCCGTTCGAAAGGGGAGGCGAAGTTTTTTGTCCAGCAGGATTCGGGGACTGCGAGCTGGAAGAATGCCCGCGTTTCCCCCAGGCCGGCCGGACCAGCGAGAGAATGTTTTCCAGCGAGAGCACCAGCGCCGAACGACTCAGAGATCGAAGGAATGTCCGCCGCGAAGAGAACAAACGTGATACCTTCCCGCACTGGGCGTGCTAAAATCCGCGACTCAATCTTAACGTAAGCGCGCCGCGTTTCTGCAAGCTCAATGCGTTGAGGGGGATGTTTCTCGTTTCGAACAGCCAAAAAGCATGGCCAGCCAGCTACCTTTCTCGCCTCGAATCTGCTGTTTGCTGTGCCTGCTACTAGCCTCTTTGATTCCGTCAGCTTTGCAAGCCAGTCCGGCCGCGGAACGCGGACATTCATTCGAATTGTCGCGGCCCGTGCGTCCCTGGGAATTTCTGTGTGCCGTGGGCACGCGTGCCGGCCTTCTCGGGAATGAGGCCGGCCGCATGGAAGCTTGGGTCTACCCGCTCAAATTGTTGCGCGATTTTCGCCTGCAATTTCACATCGAGGGACGCGTGTTGCCCGCGGAAGCGCTTGCCCGCACGCTCATCACCCGCCCGGAGTCGAGCACAATTGTCTACACCGGAGACACTTTCTCCGTGCGCGAGACGTTCTTTGTTCCGGTGAACGAGCCCGGCGCAATTATTTTCCTTGAGGTCGAAACCGAGTTCCCGCTGGAAATCGAAGCGCGCTTCCTGCGAGATTTCCAGCTGGAATGGCCCGGCGCTCTCGGTGGCACCTACTCGTCTTGGGATAAAGACCAGCGCGCGTTCTATCTCGGCGAGGAAACCAGGAAATTCGCCGCATTCGTCGGCTCGCCCACTGCTACGGAAGAGCGAAGCGAATATCAGACGAACTATTCCGAGTCGGCGGTGAATTCGTTTCGCCTCGGAGTAACGACCAAGGGCAAAGACACCAAGCTCATCGTGCTAGCGGGTTCGTTGGATGGGCGGCCGCAAGCGGAAGCAACCTACAAAAAACTAGCCGCCAACTCCGCGGAACTATTGCGAGCTTCGGCGGAGTACTACAAAAAATATCTCAACGAAACCGTGAGCGTGGAATTGCCGGACGCGCAGATCCAGCAAGCCTATGACTGGTCGCGCGTGAGCATGGTGCAGGGGCTGGTGAACAATCCGT
>Ga0210400_10003676_pt1 | contig 13511 bp, 10 predicted proteins | sample IncBWH26MmetaG_FD_155456 | JGI IMG/M metagenome (GOLD analysis project Ga0210400, IMG submission 155456) | Forest soil microbial communities from Barre Woods Harvard Forest LTER site, Petersham, Massachusetts, United States - Inc-BW-H-26-M | ecosystem: Environmental > Terrestrial > Soil >...
GCGTGGTCCTCACCTGCAATCCCAACGAATCTCGCGGCGACCGGAACATCGATGCGTTCATCAATACCTCGTGTTTCGCACCGGCGCAAAAGGGCAGCGTCGGCTTGGATTCCGGCTACGACCGCCTGCGGGGCCCCGGCCTAGAGAACTGGGACATAAGCCTGTTCAAGAATGTCGCGATCAAGGAAAACAGGGCCCACATTCAGCTTCGCTTAGAGGCCTTCAACGCGTTCAACCATACCGAATGGGGATCGTTCGCCAGCACCATCACGTTCAATTCGGCCGGCAAGGTGGCCAACCTGCCGACGCAGCTCGGCGGGACCGGCGGGCGCCTGGGCTTCGGCGCGCTCAACAGCATTCGCGCCGCGCGCATTGTGCAGATCGGGGCGAAGATTTACTTCTGACCCGGGTCGCGAAAACGAATACGACGCTGGCGAAATAGAACCAACGTCGTCCGCGTTTCCTTCTCGAAGCGTTGGCTGAAGTGCGGGCTGCCACCAACTACATGTGGCTTGCATGACGGTGTCTCCCTTACCATGAAAGGAGGCCGCCAATGGGAAATACCTGCGCCAGCGTCCATATTGCGTGGAGAGGCAAGCTGGACGATGCCGCAAAGGCCATCAGCCGGAGCTATAGCAAGCTTGGCTATGAGCGGCTGAAAAAGGGGCCTGCGCAAGGCTGCAAGCACGTTGACCTGCTGGCGCGCGCCGGGCAACCTTACATCTCCGTTTACGACAGCGACAACGCCAAACTCGACAGTGGGGAGTTGAAGGATCTGGCGCTGGCGGCTTCCAAAGCCCTGAAAACGGTGGCGGTATTCACTAGCCTCTATGACAGCGATACTTACGAATTCATCGTTTTCGCCAAGGGCCGGCAGGTCGATCTGCTGATGACGGACGCCGAAAGCTATGACGGGCCCATGAAGCAGTTGAGCGACAAATCACGCGCAGCAACGTGGAGCAATCTGTTCGGGCGGACGCTGTCCGCCGACCAGATCCAACAGAGGGCCACGCCGCAAACCGCCTTCGCCGACAACATCATCGCCGGATTATCGGAATTGATCGGCCTCCGCGACGGCCAGGCGCAGGTCAACCATCAGGATCTTGTCGAAGAAGCGGAAGAGACCACCGCCAGGTTCTATTTCAAGAAAAAGCCAGGCGCGCTGCCCGATATTCCGAAGGGGGAAATTCGGCTGGCCGATTACTTCGATCCCGACAATTGCCGCATGCGGGCAGTCTATCCGGCAAGCTGGCCGATCCCCATTGATAGCAAACGTCTGGCGACGTGGCTGATCTTGAGCCAGGGCGCCGGTTTCAGCGGAGGAACGGCGACCATTCGCGTTTCCGGTCCCGAAACGCTTACACTCCCGAGCGCCATTATCAGCGGCTGCAAATTCCATAACGGCCAGATCGTCGGCGCACTGGAGCCGCTTGCGCCGAATCTGACGAAGGAAGATGTGGCCGAATTAGTCGAGGCCAAGAAATTCAAGGTCATTCCGATTGAGTCTTCCGCTGCATCGCGACTGTACAGGGGAGACTTCCCGCATCTCGTGATTCCTTCGATGGCACCCCAACGAACCACTCAGATTCTGCTGATCCTCCAAATGGATTTGGAACCCCAAACGGCGGGCGAGTGGGAGATTAACATCTCCATCCAGCCGGGAACGCAAACCGAGTATCAGCACGACCTGCCGCCGCTGCGCATCGCAGCTGTCGAACCGGGATGGTCACCAGTCGTGTCTGGGCTAAACCCCAAAACCACCTACGATAAATCCAATCTCAGCGCGACTCATCTGAATGAACTGAACTATAGGCAATCCGAAATTCCGCGACAGCGGCTGCTCGATCATCCCGCCGTCACGTCCAGCGTGGCCATTCTCAAGGATGAAGGGCAGCCGACGCTCGATGCCTGCAAGAGCTGGCTTGACGCGTGGCTGGGTCCGCTGGCGGACCAGCAGGAAGGCGAGATCCGGATTCACGCGGAAAAGCACATGTCCGAATCGGCCTATGTCGGTAAAACCAAGAAACATCTGCCGGTCGCCGGCTTCCTAGGCGACAAGATATGGGGTAAGCTTTTCGATCGCGCCAGCGACTACCAGACCGTGCTGGTTACCTTCGTTCCCAAGGACGCCGAATGCCCCATCGCCGGGGTCGGCTTGCAGCGCAGCCTTAAGGATCATGAACGGGAAAAGAACCACCAACACCTAACTGACACGTTGAGCGCCATGCGAGGCCGCACAGTCCAGATATCGGCGCTCGGCGGCACATGGCATGTGTTCAAATGGGTGACCAACCATGAAGACTGCCTTAAATATCTAAGAACCTCCGCGGGTGACATGGAGCAGCAGCTGGATCGTTTTGCAGCCGAGCGCCTGCCGCTGCAAGCATGGATCAGCCAATGCACCTGGATACCGGTGTTTGATCGAGCCGACTCCTATGAGCGTACGGTCTACGAGGAAGTCAGCTTGTTGAACTGGTTCAGAGGTATTCTCGGCAATGACAATGGATTGAATGGCTTGAAAATGACCGCCCCATGGTGCGCCAATGTCCTGCGAATGGTGACACCGCACCTCTGGCTATGCCGGAATCTGCTGGATCAGGTGGACACGGCCGCGCTCGAACGGGTGGCGCTGGTCAGCGAAACCGGCGGCGTTTACAAAGTCGCGCTCCGCGCGGGCTGTGCGCTTGACGAGCTGGAGCTAGCCTTATTGCCCATCCTCCCGGTTGAAAGCGCCAGAATATCGGTGGTTTGAAAACCCGGCTACAAGCCGCTGGCTGCGCCGGCCTGACTGCTCATCTCCATCATTTTCTTCTTCATCTCCCGAGGAGTGGGTTCAGAGACGTGGGTCGAGATCATCCAGCTATTCCCATCCAGATCGACAACGGTTCCGCAGCGATCGCCCCAGAACATGTCCATGACAGGCCCCTTCTGCGTAGCGCCGAGCTTGATGGCCTTGGCGACAACTTTGTCCGCGTTCTCGACGGTCAGGTATAGGGTGACCGGCGAACCTCCCAGCGTCTTGGCGCTACGAGAGCCCATTTGGGGAATCTCCGGCCCCAGCATCAAGGTTGTACCTCGAAGCGTCAGCTCGGCGTGAATCGGTTTGCCGTCTGGACCGTTCATGACTCCTCGTTTCGCAAAACCAAGGGCCTTTTGATAGAAGCTGGCGGCGGCTTTTATGTCCGTCACCGTGAGCATGACGCTAACCGCGCCATACATTTTCTTATTGAGGGGATCGATTTTCTTGGGCATGATCCTCTTATTCTACCTGTTCAGATCGTATCGTGATGGGATCACGGCCTATTCTGACGCGAGCGGTTTCGTCCGAACGATGGCCGCGATTAGAGTGGACCAGCGCGGCTCCCGCGTCCGCGCAGAATCTGTCGCGCCCGGCTCAAAGTTTCGGGAGTTCCGCTGAAGGGGGCGACCGATCCGGCGGACGAGTAAACGAGTAGGTTTTCGGTGATCGTCGTGCGAAATGCGTCGGGGCGTTCAAGCAGGACCCGGCGGAGCTCGACGACACCATTAGTCGACGACCCGTCCGCGAAGGCGCCCGAAGCGTCGACCGGGCCCGCTTGGTCGTGGGTGCGCCAGCGGCCCAGCGGGTCGAAGTTCTCCAGAGCATAGCCGAGCGGAAAAAAGTTGCGATGGCAGGTTGTGCATGGGTCGGCGGGCAGAACGCGCGTTTGCGGCGTGATCGGTAACTCGGGCTTCACCGGCTGGGCATTGGGAAACGGATTCGGCGGGGGCACTCCCAGGAAGTGCATACGAACCCACTTGCCTCGCGTAGCGGGCGATGTGTAAAGCGGCGTCGAAGTTAACATCAGGATGCTTCCCTGGCCGAGGAGGCCGGCTCGCTCTGAATTAGGCCCGTCTGGTTTAGACAACGAAACGCGGCGGAACTGCGCCCCGATGACATTGGGGATGTCGTAATTCTTGGCGAGCCGCTCGTTGAGGAACGTGCAGTTCGCACTCCAAAGTTCGATAGGATCGCGGTCGTCACGTACTTGACTGAGCAGGAACAGCTCGGTTTCCCTGGCGAGGGAATCACGCAAGGACACGTCGTAATCAGGGAAATACTTCTTGTCCGGATCGGAATTGCCGAGCTTGTCCAGTTGCAACCACGGAAAGAAGAAACGCGAGACGAAGGCTTGGGCGCGATCGTCGGCGAGCATTCGGTGGATTTGGCGCTCAAGAGTGGCGGAATCGCTGAGGCGGTCGCGCTGGGCGCCTTGAAGCAGTGAGGCGTCGGGGGCGCTGTTCCATAAGAGGGTCGCGAGGCGTGGGGCAATCTCCTGGCTGCTGGCGGCTGCGGGTGGTTTCGCGTTTGCATGCAGCGCTTGCTCAATGGAGGCGAGTACCGTGTCGTACGTCGCTCGATCCGGCCGGGGTGCCCCGACGGCGGCATCGTGCCGGCCTGAAGCTGCCGGTAGGCTCGCGCCCACACTTCTGCGTCGGCAGAAATACGCGCTGAGTCGAACTGGTCGAGCGGGACTCCGGACGGCGATCGCATGCTGCCGTTGTGGCAACCGGAGCAGTAGGTGTCGATGACCTTCGACACGTTCTGTGCCGACAGGCTGGTAAGACAAAGCATCGGGACAAGGTAGCGGCTGTTCATACCTAGGATCCTCATGCATGCAAGGACGAATGAGGCGAGGGATTTCTTCCATAAACTCGGCCTGTCCCTAGAAATCAGCTCGCGCGCCCGGCGGAGCTGCTATCTTCTATCCGGCAGCGCGAACACGTATAGAGCGTTACCCGAAGCCGGACTGTGTACGTCCGGAGCGACCAAACTGGGCACGTTCCGGGGGCTGCCTCCACCGTTGGCGGTCGTCACCGCGAGATACTGTTTGCCGCCGGCCGAGAATGTCAGAGGAAAGCCCTGCACCGCGGCCGGAAGCCGCGTCTCCCACAGAATCTTGCCGGTATTGGCGTCGAAAGCGCGGAACATGCGGTTCAGGTCGCCCGCGAATACCACGCCGCCCGCGGTCGACAAAACGCCGGTAAGAAATGGCGCCCGCTGCTCGTATTTCCAGACCTCGCGAAGCGTCCGCACATCGTAGGCGGCCAGTTTGCCGACATTTCCGTTCGATCCCGGCATCTCAAAATAGCGCGCCCGCGCGCCGCCCCCCGCCCCGGCGCCTTCCGTTTTATCGACCACTTGCGCGCTGAATTCGAGGCAGCTTTGGCTCAGCGGCACAATTAACCGATTGCCCGGCGGATAATACGACATCGCGGGCCAGTTCTTGCCGCCCTCTGTCGACGGACATCCCAGCACCCCTTCGCCGATGCGCTGCTCCACGATATCGTTGCGGTAGTGCGGCTCGCCCGTGGTGGGGTTGATGGAATCGTACACATTCTGGAACACCATTTCTTTGTGGCCCAGATACTTTCCCGTCTTGCGGTCCAGCTTCCATAGAATGCCGGTTTTGCCGGCGCTGAAGACAAAGTTCTGGCCTTGGTCGGCATCTTTGCCATCCACCAACACGCGCTCGAAGACTTCGTCCAAATCCAGCGTCTCGCCAGGCGCGTGATCGTAATACCAGACTAGTTTTCCGGTATCCGCATTCAGCGCCAGCGTCGAGTTGGCGTACAGAGTCGCGCCGTTGCCCGATCCCCGGCTCGCGCGCATCCAGGGCTTGGCTTGGGCCGTTCCCCAGTAAGTGAGGTTCAAGTCGGGATCGTAGCTGCCGGTAATCCAGGTTTCCGCGCCCACACGAGACGCGTCGGGAAGACCTCCCCAGGTATCGCCTCCCGGCTCTCCCGTCAGCGCAATGGTGTAGAAGCGCCACACTTCTTTGCCGGTCTGGGCATCGTAAGCGCTGATGAAGCACTTTTCCCCGCCATAGGTCTGGCAACCGCTCAGACCTTGGATCAACTTGCCTTTCACGGCAATCGGTCCGCTGCTGGTGGAGTGCTGATTCTTGGAGCGGTCGCCGATGGTGGTATCCCAGGCGATCCTGCCATTGCGGGCGTCGAAGGCGATCAGGTGCGCTTCGTTGCTGGTCACGTAGACGTGATCGCCATAGATCGTGATGCCGCGCATCGCCGGCGCGCCTGCGTTAGTTCCGTAGCGATTCTCCCAAATAAGCTCGCCGGTCTTGGCGTCCAGGGCCTGCAACATCTGACCGGCGTTGTTCACGTAGAGCACGCCGTTGTGAACGATAGGCGCGGGATCGTTGCCAAGGGAGCTTCCGTCCTGCATGGCCCAACTCCACACCTGCCGCAGATCGTTCACATTCTGCGTGGTGATCTGGTTCAGCGGGCTGAAGGAACTCGCTTTGTAATCGCGCCGGATCATCAGCCAATCGCCCGGATCCGGATTGCGCAACATGGCATCCGTCACGGGGACATAGTTTTTCACTTCGCCTTCGACGGTAATTCCGCGGGGAAGCTGCTTCTCTTGTTTCGCCTGCTTGGCTTGTTTGGCGTTGTCTTGTTTGGCTTCGACTGCTGCGGGACCGCCGCCCGTCTGCAAGTACGCCGCGCGTTGGCCCGATGCGACGCTGCGAATGGTTACGCTTGTTGCATTGGTAAGCGCCTGGTTCCCTGCCCGTGCGCTATTGGCATCCAGAATGAACGCGGCCAGGTTAAGATACGAATCGCTGGGCAGAGTGGCTCCGCCCGGAGGCATTGTGGATTGCATGAAGTTGATCAACTCGCCGGCGGTCCGGTCGCCCCACTGGGCCAGGAAGTTGGCGCCCGCCAGCTGCGGCCCTTCCCGCCCGCTGAGATCGGCCGAATGACACGAGGCGCAATTGGTCTGGTAAATTGTGCGTCCCGCCGCGGCCTGGTCCTGTGTATATGGCCCGGCGGGACGTTGCTGGGCGAATAAAAGTTGCGCAAGCAAAATCACGACGCCGCACGCTGCCGCCATCGCGAGAATCGTACGAACTTTCATAATGCTTCCCCCGTCCGAATCTTCATAATGCCCCCGGTCGCCCTTGAAATCGGCGCCCGTCAGAGTATATCAGCAGCCCAGCGTTGCGGCCAATCCAGTGATGGACTAGACTGGCTTCGAGGTCAGTGCGATGAGACTAACCATGCAAGTGAAGTTGGGCGTGGCCGCTGCCGGTCTTGGCCTGTGGCTCGGGGCATTACCAGCGTCAGCACACCACTCCTTCGCGGCGGAATACGATGAGAAAAAGCCGGTGAAAGTCACCGGAACCGTCAGGAAGGTGGAATGGACCAATCCTCATTCGCGTATGTATCTGGACGTGAAGGACGCCAATGGTACGGTCACCGTCTGGAATTTTGAATTCGGCAGCCCCAACCATTTGTTCCGCGCAGGTTGGACGCGGAATACGGTCAAGGAAGGCGATCAGATCACGGTCGAGGGCTGGGGGGCCAAGGACGGGACCCACATGGCCCAAACGCGCCAAGTAATCCTGGCGGACGGACGCAAGGTTCCCGGTTTTGCGGGTGGCGGGGACAGCGGCGGTGCGCCGCCTCAATGAGAACCTACTGCGCTCGCGTCATCATCATTGCATCGGCGCTAGGCGTTTCAGCATGGGCACAGGGCCGTGGCCCCGCCGCACCGACCGGACCGGCGCCGCGCCTGGCCGATGGAAAACCCGACCTCAATGGCCTGTTAAACGGGGGTCTCAGTTCCCAGGACATCAGTCTCAACCTGGTGGCCGGGGAACAAATCATCCTAACGCCCGCCGCCGATAAACTGATGAAGGGGCGGCGTCCCAAAGACGATCCCGAAGCCAATTGCCTCCCCGCCGGAGTGCCGCGCATGGCGCCTTACCCGTGGCGGATCGTGCAGCAGGCCACTCACGTCTTCATCCTCTTTGAAGCCAATATCCACAGCTACCGCCAGATCTTCATCGACGGCCGCCCACACACGCCTGAAGCCAACAGGTGGCCGAGCTGGTACGGCGATTCCATCGGCACTTGGGACGGTGACACGCTCGTGGTCGACACGGTCGGATTCAACGACCGGTTTTGGTTTGACGCGAAAGGCCATCCGCATACCGACCAACTGCACACCATCGAACGTTACACGCGGAAGGACCTGGGGACTCTTGCGGTGGAAACCACGATTATCGATGCGGGCTCTTACAGTAAGCCATTCAAGGTCGGTTACACCGCCCGTTACGCCTTGAAGGACGATCTGATGGAATACATTTGCGCGGAGAACAACCAGGACGTGACCCACATCACAACTCCAGCCCAGTAGAAGCGCCACGCGCGCGTCGCCGTTACTTCACCATGTGGACGCGATCCTTCTCGTTCTGCGTGCAGAACATCTCGAAGATATCGTTATCCGGCACGAATTCGTAGGCAACCTTGACCGTGAATTTTCGCGTGTACACCTGAGGATCATCGAAGGTCATCTCGGTATCCAGATGCCCGAAATCGCGCCGCCTGAAACGCTCCGTCACATGCATTCCTTCGCTGCGCGGATGCCCAATGGCGTCGAGCGGCGTCCGGTCGTTGAATCCGCGCGACTCGACGATGAAGGTGTCGCCCTCCCAGCGACCGGTGGAATAGCCGAGATATGCCGGAAACTCGAACGTGGCCGGAAAGTCGCGTCCATCCGTGAACACCTGGCGGCGGAGGTTGTCGACTTCGTACAGAATCAGTGTCACTTTGGGCGCCTGAACGATTTTGAATGGTTCGGCAAGCAGCCCTGCCACGGGCCAGCCATACTCGCCATGGCAAACATTGTCGACCCGCCGCTCCGCGGCCCGCCGCTTCATCAGCGCCTCTCCTTCCGGCCCCAGCGGGGACTCCTCGGGCTTGAAATCAACCAGGATGTTGAGCGCATACTTGTGTACCGCTTCGAGCTCCATTCCAATCAGTGCGGCTTGCGACTCCGCCTCGTAGGACGCGCCAAGCATGCGTTTGAATTCGGCAACCGGAGTGACCTCATGCGCCCAGACGCCTGTCAGATCCGGCTTGCCGTCCGCGCTGCGCGGCGCCGGAGCGTCGAGGTTCGGTTTTCCGTCTTTGAGCCGCGGTATGCCCTTATCCGGGTAGTTTAGCCACTGCGCGCTCGCACCAATAGGCAGGAAAAGAGCCGCAATGAGCAGGCACCGGTACATCGTTTTCATTTGATCCAAGACTCGATTCTACTACTCCGTCGGCGGTACTTCGCCGTTACCTACCGAGTAGACCCCTGCCTCGGAGCCAATTTGTCAGCAGCGTAGGCCAGAGACTAAGCGCCGGATCTCCCAAATCCAGTCCCACGCCGTGTGGACCATTCTCAAAAATGTGCATCTCCACCGGAACTTTCGCTTGCCGTAAAGCCAGGTAAAACCGGACGCTGTTTTCGGCAGGCACCGTCGTATCGGCGTTCGTGCTGAATAGAAATGTCGGCGGTGTTCTGCCGTTAACGTGGAGCTCCGCGGACAATTCCTGAAGCTGGGCCGGCGCGGGATTCTCTCCCAGCAAGCTCCTCACGGAACCCGCGTGGGCGATGGCCGGATCGAAGGAGATCACGGGATAAGCCAGGATCAGAAAATCGGGGCGGCTGCTGACGCGGTCTACTTCATCTGGAGCGCCCGTATTGCCATCGTCAAAATGCGTACCGGCTGTCGCGGCCAGATGCCCTCCCGCGGAAAACCCCATCATGCCGATGCGATCCGGCGCCACTCCGTATTGCGTGGCTCGGAATCGCACCAGGCGGATCGCCCGCTGCGCGTCGCCGAGTTCGATCGGGTGATGATAGCGTGGGCCGAGCCTGTATTTCAATACGAACGCCGTGATACCCATGGAATTGAACCAGGACGCAACCTGGCGGCCTTCTTTGTCCATGGCCAGATTGACGTAACCACCGCCGGGCGCAACGATTACGGATGTCACACCGTTTGGGCGCGCCGCCGCGCGGAAGATCGTGAGCGTCGGCCGGTCCGCATCGGCATCGCCGAGCGCTCCTGGAGCGCGGTTCTCCCAGAGCGAGATCGTTTCGGGCGTTTGCGCCAGCGCGACGCCGGCGCACAATACGAATGCGATGGTCAGGAGCTTCATTTCGTGGACCTCACTCGAAGGGCAGCGGCTCCCCCGCTTTTCGCGCGAGCACGCGAACCGCCTGCCCCGTTGCCTTGCGGAACTGTGCTTCGTCAATGATCGCGCCAGTCGCGTCTTGGGGATTGATGATGGTGACCGGTCGAGGCGAGATCGCCATCACTAAATTGCCCACGTCGTACTTACGCAGTACGCCCGGAATCATGACCTCGGAAATATTGCGATGCAGCGGTTGATCCAGCACCAAGCGATAACTTGCCAGCGTATTTTCAACCATTACGCTCCGGATGCGCGAATCCAGAGCCGCGGAATGAAGCGCCACGATGCCGAGCGGCCCGTTTCCGTAGATCGTAATCCTGGAAGGATCGACGTCCGGACGCGCGGCGAGTAAGTCTATGGCGCGGATGGCGTCGTCAATTTGCAGGCCGACGATGGTTTTTCCCACCAGGAACGCCCTCAATGAGAGCAGATTGAAACTCCCGAGATAGGGCGACTTCAATCCTTCCGTACCAGGAGGCGCGGGCGTCGGTTGAAGACTCATGACGACCCAACCGGACTTGGTCATTCGATCGAGCTCCGGCGCGGCATGCTCCGACGAGTCGAGCGTCAGGATTGCAGGCTTCCGCCCATTGCCTCCGCTCTGGACATTCGATCCGGGAATCGCGGCCGCTCCCGTCAGCAGGCGAATGTCCTGCGCTGATGCCGGTTTTGACGGCAGGTCCGGCGCATGAGCGCGTACTATCGAGGCGACGGTTTCGCCGCCAATCGACGTAGATACTTGACCGGTAGGAGTCACCAGCAGGTCTTCGGCCCGCTGCGGCCGTTCAGCAGCGAACGCTGCGTCGCCTGCAGGCGCGCCTTTCAAATGATGCAGAAAGAATCCCAGGATCGCCGGGGAGATCGGGCCAAGGTTGCCGTGTCCGCCGGGACCGGTGATCCACTGAAGCTGATCTTCAGCGCCATAGATTCCGTATATCCGCTTCGATTCCTCGTATGTATGGCGCGCTCCCTCGAACGGGAACATATCATTGGTTGTGGAGATGATGGCGTATGGCTTAGGCGCGAAAGCCTCGACCCAGTCGCCGAAGTCCAGACCTTGTTCTATAAAGTGCGGAATGCTCTGTTCGGCTTCCTGCGCACCGGTCGCGGAGGGAAGAAGCTCCTGAAATGAAGTGATGTAGCAGGCCACGCCCACGGCCTTCAGACGATCGTCCAGTGCCGCCAGATACGCTGTCGATGTTCCGCCGCCGGAACACCCAAAAGCGCCGATTCGATTCGCGTCCACGTCCTTCCGACCCACCAGATAGTCGATGCCTCGCATGCTGTCATTGATGAAGTAACGGGCAACATCTTCGCCGATGAGCATCGCGGGGATGTTCGCCTCACCATGCTCACCGGTGGAGCCACCGATGGTCGACGTTTTGCGTTCCGGGTCGAAATACTGAAGCCGTTCGCCCTGGCCTAAAGGATCGATCGCCAACGCCATAATCCCATTGCGCGCAAAGTTCACGCCCCAGGAGTACTGGCTCTGTTTTCCGGTCGCCTCGTGCCCGGGCGCGAGCAGCACCGCCGGAAACGGCCCGCTGCCGTTCGCGGGAACGTACAGGTTCGCGGTCACCCAGAATCCGGTCAAACTTTCGTAGGCCAGCTTCTCGATACGAAAACCGGTGCCGGAGAGCGTTCCAAATTGCTTCGCCGCTACTGATCTCGGGTGCGCGGGCAGTCCGCCAATCAAGTCGAGGATTTTGTGGCGTACCAGATCCTTCCGCTTTTCCGCATCCGCGAGCGTCAGAATTTTGGCAATCGATTTTCCACGTTCGGCAAGCTGGACATTGGCCAACGTGTTCAGGCTCGCAATCAGCTTCTCGCGCGCTGAGTTGTCCGACTGCGCGAAGGTCCACACTGTGCATAAAAACAACGCGAAGATAGCCCGCTTATTCATAGCAGTCATTCTCCTATTTCAGTACGTACGGTGCGACCGGATCGGGAATTGGGTCCGGTTCCTTTGGTGGCGTAAGCGCCGACGCGCCCTCGATTCCCGTGCCCGTCACGTTAAACACGCTGACCAGCGGTCCGGTCAAGCCCGTCACGCGAATGTCCCGCAGTTCGGCATTGCGGATATTCGCCAGGCTGACGCCTTTGGCGCAATTTCCCGTAACATTCGTGAGCGCGAAGCCCTCAAGAGGTTTTCGCGAATGCATCCCGGTGACGTCGGCCACCTGCGGGCAATCGTGCAAGCGTAGGTCCGAAAATTTGAAGTTCCGCACTATAGGGATACCTTTGTCGCCAGTCACGGGGGCTTCATCCTGAAGGCCGCTGGAGAGCACGTTGCAACGCAAGAATCCGCCCACCGTTCCCGAAACGTCTAGATCACTGGCGGTAATGTCCTCGATGAAAGCGCCCCGGCCGACCCGGCTCTTGATGTAAATCGCGAAAGTCTGCGCATGCGTGATTTTGCAGTGTTCAATCCGTATGCCGCGGATACCGCCCGAAGTCTCACTGCCGATTCCGATACAGGCGAAAATCGAATCCGCGAACGTGCAGTCGGCAATCTGAATGTCCTCGCAGGTTTGCATCAGCGAGTAAGCTTCGCTTCCCCGTCCGCTTTTGATGGCGATGCAGTCATCGCCTGTTGCTATATCGCAGCCGTCGATGCGGACGTGCTTGCAGGAATCGATATCGATGCCGTCGCCGTTCCCGCCAGTCGTGCGGATGGTCAGGTTTCGAATCGTTACGTTTTCACAGTTGGTGGGATGGATGCACCACATCAACCGGTACTCAGCCGAGAAGCCTTCCAGGGCGACGTCACGGCAGCGGATGAATTCGATCAGCGCCGGATGGCGAAGCGGGTTTTGTGCGGTCGGCCTTCCGCCGAGCGCTGCGTTGCCTATGATCTTTCCCGGACCGGCGATGCCGATTTGATTCGCGTCGATCGCGTATATCAGCGCGACATATCCAGGAATCCATTTTCCTTCCCAACGAACCTGGGTTACGGGATAATCGGCGAAATCCGGAGACCCCGCAATGACGGCGTTTTCATCGAGCCGCAACGTTGTGTTGGATCGAAGGGCGATTGCGCCGGAGAGATAAGTTCCGGCTGGGAACAGAACATCTCCGCCTCCCAATACGCCACAACGGTCGAGCGCTTTTTGTATTGTAGCGGTGTCCTTCGTCGTCCCATCTCCAGTGGCCCCGAAATCGCGGACGTTCACGGTCAGCCGTGCAACCCCCGATGTCCCCTGCGCGAAACCACGTTTCGTCACGAGCTTCGCCAAGGGAACCGCCACAAGTCTGCTCAAGAATCTGCGTCGGGCGAACATGGATCGTCGACTAAAAAGTATAGCTCCGCACTCATTTGGGCGTAGAATGGCTGAGATGCGCCAATCCACGGCAATGGCGGTTTTCGGGACTTGTATGGCAGCGATGCAAGGCGCCTCCCTCTGCGACGTCACCTCATACGGCGCGAAAAACGATGGACGTACCCGCAACACAGCAGCGATCCGCGCCGCGATTCAGGCCTGCGCGAAGGCCGGCGG
>Ga0210400_10003677_pt1 | contig 13509 bp, 7 predicted proteins | sample IncBWH26MmetaG_FD_155456 | JGI IMG/M metagenome (GOLD analysis project Ga0210400, IMG submission 155456) | Forest soil microbial communities from Barre Woods Harvard Forest LTER site, Petersham, Massachusetts, United States - Inc-BW-H-26-M | ecosystem: Environmental > Terrestrial > Soil >...
GCAGTGGAATCACTGGCGACTGGGAAATACGAAGCGTTGGTTTTTACAGTGACATGCAACCAGTGAAGAATCGGGTGATCGAGACATCGGGTGATCGGGTGATCTGAAAAACAACTAGCCGCGAATTTGCGCGAATCAACACGAATAGGATCGAGTAGGAAGATGAATCGTGACCACAATGGGCTAAAGGCGAACCCAACACCAAACACTATAGGCTAATTACTAAGGGCTAACGACTAATTACTGAATAAACAAATGCCGACATCCACCCCGATCACCCGATCACCCGATCACCGGATCACCCGATTCTTCAGAGTCGCGGCTAAGTTTCTCTTCGCTGCATTGATGATGGGAGCGGTGGCCTCCGCGAGCTCTCGCCCTCGCTATGGCGGCACAGTGCGCGTATTGCTTCAGCACAAGGTCACTTCCCTTGGGCCTATGGACGAAAGTGAATATCCTGTCGACCAGGAGCGGCTCAGCTCTCTGATTTTTGAAACGCTGACTCAGATCGATGCACATGGACATGCGCGGCCATATCTCGCCAGCTCCTGGCAGGCAGATTCCGCAGGGCGCGTGTGGCAGTTTCAGTTACGGGCCGCAAACTTTCATAGTGGCTCGCCGGTGACCGCCACCACCGTGGCCGCGAGCATAAAAGCCTCAAGTCCAGATTGGAAAATCAGCACCGGCGGCAGGCAGACGGTGGTAATCGAAACCCCTGTGCCTTCCGCGCATCTGCCGGAACTGCTGGCGTTGCTGCGGTTCGCAATCGTAAAGAAGGTGGCCGATGGCTCATTGGAAGGCACGGGACCTTACAGGCTAAGCGAATGGCGGCCCGGCGAGCGCGCGTTATTCACCGCCAATGACGACTATTGGGGCGGACGTCCTTACGCGGACGCCATCGACATCCACATGGGACTCTCTTTGCGTGAACATCTATTGGAACGCCATCTCGGTCCTGACCATGCCGCCGAGCCTGGCATTGATCAGGTACGCACGCTGGAGCAGAGCAATCAGAATCTTTTATTGTCGCGTCCAGCGGATTTGTTGGCTTTGGTTTTTCTCCAGGGAAAACAGCCGGCCGCGACATCCGGCAGAAAGCAGGTTGATCCGCATATACGCGAGGCCATTTCTCTGGCCATCAGCCGTTCCGCCATCAGCAATGTCCTGTTACAGAGGAAGAGCACTCCTGCCCGAGGACTGCTTCCCCAGTGGCTCACCGGATATGAGTTCCTCATGCCTGCGGAAACCAGCGTGGAAAACGCCCGCAAGCTGCGTGCCGAAGCCAACTCCACAGCGCCGGTAACTCTGGCCTATGATTTTTCCGACCCAGTAGCCAAGATGGTAGCCGAACGCATTGCCGTGGACGCGCGCGAGGCGGGAATCCTGGTTCAGCTTTTCGGAGACGCCCGTACGAATACCGTGTCTGGCCGCAAAACGCTGAGCGCCGATGCCGTTCTGCTACGGCTTCCGCTCGAGTCGCTTGATCCAACCGCTGCTCTTGCCGGACTGGCGGAAAGTCTGGAGCTCTCTCCGGAAACCAGCGTGACGATCCTGGGCGCAAATCGGCCTGAAGATCTGCTTGAGGTAGAGCGCAAGGCCCTAGAGGACCATCGCATTATTCCCGTGGTCCACCTTCCCCAAGTGTTGTGGCTGAACAACAACGTGCATAACTGGCAGCAGCTTCCCAACGGCGGCTGGAAGCTGGACCAGCTGTGGGTGGAAGGGACAAGATAGAACCTGATGTCGCTTAGAAAAAAACTGCTGCTGCTGGTCACGCTGAGCATCGCCATCAGTGTAGGGGCGGTAGCCTGGCTGCTGGAGGCGCGCACTCGAGAGTCATTCCGGCAGGTGGAACAGGAGCGCACCGCCGCCCTGGTGGGGCAGTTTCGTCATGACTTTGATCGTGAGGGCTCGGAGGTCATCCGCGGCGTGGAAGCTGTTGCTAATTCCGAATCCATGCTGCAGATGGGATTGGAACTTTCCAGCGGGCTTGATGCCGGCGGCTATGTGAACGCCGCGCAGTCCTACGCCTCAGTCCAGCACTTGGATTTTCTGGACTTGCTCACGCCTGACGGGGCCATCATCTCTTCCGCCCACTGGCCGGCAAGATTTGGCTACAAGCAGGGCTGGTTCCTGGAAAAAAGTGCTGCAGTTCCGCAAATTGCATTTCTGAAACAGGTGGAGACGCCGGACGGCAACGTGTTGGGCATCCTCTGTCTGCGGGCCGTGAAGGTCCGCGGCTTGAACTATTATGTGCTTGGCGGGAGAAGGCTGGATGCCGCTTTTCTAAAAGCGCTCTCAACTCCTCCGGGAATGCGGGTACTGATTTACAGCTCTCCAGAGCAGGGCGCAGGCGGATTTCTCAGCGCTGCAAATGATGGTCTGGATACCACCAAGCTCGCACCCGTTGCGCAAAAAGCGCAAGAGCAACGTGGCGAAAGTTCAGCAGTGATTGACTGGGGTTCCGGCCAGCAGGAGAGCTTTGATGCGATCGCGTTGCCGGGGCTTGCCGACCGTCCTCCGGCGGTGCTTTTGGTGGGCAACTCTTTGCAGCAGCAGCTTGCCTTGGAAGAGCATATCCGCAACATTGTGATGCTCATTGCCGTCAGCGGCGTCTTCATCGGAGTAATACTGAGCAGCGTGGTGGCCACGCGCATTACTCAGCCGGTGAAAGAATTGGCTTCTGCCGCAGCAGAGATCGGCAGTGGTAACTGGCATGTGCACGTGGAAACCACCTCCCACGACGAGATTGGGAGGCTTGCACGGGCCTTCAACCAGATGACGGAAGAGTTGGTGACGCAACGAGAGCGGCTGGTCCAGAGCGAGCGTGTTGCGGCCTGGCGAGAACTGGCCCGACGGCTTGCCCACGAATTAAAGAACCCGCTCTTCCCTCTCCAGATCACGGTTGAAAATCTGCTCCGGGCGCGGCAGGCCGGGCCGGAACAATTTGAAGAGGTATTTCGCGAAAGCACCTCGACCTTGCTGGCGGAGATCGCCAACCTGAAAACCATCATTGGCCGCTTTAGCGATTTCTCCAAGATGCCGGCCCCGCAGTTTCAGGCGGTTGATCTCGATGACATGGTACTTAGCGTCGTAAAGCTGTTTCAAGGGCAGCTCATGCGCGAACCCAACCCCATTCAGGCTGACTTGCAATTGGGAAGAATTCCGGCGGTCAAGGCCGATCCGGTGCTGCTCCGCCGCGTCATCGAAAACCTGGTCTTGAACGCCGTGGACGCCATGCCCAAAGGCGGCAAGCTCACCTTCCGCACGCGCACCGCGGACAAATACGCCCTGTTTGAACTCACGGACACCGGCCAGGGACTTACACCCGAAGAATGCGAAAGGCTCTTTACTCCCTACTACACCACCAAGCAACACGGCACAGGATTGGGCCTGGCGATCGCGCAATCGGTAATCAGCGACCACCAGGGCCGCATCAGCGTCAGCAGCCGCAAAAATGAAGGAACAACGTTCCTTATCGAGGTGCCATTGTGGGAAACGGAGACGGAAATTGAGATAGCAGCAGACTGGGAGAACTGAACCAAGACCGGTTGGCCGCGAATTTACGCGAATAAGCGCGAATCAGGAAACAAGATTTCTGGAAAAGAACTAGCTAATACTGCCAATTAACGAAGATACGAATGGGAGAACTTTCGCATTGAAAGAGCCCGAGCAAATCAACAATGACCCACACGATAGAAAGCATTGGGATTTATGCCACAGCATTATTGAAGTGTTCTATGCTGTTTACAATGAACTGGGACATGGGTTTCTGGAAGCAGTATATGAAGAGGCCCTCGCGCTGGCATTGAGTCAAGCCGGATTTATGGTTTCTCGACAGGTTCCGACCCCTATTTGGTTTCGTGGAATCAAAATTGGGGACTATAAGGCTGATTTAATTGTGAACAACTGTGTATTGCTCGAATTAAAAGCGGCCCGCACGATTGACGCGGGCCATGAAGCGCAGGTCCTGAATTATTTAAGGGCAACTGATATTGAGGTCGCGTTGTTACTGAACTTTGGCCCAAAGCCAAGTTTCAAGCGGCTTGTGTTCGACAACAGTAGAAGAGGCGTTCGCGTTCAGTCACGTGGCATTGCTGCCCAGTGAACTTATGATACTTTCCTAATTCGCGGTCATTCGCGTAAATTCGCGGCGAAATAGGTTTTTCTCTTACACACAATGAAAGCTCAACTGCTAATCGTCGATGATGACGCCAATACTCTGGCGTCGCTGGCGCGCGCCTTTCGCCTGGCTGGACATGAGGCCACTGTCTGCGACAATCCTGCGCGCGCTCTGGAACTGGTCAAGACGGAGAAATTCGACCTTATATTCTCGGATGTCGTCATGCCCGGCATGGACGGGCTCACGCTGCTGGAACATATTAAAGCGGCGGGAGTGACTACGCCGGTGGTCATGATGTCAGGACAGGCGCATATTGAGATGGCGGTCCGCGCCACCCGCCTGGGCGCCCTGGATTTTCTGGAGAAGCCCATCTCTACCGACAAGCTCCTGCTCACCGTCCAAAATGCCGTTCGCCTGGAACGGCTGGAGCAGGAAAACCAGCAACTTCGGCAGAAACTTGGCGGTACGCAGATCGTTTTCAGCGGAGAGAAGATGCGCAGGCTCATGACCCAGGTGGAGCGTGTGGCCTCCAGCGAGTCGCGGGTATGCATCCTGGGCGAGACCGGTACCGGCAAAGAATTGATTGCCCGCACCATCCATGAAAAAAGCAACCGCAGGGAAGGACCGCACGTTACGTTGAACTGCGCTGCGGTACCCGCAGAGTTGATCGAATCCGAGCTGTTCGGACATGAGAAGGGCTCATTCACCGGGGCTGCCAGCCGCCATGCAGGCAAATTCGAACAGGCCCACGAGGGCACGCTCTTTCTGGATGAAATTGGCGACATGCCGCTTCACATGCAAGCCAAGCTCTTGCGCGTACTGGAGCAGAGCGAGGTGGAGCGCATTGGCAGTGACAAGCCCATCAAGATCAACGTGCGAGTGATTGTGGCCACCCACCGAAATCTGGAAGAGTTGGTCAGGCAGGGCGGCTTCCGCCAGGATCTGTTTCACCGCATCTATGTTTTCCCCGTCACCCTGCCTCCATTGCGGGAACGGACTGAGGACATCCCTGCGCTGGTCGTGCATTTTGCCGCGCAGATCAGCAAGCAAAACGGATGGAAAGAAATAGGCTTTGCGCCCGAAGCGATGCAGGCCATGCAGAGCTACTCCTGGCCGGGAAACATCCGCGAGTTGCGCAACGTGGTCGAGCGCCTGCTGCTGTTCAGTGAAGGCGACATGGTAACCGCTGCCACGGTGCAAACCGCCCTGCCCGCTTTACCGGCGCAAACCCCAGCCGCTGCAACTGCTCCGATACCGGCAGCCGGAACCCTGTCGAACCGGGTGGAGCAATTTGAGCGGCAAGTAATTCTGGATGAGATCAAGCGCCAAAACCACCACATCACCAATACCGCCAAAGCGCTGGGATTGGAGCGCAGCCACTTGTACAAGAAGTGTCAACAATTAGGCATAGACTTGCGCCAGCTGCGAAAATGAAGGGCGGTTCTTACCACTGATCTTCACTGAGACCACTGATAAATCAATACCCGATTCAGGGTTTGTCCGGGTGCCTTGCTCGAACTACTGGATCTGGTGCTCTCTGATCTCTGCTGGCAACATTTGTTGGGGTGTGCGAAACTGGAAATGCTCCCAAAGGGGCCTGTAGCTCAATGGTTAGAGCAGCAGACTCATAATCTGTTGGTTGTAGGTTCGAGTCCTACCGGGCCCACCAAGAAAATTAATATCCACTGTTATTGGCATATCATTAAAACGGTCGGGTACTTCTTCTCTTTATCTCCCAGCTTTCTTGGAGCTGGACGCTGTCTTTAGCGATGGTGTCCGCCGCCTGCGTGTCCTCGCCCATCCCGCATCTCATTTCCGTGGAAGTGATTGAAGGGCTTGTCTCCACGTGCCGGATATGGACCGCGGTAGCCGTGATGTGGATCGAAACGGTTATCCACGTGCCCATTGAATTCGTGGGCGCCGTGAAACCAAGGGCCGGCTCCGATGAACACGCCACCGGTGAACCACTCGGGCCCGTAGTACCCGTATGGGGCACAGTTGTATGGGGAGAAGTCGTAGTAGCCATATGGGCAAGCTGGCTCTGCTCCGACATTGATGGAGACCTGGGCGGGTGCAGAACTCGTAATGCTCAACATAGCGGTAACCAGACTGCAATGCGCGAGGAATTTACAATAGTGCATAAGTCCCTCCTCACTATCGGTTAGATCCAGACTGAAAGCGATAGAGTTGCTCAATAGCTGCGCAGGCGGAAGAAGTGCCGTATACTGCGCGCGGGCTCTTCCCATCTGCCGATCTAATCTAATGCTCGATGGTCGTCTCCGCTTTGGTCGGCTTCTTCGTCACCTGACTAGGGCTCGGCAATTGCGAACGATCCCACCCGCCGCCCAGGGCCTCCACCAGCGCCACGGCGGAGGTCATCTGTTGCACCTGAAGACCAATCAGAATCTGCTGGTCCGCCAGCAGCGTGGTCTGGGCGATCAGCACGTAGAGGTAGGGATCAATGCCGGTCTCGTACCGGCCCTGTTCAAGCTTGAGATAGGTTTGAGCGGAATTCACCGCCTCCTGTTGCTGCTGGATCTGGTTGGAGAGGATGCGGACCTCGGCAAGAGCATCTTCCACCTGTTGGAATGCGGCAAGCACCGTCTGACGGTAACTGGCGAGATCCGCATTGTAGGTCGCAACGTATTGTTGGACGGTAGCGCGGCGCAGGCCGCCGTCGAAGATGGTTTCTGAGGTCGACGATCCGATGGACCAGAAGCGGCTCGGCCAGGCTAGCCACTGACTGATAGATGAACTCTCAAAGCCGGCTGATGCGCTCAAAGTCAGGTTCGGATAATAGGCCGCATAAGCGATGCCGATCGTCGCGTTGGCTGCGGCCATCGTGCGTTCGGCGGCGGCGATATCCGGCCGGCGCTCGAGCAGTTGCGAGGGCACGCCGACCGGGATCGGGGGTGGAGCAACGGTCATCGGTTTCACGGGGATGGAGAAACCGGAGGCCGCCTTGCCTACGAGTACGGCGATCGCGTGCTCATATAGCGCCCGCGCGATTCCGACATTGGTTGCCGCCGCCTGCGCGCTCTGCAGCGCGGTTTGAGCTTGGACCACCGAGATCTGGTCGTTAATGCCGGTCTCATAGAGCGAACGGGTAAGCTCGAACGCTTTCCGATCCGCCTCCACGGTCTCGTTGACGATCTTTTGCAGCTGGTCCTGGCCGCGTATCTCAAAAAAATACTGCGCCAAGCTGGCCTGCTCGATCAGCCGCTCGTTCTCGAGATCCGCCGCGCTGACCTGGGCGGAGTACTGGGATTGGCGGACGGTGTTGCGGATCTTGCCCCAAAGGTCGGACGCCCAGGACGCTTCGAACGGCAGCGAGTAGAACGTGCTTGGCCCTTTCCCGCTGGTGGCGGTGCCCGCACCAGTCGTGGTCAAGCTCGTAGCGCCCCCCAGGTTCGCCGAGGCTAGAGAGCGGCTGATAGACGGCGCAACCGCCACCTTCGGCAGGTATTGCGAGCGAGCCTGGCGCACCAATGCGCGAGCTGCCATGAAGTTCTCGAAGAATGCCTTGATGTTCTGGTTGTCGATATTCAGCTGTTCTTCAAGGGCGTTCAGTTCGGGATCGTTGAAGATCTCCCACCATTTGCCACGCAGCGTGGCATCCGCAGGCTGCGCAACCCTCCAGCCTTCAGTTTCCTTGAACTGGGTTGGCGATTCTTTGTAAACCGCAGGTGATTGCGTCGTCGGTGGGTGGTATTTTGGCCCGACCACGCAGCCCGACACTATTAACGAGAGCACCGCCGCACACAGTCGAGTCGTGCGGCCCGCTGGTTTTTCCCAGAGTATCATCATAATGTTTCTGCCTATCCAATTGTTCATCTCAGTCCACCGCCTAGCTGGCCTCCGGAGACGGAGACGGAAGCGCGCCGTGCGGCTTTCCCTGCCTCCAAAGCCTCAAACGATCAAGGAACAGGTACACCACGGGAGTGGTATAGAGCGTGAGCATCTGGCTTACGATCAATCCACCTACAATCGTGATTCCAAGGGGTCTTCGCAGCTCCGAACCAGTACCGGTGCCGAATGCCAGTGGCAACGCCCCGAACAGGGCGGCCATGGTCGTCATCAGGATCGGACGAAAACGCAACATGCAGGCTTCGAAGATCGCGTCCGCCGTGCTCTTGCCTTCCTGCCGTTCGGCGACCAGCGCGAAATCGATCATCAGGATTGCGTTTTTCTTCACGATGCCGATCAACAGCACAATTCCGATAATGGAAATCACGTTTAAGTCGATCTTGAACAGCATCAGCGCCAGCATCGCGCCCACGCTGGCCGAGGGCAGCGTCGAGATGATGGTCAGCGGATGAACCAGACTTTCATAGAGCACGCCCAGCACGATGTAGACCGCTATCAGCGCAGTCGCCACGAGCACTGGTTCGGTGCTCAGCGACTGCTGGTAAGCCTGGAGAGTACCGGCGAAGAAGCCGTGAATGGTCGAGGGCGTGCCCAGTCTCTGATGCATTTCATCGATGCGCTGCGTGGCATCACTCAAAGAAACCCCGGATGCCAGATTGAAGGACACGGTCACCGAAGGAAACAAGCCGGTGTGATTTATCGCCAGCGGGGTCGTGCTCTGTTCAGACCTTGCGACCGCGCTGAGCGGCACGTTGCCGCCATTTCCCGTGCGCAGGTAGATGTCTTTCAGGCCTTGCGGGGTCTGCCGGTATTGCGGGGCGACCTCGAGGACCACATAGTACTGGTTCAGTTGCGTGTAGATGATCGAGACTTCGGCTTGGCCGAACGCGGAGTAGAGTGTGGAATCGATGGACTGCGCCGTCATCCCCAGCCTGGCGGCCGTAATCCGGTCATAGGTCAACAGCTCTTGCAGTCCGCCATTCTGCTGGTCGGAGTTGACGTCCTGGAAGCCGGGGATCTTCTTCATCTCCCGCAAAAGGATGGGGCCCCACTTCGAAAGGTCCTGAATGTTGTCGCACTGGATGGTGTACTGGTAAAGCGCATTGCTCGACCTGCCTCCGATACGCAGGTCTTGGGACGCCTGCAAAAACGCCGAGGCCACGGGCAAACGGTTCAACTTGGGGCGCAGCCGGTCGATGATCTCCGGAGCACTGATCTTGCGCTCCTCAAGCGGTTTGAGGGCGATGTAGATGAATCCCGTGTTCGTGGCGCCACTGCCCCCGGTGTAGGCGGTTACATTAGCGACTGCGGGATCATTTTTGATCACCCCAACCAACTGTCGAACCGAATTATCCATCGCGGGAAACGATGAATCCTGTGGGCCCTGCACCCCTCCCACGAGAGCACCGGTGTCCTGTTGTGGGAAGAAACCCTTGGAAATCTTTAGGATGAGCACAACATTCAACACCACCGTGAGCAGCAGCACCACCATCGTGGGCCCCGGATGGTCGAGCACCCACAGCAAGGTGTGACGATAGATTTGCAGCATCCAGGCGAAGAACTTTTCGCTCACCCGATAGATCGTCCCGTGCTTTTCACCCTTCTCTTCTTTCAGCAGGTGCGCACACATCGTGGGGGTGGTGGTCAATGAAACCACCATCGACACAACGATGGCCGTCGAAAGCGTGATCGCAAACTCACGAAAAAGACGGCCGACGATACCTCCCATCATGATGATGGGAATGAAAACCGCGATCAGAGAAATACTGATGGAAAACACCGTGAATCCGATCTCTAGTGCGCCCTTCAGCGCGGCCGCGAAGGGTGGCATTCCCTGTTCCAGGTGACGCGAGGTGTTTTCCATCACCACGATGGCGTCATCCACCACGAACCCAGCCGAGATCGTAAGCGCCATCAGCGAGAGGTTATCGAGGCTGTAGCCAAACAGATACATCACGGCAAAGGTGCCGATCAGGGACACCGGGACGACGATGCCTGGAATGAGGGTGGCGCGCGGGTTGCGCAGAAAGATGAAGACCACCAGAATGACCAGGGCCACAGAGATCAGCAGCGTGCGTTCCATGTCGTGAACCGAGGCCCGAATCGCGGTCGTACGGTCGAGTACGATTGTGGTCTCGATGCCCTGGGGAATCGAAGCCTTCAAAAATGGCAGCTGACTGCGTATATTACTGACTGTCTGGATGATATTCGCGCCCGGCTGGCGGAAGATGATTACCGTGACCGAAGGCTCGCCGTTCAGGTACCCGGAAGAACGAATGTTCTGGACCGAATCGGTGACCTGGGCCACGTCCGAGAGCCGGACCGCTGTGCCGTTGTTGTAGCCGATGATCAGCGGTTGGTAGTCGCTGGCGGTTGAGATCTGGTCGTTGGCAACGATGTCGGCCGTCACCTTTCCATCGGACACCTGGCCTTTGGGCTGGTCGGCATTCTGAAGACTCAATACGGACTGTACGTTGGCCAGGGTCAGACCGTAGTTGTTCAGCTGGGTAGGATTGACATCGACTCGCACCGAAGGCAGCGAACTGCCTCCTACCACAACCTGTCCCACGCCCCGGATCTGAGAAAGCTTCTGCTGTATCACGGTCGACGCTTCGTCATACAATTTTCCCCGGTCGAATTTGTCGGAGGTCAGGCTGAGGATCATGATCGGGGCATCGGCGGGATTCACTTTCCGATAGGTGGGATTGGCGGGCAGGTTGGTCGGCAGATAGGTGCGGGCCGCACTGATAGCCGCCTCTACATCGCGCGCCGCGCCGTCGATATCGCGGCTCAGATCGAACTGAAGAATGACCGACGTATTCCCCAGCGAACTCGCGGAGGTCATTTCCGAGACTCCCGCGATGTGGCCGAACTGCCGCTCGAGCGGAGTGGCCACAGACGATGCCATGATTTGGGCGCTCGCTCCCGGCAAGGAGGCAGCGACAGAGATGGTCGGAAAGTCAATCTGGGGCAAGGGGGAAACCGGCAGCACCGTATACGCGATCGCCCCAGCGATGGCGATGGCCAGGGTCAGCAGCGTCGTTGCTACCGGTCGCCGGATAAAAATGCCTGACGGATTCATGCCGGTTCCGTGGGTTGCTCCGTGCCGCCCGGGTTTTCGCGGGAGCCGGAGAATCTTTGTCCGAGGCGGTCAAAGAAGATGTAAATAACCGGGACCGGGGTGGTGTACAGTGTGAGCGCTTGGCTCAATAAAAGTCCGCCCACCATGGCAATTCCCAGGGGCCGTCGCATCTCCGAGCCTATGCCGGCTCCGAAAGCCAACGGGATGCCAGCCAGCAAAGCGGCCATGGTGGTCATCATGATGGGCCGGAAGCGCAGCAGGCTGGCTTCGTAAATCGCGTCGGTGGCGTTCTTGCCGTGCTGCCGCTCCGCCTCAAGCGCAAAATCCACCATCATGATTCCATTCTTCTTCACAATCCCGATCAGCAAGATGATGCCGATGATGGCAACTACACTCAGATCCTGGTGAAACAGCATCAGCGCCAGCAGCGCGCCCACTCCGGCGGAGGGAAGAGTGGAAAGGATGGTGACGGGATGGATGAAGCTTTCATACAGCACTCCCAGCACGATGTACACCGTCACCAGGGCGGCCAGAATCAACAGGACCTCGTTCGACAGCGAGTTCCTGAAAGATGCGGCCGTGCCCTGGAAATCCGCCTGCATGCTGGCCGGCATGTGCATGTCCCGCTGCGCCTTGTCGATTGCGGTTATGGCGCTTCCCAGGGAGGCATTTGGCGCCAGGTTGAACGAGACGGTCACCGACGGGAACTGTCCCTGATGGTTGATGGAGAGTGCCTCGGTTGCGGTCTGAAAGTGGGTAAATGCGCTCAGGGGCACGGCATTACTCATCGTGGAACTGGTGGTGGTGTTCAAGGAGGAGCCTGAGCCCGATCCAGCCGAACGGCTGGTCGGTGACAGCGCATTCAAAGGAGGCGTTAGGACACCGGAAGAAGGCGTGTACAGTACCGAAGTGGTGGTCGCATTCGATCCGGCAGTGGAAGATCCGGCGGACGAAAAAGAGGAGGTAGCTCCCGGCCCTGAGGTTCCAGACGAGGCGTTGGCCTGGATATACAGGTCTCGCAGCACATTGGCGCCCCGCTGGAACTGCGGCTGGACTTCAAGGATCACATGGTACTGGTTGAGCTGCGTATACATGGTATTGATCTGGCGCTGTCCGAAGGCGTCATACAGGGTGTTGTCGATGGTGGAAGGAGCGATGCCGAGCCGCGAGGCGGTGACGCGATCGATGACCAGCGAGACCGCCAGTCCGTGGGTCTGCTGATCGGTTGCGACATCCTCAAGCTCCGGCAAGGTTTTCAGCTTCGCGACAAAGCGATTGGTCCACTCGTTCAGTTCGTTCGCGTCGGAATCTTCGAGCGTGTATTGGTACTGAGTGCGGCTCACGCGGTCATCCACGGTGATGTTCTGCACCGGCTGCATGTAGAGCGAGATTCCTTGCACCTTCTGCAGATTGGACTGGAGCCTGCGTACAAGGTCCGCAGCACTGATGCTGCGTTGCGAGAGTGGCTTCAAGTTGATCGACATGCGGCCGCTGTTGAGAGTGGTGTTGGTGCCATCGGCTCCGATGAACGAGGAAAGACTCTCGACGGCCGGATCCTCGAGGATGACTTTGGCGAGTTCCCGCTGCCTCTCCGCCATTGCCTGAAAGGAGATGCTTTCGGGTGCTTGCGAAATGCCCTGAATGACGCCGGTATCCTGCACCGGAAAAAATCCCTTGGGAATCAGGATGTAGAGAAACACGGTGAGCAGCAGCGTGCACAGAGCCACCAGAAGCGTGCTGGTTTGATGGCGCAGCACGAACTTCAAGGTGCGCCCGTAAAAAGCGATCATGCTTGCGAAGGCGCGCTCGGAGGCCTGGTAGAAGCGTCCCTGTTGCTTCCCGGGCTCATGCCGCAAAATACGCGAACACATCATGGGAGTCAGCGTCAGCGATACCACGGCGGAAACGACGATGGTGACCGCCAGAGTCACGGCAAATTCGCGGAAAAGCCGGCCCACCACGTCGCCCATGAACAGCAGCGGAATGAGCACAGCGATCAACGAGACGGTCAGCGACAGAATCGTGAAGCCGATCTGTTGTGCTCCCTTCAGGGCCGCCTCCAGCGGCGGTTTGCCTTCCTCAATGTAACGCGAGATGTTTTCTATCATCACAATAGCGTCGTCCACGACAAATCCGGTGGAGATGGTGAGCGCCATCAGCGAGAGGTTATCCAGGCTGTAACCGAGCGCGTACATGGCGGCGAACGTCCCCACCAGCGACAGCGGCACCGCTACGCTGGGGATGATGGTGGCAGAGAGCGTTCGCAGGAAGAGAAAGATCACCATCACAACCAGCGCGATCGTCAGCATCAGCTCGAACTCGACATCCGACACTGAGGCCTGGATCGCCGTGGTCAGGTCGGTGAGCGTCGTGACCTGAATCGCGGCAGGAAGGTTGGTTTCAAGCTGCGGTAACAGCCGCTTGATGCTCTCGACCA
>Ga0210400_10003679_pt1 | contig 13508 bp, 10 predicted proteins | sample IncBWH26MmetaG_FD_155456 | JGI IMG/M metagenome (GOLD analysis project Ga0210400, IMG submission 155456) | Forest soil microbial communities from Barre Woods Harvard Forest LTER site, Petersham, Massachusetts, United States - Inc-BW-H-26-M | ecosystem: Environmental > Terrestrial > Soil >...
CGCGAATCAATCTGGGGCCTTTGAACCTGAGAGTCAAAAAATCCCAGCGGAAGAAATCCCACTTATAGAGAAATAAAACGCCGGCGGCGATCGGAGTGATTGTGGCTTCCTGCTCCGCGGTGATGTGTCCTGGAAACACTCGCGTCCATAGCCAGCCGCAGTCAAACCATATACCGGTTGAAGGGTTGTCACTGAGCGTTTTGAAACCGCTGACGGTGATCGGTCCTTGTGGACCGCTGGAAAAGAGGCGGTAGATCATACGCCTTAGATAGGGATTTTTCTCTTCGACAAAGAGGTGAAATTCACCCTCGGGAATGGGCAGGTCACCACCCAAAGACGGACACCGGAACGTGCCAGTCGCCCGGCTAGTGTGATCAGGTTGCTCGACGAATCGTCGCACGTCGTCAGTCGCGAGCGTGAGGATTACCTGGGCAGAGAGTCCTCCAAGGAAACCCTTGCGGTACCCGGCAAAAGGGTCAGTCTCCCCCAGAGTGATATAGCCTTTGAGAAGCTCAGCTACGGTAAAAGATGCCATTCGTGTTCAACTCTTTCCATGCCTGTGGAAGATCAGACAGGCATTAGGTCTGCAATTCGTTCGGCAAGCGCCCCGATGGTGCGGGAGGGATTAAATCCAACTGACGTTGGCGTAATGGAGCCATCGGCTACATACAGGTTGTTGTATCCAAATACCTGGCCTCTGTGATCTACAACTCCTTTCGAAGCGTCCTCTCCCATATGGCAGCCGCCTAAAGGATGAGCGGTGATCAGGGTCATGAAATCAACCCAGGCAAAGGGAGGAATCGGCTCACCGTCCATGGCAAGCGCGAGCTTCTTCTGGATACCGTACTCAGTATTGGCCAGTGGCTTGGCATCTTCGGAACTCCAATCGAGCTTGAGCGTGCGGCACCATGGCCAATACCATTTGCGCCCCAGATAAAAGCGCCCGTTGGCGGGGTCCATGCCAGCGGCAAACCACAGCGCAGCATGGGCAAAAGCATCATTGGGGCCAGCCAGCTTGCTCAATACATCAATGATTTCCTTTGGCAAATGGGCTTTCCTGGCGTCCGCAAGCCGTGCTCCCAGGATGTTTCGCAGCCAATTCGGAGAGCCGCCATCTTCGATGAAGAATCTTTGGCCGTTTTCGGGGACGGTGAAGAAATCCAGCGCCGCGGTGATTGTGGGACCCACGGTTGGATCAACGGTCCGCGGGTGCTCGAAAGAAGCAGAGATGAAATCTCCGTTGGCGCTAAAACCAACACCGAGAGTGCGGCTGATCTTAGGCAGCGTCTTATATTTGTCCCGGCACCGGAGCAGGAGTTCATTGGTATTCACGGTGCCGGCCGCCACAATCACAATACGGGCGGTCTCAGTGCCGGGGATGCGTTGCTGGTTTTCCAGGCGGTCGAAATAGACGCGGTAACCCTGCTCATACGGCTCGATGCGGGTGACCACATGGAGGTGACGAACCTCCGCCCCATGCGCCTCTGCCAGAGGAATATAGTTGAGATCAAGAGTGTTCTTGGCCAGCACCTGGCACCCAACATCACAGTTACCGCAATGAACACAAGTTCCTTGCTGCACACCCTGAGGATTGGTGAACGGAACCGTGTACTGGTCGCTCGTGGGATCCGGCCGGTCGTAGCTGAATTTGGGATCAAAGCTAATGGCGAGCGGGGGCTTGAAGAAACGATCTTGATAACCTGCCTTGCTTGCCGCATCACGGAAAAATTTGAAATGAGGAGAAAGCTGGCCCTCGGGAAGAGGTTCTACTCGGAGCATCTTCCCTACGGCGTCGTAATAGGGCTTGAGCGAGTCCAGGCGAATCTGTGGAGGCCAACCGGACTCAAACACGGATGCCGGAGGCTCCTTAGAAATATTGGCATACACCAAGGAACCACCACCCACGCCGGCGCCCTGCGCCACGATCATCTTTTGCAAGAAACGGAAATCCAGCCATCCATTGAACAATTCCGGCTGGCTGTGGTCGTAGACCCAGGGACCGTCAATAGCGCGAGGAAACTCTGTAGGTTTCCAACGGCGTCCGCGCTCCAGAATCAGCACCTTCTGGTTCTTTTGAGCGAGCCTGCAGCCTGTAATGGCCCCGCCAAAGCCGCTACCGATAACAATTACATCAAACGAATAACTCATCTGCTACCTCCGCATTCGGTGCTGCAAGTAGTGCTGTGGCTTTCCAAGTGACGAAGTTCCAGCAACGGAATTGAACCGCGAGCTGGGCTTGATTTATGTCAGGGCTAGAGTTTACTCGTGCTGAACGTGTGTAGAATCAACCGAGCTTCAGTCCTTGAAACAAGAATCTCTGTGCCAAAAAGACTTTTTCTGCAATCGATAAACTCGTGCCCTTGATCTTAACCGCTACTGCAATGAAAAACGATTTAAGGTGATCATCACAAACCCGTGCTGCGCTTTTGTCAAGAACAATATCGCTCTTATAACGACGATCATCAACAATTCCCTTTTTGGTGCTTGCAAACCACCTTGCAAAGTGGAAATAGCCAGTCTTACCCTGCATTTCTGAAAATAGTTTCATGAACGAGGAACTCTCTTCCTCGGTGCGGCGGAGCTACCCTCAAGCGAGAGCGAAGGTGGGAGGCTGTTCTTGTCGGGCGCCGCGTTTCAGCGCCCAAGCACCCTGTAGATTCTTGGCGAAACCGCAATGAGCACGATGGCGAGCAATGTCCCAGCCAGCACATCAATCATGTAGTGGTAGCGCAGATAAATCGTGGAAAAGGCAATCAAGGCGGCAAAGATGCAGAATGCCCAGAACATTGACGGCGAGAGCCTGCGTGCCGCATAGCAACACACAATCATTACCGCCACGTGCCCGCTGGGAAAGCAGTCGTATTGCACTCCCTCAAGCGAATCCAGTGCGCCCTGATAAAAGCGAAACGCCCATAAGCCCTGCAATGCCGGATGCTGTGCAACGTAGCTCATAAAGCGGGGCCCGCGCGCAGGAAGGACGATATACCCGAGGTAAGAAATCAGAAAGGTTGCCACCACAAGAAACGTGCAATAGCGGAACTCCCGGCTCGACCGGCGATACCAGTACAGGACCCCGAGAAAGATCACTGAAGGGATGAACATGAAATAGACCAGTTGCAGGAACTCCGTAAGCAACGGATTCTGGAAAGGATCGGACCAAAAGACGGGGTCGGTCTTCCACATGGCCAAGTCCCAGCGCGCCAGGGTCAAGTCAACGCTGGAGAGTCCAAGGCTGGAAATTATGTACGGGACTTCCTTGTAACAAAATGGCACATAGGCCAGCAGGTACCAGTGGCGCACGACCAGCGCCTTTCGAGATGAATACCGGGGGAGAACCAGGATGAAGCCGATTGCCGCAACATGCCCGAACATAAACAGCAGGGCCGAGGGGCGATCTTTGACCGTGAGCGCAAGGAGAAATCCTGTGACGGCAAAATAGGCGATAAAAAGTTTATCGATGGGCCAGAGCCCCGGGGGTGCGATCAGCGGCGAGTAGGCAGCCGGGCTTTGTTCCTGCTCTTGCGGTTGGCTACTGCCGTCAGCTTCCAAAGTGCTGTCCTGGTTTTGCTTACGCCTACCGTTTTCGACAAGAGACGGCTGCATGGCTAGACAAGCTTGTAATGCTTCATGAAGAGAAGTTCATAGAGCCTGTAAGGGAGCACGCTCTTCAGCTTAGGCCCCAGCCGTTCTTCGAAAGGGCCCACGGTATAGCGCAGCCGAGGAGAAGGCGTGGCAATAATGCGCTCGATCAAACGCGCTACCGGATAGGGTACTTTCCCTTTTTCCTCTTCTTCTTTCATGACCCCTACGCAGCGTTCCAGGCACTCCCGATAGACATCGCTTTGCTGCGAATCGGCGCTGTTTTTTCGATTGGCGGGAAAATCGGTCTTAAAGTCGCCCGGTTCAATCAGTACTACACGAATGCCGAAGGGACGGACCTCCATCCTGAGTGCCTCCGTCATGCCCTCCATGGCGAACTTGCTGGCGCTGTAGAACGCCTGGAACGGGACAGCCAAAAGCCCGGCCAGCGAACTGACGTTAATGATGATGCCGGACCGTTGCTCTCTCATCGTGGGAAGTACGGCCCGGCATACCCGATGCGTTCCGAAGAAATTCGTATCAAACTGCGCCATTGCCTCTTCAGGGCTGGTCTCTTCCACGGCCCCGGCCACTCCGTATCCGGCGCAATTGATCACAACATCCAGACGGCCCTCCCGATCTTTTATATGCTGTACGCATTGCCGCACGGAGTTGTCATCCGTCACGTCCATTTGCAGCGCAGAAAAGGCAGTTCCGTTGCCTGGCTGCAGGCTGCGGCTTGCTCCGTAGACGGTCATTCCCTTGCCAGCCAGATATTCCCCGCAAACTTTTCCTATGCCGGAGGATGCTCCGGCGATCAGGACTACCTGGCAACCAAGTTGTTCACCATTTGCGGCTCGGGGTATAGACATACTTAATTCCTTATGGGTGAAAAAACAGCCCCCTTTAATTAAAGCAAATCAGAGCAATTAAAGAATAACTGGATGTTCTCATGGTCCCAGATTTACCGACACACCACTCTCGGTTTCGACGAGAGAACACAGTTCCTCGATCTCTCGTTTGAGTTTGGATCGTTGCTTTCCCTGCAACAATTGACCGACATCTAGAAATTTATGTTCTCTCACGCATAAGACTAAATTTTCATCCATCCAGCTCTGTCGCGGAACTTGTTTCATTGGAATTTCATCCGAGGGTAGATGCTTGCGGGAGAATACCAATAGTAATTTTGATATACGATACGACGGAGTAGTCTCCTGCCGCAAATAATGGAAACTCTTAAGCCGCTCCACTTTGAATCTGTAATAGTGAGCTCGATCTGTTAACCATTTTACTACAGCTTGAGACACGCTTTTTTCTGCTTCAGCAGCAAAAAGCTTCTCCACTCTTGAGTGCTGATATCGGTCCTTGAAAGCATCTTTTACCGCAGGGAATCTCGAAATATTATCCTGCAAATTATCCAGAAATTTCTGCAACGCATCCTGCTCCCACTCGTTTAGTACATTTCTAAAAGTCAAGAATAAGCCCCACTGACCTGAACCACCTGCTTGCCGAAGCATGATTTCCTCGATACTCATCATGACTTTGGAAAACGGACCTTCATGATGCGGCGTCAAACTTGTTGTAAGATCCAGATTGATCAGATCAAAAGGGAAAAGATTATGCAGCTCCTGATAGTACTTATTGTTTGCGTCCAAAATAGCGTCCTCGATTGGACAGCAGCCCAACAATTGAAGAGTAGGACTTTGATTTTGCATCCTGCCATATTTGGTAGGATCAGTTTCAAAACCTGCTACATCTAGTACGGTCTTGGAGTCGGTTGTTACATGAGCAATTAAGTTATGTTTGTCGAGCAAAGTCACATCAAGGCGGAAGTATGCTGGAAGAGTTAGATATCTAATTTTTTTCTTATTGGCTTCGACGAGCTTCTTGGCTTCGCCCAACCAATATTGACGAACAAAATGTTTTTCGACATCACGGTACTCACGCTCGCGCTGGCGCAAGTGGTCAGAGTTCGCTCCTGTGAGATAGGATGGTCCAGATGCTGAGCGCTCCTGTTCTTCCTCTTCAGACAAGATTTTTTCCACGGAATTTAGATCGTCCGGTTTTCGCATTTTATTTATTGGACAGCTATCGCTAGAGCTTTAAGAAGGAGCTCGAATTCCTCCTCATCGAAATCATGCAGTAATTCGGCAGAAGTAAGGGCCTGCAGAACTTTTATGAGTCGCTCCTCAGCATCTTTACTCAGATCGCTCTCGTGAATCAATGCTTTCCATTTTGAGGCATCTAACAAAAGGTGCTTGCTGCTGTTTTTCAGCCCCGCCAGTAGCGTAGGGGCTGCTGCACTCCGGATTTCGGGAGGTCCTGTCATCGGAGCTGGGAGTTCCGCAATAGCGCGGTTGAACCTTCGATCGGCTCCTGATTTGAACCGTTTTTGTCTCACTTTTGTGTAGTGCTTTTGCCTCTGTTTGAACTGCGGGAACACTTCTTTCCTTAGGAGGCTCCAGACGTATGCTTTCAACGCCTGATAGTGCACATCGGTCTCGCGAAAACTATCCCTGTCAATGTTGAGGGCAGCTTCAAGTCCCTCGTCTACATATATCTCTCCAGTGATTTGACCGAATTTCTGACCTTCATTGAAAGGATAGCCCAACCAGGACTTATCATAGTTTCCTATGCCAACATTCCTGATTCGGATATGCACACCTTTCAGCTCTTCTGGTTGGATGCGCGGCTGTTGAAGATAAACATACCCACGCAAGGCGAGGCGCCTTCCGGCGATTTTTCGATCATAATCAACAGGGAAAACGATTGGATCGGGGCTGCCGTATTTTTCTGCTACCTTGTTAGGGAATCGCTGTGGACGCTTCAGTTCAACCCCATCCACCTCGACACAAAAATTCTTTATTCTTGGAATCGTCACCGAAGATGCGTTGATGATTTTCCTCTTAGATGAATCAAAGGGTGCCTTTGGAAGATAATTCAAGGGACAGATAAGACCTAATTCCCATAGCATGTAGTAGTAGCCATCCAATGCTGAGTCGGCTCGACTGGATGCTTGCACAGTATCCACGATTTCCTGGAATGTCTTAATTTGGCTCTTTCCGACTGCGAGAATCTCTTCAGCGCCGACGGCCTTCCGCACAAGCCCCGTCAGTTCGCTAAAAATTCCTTTCTTGGCATCAGGAATGGTGATCACTGTGTAATGAAGGTCCGGCTCTTCAGGTATATTGTCTACGTACTTGATGGCGCCAATATGAACCTCGTCTCGCTCGCCGCTCGGCTGCATGCTCATTAACGCAGCTGCGTCTTTGTGATATGGCTCCAAATTTACTTCGGCGAGAAAGCGCTTGGCCTTGCCACGTTGACTAGAGCTTACATAAAACCGGTTGCCGAGCTGGGCGACTGCAAGAAGGCCTATGCCGATTCTGCCGATCAGCGGTCGTTTGAATACTTCTGATTGCTGGTAGCTAATTCTTTTGTTGCTTCCTCCAATGTGCTGCATGACGTCAAGAAACTTCTCAATACTCATGCCGATGCCATTGTCTTCGACCACGAGCGTCCGAAAACTTGGCGCGTCTGTTGCGATTGAGACCTTCGTAGCGTCAGCATCGAACGCATTCGAAACCAATTCCTTAATGGCGGCGGCAGGCGAACGATACACTCCGGTTGAGATATCGGCAATAATCCGCTGGGCGGCGACGATATCCTGTCTTTTCGGCTGACTGCCCTCTGGAAACTTAGTTTGAGCGTCGTTTGGCACTTAATTGTTGAAAACTGCAGCACATAGACTTGAGCGGACACATATTACATCGCGGTTGCTTTACTGTACATATCTTGGAACAAATATCCAGCAAGCCGAAGTTGTAATCTGCCGACTTGTCATCTGGCAAAAGCCATGCTGCCGTTGCGAGCAGCTTTCTGTTGCGGGCTGGATTGGAACCCATTGGTTGTTTTTGACCGGTCAATCGGCTCAAGAGTCGCCCGATATTTGTATCCACTAAAGGCGCGGGATCGCCAAAGCCAAAGCACAAAATTGCTCGGCTTGAATAGTCTCCGAGACCAGGACATCTCAGCAACGTGTTCAAAGTTCGCGGAATCCTACCTCCGTAGTGCTCGACCAAGTACTTTGCAAGTTTTACCAATTCGTGTGCTCGGTATTGAAATCCTAAGGACTGGAGCGCATTGCGAATGTATCCCTCATCCGCGGCCGAGAGGCTCTTTATTGTTGGATATTGCGTAATAATCTTATGAAAAGCTGCTGTAACAAGATTATTTGCGGCGGTCTGCTGGAGCAATTTCTCAGCGATGAGAACTCGATACGGCGTGCGATTATTTCGCCAGCAAAAAATGCGCTGGTTCTTCTTATGCCATGCTAATACGGCTGCTTGAATCAACTTGGGGTATTCATACAATAGATCGCGGATTTGTTTTGCGACGGCTAAGGCCAGAGGCGGTGGCACGGCATTAGATATCTGATTTACTTGCTCCGAGAAAGTACCTCTCAGCTCGTACGACCTTGGGAATCCTTGAAGTAACATTGCCTCAAAGATGCTGATTCGACGAGAACCTGCAGGATGAACATGTATTTCCCGATTTCCATAAGCGACTGTCCAACTCGGCTTATTCCATGGCAACCGTCTAAAGGATCGACCGCCATCAGTAGGCGTTTCCTTAAACTTGGTCGAACGGGGCTGCATCGTCCAATGGTTCACATGCCTCGGTATTCGGCTTTTCGCGAGTCCGCGCTCGAACAGTGCCGGTTTGGGTAAGCCGCTTATTGCTTCTTTAACAGTTTTAGGGTTGCGAGAATCACCGCTAGGGAACGTGAACTGCAGTAGAGGAAACTTAGTTAGATTGAGACCAACAATAAATACTCGGCGACGATTCTGAGCCACTCCAAAAGCAACAGCATCAAGTTCGGTCTCGAAAAGGCGAAAACCAGCTTGTTCAAGCTGACTGATTGCCTTTTTCAAGAAGCGACTGTGTTTCTTGGATTTGAGACCGCCAACATTTTCTAAGACAAAAAAATCTAAATCGAAGCGCCTGTTAAGCACCCCCAATATCTCTGCATACTTTAATAAAAGCTTTTTCCGGGGATCCGATTTGCGTTTCGTGACGTTTGCCACAGAAAAAGCTTGGCACGGCGGCCCGCCAATTACTCCTCTGGGGCGTATGCCGTTAGCGCCAGCCGCTATCGTGCGGGTTAGCTCGTGAAGGTCAGCGGTCGAAAGATCGAGTAACCGGGCAACTCCTCGCCGATCATTCCAGTTGTATGTCTCTATTGCTGCCTTGTCTGAATCTGCCGCAAAAATAGGAATGAATCCCGCTTTTCGGAATCCAATATCCATTCCTCCGGGGCCGCTGAACAGACTTATTATGGGCATTTCAGTCATATCCGAATGATACTAAACTGCAGACGTCGCCCGCCATTTGTAGCCAACGATCCCAATATTGGTGCGTTGGCTCAGAATTTGGACGTCGCCATTGCTAAGAAATTGCTCAAAATAATCAGCTTGATTTTCGCGTACGATTGACAGCGCCTACGAGGGTCCGTGGCCGCCGATTCTGTATGTTGCGCCATGCTCCTACTTCGCCTCCGCCTGGCTGGAGCCGTTTACATAGGTCTTGCAGAGATGCTGGGCCAGTAGCTCGACCGTTGGATAATCCCAAACCACCGTGGGAGATATCTCAGTGCTGAGCCAGTTTTCCAGATCGCCCGAAAGAGATACTGCCTGCAACGAATCCAGGCCGTAGTTATCGAACGTCTGATGAATATCAATTTTGCCGGGATCCATGTTGACTACACTTGCGATATTTTCAACCAGCCATGTACGAATGGCTTCTTCGCTTGGGGGTTCAGTAATCGGGGTGACCTTTTTCTTCTTTGCCATTGAGCCTTTTGTTCAACTCCCTATGCCGGCTTCTCTTCTAATTCAATTTGCTTTTTCTTTGCAATCTTTACTGCCGAAACCAAGCCTGCCTTCTGAAGCAATCGAATCATGGAACCGGTAATATCCACCTGCCACCATTCCAGCCCATGTACCGCGGAACTGGGAAATGCATGATGGTTGTTGTGCCATGATTCCCCAAACGTTGGAATGGCAAGGATAGCATTATTGGTGCTGCGATCCTTTAATTGATAGGGCCGGCTGCCGAATACGTGGCAAATCGAATTGATGCTCCAGGTGGAGTGGTGAACAATCAGGACGCGGATGAGGCCGCCCCAGAGAAAGCCGCGCCCAACTCCCGACCAGCTTCTGGTGATGGCCCCCTCAGCCGCGGCAGGCAGCACCAGTCCCAGGCCTATCCAGACAAAATATAGCCGGTTCAGTTTGAAGATTTTTCTATCCTGCAACAGGTCGCGGACATAGGTTCCCCAGTCGGTAAGCTCGTGATTGAAAAGCCATCCCATGTGCGAATGCCAAAGGCCGCGCAGAACCGCGCCAACCCCAGACCCGTAAAGATGAGGAGAATGGGGGTCTCCCTCGCGGTCGCTATAGGAATGATGGCGGCGATGGATGGCCGTCCAAAAGATTACCGGCCCCTGAGCGGCCATGGAGCCCATAATAATCAGCGTTGTTTTAAGAAAAGGTACAGCCTGGAAAGAACGATGGGCGATCAGGCGATGGAATCCCATTCCGATGCCGAGCACTGTTACCGCATACATCACGCCGAATACCGTCAGGTCGAGCAGGTTGACGCCGCGATTCCAGAACAGAAGAATTCCCCCGGCAAGGCCCACGTAAGGGATAAGGACGGTGGTCAGGGTCACACGGCGTTCTATCCTGCGGGCCCGCTCGTTCAGAGGGCGCACTCCACGAGACGAAGCATGTCCTGAATGCTCGATCGCTTCAGGGTCTTTCACAAGCTGCTGCATCTTTCCTCCAAAATGGGCTTTCGGGAGCGGGGTGGAGATGAACGGTTTCGAGAGAGTTGGACATCAGAGCGCTCTTGCAAAGTGCCCGTCGAATCTTGCCGCTGGAGGTCTTAGGCACTTGTCCCGGCTTCAACAGAACAATCGCGTAAGCCTGCACGTCAAAATCACGGATAATCGCCTGCCGGATAGCGGAGACCATTTCCAAAGGGTCGGTGCGCAAGGCTTCGCGTTGAACTTCCTGGGCTATCACCAGCCGCTCCTGTCCATCATATTCTACCGAGAATATGGCGCCGGAGCCGGGCTGTAGTCCAGGATGGCTGGATTGGGCGGTTATCTCCAGGTCGTGAGGATAGAAGTTTCGCCCATGAATGATGACGATGTCTTTGAGCCTGCCGGTAACAAACAGTTCACCCTGATGGAAAAATCCCAGATCGCCGGTGCGCAGGAACGGACCTTCGCCCGTATCTGAGCGATAGGCGACAAAGGCGTTAAATGTTTCATCCGGACGGTTCCAGTAACCGGACGATACACTCGGACCCGAGACCCAAATCTCACCAACAGATTTGTCGGGGCACGCGCAACGGCTCTCAGGATCCACAATCGCGACCTTTTGGTCTGAAGGAACTTCTCCACAGCCTACAACAGCTTTTATGTCCTTAGAAGTAGTTCCTGCCAGGAGCGCTGTGTCCTGTTCCAGTGCTTTGCGGTCGAGATGCAAAACCCTGGGACCAGCCAGCGCCTTGCCGCCGGTCACAAATAACGTGGCCTCCGCCAGGCCGTAGCACGGATAGAAAGCTTTGGGATTGAACCCACAGGGGGCAAAGGCAGCGGAGAATCGCTTTATAGTGTCCGCGTGGATTGGTTCGGCGCCGTTGAAAGCGATCTTCCAACTGCTGAGATCCAGCGTGGAGCATTGCTCCGGAGTGACTTTGCGAACGCAAAGCTCATAAGCAAAATTTGGACCACCGGTTATGGTCGCGCGAATCCTGGAAATGGTCTGCAACCAGCTGAACGGTTGCTGCAGGAATGCAAGCGGCGACATGAGCGTAACCGGAAAGCCCGCAAAAACCGGCTGGAGAATCCCTCCAATCAATCCCATGTCGTGATAGGGAGGAAGCCATATAAGGCCCACGCTGGAGGATCCCGACTCAAATCCACGTTGAATCAGGCTCGAATTGTGCAGGAGGTTCCCGTGCGTGATCATCACTCCACGCGGCCGGCTGGTTGATCCCGATGTGTATTGGAGAAGAGTCACAGTCTCCCGATGAATCGCCGGGGGGTGCCAGGCATCGGCAATCGTGGGAGGAATATCGTCGCTGGCAATCACCGGAGGCTGGTTCACCTGATGCTCGCCCCCGCCAATCACCTCTTCCCATGCTGCTTTGAACGGCTGAGCGACATCGGTGCTCATCAGGATACATCTGCACTCTGCATCTTTGAGTAGCTCTACAATCTTCGGCAGGCCCTGCTTCAACCTTCCTCGATGCCCAAGATAGGTAGTCACGGCGACCGTGCCTGCATACAGGCAGCCGAAGAATGCCGTTACGAAATCGGCCCCCGGCTGATGCAATAGAAGGACTTTTTGTCCAGCGGAAATTCCTGCCGCTTGCAAAGTTGCGGCAATGCTCCTGGCTTGCTGGTCCAGCGAAGCGTAAGAAATGCGATGGAAGTTGTCGGCATTGGCAGCCCGGTCCCGCGGAAAAAGAAAAGCAACCTGCTCAGGCTGGTTGCTGGCCCTGTACCTGAGAAGCTCAACAAAACTGCGCCAATCCGCCTGGCTGTGGATCTGTGCTGCCACCCCAAACGACTCTTGAAGTCGTTCAGGCATGGGCCACCTTCATCTCTTTCAGTTCGTCGGCTGAAGACCCGGCGAGTTCAAGCTTGCCCAGGGTAAAACCATGCTTTTGTGCCGCTTGAAGGGCCCAGTTGACTCCCTCGGGCTTAATCGACCCGAACGAAACAGAGGTGGTCGTACCCTCCAGCCCCATCAGCAGCGTTTCCGCCATGCAGGCGAACACGTATCCGGGCTCAAGGTCCAGACCTGCAATAAGGAAATCTTCATTCCTGGGCAGCTTGACCAACCCACCCCGCATGACCGTAACCAGCGGGCGGTGCAATGTAACTTCCGGAGAAATATCCGCCGGCACAGCCACATCGCAAACCACAACCGGCTCTGAGGATAAATGCTCCGCGTGGATGAGCGGTTCGGGATTGTTAGAGGCCGCTGCGATCAGGTTGCAATGGCGCAACTCCCGCAGATCATCGGTAACTTCAAGGTTGTGGGCCACCTGTCCGATTTCTTCAACCATGCTCTTGACGCGGGGAGAACCAGGATCCCGGACCACCAACAAAACTGTTTCGACCTGGGGCGCCATCATCAAAGCCAGGGTCGCGCCGATATTGCCGGTGGCCCCCAGCACGGCCAGTTTCGACTTTCGAATATCGAGGCCGGCCGTGTGCGCGGCATGTTTCATGCCTTCAATGGCCATGCCCACGGTCAGCGAATTGCCGGAAGTGAGAGTAATGCCTTCGGTCGTAATGCGCTTGCAATTTCCCGACAGGATAGAGGTATAGGCTCCCAGGCCCACCGCCTGGCATCCGTAGTCGCGCGCCTGCATTACCGCGTCTTCAATCTTGTCCATCATCCACTGGGTATCTCTTGTGTAAATACCCTCCATGATCTGCTTGGGCGTCAGATCAAGACCGATATAGCTCAGATGCACATGTTCCCCGGTAATGGACTGTACATTGAGCTGATCATAAATAGTCCCTTGCAGGATGCGGGAAGGCTTCTCCATGAATTCAAGAAGCTTGTGCTTCAGGGAAATTAGCGATGGGTCCCACAGAAGAGCGTGTTCCGGCTGCAGCAGATGGCCGATGAAGGCAACGCGTTTGGGCGTGAGCGGGGCCTCTCGTCTGCTCAGACGGGTGCCGCTGAAGTCCACAATCGGACCGGACTGGCAGCCAACCTGATAGCTTGTAAGGTGGGCAACATCCGCAGCCCGCAAGGCTTCGCAAAACATGTGCAAGGCATCGACAAAGCGGTCAATTTCAGTTTTGGGAATGTAGGCTGAGGGCTGAACTCGAAGGG
>Ga0210400_10003680_pt1 | contig 13501 bp, 9 predicted proteins | sample IncBWH26MmetaG_FD_155456 | JGI IMG/M metagenome (GOLD analysis project Ga0210400, IMG submission 155456) | Forest soil microbial communities from Barre Woods Harvard Forest LTER site, Petersham, Massachusetts, United States - Inc-BW-H-26-M | ecosystem: Environmental > Terrestrial > Soil >...
CCTTCGCGCTGACGCTGGTGCTTTCGTTCGCCGGCGGCATCCTGATCGAACGGCTGTTGTTCAAGCCGCTGGCCAAGGCCCCGATCCTGACCAACGTCGCCGGCTTCATTGCGCTGTACGCGATCATCAACAGCGTGGCCGGGCTGATCTGGGATTTCACGATCAAGCAATATCCGACGCCGTTCGGGTCGTCGCCGTTTCTCGGCAGTCAGCTGATCTCGACCCATCAGGCCGGCATGATCGGCGTCACCGTCCTGCTGCTGATCCTGCTCTATCTGTTCTTTCAGTTCACGCGGATTGGTCTTGCGATGCGCGCGGCCGCGTCGGTCCCTGAATCGGCACGGCTGGTCGGGGTCAACACCTCGTGGATGATCGCGCTCGGCTGGGGCATGGCCGCGGCGATCGGCTCGATCGCCGGCATGCTGATCGCGCCGGTGGTGTTTCTGGAGCCGAACATGATGGCCGGCGTGCTGATCTACGGGTTCGCCGCCGCCGTGCTCGGCGGACTGACCAGTCCGCTCGGTGCCGTCATCGGCGGCTTCCTGGTCGGAATCTTCGAAAATCTCGCCGGCACCTATATTCCCGGCGTCGGCAATGAACTGAAACTGCCGATCGCGCTGGCGCTGATCATCACCGTCCTGGTTGTCAAACCGGCCGGCCTGTTTGGCCGGCCTATCGTGAAGCGAGTTTGATCATGAGCGCCGTTCAGGAAGTCGTCACCGAGGCGCCAGCGGTCGAGGCCGTTCCCAAGCGCGCCATGACACTGGGTTACGGCACGTCAATGGCGATGTTGCTGGTGCTGATTCTCGTGCCGTTGTTCGTCAAGAATTTCATCATCTTCCAGCTGACGATGTTGCTGATCTATGCCATCGCCGTTCTGGCACTGAACATCCTGACCGGCGGCAGCGGCCAGTTTTCGCTGGGCCAGAGCGCTTTCTACGCGGTCGGCGCCTACACTTCGGCGATCCTGATGGAACATGCCGATATCAATTACGCGCTGACGCTGCCGATCGCCGGCATTGTCTGCTTCGCCTTCGGATTTCTGTTCGGCCAGCCGGCACTGCGTCTGAGCGGCGTCTATCTGGCGCTGGCGACCTTTGCGCTGGCCACCGCCATGCCGCAACTGTTGAAGCTCGGGGTATTCGAGAAATGGACCGGCGGGGTCCAGGGCCTGGTGGTAACCAAGCCCGACGCGCCGTTCGGCCTGCCGATGTCGCAGGACATGTGGCTGTATTATTTCACGCTCGCGATCTCGGTTGCGATCTATGTCTCCTCGGTCAATCTGCTGCGATCACGCTCCGGCCGCGCCTTCATGGCGATCCGCGACAACGAAATCGCGGCATCCGCGATGGGCATCGACGTCGCACTGTACAAGACGCTGGCGTTCGGGGTCAGCGCCGGCATCACCGGCGTCGCCGGGGGCCTCGGAGCCATCGCCGTGCAGTTCGTCGCACCGGACGGCTACACCATCACGCTCGCGATTTCGCTGTTTCTCGGCATGGTCGTCGGCGGCGTGGGTTGGTTGCCAGGATCGATCGTGGGCTCGGCGTTCATCATCTTCGTTCCGAATATCGCGGAAGGGATCTCGAAGGGTCTTTCCGGCGCTGTATTCGGCGTTCTGCTGTTCCTCGTCATCTTCCTGGTGCCGCACGGCGCAAGGCAAGTCGCCGTGGTTGCTCAGCAACTGCTCGGCAAATTCAAGAGACGTTAAAAGCCACGAAACTAAGAAAAGCGGAGAAAACATGCGTTCAAGAAGCAAACTAATGGTCACCGCGTTCTCGACGGCGATCATCGCTTTCGCTGCGACCACCGGCAGCGCGCTGGCCCAGAAGAAATACGACACCGGCGCGACCGATACCGAAATCAAGCTCGGCAATATCATGCCCTATAGCGGTCCGGCGTCGGCCTATGGTGTGATCGGCAAGATCGAAGACGCCTATTTCAAGATGATCAACGAGCAAGGCGGCATCAACGGCCGCAAGATCAATTTCATCAGCTATGACGACGGCTACAGCCCGCCGAAAGCCGTCGAGCAGGCGCGCAAGCTCGTGGAGAGCGATGAGGTTCTCTTCCTGTTTGGGCCGCTGGGAACGCCGTCGAATTCCGCGATCCAGAAATACCTGAACACCAAGAAGATTCCGCAGCTTTTCGTCGCCACCGGCGCCACCAAATTCGGTGACTACAAGGACTTTCCGTGGACCATGGGGTGGCAGCCGGCCTACCAGAGCGAAGGCCGCATCTACGCGAAGTATCTGCTGAAAGCGAAGCCAGACGCCAAGATCGGGATCCTGTATCAGAACGATGATTTCGGCAAGGATCTGCTGAAAGGCCTCAAGGACGGTCTCGGTGACAAGGCGGCCTCCATGATCGTCGCCGAGGAAAGCTATGAAGTGACCGAGCCGACCATCGACTCGCATATCGTCAAGCTGAAGGCCTCCGGCGCCGACGTGTATTTCAGCATGACCACGCCGAAGTTCTCTGCACAGAGCATCAAGAAAGTCGCCGAACTGGCATGGAAACCGTTGTACTTCCAGAGCAACGTCGGCGCTTCCGTCGGCTCGGTGCTGCAGCCCGCCGGTTTCGAGAACGCGCAGGGCATTCTCTCCGCCGCTTACGCCAAGGACGGAGCGGACGCGCAATGGGACAATGACGAGGGCATGAAGAAATTCTATGCTTTCCTCGCCAAATACGCGCCGGACGCCAACAAGGCCGACGGATCGGTCGTGTTCGGCTATGGCCAGGCCCAGACCGTGGTTCAGGTCCTCAAGCAGGCCGGCGACAATCTGACCCGCGAAAACATCATGAAGCAGGCGGCGAGTCTGAAGGACTTCGCGCCCGACACCTTGCTGCCCGGCGTCAAGATCACCACCAGCGCCACCGATTTCTATCCCATCGAGCAGCTTCAGATGATGAGGTTCAAGGACAAGAAATGGGACCTGTTCGGCGATATCATCGGCGGCGAACTCAGCAATTGATACGCAACACATGCGAGCGCATCGCCATCGACGGTGACGACTGACACTCCGGCCGCCTGACTACTAAAGAAGCAGCCCTTCGCGCGCCGCGCGGAGGGCTTTTTGTTTGTGAGGAACCCGGTGAAATGGTACTTAAACCACAGGGTTAAAGAGCTTTCCATCAAGAAAGCCGTGACACACCATCCATTCCGTTGGAAAAGAGGGAGTACGTCATGCCTGTCATCACGAATAGAATTGCCATCGCGTCGGCAGCCGCATTCGCGGTGCTTGCCGCTTCCAGCAGCGGCGCGCTTGCGCAGAAAAAATACGATCCCGGCGCCACCGATACCGAAATCAAGATCGGCAACATCATGCCCTACAGCGGTCCGGCCTCCGCCTATGGCGTGATCGGCAAGACCGAAGCCGCCTACTTCAAGATGATCAACGATGCCGGTGGCATTAACGGCCGCAAGATCAATTTCATCAGCTATGACGACGGCTACAGCCCGCCGAAGACGGTGGAACAGGCACGAAAGCTGGTGGAAAGCGACGAGGTTCTGTTGATATTCAACTCGCTCGGCACGCCGCCTAATTCCGCCATTCACAAATACATGAATTCGAAGAAGGTGCCGCAGCTGTTCGTCGCCACCGGCGCCACCAAGTGGAACGATCCCAAGGATTTTCCATGGACCATGGGATGGCAGCCAAGCTATCAGAGCGAGGCGCGCATCTATGCCAAATATATTCTCAAGGAGAAACCGAGCGCCAAGATCGCCGTGCTGTATCAGAATGACGACTACGGCAAGGACTACCTCAAGGGCCTGAAGGATGGTCTGGGCGCCAAAGCGGCCGCGATGATCGTCGCCGAAGAGAGCTACGAGACCACTGAGCCGACGGTCGATAATCACATCGTCAAGCTCAAATCGAGCGGCGCCGATGTGTTCGTCGATATCACAACGCCGAAATTCGCGGCGCAGGCGATCAAGAAGGCCGCGGAGGTCGAGTGGAAGGCCCTTCACTTCCTCAACAACGTGTCGGCGTCGGTTGGCAGCGTGATCAAGCCGGCCGGTTACGACAACTCGCAGGGCATTATTTCCGCGGCCTATCTGAAGGATGCGTCGGATTCGCAGTGGGACAACGATCCCGGCATGAAGACGTTCTACGATTTCCTCGCCAAGAATTATCCTGACGGCAACAAGCTCGACGGCTCGACCGTGGTCGGCTACGGCGTCTCCCAGACGCTGGTCGAGGTGCTCAAGAAATGCGGTGACAACCTCACCCGCGAAAACGTCATGAAACAGGCCGCGAACATCAGGGATTTCCGTACCGAAGTCCTGCTGCCCGGCATCAAGATCGACACCAGTCCGACCGATTTCGCACCGATCAGCCAGCTTCAACTGATGCAATTCAAGGGTGAGAAATGGGTTCTGTTCGGCGATGTCATCAGCGGCGATGTCGGCGGCTGACGCGAGAGAACCATCTGCCGGCCCATAGTTCCCGGATACAATGTATCGCAAAAACCCCCGTGGCACGCCGCGGGGGTTTTCTTTTGCGCCAATCGGATGGATAACCGGCCTCCAATATCTCGATCGCTTAGCCCGTGACGCCTGATCCCGAGAAACCATGACCGACAGACGCCCTCTCCTGCGCCATATCTTCGACGCCGCCGTCGCTGCAGCCCATCCCGACATCGTGCTTTCGGCGCATCTGCGCCCGATCCCGAAGGGCCGCGTGATTTGCCTTGCCGCCGGCAAGGCTGCGGCGGCGATGGCCGCGGCGGCGGAACGGCATTATCTCGACGAATGGGGGCTGGCACCCGAACGGCTCTCGGGCATCGCGACCACCCGTCACGGCCATGGCGTGCCGACCCGCCGGATCAAGGTGATCGAAGCCGGCCATCCCGTGCCCGACGAGGCCGGGCTGAAGGGCGCGGAGCAGAGCCTCCAGATGGCCGCGACCGCCAACACGGATGATCTTCTGCTGGTGCTGCTGTCGGGCGGCGGATCGGCGAACTGGATCGCGCCGGTAGAAGGTGTGTCATTTGCGCAGAAGCAGCAGGTGACGCGCGCGCTGTTGCGCTCCGGCGCGCCGATCGGCGAGGTCAACACCGTTCGCAAGCATCTGTCGCGGATCAAGGGCGGCCGTCTCGCGCGCGCCGGCCAAAACGCCGAAATCGTGACGCTGGCGATCTCCGACGTGCCGCACGACGATCCGTCCGCGATCGCATCCGGGCCGACGGTGCCGGACCCAACGACGCTCGCGGATGCGCGCGCGATCGTCGCGAAATACGGCCTTGAAATCGACGACGCCATCGGCCGCGCGCTCGATGACGCGGGCAACGAGAGCTGCAAGCCCGGCGATTCCGCCTTTGCGCGCACGCGGTTTGAATTGATCGCACGGCCGAAGGCGTCGCTCGACGCCGCGATCGAGCTGGCAATGAGCGCCGGCTACGCGATCATCGATCTCGGCGCCGACCTCGAAGGCGAGGCACGCGATGTCGCTGCCGCGCACGCGAGGCTGGCGCTAAAAGCGCGTAGCGAAGGCAAGCGCGTCGCGATCGTCTCGGGCGGCGAACTCACCGTGACCGTGCGCGGCAACGGGCGCGGTGGCCCCAACCAGGAATATGCGCTGGCGCTGGCCGGTCTTCTCAAGGACACCTCAGGCATTTCGGCATTGGCTGGCGATACCGACGGCGCGGACGGCGGTGCCGGCAGCGCCGCCGATCCCGCGGGAGCCATGATCGATCACGGCACTTTCGCGAAAATGAAATCGCTCGGCCTCGATCCGAAAGCCTATCTCGACAACAACGACGCCACCGCCTTCTTCACCGCGACCGGCGATCTCCTGCAGACCGGTCCGACGCTCACCAATGTCAACGATGTCAGGGTGATCCTGGTCGACGAGGCCTAAGCCCGATTGCCACGGGACGTCTTCGAGAGATCGCCGGCCGTTGCCGCCGGGCGGTCCCGGAAGACGTTAACTTCCCGTTGAGCAATTTCACAGGAATTGCCTGAAATCCAGCCGTCGCAAGCCCGCCATTCACCAGCTTGGGCTTCTAATGCAGGGCTTCCTTGGGGGCGCCGCAGGATGCGGCAGGGAAACCACAAATGACTGATATCGCTGAGCGTGCCATCGATCCAACACCGGCGCCGCCGAGCGGGCTACTCGAGAAGGCCATCAACAATCTTTCGCTGGGACTGGTCATCTTCGACAAGCAGCGCAGGGTGGTGTTCTGCAACAAGCGCTATATGGAGATCTACGGGTTATCCGCAGAGCAGGTAGCGCCCGGGACGCGTCTCAGCAAGCTTATCCAGCGCAGGCTGGATATGGGACACAAGGCGCCTTCCAATTCCGACGCGTATATCCGCGAGCGCTTTCGCGAAGCCTCCGCTCCGACCGCGACGATGCAGGAATTAAGCGATGGCCGGACCATCATCTTTACCATCTACCCGATGCCGGACGGCGGCGGGATGGCCACCCATGAGGACATCACCGAACGGGAGGAAGTCAACGCCCGCCTGAAAAACCAGTACGAACTTGGCAAGCAGCAGGAAGAGATGCTGCGGCTGCGCAACCTGCAATTCGATACCGCGATCAACAATATGTCGCAGGGGTTATGCTTCTTCGACGCCGAACAGCGATTGATCGTGTGCAACGATCGTTACGTCGAGATGTACGATCTTCCGCCCGACCGCGTCGGTCCCGGCACCCCGCTCACTGAAATTGTCGACATGCGTTTCGAAGCGGGAAGCGTTCCCGCGATGTCGAGGGAGGAATATCTCCGCTGGCGCGGCAAGGTTGCGATCTCTTCCAAGCCTATCGACAGCATCGTCGAACTGCGTAGCGGGCGCACTTTCAAGATCCGTCATCGGCCGATGCCAGATTGTGGCTGGGTCGCCACGCATGAAGACATCACCGAGCAGCGGCAGTCCGAGGTGAAGATCGAATATATGGCCCACCACGATTCGCTGACCGATCTCGCCAACCGCGTCTTGCTGAACGAGCAGCTCGAACTCGCACTGGGCCAGATTCATCGGAACGAAATGGTGGCGATCCATCACCTCGATCTCGATCAGTTCAAGGCGGTGAACGACACGTTCGGCCATCCCGCCGGTGACAAGCTCCTGAAAATCGTGGCGGACCGGCTGCGCGGCCTGGTCCGGGAGACCGACACCATCGCACGGATGGGCGGCGATGAATTCGTCATCGTGCAGGCTGCCATCGCCGATCCCGGCGATGCGACCTCGCTCGCGCAACGCATCATCCATCTGTTGGGCGAACCGTTCGACATCGACGGCCAGCAGGTCCTGATCGGCGTCAGCGTCGGCATCGCGGTCGGCCCCGGCGACGGCCTCACCGCCGACAAGCTGCTGCGGAACGCGGACCTCGCGCTCTACCGGGCGAAAGGCGACGGCCGCAGCACCTTCCGCTTTTTCGAACCCGTGATGGACCTGCAGATGCAGACCCGTCGCATCCTGGAGCAGGACCTGCGCAGGGCGCTGCCGGCCGGCGAATTCGAACTCTACTACCAGCCGGTGGTCAATCTCGCGAGCCGGACGGTCAGCGGATTCGAGGCCCTGATTCGCTGGAATCATCCGCAGCGCGGGCTTGTCTCGCCGGGGACGTTCATTCCGCTGGCGGAAGAGATCGGCTTCATCGTCCCGATGGGAGAGTGGGTCATCCGCGAGGCCTGCGCGACCGCGGCCGGATGGCCGGGCAACAGCCGCGTGGCCATCAATATTTCAGCCGTTCAGTTCCGCAATCCCGGCCTGATGCAAGTCATCATCGGCGCGCTGGCGACCTCGGGCCTCGATCCCACCCGGCTCGAAATTGAAATTACCGAGACCGTCCTGCTGCAGAACAAGGACACGACGCTGGCCGTGCTTCATCAGTTGCGCGCGCTTGGCGTCCGGATCGCGCTGGACGATTTCGGCACCGGATACTCCTCCCTCACCTACCTGCAGTGTTTTCCGTTCGACAAGATCAAGATCGACCGCTCGTTCGTCAAGGACATCACGGAAAACACCGGCTCGCTGAACATCGTGCGGGCGGTCGCAGCACTGGCGAGCGGAATGGGCATGACGGCCACGGCCGAGGGCGTGGAAACGCGCGAACAGCTCGACAGCATCACCTCCGAAGGCTGCACCGAAATGCAGGGCTTCCTGTTCAGCCGGCCGCTGCCGGCACGCGAGATCGAGCGGTTGTTCCTTTCAGGAAGCGGCGATCAACAGGCGCCCAGCCGCATCGTCGCGGCCTGATCGTTCTCACGAGAGCATCTTCACTTCAATAGCTCCATCCTTCGAGACGCATCGCGGAGCCTGTCATCGGGCGCGCATTCGCGCGACCCGTTGGCGATGCTCCTCAGGATGAGGTCTCAGCCAGGATAAGGTCTCAGACCCTCATGGTGAGGAGCGCGTCTTCGCGCGTCTCGAACCATGGATTTCGATACGAGCTCATCCTTCGAGACGCATCGCTTCGCGATGCTCCTCAGGATGAGGTCCCAGCCAGGATAAGGTCTCAGACCCTCATGGTGAGGAGCGCGTCTTCGCGCGTCTCGAACCATGGAGTTCGATACGAGCTCATCCTTCGATACGGCGCTGACGCGCCTCCTCAGGGTGGGGTGTAGCTCAGAACTCCCGCGCGATCTTGGCCAGCATGCCCAGCAGCGCGGCGCGGTTGGCGGGGCCTAGCAACTCGTTGAGACGTGCTTCGTGCTTGGCGGCGACGAGCTTCTTCGCCCGCGCCAGCACCGCGCGGCCCTTGTCGGTCAGAACAAGGATGTGCGAACGCCGATCATTGGTCGAGCGCATCCGCGCGCACAGGTCGCGGCTCTCCAGGCCATCGAGCATCGCCACGAAATTCGGCCTGAGGATTCCGAGCGTCTTGGCGATTTCGGTCTGGTTGCGTCCGGGATTCTTGTCGAGCAGCAGCAGAACCGAGAATTGCGCCGGGGTCAGCTGCAATGGGGCAACGCAGTGCAGAAAGTCCTCGAAGACTTTCAACTGCGCGCGCTTGAGCGAGTAACCCAGTAATTCGGACAATTCACCCAGTTGCAGCGCGGTGCCTTCCGCCGGCTCGTCGGCCGGCTCCTTACGGGCGGCGCGGGACGCCTTGGCGACATCGACCGCGGCAGCAGTGTTTTTCGAAACAGTCATCGCTCGGTGCTCGTAATACCGATAGGCTGGAGACGCCGGGGGGTGCGCCGGCCCTTGAGATTACATTTGATAATTGTTATCCACCATATCAAATACCGGCAGGCTTTTTCAACTGCTGTTATCGGATGGGCGGGCGGCACTTCACGGCCGCGCGCGGCCGACGCCGTTAGAGCGTTTTCGAGCGAAGTGGATACCGGTTCGCGTGAAGAAAACGCGTTAAGATAAAGATTGGAGCCTTGGTTCTGATTCAATCAAAACCAAGGCTCCAGGGGAGCGCCCGGTCTTGAACACGACGATCATGCTGTTCTTGTTGCAGGACGGCATCACCAACGGCGCGATCTACGCGTTGCTCGGCCTGGCGCTGGTGCTGGTGTTCGCCGTTACCCGCGTGATCCTGATTCCGCAGGGCGAGTTCGTCACCTATGGCGCGCTGACCTACGCCACGCTGTCGTCGGGCCAGGTGCCGGGCACGGCACGGCTGGCGGTGGCGATGGGCATCGTGGCATTCGGCCTCGACCTGTTCACGGGCCGCCGGTCGCTGCATCTGCGGCTGGTCGGGCGGGCCTTCGCGATCAATATCGTACTGCCCGTGCTGATCCTGGCGCTGACGATGGGGCTCGCCGGTCACCACAGCCCGATCGCCGTCAACATCGCGCTGTCGCTGACGATCGTCGCGGCCATCGGCCTGTTTCTCTATCGTATCGCGTTTCAGCCGCTCGCCCACGCTTCGGTGCTGGTGCTGCTGATTGCCTCGGTCGGCTGTCACCTCGCGATGCAGGGTTTTGGCCTGGTGTTTTTCGGCGCGGAGGGCCAGCGCGGCCCGACGGTTTCGGATACCGCCTTCACCCTTGGTCCTTTGCGCTTCACCGGCCAGAGTCTCGCGGTCTACGCCATCACGCTTGCTCTGATCGCCGGCCTCTGGCTGTTTTTCGGCTTTACGCTTACCGGCAAGGCGCTGCGCGCCACCGCCGTCAATCGTCTCGGCGCGCGTCTGGTCGGGATCCGGACCGCGCTGTCGGGACAGATCGCGTTCCTGCTGGCCTCAAGCATCGGCGCCGTTTCGGGCATCCTGATCGTGCCGATCACGACGCTTTATTACGACACCGGATTCCTGATCGGCCTGAAGGGCTTCGTCGCCGCGATCATCGGCGGCCTCGTGAGCTATCCCCTAACCGCGATCGCGGCGCTTTTGGTAGGGACGGTGGAAGCCTTCTCCTCGTTCTATGCCAGCAATTTCAAGGAAGTTATCGTGTTCACGCTGATCCTTCCGGTGCTTGTGCTGCGGTCGCTGGCAGCGCCCGCGGTCGAGGAAGAGAAGGATTGATCGCGATGGCGCAGCGGCTACCGATCATGGTCTTCGCACTGGCGATGGCGGCGATCCCGTTCATCCCGGGCGTGCCGCCGTTCTGGATCGTGCTGCTGGACAATATCGGCCTGTCCGCGCTGGTCGCGATGGGGCTGGTGCTGCTGACCGGCGTCGGCGGCCTCACTTCGTTTGGCCAGGCCGCGTTTTGCGGCTTCGGGGCCTATACCACGGCGGTGCTGACGACGGCCTACGGCGTCTCGCCGTGGCTGACGCTGCCGCTCTCTCTGTTGGTGAGCGGCATCGCGGCGGTCTTGCTCGGCCTCGTCACGGTGCGGCTGTCGGGCCACTATCTGCCGCTCGGCACCCTCGCCTGGGGTCTCGGCCTGTTCTACCTGTTCAGCAAGCTGGAATTCCTCGGCCGCAATGACGGGATTTCAGGCATTCCGCCGCTGTCGATCGGCTCGCTGCGGATGATTGATCCCGGCACGATCTATTTCGCGATCTGGATCGCGGTCCTGCTCTGTGCGCTGCTCACCATGAACCTCTTGGACTCGCGCACCGGCCGCGCGATCCGCGCGCTGCGGCGCGGACACATCGCCGCCGAAGCGTTCGGCGTGCAAACGCCGCGCGCCAAGCTGCTGGTGTTCATCTATGCGGCGGTGCTGGCCGGCCTGTCGGGCTGGCTTTATGCGCATCTCCAGCGCGCCGCCAATCCCACGCCGTTCGGCGCGCAGGCCGGCATCGAATATCTCTTCATCGCGGTGGTCGGCGGCGCCGGCTACGTCTGGGGCGGCGTGCTTGGCGCCGCCATCGTCGTCGTCCTGAAGGAGATCCTGCAAAGCTATTTGCCGTATCTGTTTCACGGCGAAGGCCAGCTCGAAACCATTGTATTCGGCATCCTGCTGGTGGCCCTGCTGCAACTGGCGCCGACCGGGGTGTGGCCCTGGCTGACGGCACGGCTGCCGTTCAAACCCAATCGCAAGCGGCCCGATACATCGCTTGTGCTGCCGCCGCGGGTCAGGGCCGCGGCCACTCCCAACGCCCTGCTGCAAATCGACCATGCCCTCAAGAAGTTCGGCGGCGTGATCGCGGTCAACGACGTCTCCTTCGACGTCCAGGCCCGCGAGATCGTCGCGCTGATTGGTCCCAACGGCGCCGGCAAGAGCACGACCTTCAACCTGATCACCGGCGTGCTTACCCCATCGGGCGGCACGATCTCCGTGCTCGGCAACAAAATCGACCATGCGCGGCCGCAACAGGTGGCAAGGCTCGGCATCGCCAGGACATTCCAGCATGTCAAGCTGGTGCCGGACATGAGCGTACTGGAAAACGTCGCGATCGGCGCGCATCTGCGCGGCCATGCCGGCGCCATCGCCAGCATGTTCCGCCTCGACCGCTCCGACGAAGCAAAATTGCTCGCGGAAGCGACGCGGCAGATCGAGCGTGTCGGCCTCGGCGAGCAGATCGATGCGCTGGCCGGCAGCCTGTCGCTCGGCCAGCAGCGCATCGTCGAGATCGCCCGCGCGCTGTGCGTCGATCCGATGCTGCTGCTGCTCGACGAGCCGGCGGCCGGGCTGCGCCACATGGAAAAGCAACAGCTCGCCGCCTTGCTGCGCCAGCTCCGCGACGGCGGCATGTCGGTGCTACTGGTGGAACACGACATGGGCTTCGTGATGGATCTGGCCGACCGCATCGTGGTGCTCGACTTCGGCACCAAGATCGCAGAGGGCACGCCGCAGGCGATCAAGACCAATCCCGAGGTGATCAAGGCCTATCTTGGAGCGGTCGCATGAATTCCGGGACCAGCGCACTGCTATCGGTATCGTCAGCGCATATCGCCTATGGCAAGGTCGAAGCCGTCCGCGCGGTCTCGCTCGATGTCGCCGACAACGAGATCGTCACCATCATCGGCGCCAATGGCGCCGGCAAGACCACGCTGTTGAATGCGATCATGGGAATCCTCCCGCTGAAGGGCCGTGTCACCTTCGCCGGCCAGGACATAGCGCGGCTTGAGATCGAGGACCGGGTCGCGGCCGGCCTTGGCCTGGTGCCGGAGCATCGCGAACTGTTCGGCACCATGAACGTCGAGGACAATCTGCAACTCGGCGCCTTCCGGATTGCCAAGGCGGTCGCGGCACAATCGTTCGAGCGAATCTACGGCCTGTTTCCGCGGCTGAAGGAACGGCGCAGGCAATTGGCGGGAACATTGTCCGGCGGCGAGCAGCAGATGCTGGCGATGGGGCGCGCCCTGATGGGCGCGCCGAAGCTGTTGATGCTGGACGAACCCAGTCTCGGTCTGGCGCCGATCATCGTCGCCGATATTTTCCGCATCGTCGGCGAGTTGCGCGCGAGCGGCGTGTCGGTGCTGCTGGTCGAGCAGAACGCACAGGCCGCGCTGCAAATCGCCGACCGCGCCTATGTGATGGAGCTCGGCGAATTCATCCTGGATGGCCCGGCGAAAGACGTCGCTGCCAACGCGCGCGTCGCCGCAAGCTATCTCGGCTTTACGCACGAGGGCGCGAGCACGATTTAGCCGGCGCTTGCTCCGCTGGCGCGGTCCGGCGGTGAAACCCCGGTTCGCAAATGCAACATCGAGCGCCGTCCTTCATGGGGCCAAAGTGGGTGCTCGACAAAGGAGAGAGTGACTGCAAGACTACCTCATAATAGGAAAACGGAGGGAACAATGAATATCGATCGTCGCCAGCTGGCCTTGCCGGTGCTTGCGATAGGACTCCTAGGCGTGGTCCCCGCCTTCGCAGGCGCGGATGAAGATGCCGTCGCGAAGAGTGTCGAGGCATTCCGCGCGGCTCAGTTCGCCGCTGACGCCAAAACATTGGACGGGCTTTGCGCGGCGGAACTCAGCTACAGCCACTCCGACGGAAGGGTCGAGGACAAGGCTACCTTTGTCGCCAATGCCACCGACGGAAAATCGAAATTCCTGTCGCTGGCCTACCAGGACGTGAGTGTTCGTGTGGTTGGCCCCGCAGCGATCGTGCGGTTTCACTGGGTGGGCGAAAGTCAGGCCGTCGCCGATGGCAAGAAAAGCTCCACCAATCTCCACATTCTGATGAACTGGCAAAAACAAG
>Ga0210400_10003682_pt1 | contig 13499 bp, 11 predicted proteins | sample IncBWH26MmetaG_FD_155456 | JGI IMG/M metagenome (GOLD analysis project Ga0210400, IMG submission 155456) | Forest soil microbial communities from Barre Woods Harvard Forest LTER site, Petersham, Massachusetts, United States - Inc-BW-H-26-M | ecosystem: Environmental > Terrestrial > Soil >...
CCGAACCGTTAGGTCTGATGTACCTGGCCGCCGCGCTGCGCAATGCCGGACATTCCGTCTCCTTGGCCGACCTCCGCTTCGAGCGGCGCTCGATCCCCGCAATTCTCCGCGAGTCCCAGCCCGATCTAGTCGCCATCTCCTGCCTGCATATCCTCGAAGCGTCAGCGTCGCTTGCGCTTGCCGATCAGATCAAGGCGCACAACCCGAAGATTTTCGTCGCCCTGGGTGGCCACGCCATCTCTGCCTACCCCAAAGCGGTTGATCTCAACCGCTCGGTCGACGCAATTTGCATCGGCGAAGGTGAGGCCCTGCTGCCCGCCCTGTGCGACGCCGTCGCCAACGGTCGCGCACTCGACACGCTTCCGTCGTTGCTGCTTCCCAAAGGCGACGGGCACTTTCAGGCCACGGCCGTCCAGCCCGGCCGCTGGCTCGACCTGGCGCACATGCCCCTCCCTGACCGCGGGGTCGTTGCCCGCTACCAGAAGCGCTACGCTTGCCTGAACTACATGCCCATGTGGACCATGGAAACCGCCCGCGGCTGCTCCTACCGCTGCAATTTTTGTTCGGTCTGGCAACTCTACAAGCGCACCTACCGCTGCCATGCGCCCGAACAAGTGCGCGCCGACTTCGAAGCCACCGGCCGCAATCTCTTCATGGTCGACGATCTGTTCTGGGCAGAGCGCGAGCGCAGCGAAGAATTAGGCCGCACCCTGCTTCGTTCGAACGAGCGCAAGAACCTGCTGCTGGTGCAAACCCGCGCCGATCTGGTAACCGAAAATGCCGACCTGTTAAAGCTCTGGCGCCCGCTGGCGAAATCCTTCGACATTTTCTTCGGTCTCGAATCCCACACCAGCCCCGGCCTCAACTCGCTGGTCAAAGACGCCGACATCAACAAGACCGTCGAAGCCGTCCGCATCGCCCGCGAACTCGGATTCGGTGTGACCGGAAATTTCATCATCGACCCGGACTTTACCGAGGCGGATTTTCAAGGCCTGTGGGATTTCCTCGACGAGCACCGACTCTACCGCGTGGGATTCACCATTCTTACGCCTTTGCCGGGCACGCACTATTTCGAAAAAAGCAAGAAGAAGATCGACGTATTCGACTGGAGCCAGTACGACCTGCATCATCTGCTGTGGGAGCCGCGCCTGGGCGTCGAGCGCTTCTTCGAGCTGTACTGCGAATCGTGGCGCCGCAGCGTTCTCAACATCGCCGGAAAAAAGAAGTGGTGGCAGTGGCTCCGCCAGGTCAGAGTCCGCGACATCCCCCGCCTGGCCCAGATCCTAGCCCGCACCCAAACCTTAATGGATCCCCAGGCCTACGTGAAGGAAACAAAAAAACTGCGCCCCAGAACACCGCCACCAGTCTCCGAACCCTCCAACGACACAGTCTCCACCGAAGTCCTCCGCGGCGCCTGATTCAACTAGCGCCGCCGTGCCGCCGTCGGTTGCGGCAAATCCCAGCCGCGAAGCGGCGAAAGATTACAGCCCACGGCGCAAGCCGTGGGTAGAGTTGGGGAAAGCGAACAAGCCCCGGAGGGGCGAAAGATTTGCGGTCGATCAGGCGCCGCAAGGGTGCGCCTATTGAGGGTCTTTCTGCTTCTCAAGGTCCGCGTTCAACTTAATGTCTCCGCTCATGACCTTAAGCCTTCGTTCCCAGGCGTTGTGACCCGCCTTCTTGATCACAACAGAATGATCGCCGGCCGCGAGTTCGACCGAAGAAGGTGTGTTGCCAACAAAGCTGCCGTCGATTTCGATATCCGCTCCCGAAGGCGTCGACGTGAAAGACACATTGATCGGCGTCGCACTCTCGCCCGATGCTTCTGTCGCCGACGTTGGTGGCGCTGGTTCAGAACCCTCAACCGCGGTCGCGTCATCCTCAATCAAATCTCTCGCGATCCTGCGATCGTCCTCGACGGGTTTCTGCAGCCTGAACTCAGCGCTTCCTTGCTCCGATACGAGTAATGTTAATTTCCCGTGTCCCTTCCAGAATCCGACCTCCTCGTCGACTCGAACGAAGTACTCCTGGCCCGCCGCCGCGTCCAGAGCAATCAGGGAAGACTTGTCGTCTGATCTGATGTTATGAGCGCCAGGCAATAGCCTGATACTGATGCGGCGGCCATTCCCAACTCTAGCAACTTCGCGATCGTCCACGTAAATCGAGGGCGCAAGAGCGGAGCCTGTAACCCTACGTGACCTGTATACGCGCAGGTGCGCGAACTTCGCGACTGAAACCTGGGAAGGCGACTGCGCCGCAGATGGCCACATTGTCGTCGAGATGGTTAGAACCGTACTCAACGCGAGCGCGAAGCGACAAAGAATTGAGCGGCCCATGTTCCCTCCACCTGCCACCGCCGTGTTAACGCACTCTATCGACCGGTCTAATCCCCGCTCCGCCCCACCGCTTCCCGATCCGCCTCGCCCGCAGGCATCCCAATCTGCACCAAATTCCCCACCGGACGCTCCTTCAACACGAACTCCCGGTAAAGCTTCGCCATGCGCCGGTTCTCGGCATCCCGCTCCGCCCGCGCCCGCAGCTTCTCCTCGCGCGCATTCTTGGCGATCCCAAGCTGCTCCAGATCATGCTGAACTTCGTTGCTAACAATCTCGTCCTTCAACACCAGATGATGCTCCGTACTGCTGAGCTTCACGCTCTTGCCGCCCGCGAAAATCTCATGCCGCCCGTGTTCCTCGTACCACTTGGTCAGCGTCGCGGTCATGTGCATCTTCTCGATAATGTTCCGCCACCCCATCCCCGTGTTGTAAGCGCAAAAAGAAATCTCCCCCTCCTGCGTCGCGTACGGAATAATGCACTGCTCAGTCCTTCGAAAATCGTAGTTGAACAAATCCTGAAACCACATGCCCGCGACAAACAACAGGTTCCAGCGATCTTGCCGCCGCCGGAGAATATCATCCATCGTCCGCTTCCCCGAGACATCCCCGTAGTTGCGCCCTGTTGCGCCCATCCCCTTATCGAGCTTCTTCAACATATCGACCGCGCGGAAATGCATCGGAGCACGAAACGCATCATAATTCCGCAACAGCGCCAACCCCATCCCCACCACCGAAATCCACTTGCTGCGCGCCCAGTCGTTGATCCGTGCAATGTCTTTGGCAAACTGATCCGCATTCACGAACGCCGTAACCGGCACCGCTTCGCGCGTCCGCTTGTCGACCATAATCGCCATCCCAATCCCACAATTAGGGTGACAACCGCAAGCTACTTGGCCCCAGGCGGCTTCGGGGCCGTGCACTAGGTCGGCCCAGTCGGAGAAGGTGCTTAGGAATGAGAGGGGGAACCAGTCGCGGACTGGCTCGCCGATGCTGAGTTGATCTTTCACATCGTGGGCGAGGTGCGAGAGGGTGTAGCGCTGGGCTTTGCGGCGTTCGTCGGTTACGGCTTCGTCGCGGCCAGTGAAGGAGACGGGCTGGAAGGAGACCATGGCGACTTTGTCGGGGTTATCGAGCGCGAATTGCACGACGCGCCCTACCTGCTCGTTGTTGATCCCGTTGACGACCGTCGTGACGAGCACGATTTCGACGCCGTTGGAGTGCAGGTTTTCGATGGCGCGCAGTTTCACGTCGAACAGATTGCCGACATTGCGATGAGAATTCGCCGGGTTGCCGATGCCGTCGAATTGCAGATAGGCGTAGCGCAGACCGGCTTCAGCGGCCTGACGCGCGAACTCCGGGCTCTTGGCGAACTCGATGCCGTTGGTCGCCGCCTGCACGCTGTCGTAGCCAAGCTGACGCGCGTAGCGAATTGCATCCAGAAAATGGGGCGACATCGTCGGCTCGCCTCCGGAAAACTGCACCGACATCTGGCGCCGCGGCTTGATGGAAAACGCGTTATCGAGCAAGGTCTTGATGTCGTCCCAGGTCAGTTCGTGGACGAAGCCCACTTGATTCGCGTCCATGAAACAGGGATCGCACATCATGTTGCAGCGGTTGGTCAGGTCGATGGTGAGCACTGAGCCGCGCCCATGCTTAATCGTGCTGCTACCGTGGTTATGCAGTTTTTCGTCGTTGTGGGCGCGAATGTCGCGGCCGGGAAACATTTCTTCCAGATGCCGGAAGAATTGCGGGTCGATGGAGATGACATCTTCGAAATATCCGTGCAACGGACATTCCTTGACCATCAGGATTCGGCCGTCGCGCTCGATGATCTGGGCCTTGATTTCGCCAGGCTTCTCCTCGAGCAGGACGCGGTAGTCCTGTTTGCCGTCGACGATCTGCTGACGGATTTCCGGCACGCAGCGCGGGCATAGCGAATCGGTTTCCCGCGGCCAGCCCAGCGGCGGCTTCGATTTTTCACGCGACTTCAGCAGCGGCTTATCCGACCACTTCGGAGTGAAGGACGGATTCTCGGGAACGAGGTCGTTGCTCGAACAAAAAATCCGCCACGCCCCATTCGCAGCGATTGACATCGCCTTTTCAAGGTATTTGATGGGCTTATGCATTTGCCTTGAGGTTCGGCGAATTGAGGTTTGACACATTGACGTTCGGCACCTTGACGCTCGCATTAACGCTCGGCGTAGCTCCGGCCAGGATTTCGTCCACATCCCGGAAAGTGTGATTTTGCAGAACGCTGTACATATCCACCAGATCACAATCTGTGTATCCGTTTTCTCTAAGAACATCGATCGACCGCAGCAGATGCGACTGGTTCCGCAGGCCGAATTTCTTGTGATAGTCGATCAGGTGGTGCATCATCTCGCTCTTGGGAAACGTGTCGGTTCCCCTAGGCATGTCATGATACGAGAGTGTGCCGTCAGCCAGGAAGGCAGTCGTGTCCCACCCGGCTTGCGCTGCCTGGTCAACGATTTCGCAACCTTCATATCCGCGTAGGCAAAAATGGTAGGGAAGCAGCGATGGCATGTGCAAGCGGGCCAGGTAATCGAGCGTCTGTTGGGCGTCCGCGGCGGTCTCGGTGGGAAATCCATACATCGTGTTGACGTTGACGACCATGCCGCGGTCCTGGGAATAATTGATGATCTCGGCGGCTTTTCCCAGGCGCATATTTTTCTTCACTAACTTTTGAATGCGCGAACTTCCCGACTCGACCGCGTAGGTAACCCAGACGGTACCGGCGTCGGCCATCAGGTCGACCAGCTCGCGAGTCATGATGTCGGCCCGCAAGCCATTCACGAAATACAGTCGCCAGTTCTTATGGAGGCGAATGATCATTTGAAAAATCGCCTCGGTGCGCTTGCGGTCCATGTTGAAGATGTCGTCGACGACGTAGAAGTCCTCGATGGCGTGTTCGCGCGACATCTGTTCCATCTCGGCGACGACGTTTTCGGCGGAGCGAAGGCGGGCCGTCTTCCCGGCGAACGTATTGCAGTAAGTACAGAGGAACGGACAACCCCGGCTGGTGAGTAGAACGCCCTGCCGCCGGTGGTTATACGCATAACTCAAGTGCTCCTGGTATCGGCCCAGATCGACCAGACTGTAGTCCGGGAACGGCAGCTCGTCCAGATTGTCGACTACATCGCCGTCGCCAAGGTCCACGATCTGGTTGCCGTGGCGAAACACCAGACCGTTGGTCGGAGTCCCGGAAAGGAGGCGCGAAAACGGCAACTCGCCCTCGCCAACCACCAGGAGATCGATCTCCGGGATGGCCTTCAGAAGAGGTCCGCGCCGGGCGGTTGCGATGGGGCCGCCGGCCACGATAGGGATGTCCAGAACACTCCGGGTCAGCTCCGCAACCCGCTTCAGTTCATCTTCGAACAAGCTGATGCTGCGGATGCCGACGACGTCGGGGCGATAGTCCAATAGCCGGGAAGCCAGTTCTTCGTCCGACCGCGCGTCCAACGATGTTTCAAGGATTTCAATTTGTACATCGGGATTGTGCCGCCGCGCGCTGCTGGCGACGTACATGAGCCCGACCGGAGGGATGTGAACCTCGGGCGTAACCAGGCCACCGACCCAGCGCCGCTGATCGTTGGCCTCAATCAACAGGACGCGGCGGCTTTTCGACAACTTCGCCAGCAGGTCGCCCGGTGGCTTTTGTGTTGACGAATCAATGCTATACAGCAATCCCATCCCCCTTGGGTTTCTCAGGTTGCCAGCCCCGCCAGAGACCCAACCGCCAGCCCCATAGATTGTCGAAGAGTATCAGATCACATTCTTCCGCGACAACCTCTTCTTAGCGGAGTGTGCGCTTGGGAACACTCGCCTTTTGTGGCTTTTTGTGGCATTGTTTTTGGACCCCTATGTATGCTGAATTTCGCTCCCGCGGCGCTGCCGCTCAAATCACGACCGACGCCCCATTCCGAATGCAATGAGACGCCGGTCAGCCTGGAAGATTGAAAACTACACCTATCGCGAATGTCCGCACCCGGACCGCGAATTCAGCCATGCGGTCTCCCTGCATAACCACTCCTGCCATTCCGTAGAGAAGCTGGCGGCGCTCAACCAGGTGGTGAAGCTTGGCTTCATGCGGCCGTTGAAGGGAATACTCCAGCGATCGTTCGGTCTCGCTGGCGTCCCTAAACTGAACTACGCAGAGATCACGTACAATCCGCCCTACACACCCGACGACGTTTATCAGATGGAGTCCTCCGGGGCCGCTCTCTGGGGCTTCGACGGAGTTCACCTGACTATCACCGATCACGACGAATTCGCCGGCAGCCTCGGTCTGCTGCGCGGTCGAGCTGACCTCAGCGCCCGGGTCGCCATCGGCGAAGAAGTGTCCATGTGGTACCAGGGGCACCTATTTCACCTGGGAGTGAGCGGCCTACCGGAGAGCGCAATCGATGAAACCCATGCTCGCATTCAAGCGGCCGCGCGGGGGCAACGCCACGACGAATTGTTTGAGACGCTCGCCGCCAGCGGCTGCCTCGTGGTCTTGAACCATCCCCTCGTGGCCTGGGCGCCGGGAAGCGACTCAATTCCCATCAACGATCTGCTTACCCGATACGGCTGGGCGATTCACGCCCTCGAAGTCAACGGCATGCGGCGGCGCGAGGAAAACGATCGCGTGCTCGAACTCGCCCGCAACTGGAAAAAGCCGGTGGTGGGCGGAGGCGACAGCCATCTGCTGGTCGCCAGTTCGGTCATCTCTCTGTCGCGGGCCGCATCGTTCAAGGACTTTATCGCGGAAGTGAAGGACGGTTATGCGGTGCCGTTCGTCACGCCCAATTACTTTGCCCCGCTCAATTGGAAGCTCTTCTTGCGGGTGCTGTTTTTCATGTCGCGCTATCGGCAGATCGCGAGTTATAAGGGACAACCGGTGGCCGCGATGCTCGAGCACCGTCGAGTTTTGCTCGACCCGATAGGATCGGCCAGCGGCGCCTTTCTATCTTTAGTGTCGGCTCTGGGATTGGCGCGCTGATGAATTGCCGCGCCGATTCGAGAGAGATTGGCGAGAGTTGATAAACGGGATAATGTCTAGGGCGTTGATTCGCATCGGGCGGGTTCGAGGGCGCCGGCGCCGGCGTCCTCACGGGGGCCAGCGAGCACGAATTGAAATCCCCGTTTTCTGAGCTCATCGATCACCCCGGGCAGGGCTTCCAGCATGACGTGTGCCCCGCCGGGCAAATGATCATGCAGCAGGATGATGTCCCCGGTGGCTGCTTGTTTCAAGATACGCCGGGCCAGAACGCCGGAATTCCTGGTCAGCGTGTCGCGGGTGCGAATGCTCCAGGAAATGAACTCGAATCCCGCATCCTTGAGATAAGGCCGGAGGAGCGGGTGACGCATGCCCACCGGCGAGCGAAAAAAATGCGGACGGAAGCCACAAATGCGGCGCACGCTTTCCGCGCCACGTTCGATTTCCGCCCGCAGACGCGAGGGCGTGAGAAAACAGAACAGATGATAATGCGACCAGGTGTGATTGGCGATCAGATGTCCTTCGTCCCAGGCGCGGCGCACGATTTCCGGATACTGGTCGGCGCGCTTGCCCACTACAAAGAACGTCGCCTTCACGCCTTTGTCGCGAAGCAGGTCCAGCAATTTGAGCGTATCCACCGGGTCGGGGCCATCGTCAAAGGTCAGGGCTACACAATTCAAGCCATCGACCCGCGAGCGGTTGTCCACCAGCCATTGGTTGCGGGGATGAAACAGCAGGTAGAGCGTGAGCAGTGTGCCCGCCCCGTAAATCAAGACCGTGAGCAGAAGGCGCGAGAGGGTGAAAGGATACAGGAAGGCCAGGGAGGCGTTGGTCGCAAGAAACAGCAGGAGCAAAATTGCGGGCCTCGTCATTATGAGTTGTCCCAGGCCGTTACCTATTTTCCGGCGGCAAACTCCTTCTGCAATTCTTCGCTTACCTTGTCCAGTTCCTTGATCATGCAACCCTCGAGGCCGCACATATGCGCGGTGTAAGTATTCAGCGGAATCGATCCAATTTCTGCGTTGGTTTTCAGGTCGATGAAATGAACTGAGATGTGAAGGCGATATTTGTGGTCATAAGCCACATCGGAAAATTTGACGTAAAGGTCGTTTCCCGCGGTAGTTTCGTCGCCCTTGCTCTTGGCTGCGGTCATCGTCCGTCCGGAAAAGGCTTTCGATTGGCAGTATTCCTGAAATGCGGTGTTCGCGTGGTTGATCACGGCAAGATACTCTTCCCGGGTGGAATAACCTTGTTTATGAAAGTCGTCGGGGCTCACGTCGACCCATCCGAGAAAAATGCGGTTCATGCCCTTCAGGTCCACAGGGGCGGCTTTTTGCTTGGCCGTCAGGGGCGCTGGCAGAATTAAGCTAAGTAGCCAGACTGCGATAACCCACACTGCGACAACAATTGTGCGTTTCATGAAAGAGCTCCTTGTCCTTATCATGATCATGGCGCTAGAGATCAGTTTCCGGAAATCTTGGTCACTGAGGCAATCCTGGAAAAACCGCTGTTATTATACCGCCGAGTAACAGCTCGCGCGGATTGACCTTCATAGCGATAACAAGACGAAATGGAAACCCCAGACCCGACACTTCGATTGGAAGAGCACTCGCGTATCGCGGGCGCCGGTTCGAGAAGAGCCGGCGGAATCGTTTTCGCGGCGATGCTCACTCTGGGCCTGCTGGGTGGCGTTAGCGGGTTGCTGGCTCAGACTTCACCACCCGGCTCGGTCCCAGTGTCCGCGCCAAATCAAGGGGCGGAATCTCGCCAGGCCGCTCCCGGCAAAGGGTTCGCGACTACGGTGGCGCCTGCCACCTCGGCAGTTTCCACAGCGGCAATTCGGTTCGAGAACGTCATCGAGCACTCGAAGATCAAGTTCAAGCTCAGGAACAGCGTCAGTCCGCAGCGCTACACGTTTGAGACCATGGCTGGGGGAGTCGCGCTCTTCGACTACAACAACGACGGCTTATTAGACATTTTCTTTACCAATGGCGCGACCATCCCGTCGCTTGAAAAAAGCGACCCCAGTTATTCGAACCGGCTCTTTCGCAACAATGGCGACGGCACTTTTACCGATGTAACCGAGAAGGCCGGATTGCAGGGCATCGGCTATTCCATGGGAGTTGCCGCGGGCGATTACGACAATGATGGATTTGTCGATCTCTACGTTGCCGGCGTCAACCGAAATCAACTTTTCCATAACAATGGAGACGGCACCTTCACCGACGTGACCGACAAAGCTGGAGTCGGAGGCATGGTCCCCAAACTCGGTAAGGCGTGGTCGGTGGCGGCAGGGTGGTTCGATTACAACAACGATGGGCGGCTTGATCTTTTTGTGGTGAACTATCTCAACTACAACATCAAGACTGCGACTCATTGTGTACAGCAGGGACTTCCGGCCTACTGCTCACCGGTGGATTTTCTGGGAACGCCGAACATCCTCTACCGCAATAATGGCGACGGAACGTTTACCGACGTCTCCGAGCAATCCAACATTTCCAAATATGTCGGCAAAGGGATGGGCCTGGCGTTTGGCGACTATGACAACGATGGATTTGCCGACGTCTTTGTCTCCAACGATACTTTCGAGAATTATCTTCTGCACAACAACGGAGACGGAACCTTTACCAATGTCGCGTTGCCGGCCGGGGTTGCGTACAACGCGTTCGGCAAAGCCATCGCCGGCATGGGTACGGATTTTCGGGATGTCGACAACGATGGCAAGCCGGACATTTTTGAAACTGCGATGTTCGGGGAAGGGTTTCCGCTCTACAAGGATCTTGGGGATGGTCAATTTCAGGATGTCAGCGCGGCGGCCGGACTGAGCGCATCCACCAGCCACTCAACCGCCTGGGGAGTAGGAGTTTTCGATTTCGACAACGACGGGTATAAGGATCTGTTCACTGCCGATGCCGACATTCTGGACAATGCGATGGAGTTGGCCCACCGGCCATTTGCGCTTCCCAATCGAGTGTTTCGTAATAAAGGCGGCATGACGTTCGACGATGTGAGTTCAAAAGCGGGATCGTCGTTTCAGATTCCGGCGGCCCATCGCGGCGCAGCCTTCGGCGACCTCAACAACGACGGCCAGATTGATGCGGTCGTGACGGTTCTGAACGGAATGCCTGAGATCTGGATGAACCGTTCGACCAGTCAGAAGGTCGGTGACCAGAATCACTGGATCATTCTGAAACTGGTTGGCGTCAAATCCAACCGCGATGGCCTGGGAACAAAGGTTAAGGTGACAACTTCTCTTGGCACGCAGTACAACCATGCGACCACTGCGGGGAGCTACAACTCATCGAATGACAAGCGTGTGCACCTTGGGCTGGGCTCAGCCCGCATGGTAGAGACGATTGAACTCACATGGCCGAGCGGGATCAAGCAGATCTTGAAGAACATCAAACCGGATCAGATCCTCACGGTGGCGGAGAGCGCTGCGCCGTGAGATGCGCCTGGTAGTTTCGGCGCGGCGCTACGTTCTCTCTTACGGCGCAAGCTTGGCGTTACGCGCCTTGGCCGGTAGCGAAGCTTACCTCTACCAGTTTGCGGTCTTCGTCGGAGACTTTGAACATGGGGCGCGGTTTCAGGCTCATGAAGCTGGCGACGAACACGTCGGGGATTTGGGCGATGCGTGTGTTGTAGCTGTTGACGTCGTCGTTGAAGAATTCGCGGCGATCGGCGATGCGTTCTTCTAGTTCGCTGATGCGGTTCTGCAGTTTCAGAAAATTTTCGTTGGCCTTGAGTTGAGGATAATTTTCGGCCACGGCGAAAAGTCCGCGGAGGGCGCTCTCCATCTTCAAATCGGCGACGGCTTTCTGGCCGATGCTGGCGGCGTTCATGGACGCGGTCCGCGCCTGAGTCACAGCCAGCAGCGTCTGCTGCTCGTGCTGCATGTATCCCTTGACAGTCTCGACCAGGTTGGGGATCTCGTCGTGGCGCTGCTTGAGCAGCACGTCGATGTTGGCCCAGGCGCGGTCGTTCTCATTGCGCAGGCGCACCAGGCCGTTGTAGAGGATCACAGTGTAGATGAGCGCGCCCACCAGAAAGAAGAGGAACGCAAAACCGGTAATGGTGCCACTATCCATCGGTGCCCTCGGTTTTGACAATCATAGTTGACAGTCTAAGGTGCCAGCAGTGGGGCGCGGAGGCAAGTGGCAGGAGGGTTGCGGCTGGGGAAAGTAGAGGAGAGGCTACTGGGCTTCGCCCAGGGGGGACGGGCGAAGGGCGCCCGTCCCACATGAGTTTATTGTGAACCGGAGCGAAGTGGTTAGTCCTTACTCGGCTTTTTGGGAGTTATGTCGCAGCCTTTGCGGACTTCGTCGAGGTTCAGGCCGGCGGGGGAGAACTCGGCGATCTGGCGTCCGCTAGCGGTGGGCAACTCAACTTTGAATACCTGAGCGCCGATCAGGCCGCGAGTCGTGCCTTTGTCCATGGAAAGGAAGCGGCCGCGCTCCCAGTTCCAGCCGTGGAAGTTGTGCACGTCGTCGATGCGGACCTCGACTTCGAGTTGAGGCTGGCCCCAGAAGCCGGGACGATTGGGCGGTGCGAGCCGCACGCCTGGATTAAAGTCAGAAAACTTGAGTTTGCCCGCTTCGCAAAACAGCTCGACTCGGGGCTTGTACTCCGGATCCTCGCGGAAGAAATTGTCCGACAAAAGTTCGAAGCGGACTTTCTTGGCGCCGGTCATTTTGTCTTCCGATTGAAATTCCATCCATTTGCCGCCGGCGCTGACGCCGTCTTTTTCATCCTGGTAAGGGCTCATGGCGCCGCCTTGAGCGAAGGCCGACGCGGCGCAAAGCAGCGTCACGCAAGCCAATACGGCCATCGCGGCCAGAGCGGTACGATCCGCCAACGCCTTACGATTCGATTGATAAGAAGCACGCAATCCGTTCACAGTATCCTCCAGACAAAAATCCTTACCCATATTGAACCCCAAAGGAAGCTGAAAGTTGCACGAAAAGGAGGGGGAAGTTACTGAATATTAACCTTCAGGTCGAGGTAGACCTGCGGGCGGTCGTCGAACTGGCTGACCGATTTGGTATCGCTTTTGTGGCCCTTGTACTGGGCGTAGACCTCGTAGTCGACGGCGGTGGAGAGTGCGGGGAAACGATAGGTGCCGTCGGTGCTGACGATATAGGTCTTCACGGCGCGCGTGCGCGTGTTGGTTACATAGACGATGGCATCGGGAAGAGGGTTGTCCTGGGGATCGAGCACTTTGCCGAAGAGAAGGCGGCCGACGGCTTTATCTTTTTTGTCGGGCGCGGCGCTGGAGACTGCGCTCAATATTGTGAGTAGAGCGCAGGCGACAACAACGGTCTTTATTAGCGATCGTTTGCGATTCATGCTGGGCTATTGTCTCACGGACGTGCCGGGAGCCAATAGCGGCGGTGAGATGGGCGTAGATATTCGCAGCTTCAGTGGCAAAAGCCCGGTTCCGTTTTCGGCATAAACGGTACGGCTTAAAGCGGCGCCCCTCCAAACCGATCCATGAAAATCAGTTCGCTATGGTGAGATGCAATCCAGTGTCTTCGCGTTCGTCGTGGTAGATGTGGACGGTGACTTCCTGAACCAGGCGCAGCGCCTTGCCGTCGGCGGTTTTGACGCCTTTCAGGTTGGCGGTAAGGATGTAGTCGGCTTCGCCAACGGGAACCCGCTGGGCGAATTCTCCCATGTGGTCGGAATAAACTTCCCACCTGGGTTTCTTGTCTTTGGCGCGGCGGATTTTTACGGTGATGCCATACACGGGGTGATCGTCCGGGCCCCAGACGGTGCCGGCAATCAGAGCGTACGGCTTGCCCTTGGGCTTGGAGGATGCGAGGAGTTCTTGATGAGAGCTGAGGACCGGCGCGAGAAGTACGACCAGGATTACACACAGGGCGGGCAACTTAACGAATAGGGGCAGCCCGAGAAGTTTACGAGTAGTCACCGTCTTCACTCTCTTCCTCTTCTTCCTCTTCTTCGACGTAGCCGGCTTCTACAGCCTTCAATTCGAGCGGACTGGTAGTGACCACTTCAAAGTCGGTGCCACATTCGGGGCAGGAAATCATTTCCCCTTCGTCGACACCCTCCTCATCGACATCCAGATTGGTTTCGCATTCGGGACAAAGAACCATAAAGCCTCCCTCGCCGATTAGAGCCTCCTGATAATATTTAGATTCTTTCCG
>Ga0210400_10003683_pt1 | contig 13498 bp, 13 predicted proteins | sample IncBWH26MmetaG_FD_155456 | JGI IMG/M metagenome (GOLD analysis project Ga0210400, IMG submission 155456) | Forest soil microbial communities from Barre Woods Harvard Forest LTER site, Petersham, Massachusetts, United States - Inc-BW-H-26-M | ecosystem: Environmental > Terrestrial > Soil >...
CATTCGAAATGTGAAGATTCAGCCTTCCCCGAAATGGCTGAAGGACCGCCTCGAAGCTTCCGGCGTCGCCAGCATCAGCAACGTCGTCGATATTTCGAATTACGTGATGCTCGAATTTGGCCATCCCCTGCACACTTTCGATTACGACAAACTTCGCGATCACAAAATTGTTGTTCGCCGCGCCAAGCCTGCCGAAAAAATGCGGACCCTTGACGGCATCGAGCGCCAGCTCGATTCGAACATCTGCATGATCAGCGATGGCGACGGCTCGCGCGCCGTGGGCATCGGCGGAATTATGGGCGGCGCCGAAACCGAAATTTCCTTTTCCACGAAAAATGTTTTGATCGAGTGCGCCTGGTTCGAACCGGTCGCCATTCGCCGCGCCGCGCGTTTTCTGAAATTGCACACCGAAGCATCCACGCGCTTTGGCCGCGGCGCCGATCCGGAAATGGCCGAGCTCGCTTCTCGCCGCGCTGCGGAATTGATTCTGCAGCTTGCCGACGGCGAATTGCTCGCCGGTGTCGTCGATATTTATCCCGGAAAGCGCGCCGCGAAAAAAATCCGCGTGACGCGCGCCGAAATTCTCCGCGTCATGGGCGCGGACGTCCCGGACAAACAAATTGAAGCCAGTCTCGGGGCGCTCGGTTTCGCCCCCGTTCGAATCGACCAAAACCGCGGCGCGGAAGGCTCGCTCCTCGCCGCGTGGGAATGCACGCAACCCTCCTGGCGCGCCGAGGTCGAACGCGAAATCGATTTGATCGAAGAAATCGCGCGCATTTACGGCCTCGATAAATTCCCGCCGCGTTTGCCTGCGGCGAGGCAGGGCGCGGCGCGCCTTTCCCACTACGAAGCGGAAACGCGCTTGCGCGAACGGCTCATCGGCCTCGGTTACCGCGAGATTCTGACGATTCCCCACGTCGCGGAAGAACGTGACGCGTTGTTCCGTCCGGAAGGCGTCACGCCGGCTCGTCTTTCCAATCCACTTTCGGAAGAAGCGAACGTGCTGCGCTCCACCAGCACCGTGACCATGGCGGGAGCATTCGAATGGAACCTCAACCACGGCCAGCGCAATGCCCGGCTTTTCGAGATCGGCCGCCACTATCGCCTGAACGGAAGCGACTCATTCGAAACGCGCGTGCTTGCGATCGGCGCAACCGGTGAAGCGCGCGAAAAAGGCCTGTACGACTCTGCTCGCGATTTTTCTTTTGCCGATCTCAAGGGCGATCTCGATTCCATCGGCGAACTCTGCGGTGGTTTTCGCTGGGAAGATGGCGGCGCGGACTGGCTGCACGCGGCGCGGCGCGGCTCTATCAATCTGAATACCGTCATTTCGAGCGAAGCGAGAAATCTCTCTTCACTCGGTGTCGCGGGGCAGCTTGCGCGGCGTGCCGCGGAAAAATTGAAATTGCGGCAAGACGTTTTCCTTGCGGAGCTGCGCCTCGATCCGGTTTACGCCGCGATGCATGCGGCGAAAGAAGCGCGGCGGTATGAGCTGTTGCCGCGATTCCCGGGCGTCGAACGGGATTTTTCTCTATTGCTCGCCGACGGCACGGAGTTTTCCGATGTAACGAAAACGATTCAATCGTTGGGCATCGGCCAAATCCATTCGATCGAAGCGACGGATCTTTTTCGCGGCAAAAATGTCCCTGCCGGAAAATATTCGCTGCTGGTGCGCGTGACGTTTCAGAGCCGCGAAGCGACGCTGACGGACGCACAGATCGGTGATTTCAGCGGCAGGATTGTTGCCGCTCTCGAGAAGCAGCTCGGCGCGCAACGCCGCGCTCAATAAAAAACGATTCGCAACTCAGACGCACGCTCCGGCTTTGTTCGACCATTCCAGTTGAATCGTGTAACCGCCGAGGATGCGTGTTTTCCACGCGCAAATGTCTCCTATCTCGCCGTGGTTGTCGTCGTACCATCCCTGGCCAGGCACGGGATCGGTGACTGCTTCGCAAAGTTCGTGCGAGGTGGTGGAAGTGAGCGCGTCGGCGGTGGTTAGGCCGCCGGTGCACCCGGAACATCCGGGATAAGGCATGACCGCATAGAAAATGTTACCGCTGGTGGAATCGTGATAGCCGCAGAAATCCTGGCAGGAAGCGCTGCCGCCCTGCACAACCTGCACGCCGGGCGGAAGAAAGAAAAAATAGAGTGAATTGGGGCCAGGCGCCGGAAGATTCTTGGCGGCGATTTCCTGCTGCAGCAGTTGTTGAATCGCACTGTCCTGCACGGATGTATTTGGAGCGGGCGAAGTGACCGTCACGGTGCCCGTGCGTCTGCCGTGGCCGACACTTTTTCCGGGGACGCTGTATTCGCCGAGCTGATCCATCAGCGCGCTCGTGAGAATGAAGTCGAAGAACAAATTCAAATTCGTGACCAGCGCGCTCTGCGGCGCTTGTTGCCATTCGGCGCCCCAGAAAACGGTGAAGACCTCGACGGCAGTAAGCAGCGGCCCTCCGCGGTAAGTGAGCCGCGCTGCGACTGCCGGTGCAACGCGTTGCGCCTCCGGCCGGTGGAGTGGCACGACCCGGATGGGGTGTTGCGGCACGGCGGGGGACTTCGTGGGACGAGGCTTGATGGCCATGAGCGCTCCTTGGGCGAACAGATGAATTTGCGGTACGCGGGCTGGGGAGACATGCAGGCTGGAACTCACACCGTACCGAACGGCGCGAAAAATGTAAATGGGACTTCGCGTAAGAGGCGCACGCGGCTGGGCGGGATTTATTCCGGGAGCGGATGTGGTATTGTGCCGATAAGCACGCGCGGAGACTCCATGAGCGGGCCGGTGAAAGTGCAGATTTTCGGGCAAACGTACTCCATCCAGGGGGAACTGGACGGGAAATACGTGCAGAAGCTCGCGAAGTTTGTGGACGAAAAGATGCACGAGATTGCCGACGTGACGAAGACCGTGGACACGCAAAAAGTCGCGGTGCTGGCGGCGCTGGCGATTGCGGACGAACTCCACAGCATGCAGCGGGATCTTGGCGATCACGATGAGTTGATGCGCGAACAGGCCGAGCGTTGCCTGACGCTCGTCGAACGCGCGTTGAAGCAAACTGCGTGATGCCGTTGTCAGTCATCGGTTTTCAGCAGTCCGTAAGAAATAAGAACAAACAATTTTGAGTTTTGCTCTTCCTCTTCTTCTTTCTTTTCGCCTCATTTCTTTTCTCAACGCAAACCCAAAGAGAGATTCCTCGCTTCGCTCGGAATGACAGTGTGCGAGTTGGAGCGGTTTTTCATTGGCTCCAGCTTGTGGGGTTGCGATCCCAGCGGTGGGCGCGGAGTTGTTTGTGGAGGGCGGGGGGGAGGGAGCCCTGGGTGCTGGCGGCGATGTTGGCTTCGACGTTGCGGCGCTTGCGCATGCCAGGAATGATGGTGCTGACGTCGGGATTGTTGAGGATGAAGCGCAGCGCCATCTGCGCCATCGTGTTGCCGGCGGGAACGAGCGGGCGGAGCGCTTCGGCGCGGGCGACACTGTTTTTCAGATTTTCCGGGACGAAATACGTGTTGCGCCAATCCCCTTTTGGCCAGGTGCTATCGACGGTCAACGTGCCGGTGAGTGTGCCTTCATCGAACGGCACGCGGGCGATCACGGCGACGTCTTTCATACGGCAGATGGGGAAGAGCGCGTCTTCGGGATTCTGGTCGAAGATGTTGTAGATGACCTGGACGGCGTCGGCGACGCCTTCGAGCACGGCGCGAATGCCGTTGTACGGCTCCCAGCGATTGACGCTGACTCCGACGGCTTCGGCTTTGCCGCTCGAGCGCAACTTTTCCACCGCGCGCGGGAGGCGGTCGTCGGTGAGCCAGCGGTCTTCCCAAGTGTGAAACTGAATGAGGTCGAGTTTTTCGACGCCGAGATTGGCGAGGCTTTTGTTGACGTACGCTTCGATGTGGTCCGGCGGATAGCAATCGTCGAGGGTGAAATCGCGGCGGCTGGGCCATTTTTCGTTCTTGGGCGGGATTTTCGTAGCGACGTAAAGTTTTTTGTCCGGCCCGCCGACAGCGGAATTATTTTTGTTGACTCGCAAAACCTTTCCGAGGATCTGCTCGCTGCGGCCGGCGCCGTAGGCCCAGGCGGTGTCAAAGAAATTGCAACCGAGATCGACGGCGCGCTGCAGGGCGTCGAGCGATTCGGCGTCGTCGGAGCCGGTCCAGCCGGCGAGTCCCCACATGCCGTAACCAATTTCACTGACGTTCCATCCGGTGCGGCCGAACTTGCGATAGTGCATGGTGTGCTCTCCTGGAATTGAGGGCACATTATACTCGGGGTGGATTGAGAGTGCTGCGTGGCGGGCGAGTTATACATCCTCCTCTCCCTAAAGGGAGAGGATTCCTACGGAGCCGGATGTTGGTCCGGTCTCTTCGGTGGGTTCCTCCCACAACCGCCTTACTTCAGCGGAGGACAACGAAGAGGCTTTACAGCGGGCAATTGATCGGCAAGGCCGAGTGTCTGCCGCAGATAATCGACCGCGGAGACTTGCTTCAGCATGAAGTCCGCTGTGTCCGCACGGGAGATTTTTGTTTGAAAAAACCAGTGGCCGATGCCGGAGCCGGCGCGATAGACGCCCTTTCGCGGACCATTGGTCAGCGCCGTGGGGCGGACGATGACCCAATCGAGCGGGCTCTCCCGGATGATAGTCTCTTGCACGGCCTTATCCGCAAATAAATTTCGCAGAAACAGCGGAATGACAAAAAAGTTATAGAGAAAACCGAGGCGTCCCCGGCTATCGCCCACACCGAGAGACGACTGGCAGACGAGCCGCTTTACGCCGCGCTGCTGCATCGCCCGGACGATGTTGCGCGTGCCATCGGATAGTTCTGTGTTTCGCCGGAAAAGAAAAAGCAGAGCAAGGAGCGGAATGCCTAGCGATACCGACCAGGCCGCAACGCCGTGCAGAGCCAGTAACCTGGCGGCGACCTGGCACAGAAGCGTTACGACAATAAACGTCAATACCGGCGGATGGACGCCGAGGGCAGAGAGAACCGCGTCCTGGCCGGTGACGGCAGGTTCAACGGTGTCATAGCGAAGGACATCGCCTTGCGCAACGCGAAGATTTGCATGGCTGACATGGAACTTTGCGGGATTGCGCACGAATGCGGTGACCAAGTGACCTTGCGCGAGGGCTTGTTCGACGAGATGGCGGCCGGTCCCGCCGGTAGCACCAAAAATGAGGAGTTTCATGAGGTTTGAGCCTCCGTTGCTGGCAGTACGTTAACATGTGGCGGCTATTTCAAGTCGTGTCTGGAAGCGGCGTAAAAGTTATGCTCTCGAGAGAGACTTGAAGACACTTGCGGGAATTTCATAGAGATTTTTAAAATCTAAGACGTGATGGTATGGTTCGAATTTCGGGAAGAGGTGAGCGCATGAAAAACGACAGCGGCAGCGTTATCAAGAATCACGCGGTGGTATCGCACGAGGAGTGGCTGGCGGCGCGGACAGCGTTTCTGGCGAAAGAGAAGGAGTTCACGCGGCTGCAGGACCAGCTCAACCAGGAGCGGCGCGAATTGCCGTGGGAGGCGGTCCGGAAAGAGTACGTTTTTGAAGGACCGAAGGGGAAACAAACGCTGGCGGAGCTTTTTGACGGAAAAAGCCAGTTGCTCGTCTATCACTTCATGTTTGAACCGAACGCCAACGCGGGATGCCCGCACTGCTCGCTGCGAGCCGACGGCTTCAACGGCATCGGCGTGCACCTGAAGCAACGCGACGTGACGATGATCGCGGTGTCCCGCGCGCCGTACAGCAAGCTGGCGGCGTACCAGAAGAGGATGGGCTGGAATTTCAAGTGGGTTTCCTCGAGCGATACGGACTTCAATTTCGACTACCATGTTTCTTTCACGCCCGAAGAGTTTGCAAAGAAGAACGCTTTCTACAACTTCAAGATACAAGATCCGCAAGCCCCCGAGCGCGAAGGGCACAGCGTGTTTTACAAGGATGAAAGCGGCGCGGTCTTTCATTGTTACTCGTGTTACGACCGGGGCAACGACAAGATGAACATCCACTATCACTACCTGGACCTGGCGCCGAAGGGCCGGGATGAGGGCGGGCGAGGACCATTCTGGGTGCGCCGCCATGATGAGTATGGCAGGTAACTGCGAATCAGGGATTGCGCGCATTGCGCGCAGCTTTAGTGATTTGTTGGGGAAAAGGGCCAATATTTCGATGAAAAAGAAAACATTACTGCTGGTCGGGCTGGCGTGCGTGGTGACGGCGGTTTTTGCGGTGCAGGTGCGCGGGGACGCGGCGGAGGAGGTCAAGCGGCTGGCGGAGTTGATGGGGTGGAAGGCGGGGACGATTGCCGCGGATATTGGGGCGGGAGACGGGAAGTACACTTTTGGGGCGGTGGAACGCGTGGGGACGTCGGGAAAAGTGTTTGCGACGGAGATTGATGCGAAGAAGCTGGCGGAGTTGAAGGAGGAGGTTGCCAGGCGCAAGCTGGCGAACGTGATCGTGGTGGAGAGCAAAGAGGCGGATACGAATCTGCCGGCGGGGTGCTGCGACGCGATTTTTCTGCGGCACGTATACCATCACCTGACCAAGCCGGTGGAGTTCGACGTCAGCCTGGTGCGGTCGTTGAAGAACGGAGGGCGGCTGGCGATTATCGATTTCGCGCCGCGGGTCGGGCTGGAACCTGTCGAAGGAGTTCCGAGCAACCGGGGCGGGCACGGCATCCCGCAGAAAATCATGATCGAGGAGCTGCGTGCGGCGGGGCTGCAGGTCGAAAAAATAGTGAATGACTGGCCGGAGGATAGTTACTGCGTTTTGTTTGTGAAGAAGTGAGGGTCGGGATGGCGAAGAGGCCTGGCATCCGCGGGGTGAAAAAAAGAGGAAGAGAGATTTCTCTCTGCGCATGCCGACCCTTTCGCAGGAGCGAAAGGGGAAGAAAAGAGTTACGAGGTGATGGCCAGGACGCGGAGGGGGCTGCCGGAGCCGTTGACGATTTTGAGAGGGGCGGCGATGACCACGGCGCCGGTGGGGGGCAACTGATCGAGATTGCAAAGGCTGGCGAGGCCAAACTTTCCGCTTCCGTGCATGACGTAGTGGTTTGAGAAGGGCGGGTCAAACTTGGCGGCCTGGCCGGCGTCGGTTCCTACGGTTTCGACTCCCACGCCCAGAACATCGCGCTGCGCAGCTAAAAATTCCGAGCACTCCTTGGCCCAACCCGGCGTGTGCGGCCCGTCCTCCTTGAGGTTGATGTATAGCGCAGGATCGGTGCGCTTCGACCAGCCGGTGCGAAGGAGCACCCACGCGCCGGACGGGATACGTCCGTGCCCTGCTTCCCATTGCCGGATATGCGCGGAGGTCAGCAGAAAATCCGAATTTCTCTCCACGTCTTTCGTTACGTCAATGACGCACGCCGGGCCGATGAATTTCTTCGGCGCGATACGATCCACCGTGGAGTCCGGCAAGTCCTTGCCACTGACCCAATGCACGGGGGCATCGAAATGTGTTCCGGTGTGCTCGCCGGTCTCGAAGGCGTTCCAATACCAGGCGGGACCGCGAGCGTCGTAGCGGGATAATTCGCGGAGGGAGAAGGGCGGCGTGTTGTTCCACTGCGGAGGGAGAGGCAGCAGGGGCGTGGCGGGACTTAGCGGGAGGGTGAGGTCCACCACGCGGAGGCGGCCGGCATTTAGTTCCTCGACGAGTTGGAGCAGGACTCCGGGCATGAAGACCTCCTGAGCAACCAACGGAGAGTATGCCCAGAATAAGTGCAGAAGAACAACGGGGAAGCTTCAATGAGACTTTGCGGCGAGCGATTGGATGCAGCGGCGGAACTGGAAACGGTTTTCGAGCAGGCCCAGGTCGGTGACGAAAGCTTTCGGGCCGACCGGCTCGACCTTGGCAACGATGGTCTGCAATCCATCGCCCAGGATGGCTTGGCGGGTTGCAGTTTTGAATTCTTCGACAGTGCGCACCGTGCAAGCCCGTGGGATGCCCGCGGCGCGCGCGATGCCTTCCAAGTCCGTCCCGGTGCTCGTGGCCGTGGGGAATCCTCCGACGGAAAGCAAGCTCTCATTGTCAAAAACGACGTGGACCAAATTTTTCGGCTGGTAACGCGCAAGCGTGCTCAAGGTACCGAGGTTCATCAGCAGCGAGCCATCGCCATCGAAGACCACGACCTTCTGATGGGGCAGGCAGAGAGCGAGGCCCAAGCCGGTGGAGGAGGCGAGTCCCATGGCGTGCTGCAGGTAGAAAAAATTAGGACGATGGCCGAGCGACTGCAGCTCGGCGGCGACGGCACCCATGATGGTGACTACCAGGCATTTTTCAAGCTCGGAGTAAATGGAGCGGAGACAGTCGGTGCGGAGCATCATTTCTCCCACATCATTCCACCCACATCAGGTCGCGCGTCAGGAGCAGAGCAACGGGCTGAAGACTGCTCTCGGCGAGGGTGTGGGCTTGCCGGATGCGCTTTTCCACGGATGCGGGCGCGTCGAGAAAAGAATAGGGAATGTTCATGGCGCGAAGGATCGGCTCGGTGACGTTGCCGCCCTGGGTCTGCCAGGGGTCACGCTCGCCAAACGAACCGCGATAGGTGATGAGCATCAACAGCGGGATTCTGTAAAGATGCGCGAAGGAAACGATGCCGTTGATGGAGGCAAGATAGCCGTGGTTCTGCATCAGCATCGCGGATTTCACGCCGGCAAAGTGCGCGCCCGCGGACAGGCCGACGCCCTCTTCTTCCTTGGCCAGGCGGACGAGAGTCATTTCCGGATCGCCCTCGGCAATTTGAATCAGGTGGACCAGCCAGGTTTCCGGGAGCGCGGAAAGCAACTGGATGCCGCAAGACTTGAGCGCGTGGTAAATGAGCTTCGAGTTTTCAAGGGAGACGGACATGGTTCGATTGGCAATGTGGCACTCGAACTTTCGCACGGATGGAGATTCTCAGCAACTAGTGACAAAAAGTTGGATCGGACCTAGACTGGCGCAGCTATGAGGGTACGACACGAAGACGGTTTCCGGGGCAGGCTGCTGTGCAAAACCTTTCCTCGAAACAAGCCCGGGAGTATTCTTACGACGGAGAGTCCGGAGAAGGAGCCAGTGATGAGAAGGCATGCGAGTTTTCTTGTGGCGGTAACGATGTTGATGGGGGCGGGAGTGGCGGGGGCACAGCAGGCGGCACCAGCGGCAAGTGCGCCGCCGGACATGTCGCCGGTGGCGAATCCCGTGAGTACGTTTGTGAAAGCGGGAGTGGCGCGATACGGGAAGAACATGACGGCGGCGGCCGAAGCGATGCCGGCGGAGAAGTACAGCTTTAAGCCTTCGCCGGAGATGAATTCCTTCGGGCACCTGATGATGCACATCGCGCAATCGAACAATACGTTCTGCGCGAAGATCTCCGGGCAGGCGGCGCCGGAGGTGAAGATTGCGGAGACGGACCCGAAGGACAAGTTGGTGGCGGCGATTAAGGATTCGTTTGCGTTTTGCACCACGGCGCTGGCGAACGTGGATGATTCGAAACTGGGGGAGCAGTTCGTGCTGTTCGGCAACCGGCCGATGTCGCGGGGAGGCGCGCTGGTGGCGCTGGGCGGAAGCTGGACCGACCACTATGCGACGCAGGCCATTTATCTGCGATTGAACGGAATTTTGCCGCCGACAGCGCAGCCACCGAAACCGTAATAATTCAACTTCACAACTGAACGCTACGCTTCTCGCGAGGAAGAAGGGATAGCTGCGAGCTCACTCTGAGCAGAAGCGCCGCCTTTCAATTCGCGGGCGGAGCGGCCGTGGTGCAAGACGAGATGCAATAGAAACATAATGATGAGGACGCCGCCGAAAGTTACGACAATGGTGGCGCCGGTGGGGGTATCGAGCTGGACGCTGAGATAGACGCCCAGCGCGGAGACCAGAGTGCCCATGGTCCAACCGATGCCGAGGCGCGGACCGATGCGGTCGGCAAAGAGCATGGCCCCGACGCTGGGCACGATCAGATAGCAGAAGACGAGCAGGACGCCGGCGATAGCCACCGATGAGGTGACGACAAATCCGAAAGAGGCGTAGAAGAGAAAATCCCAGAAGCGGACGTTGAGGCCGGATTGCTCGGCTTTGTCGTGGTTCATGGAGATGAGCAGGAATTTCTTTCGGAAGATGAAGTGAAAGAGGCCGATAACGCTGTAGAGCACAGCGGTCTTGATCACCTCGGGCCGGGAGACGGCGAGAATATTGCCGACCAGCATGTCCTTGAGATGCTCGGTCTCGCCGGTGGCCTTGCTCATCAGGAGGATGGCCATGGCGGAGGCCACGGCGTAAGCGATGCCGATGAAGGCTTCCTGCGGAATGTGGCCGCGGCGGGTACGCGCAAAGGCGAAAATGGCGGCGCCGAGAAACGTGAAGCCGAGGCTGATCCAGTAGGAGCCGCGGCCATGCGGGTCCATCCCCACGATAATGGCTACGATGGCGCCCAGCGCGGCGATCTGCGCGAGGGCCAGGTCCACGAAAATGACGCCTCGCTCGACGACATGCACGCCAAGATAGGAATGGATGCCGGTCAGGATCAGGCTCGCCAAGAAAGGCAAAATCAGAAACGGAAGAATCTCCATCGAGTACTCTCCTAGTGAGTTTCGTCAAAAGCCTTCTTGAGCTTGGCGATGTCGTAGTCGAACAGCTTGAAGTAGTCGGTGATCTCTTTTTCGCCGCCGACCGAGGGCATCAGGACGACGACTACCGCACCGGTGTCGCGAGCGATGGAATTGGGCGTCTTCAGGTCGAAGTACGGCTCGACCATGATGACCTTTACACCGTCGCGCTTCATCTGACCGATCAACTCTACCGTGTGTTGCGGGCTCGGGGGAATTCCGGGACGCGGCTCGACGTAACCGACGACGTTGAGGCCGAAATGTTCGGCGAAATTCGGCCAGGAGCGGTGATAGGTAACGACTTTGCGGCCGACGTAGGGCTTCATCTGCGCCTGCCACTGCTGGTCGGATTGCTTGAGCCGCTGCTCAAAGGCATCGTAGCGCTGCCCGAAATAAGCAGCATCGTTGGGGCGCATCTCGCTAAGTTTGGTCTGGATGCCCTTGGCGATGCGCAAGCCGTTATCCGGGTCCAGCCAGTAGTGCGGGTTCCCGAGAGGGTGGACGTCGCCTTCGGCGCGGGTCACCTGGCCGGTGGGGAGCTCCAGGATTTTCGCAAACCGGGAGGCGTCGAAATAACCCGGCGCGCCGACCTGAATCCTCGGATTGCTGGACTGCGTAATGAGCGGGGGCAGCCAGCCGATCTCGAGTTCGAGGCCGACGACGATGAGCAGCTCGGCCTTGGAGAGCTTGAGAAGAAAACTCGGCTTGGGATCGACAAAGTGCGGGTCTTGATAGCCGCGAGCGACGGATTCAACGTCGACTTTGTCGCCGCCGATTTCCTGCGCGAGGGACGCCAGGTCGGTGGTGGCAGTCATGATGCGAATCTTGCTGTCCGCACGCCCAGTGACCGGAAAAAGTGAGGCGCACACGAGCGCGAAGGACAAGGCGATTGCGGTGAAACGAATTTTTGTCAATGAGCGTGGCATCGAAATCTCCTGGAACGGCTTAAAACGGGTGAGCGCCGTGCGCGCCCATCACAAAAAGAAACTGGAAAAGAATTTCATTGGCATTCGAGAAATCGGCTGGAGCGGTCGCCAGATGACCGAAGCGGTATTGCCCACGGATCTGGCTAAACTCGCTCGGCCAATAAGTCAGGATACCGGAAAAGCCGGTATCCGTCAGACGGGCATCGCTGGCGTGACCGCTGCGGTCGAAGCGTCCGCCGACGGTCCAGCGGCGATTCACGCGGTATTCCGCGTAGGAGTACATGCCAAAAGCATGTTGCGTCTGAAAAAGAGTCGGGACCGCAAGAGAGAGCTGGTCACGCGCGCTCCAGAAGAGCTCGGTGCGGAACAAGAAGGAATTGTAGATAGCGCGGCGCAGCGGCTTCCAGCGGAGTGTCGCGTCTCCGCTATACAGATTGGTCAGGAAGTTTGAGCCGTTGTTGTTGTGGCCGCGCGCGTAGGACACGCCGAGATCGAGGTTGGTGGATTCGGACAGGTCGCGATAGGCGCGCAGGTGTCCGACAACGCTGACATCCTGGCGGCGGCTGGCCTGGAAGACATCCGCGGAATCACCGCGCAACACCTCCGCGCTCCCTTCGAGGAACCAGTTCTTGGGCGCAGGCAGAAAACGCGACAGGAAGAAGCCGGCGTCGTCGATGCCGTCCTCGCCGCCGACTAAATTGTTGGTGACGAGCGGCCGGTCGATGAACGGCAAGGCGTGATTGTGAATGGTGTTGACCTTCCCGAAGTCGGCACGCTTCTTACCGACCTTGAGCAACAGGCCCGCGGGGAGCGAAGTAAAGGTGACGTAAGCCTCTTCGACGTTTACGCCTGTCTCGCCGAAGGAGAGGAAGGCATCGGCGCGCGCATAAGGATCGATGATGGCCTGAAGGCCCACCTCCGATTCGTGCATCTCCAGCGAACGTCCTGGCGAGACGTTATTGTGGCCCGCGGTGCCAATGAAATCGCCGATCAAGCTGATGTCTGGATTAAGGAGTTTTGCGTTGCCCGACGCACCTCCGAAAGTCTGTGTTTGCAGGGCCTGCGCGGCGGCCGGGGCAGGAGAGGACGGCAGCATACCCGGCTCGGGGTGCGCGGAGGCCAGCAGAACTTGCGGGCCGGAAGATGGTTCCGGTGATTTGGTTTCGCGAAGTTCCTTTACCTCGCTGCGCAGGAGTGCTACTTCTCCAGCGAGCGAGCGGACCTGTGCTTCGAGCGCTTTCATGCGGGCGTCTTCCGTGTTTGCCGGGGAAACGTCGCGCTTATTCGGTACAGAAGTCGCGTCCTGAGCGTGCGCAATTGCGGAGAAAAGAAGCAGGGCGGACAGAACAGCAAATCGTTTCATGACATTACTCCTGGAGTTCTATGATATTGAGCCTTTGTTACAGGAAAGGCGGACACAACCAAGGGAGAAACGCAGAAGACTACAGGGCGGGAGGGGCGCGGGGAGAGGTGGCGCGCGGAACTGCTGAGGATACCGAAACAACCAAAGGAGCAACTTCGAGCCGGTTCATGACCGGCACAAAAGCAACGTTGGGCGACTGCGCGGCGATTACATAGCCTGCCGACGAGCAGAGTGGGCAAATATGCGAAGCGGACGGTGTCGCCGTGAGGTCAGAGCAAAAGTGGAACTGCGCCCCGAGAAGGATAACGCCGAGGAGAAACGCAGCAAACCGGTTTCTGTTGGTTATGCCAGACACCTAGTTCCTGAGACGGAGCTTAGGTAAGATTGGTTGCGAGGTCAAGGGCGTAAGCCCTGTTTTTGCTTGCACTTACATACTGTACTGGGCAATAGTATAGAAGCGAGGATTCATGGCACACACGGCGAGAGACAAAGAAAAACTCTTGATCCGGGTTCGTCGTATCCGTGGGCAAGTCGAGGCGATCGAACGTGCCTTGGATGGAGAGCACGAGTGCAGGGATGTGCTTCAGTTAGTGGCCGCCTGCCGAGGGGCGCTGAACGGCTTGATGGCCGAATT